>Ga0272446_1000445_pt1 | contig 65712 bp, 58 predicted proteins | sample YNPCB0061_FD_194587 | JGI IMG/M metagenome (GOLD analysis project Ga0272446, IMG submission 194587) | Hot spring microbial mat communities from Yellowstone National Park, WY, United States - YNP-CB-006-1 | ecosystem: Environmental > Aquatic > Thermal springs > Hot (42-90C) > Sediment | place...
GGAACGAATTTCGAAATCCCGACTTCAATAAAATGAAATCGCTTCTGAAAAACCGCGTCGTCTTCGATGGGCGCAATGTTTATGAGCCGCAAAAAATGAAAGCATTAGGGTTCGAGTATTTCAGCATCGGTCGGCCTACGGTCGATTAAATCGCGCGGCAACCTAAATCCATTCATTTGCTTATGTCAAAAACACTTGTCTTTTCCGCTGTTGTCCTTACAGCCGCGCTGCTATTGCAAAGCTGTGGCGTGCTGCGTCAAGTGCAGGAGGCGCAGAATTTTGCGCGCTGTCAGTTTCGGCTCAAAACGGTCGACAGGATTCGCGTGGCGGATATTGACGTTCAAAATGTCAAGTCCAAATCTGACCTCAATTTGCTCGATGCGGGAAAATTAGGGCTTGCGCTTGCGGGCAATTCGCTGCCACTTACACTGCGCTTGAACGTCGAGGCGCAAAATCCAAACAGCAGTGCTGCGGCAATGAACCGAATGGAGTGGACGATGTTCATCGACGACATTCAAATGGTTACAGGCGCTGTTTCCGACCGCATTGAAATTCCTCAGAACAGTTCGGCACTTGTGCCGCTCGATATTTCGGTCGATTTGCTCAAAGTTCTATCGGGAAAATCGGCGGAAACGATTGCGAACTTTGCCTTTAACTTGGCGGGCGAAGGCGGCAAACCCACACGATTTATGCTGCGCATCAAGCCGACGATAACCATTCTCGGCTCGGATTACAGCCAATCGTTTGATGTTCGAACCGAGTTCACATCGGGCAGGAGCATTTTGCAGTAATGCGTTCTATCATTGCACGCTCGAGAGCTGCATCAAAGTTGACAAGTTTCGCTGAAAGCATTACATTCCACTTTTCTTGTTTATGGGAGCAGATTTCAGCACATTTCTTCGGCTTGGGTTTGAACATATTTCTGACTTAAAAGGATACGACCACATTTTATTCATCGCCGCGCTGTGCGCCGTCTATTCGTTCCGTGCGTGGAAACAGCTGCTGTGGCTTGTTACTGGCTTTACTGTTGGACACAGCATCACACTTGCGCTTTCAACGCTGCGGCTCGTAACCATTAAAACTGAACTGGTTGAATTTCTTATCCCTGTTACAATTCTCTTGACCTGCATTGCGAATATGTTCAATCGGACGAAGTCAGATATAGAGACACACGACTACCTGAAGTATAGTTCAGCGATTTTCTTTGGCATGATTCACGGCTTAGGCTTTTCAAATTTTCTGCGTTCAATGCTTGGCGCTGAAGAGAATCTTTTTCTGCCGCTGCTGGCGTTCAACATTGGCTTGGAACTCGGACAAGTGTTTATCGTGTGTATCGTGATGCTTATCTCGTTTCTTGTCGTCGATAAGTTGAATGCGGCGCAGCGCGAGTGGAACTTGGCGATTTCCGGCGCCATTGCTGGCATTGCTTTCACGCTCGTTATAGAGCGATTTATTTTCTAAACAAGGGACAATCTATGACCAGACAATATTTTCGCAGTGCGCTCATACTCGTCTGTATGCTCTTCGTGGCACAAGCGGCGACAGCGCAAAAATGGCTCAACTCTGAAGATGGCAATCGCGTGAACCGCTCCATGTTTCGTCCGCTCGACGATATGCCTACGCCCAACGAGCAACGCACCGCCAGTGGCAAACCCGGTCCGAAGTATTGGCAACAGCGCGCCGACCACAACATCAGCGTCGCGCTCGATACAGCCACGCACAGGCTCACTGGCTCGGAGCGCGTTACTTACTACAACAACTCGCCCAACGAACTGACGTTTTTGTGGTTGCAACTCGACCAGAACATCAGTTCTATCGAACATAGCCGCACCTACAAAGCCAATCCCGCGTTGCCCATGAACATCAGTGTTCGGGCGCGTCGCTTCATTGACCCTGACTTGATTGACGGCGGCTACACGATTTCGCGTGTGCAACTTGTCGATGACGCAGGAAAACTTGTTGATGCCAAATACTACATCAACGGCACGGTCATGAAAATCACCCTCACGACGCCGCTTAAACCAAACGGTAAAGTTCAGTTTGAGATTGACTGGTCGTTTGTCGTGCCTGACCCGGGCGGCGCCAACGGACGCGGTGCGAAAGAAAAAGTGCGCGACGGCTGGCTTTACGAAGTAGCACAGTGGTTTCCGAGAATGTGCGTCTATGACGATGTTAATGGTTGGCAGACCGACCAATTTTTCGGCACGGGCGAATTTTACACGCAGTTCGGCAATTACGACGTCAAAATCACCGTCCCGTATAACCACATCGTCGATGCGACGGGCGTCTTACAAAATCCCGAAGAGTGCTACACCGCCGAACAGCGTCGGCGCTTGAAGGAAGCCTATCAATCCGAAACCCCGAAGTTCATCATCTTCGCCGACGAAGTCATGAAGCCTGAAACGCGCCCAAAACAAAGCGGCACGATTACCTGGCACTTCAAAGCCGAAAATGTGCGCGACTTCGCGTTCATCTCGTCCAAAACCTATGTCTTCGATGCAGCCGGCTTTAAGTATGATGCTGCCTCGCCCGTTGTTGCTTGCCACTCGCTCTATCCGCGCGAAGCCATGCCGCTCTGGGACAAAGTTTCCACAAAGGCGATTATCCAGACCATGAAAACTTACGGCAGAATGGCGCTGCCGTATCCGTATCCGAAAGCCGTGAACGCGCACGGTCCGGTCTTCGGTATGGAGTATCCAATGATTTGTTTCTGCGGCGCGCGTCCCGCGCCCGACGGGTCGTATTCGCAGCAATTGGAAAACGCGCTGGTCGCCGTAACAATCCACGAAGTTGGACACAACTGGTTTCCGATGATTATCAACTCCGACGAGCGCAAATACGGGTGGCAAGACGAAGGCATCAATTCGTTTTTGGAACACTATGCCTGTTTAGATTGGAATCCGAAATTCCCCTCGCGCGCGCTTCCGAAGTTCCAAACAGATTATATGCGCGACCCCGACCAAGTGCCGATTATGACGCACGCCGACTTGGTGCATAAAGGCTACGGCCCGCAGTCATACACCAAGCCCGCCGCTGGGCTGATTATACTGCGTGAGTCAATTTTGACGCCCGACGTTTTCGATGAAGCCTTCCGCGACTACTGCAACGCATGGGCGTTCAAGCACCCGCAGCCCGCCGACTTTTTCAGAGCCATCAACCAAGCGGCTGGCGAAGACCTCTCGTGGTTCTGGCGTGGCTGGTTCTACACCACGTATTACAACGACCAAGCCATTGCCGATGTCTCGGTTCAGGTCGCCGATTCGCTCTTGCCGGGTAGCTCACAAAAGCGCGGCAAAAATTATTACCGCATCAAAATTAAAAACGATGGCGGACTGCTCTTGCCCGTTCAAATGGAAATCACTTACAGCGATAGCTCGAAAGAGATGATTAAACTTCCAGCTGACATTTGGCGCAAGAACGAACAAGATTTCACCAAAGGATTTTTCACCAACAAAGAAGTCGTGCGCGTCGTCTTAGACCCGAACCAAGTGCTTGCCGATGTCAACACCAGCAATAATGTTTGGGACATTCGGATTCCGAAAGCGGAGATTCCGAAAGAACAAGAGGTGAAAAAGCCAACGGAAGAGCCGAAACCGACCAAGAAATCTGCCAAGGGCAAAAAACCAGTCGCAGAAAAATAAGTAGTTCACTTAGCCGCTCCATTTCATTGTTTGTTCCGAACAGAGGTCGCTACACCACGAAGCACCCTCTGTTCGGAACACGGTTTTAACATCGTCCGCGTATGATGGTTCTCGTCATTGACAACTACGATTCTTTCACCTATAACCTCGTGCAGTATCTCGGCGAATTAGGCGCAGAGACGGATGTCTATCGCAACGATGCCATCAGCGTCGATGAGATTCGCGCTAAGCGTCCCGATAAAATCGTCATTTCGCCCGGACCTTGCTCGCCGAAGGAGGCGGGGGTTTCCGTGCCGATTGTTCGGGAACTGGGCGGCGAGATTCCGATTTTGGGCGTTTGTCTTGGTCATCAATCTATTGGCGATGCCTTAGGCGGCAATGTGGTTCGCGCGCCGCGCCCTATGCACGGCAAGGTTTCAAAAATTCATCATTGCGCGCGCGGCATATTTTCAGGCATTGAAAATCCGTTTGACGCCACGCGCTACCACTCGCTCATCATCGAGCGCGCCACACTCCCGGAAAGCCTTGTCGTTACAGCATGGACGGACGACGGACTCATTATGGGCGTCGAGAACACCGCGCAAAAACTCTACGGCGTGCAGTTTCACCCCGAATCAATTATGACCAAAGCAGGCAAACAAATTTTGCAGAATTTTCTGATGATTGACCAATGAAACTTTGCGCCGCGCAGTTTAAATCCACCAAAGGCAACATCCTCAAAAATATTGAGCGCCATTTGAACTTCGTCAATACAGCACGCGAGCGCGACGCGGACGCCATCTTTTTTCCCGAACTTTCACTCACGGGCTACGAACCCGCCTTAGCTAAGGACTTGGCCATCCATCAAGACGACCGACGGCTCGGCATATTTCAGCGCGTTTCCGACGAACATCATCTTATCATTGGCGTCGGTGTTCCGACCCAAAGCAAGTCGGGCGTTCTCATCAGCATGATTTTTTTTCAGCCAACTTTGCCGCGCGAAGTTTATTCCAAACAAATTTTGCACGACGACGAACTGCCCTACTTTACACGTGGCTTCGGGCAAGTTTTTTTGAACAGAGACGGGCAAACGCTTGCGCCCGCGATTTGCTACGAGTCGTTGCAGCCTGTGCATTCAGAGCGCGCGGCGGCGCATGGCGCAACAGCCTATATCGCAAGCGTTGCAAAGTCAAAGGCGGGCGTTGAAAAAGCGGCGGCGCACTTTCCCGCCGTCGCCAAGCGGTTTGGAATGAGCGTTATGATGGCAAACTCGGTCGGATACTGCGATAATTTTTTAAGCGCGGGCAACTCGGCAGTCTGGAACAGCAACGGAGACTTGGCAGGACGGCTCGATGACTCGCATGAAGGCATTTTGATATTTGATTCGGACACACGAGCAGTTTTAACCCAAACGATGTAATTTATGCACATCGGTCCCCAAATAGTTTACCCTCGTTGTCGTGGGTCTAAGGCGTCGCGGACGCCGTCGCCGACCAAATTAAAACACACGACAGTTACGACAATCGCGAGTCCCGGAAATGTGGAAATCCACCAATGCGAGAGCAAATTGTCGCGCCCTTCACTGATGATGTTTCCCCAACTTGGCGTCGGCGGCTGAACGCCCAAGCCGAGAAATGAGAGCGCCGCTTCGGTCAAGATAATCCCACCGATGGAGAGCGTCGCTGCAATGATGACCGGCGTGAGCGCATTTGGCAAGACATGTCGGAAAATGATGCGGGCGTTGGAAAATCCCAGCGCTTTGGCGGCTTGCACAAATTCCTGCTCTTTGAGCGAGAGCACTTGGCCGCGCACCAAGCGCGAGACATTCATCCAGCCCGTCAAGGAAATCGTGATAACGATGAGGAAAATGGAATTGCCGAAAAGCGCAATGACAATCAAAATTAAAAAAATGCGCGGAAAGGCGTTCAGCACATCGACGGTTCGCATGATGACGCTGTCGACCACGCCGCCGAAATAGCCTGCCGTTACGCCGAGTATCGCGCCAATCGTAATGGCAATCATCACCACCAAAAATCCAATCGAGAGCGAAATGCGCGACCCGTAGATGATGCGGCTGAAAATGTCGCGCCCATACTGGTCTGTTCCCATCACGTAAGTTTTCCGCACCGCAAAGGTTTCGGGCGACGCCGAGACAAGGTTGGCAATCGGAATCTGCTTGACGCGATAGGCTTGCTTGGCAAGAACACTGTCGCCAACGAGTTGCCAATCGAGCGCATAGATTTTTTGCTTCATATCGGCGCGCAGTTTCAAAATGTGATTTTGCTCGATGAGCGCGTTGGCAAGCCGTGCAGTCCATGATGCGTCTTCGCGAAGGGGGATTGGCTGCGCGACATCGGCATTCAGATTTATTGCCCAAACACTGCCGAGTGGCGGTTGAAACGCCGTTACAGTGAAATCTTGTTGGTCGTTGGGTTCGTAAGGCGCAAGCAATGGCGCAAGCAATGCCGCCGAATACAGTATCGCTGAGAGACACAGCGCCGCGACTGCAACCGAGCGTTTGGTAAATTCGCGCCATGCCAATTGCCAGAGCGTCATGCTGCTTTTGACCGCTTCGCCGTCGCGCCGCAATCGACGGTAAGATTTTACGGAAAACACACATGCCGACACCATCAATGCCATCAAGTAAATCGAGGCAATCCAAAATTCCACAGCGTCGGTTGTAACGATTGCCGCCACGTCGCTCCACGAGACCACCATCAGCAACAGCGCCAGCCCAAGAGAGTTCAGCCCGCCGATGAACAGCGTCCATTTGGCGACCATAAGGACGAGTGCGGCGGCGGCGACAAAAAATGCCAACGCACCTTGAACGCGCTTGCCCAAGCGAAATAGTCCAACGCCCGCAATCCAATCGAGCGGCGACGGCTGAATCGTGTTCAACGCTGGTTCAAGCGTGGCGACGCTTGTTCGCTCTGTCTCCGACAAAGCAGGTGTGATTTCTCCTTTGTATGGAGCGCGCATAGTTGCCGTGTTGATTTGCTGAATTTAACGAAAACTGCGTAGATTTGAGTTCTTATGCAAAAGCAGTTTCTTCAACCGTCAAACTTTCCCGAACATCTATGACGTTGTTTGTTTCAATGCGAGCGGTGCTGTGCGTTGCGGCGGCGCTTGTTGCACCATCGCTTTTTGCCCAAACGGCAACTCCAAAAATCGATTTCGTCGAGTATGACTTGCCCAATGGCTTGCATGTGATTCTGCACCGCGACACGTCCGTGCCGGTCATTTCGTCCTATGTCTTGTATCATGTCGGCAGCAAAGATGAAAAGCCTGACCGCACAGGCTTCGCGCACTTCTTTGAACACCTGATGTTCGAAGGCTCTGAATACATCAAGCGCGGACAAATCGATAAACTTGTTTCGGGCGCGGGCGGCAACTTAAATGCGTCCACGTCGTTTGACCGCACCGATTACTACATCAATCTTCCATCGAACCAACTCAAGCTCGCGCTCTGGATTGAATCGGAGCGAATGTTGCACGCCAAGATTGATTCGGTCGGCGTCGAGACACAGCGTCAGGTCGTCAAAGAAGAACGCCGTGTGCGCGTCGACAACCAGCCTTATGGCACGGCACTTGAAGTTATCAGCGAAGAGACATTTTCAGACACGCCGTATCGCTGGACGCCGATTGGCTCATTTCAATATATTGATAAAGCCACCATTGAGGAGTTCCGCGAGTTTTACAAACAATACTATGTGCCGAACAACGCGACGCTGTGCTTGGCAGGCGATTTAGACATCGAGGAAACCAAAAAACTCGTCGAGCAATACTTCGGCGATATTCCCAGAGGCGCAGACCCGCCGCGCCCCGTTGTTAATTTCAAGCCGTTCACGACACCCAAATCGCGCGTCGTTGAAAAGCAAAACACACCGCTTCCCGCCACACTTCACATTTGGAGAACGACATCGCAAACCGACAAAGATGCCTACGCGCTTGATATGCTTTCCGATATTCTTGCCAATGGCAAAAGCTCTCGCATCTACAAACGCTTGGTCGATGTCGACCAGCTTGCGGTGCAAGCCTCCGTCTTTCCGTTCATGCAAGAAAAAGCGGGAATGTTGGGCATCTTTGCCGTCGGTAATCAAGGCGTTGATGTTCAAAAAATCGATAAGACCATTGAAGACGAGTTGAACACGCTGTTGAAGAAGGGCATCACCGATGAGGAGTTTCAAAAAGTGCGCAATCAAAAAGAATCGCAGAACGCCAGCGCGTTTGGCTCGATTGCAAGCAAGGCGCGAAACCTCGCCAACTACCATGTCTTTAACAAAAACACGAATTTGATTAACACCGAACTTAGCGAATACATGAAGGTAACGAAGGCAGATATTCAGCGCGTCGCCAAAAAGTATTTGACTAAAAACGGGCGCGTCTTGATTCACTATCCCGTGCCGCAAAAACCGTTGTAGTTTCTTTGTGATGCGTTCACACTCAAAAAATTTCTAACACGATTTCAAAATTTTGACTCTAACGATGTTTTACCGATTTGTTTTACTTCTCGCTTTTGTAGTGGCGACTCCAGCGCTGGCGCAAAAAATCGACCGTTCAAAAAAGCCTGATGCTGCGCCTCTGCCACAAGCCTCATTTCCGAACTACATCGATACCGCGCTTTCCAATGGGCTGCGCGTGTTCATCATTGAAAACCATCGTCAGCCTACCGTTACATTTCGGCTCGTCGTGAAGTCAGGAACAGTGTTCGACGGCGAGAAACCGGGCTTGATGTCAATCATGACCGAACTTTTGGGTAAAGGCTCGCCGCGCCGCAAAGCCATTGACTTCGCCAAAGAAGCCGATTTTATCGGCGCTGATTACGACGCTTCGGCGACGCCCGACGCCACCTACGCCTACATCTCGGGACTCGTGAAATACTCCGAAAAGATGCTCGACTTATTCAGCGATGCCGTCTTAAACCCGACATTTCCAAACGATGAATTTGAACTCGCCCGCAAAAAAGCCTTATCCAGCGTTACGGCGGCGAAAAAGCAACCCGCCTCGCTTGCCGGGCAATTGCAGCGTAAAGTTCTTTACGGCGACCACCCGTATGGCAAAGTCGAGACCGAACAATCGCTCGGCGCACTCACGCTCGATGATGTGAAGAACATCTACAACGCGCATTTCTTTTCGAACAACGCGACGATTGCCGTCGTCGGCGATGTAACGGTCGCGCAAGTCATGCCGCTTCTCGAAAAATTTTTCGGCAAGTGGAAAACAGGCACTCCTCCTGCTTTGAAAGCCGCACCGATGCCGACGATTAAAGGCACAACGATTCATCTTTACGACCTGCCGACGGCAGTGCAATCGAACATCATCGTAACACAGCCGAGTGTTATGCGCAATAATCCCGACATTCCTGAATTGGGCGTTGTTGGCTCAGTGTTGGGCGGCGGTTTTTCTGGACGGCTCTTTGCCAACTTGCGCGAAAAGCACGGCTGGACTTACGGCGCTTACGCCACTGGTTCGTTCCAAAAATTAGCAGGCAGCTACAGCGCGTCCGCCGAAGTGCGCAACGCCGTTACCGATTCCGCCATCGTTGAAATTCTCGCAGAAATGGCGCGCATCAAACGCGACACAATTCCAACGCAGGAACTCGATTTGCAGCGTCAATACATCGCGGGCAATTATCTGATGAGCCTTGAAGACAAAGGGCGCGTCGCCTCGCGCGTTCAGGAAATGGAGCTTTACAACTTGCCGAAAGATTATTACAAGACCTACGCCTCGCGCGTCGGCAGCGTAACGCCCGCTCGTGCGATGGACTTGGCGAGAAAATACATCAACACGAGCGACCTTGTTATCATCGTCGTTGGCAATGCAAAAGAGGTGAAAGAGAAACTCGAAAAAATCGCGCCAGTTAAAGTCTACGACACCGATATGAATCCCGTCGCAGCACCGATGGTGCTTGATTTATCGTCGGAAGAATTGCTCAAAAAACACATGGCAGCAATGGGCGGCGACGCAGCGTTGATGAAAATTAAAGACCGCACAACAGAAGGCTCGGCAAGCATTGCCGCCGGTCCGCAGACCATCAACGGCACATTCAAGTCGATTGAGAAAGCCCCGAATAAGCGCTACGTTCAAATCGCCACGCCGATGTTCTCGCAGGAAAGTTACATTGACGGTGCAAAAGCCGTTCAAAGCGGCTTGGGCGGCGTGCGCGAACTTTCGGGCGATGACCTGAGAGATGCGCTCGCTGGCGCAGAGTTTAACGAGCTCTACCGACTTGCCGAGTTGAAATCGACATTTACCGTCAAAGAAAAAAAGATGATGCGCGGCAAAGCGGTCTATGTCGCCGAATTGGCACGCGCCTCGGGCAAAAAAGAAACGCTCGTCTTTGATGCCGAGTCGTTCCTCCTGCTCTCGCGCACAGGCAAACAGAAAACACCGCAAGGCGAGATTGAGGCGACGACGGAATTTTCAGACTATCGAAACATCGACGGTGTCATGGTCGCGTTCAAGCTCACACAGTCACTCGGCATGGCGACTATTGAGCTGACGGCAACATCAGTCAAGCAAAACACCAATGTCGGCGACGACGCTTTCGTGAAAAAATAACCGTTCAAGAACATTCAAGAGCGCTAAAAAAAAGTCGCACGCAATTATCCTGCGGCTTTTCGCCCGCGACGCCTGATTTTACAGGGCGAGAGGGCGGCATGCCGATTTACCTTTTTTTACATTTATCTTCCTCACAAGCATTTTCAAATTGCAGTGCCAAAAATGAAACGCGTCCTTTTAGTTTTCACACGCTCGGCAAGCGGCGTCGATGGCCCGCGCTCTGTTGCATCCGAGCAGCCTGTCTCTTTTCTTCAGCGTTGGAAAGATTCCCTGTTGCAAAGCATCATTAAGCGGGCGCAGTTCGCCGTGCCGCCCATGGCATTGATGCTGCTGAGTTCCATTGATGTCGAGGGCGTCGAGCAACACATTTGCGATATGCGCTTCGATGACCTGCCGCTCGATGAGCAGTGGGATTTGGTCGGCATTACCGTTCACACCGGACTTGCAAAAACAGCATTTGACGTGGCGCGCCAGTTTCGCGCGCGCGGCGCGAAGGTCATTCTCGGCGGCCCGCATGTAACGCTTTTTCCCGACTCGTGCGTCAGCGAAGCCGACTCGATTGCGCTTGGCGAAGCTGACGATATTTGGCGCGATGTTCTAAACGATTTGAAACATCAGTCGCTCAAACCACGCTATGAACCTGCCACCTTGCCTGACCTCTCGCTGGAGCGACCTGTTCATAAACGCGCGCTCAACATCAACAACTATTTCACCACGAACCTCATTCAAACCTCGCGCGGCTGTCCATACAAGTGCGACTTCTGTAATGTCTATGTGATGAACGGACACACAATGCGCCATCGCCCAATTGCGCATGTCGTTGCAGAGGTCGAGCGGTTTTTGGTCGACGACAAGCGCGTCTTTTTTTTCGTCAATGACACCATGAACGCCGATGTGGCGTATGCAAAGGAACTCTTCACGCAGCTTATTCCCTACAAAATCAAGTGGGTTGGGCAAGCCACGACGATGCTCGGACAGCAGCCGGAACTTTTGAACATTTTCGCCAAATCGGGCTGTGTTGGCTTGCTCTTAGGCATTGAGGGCGTTACAAACGCAAGCAACCATGCACATCGTAAGGTGCAGAACAAAGAACATGTCTTAGCACGAAATGTCAAAGCGGTGCGTGAGGCAGGCGTGTGTGTGTACGGCAGTTTCATTTACGGCTTGGACGGCGACACGCTCGAGAGCGCCGACGCGCTCTACGACTTCATTGAGGAAACAGGCGTCGATGTGCCGGGCATCAATCTTCTGCGCCCGATTCCCGGAACCGCCCTCTTTGAGCGACTGGCAAACGAAGGTCGTTTAATGTTCCCACGCGACGACATCTACGCCTTTCGTTACAGTTGGGGACAAGAGATGCTTTCGGCGCCGAAACACATTCCCATCGCCGATTTTATCGAGAGCTACTCGGCTTTAACCAAACGGCTTTATACGCTTTCGCATGCCATTAAGCGGGCGAAACATGCGCCGTGTGTAAACGAGGTTATTCTGATGTTCAACCTCTCGTATATTCAGATGTATGGCTTGTCGCGGCGCGACCTTCGCGCGCAGTTGCGGCGGCTACAATCGCAAAATTCGCCCATGCTTAAACGTTCCGAACCCGAGTTGCACACATCATAAAAAAATGCCGCTAAACCGTTTTGAAATTCTTTTAAATCGCGTAGATTCGCCACTACTTGTTTTTCTAATTAGTAACAGAATGTATGTCGATTTTTTACCTGAGTCAGACTGGTGAAGACACCCCAGCGCGATACTTCAAATTTCTCGCTCAACGCCCGTATTCAGGCAACCTCAACGAGGCATTTAAGCAAGTTGGGGAACTTTATGACCAGACGATTCGCAAGCTCAGTCAACAGGCTCAAACATCCATTGACAATGTGGAAGGCAATAAAGCTCGCGAAATTTATCAGGTCGTTCAAATCATTGCAGGCTCGTTTCTAACGGGACTGGCGATGTATAACGCTATTATTTCCCACTTGAGCGATGGCGCGGACAGCGAAGAAATTGGAGAGCTTGCCCCCATCTTGGATTGGCGGCTCTCGCTCACGGTCGACCAAGCCCGTATCGGAAAAATTTTCAACGATGACATCGCGCTGTTGCTTCGCGCACCGAGCAGCGACACACCTTGGTTCAAAAAATTCGAGCAAGGTCTCTTGCTTTATCGGGACGCTTCGCCCGACAATCAAAATTATGCACGCGCGCTTCAAACGCTGACCGAACTGCTCGACTCCGGTCAAACGCCGCACAGCGACTATGTCATTCTGCATCGCATTGGGTTGCTTTATTTGTATGTACCGTCATTGCTCGATTTAGCCAAAGCGGAAGCCTATCTCATCAAAGCCGCTGAGTGCATGATGGAAGAAAATGACCCGCTCACCAAACGCTTGCTTAGTTCACTTGCAGACACTGGCACGCGCGGCTTAACCGAAGATTTTTCTTTTCTGATAAAGCGTGTCGCCGCCGAATCGTTTTTCCACGCCGGCATTGCTTGTTATGCGCAAGGTGAACTCGCCGACGCCGTTGACCTTTTCGGCAAATCGCGCGAACTCTTCCAACTTCCCGAAGCAGGCTACCTGCAAGCTAAATGCCTTATCGCCTTAAGCAGGAGCAACGAGGCCGCGCCGATTCTTGAAGATGTCATTAAAGCCCAGCGCATCTACGCCTTCAAAGCGGCAACCGACACTGATATTTTTCAAAAGCCCGTCGTGCTTGCTGTGCTGACAAAACTGCGCGACGAAGCCTTCCGAGAAGCAGCAGTGCATATTCAACGCTGCCGTTCCGAGATGATTCAAGGCAGCCAAGCTGCCTCGGTGCTCTCCGAAATGGAACAGCGCGTGAAGCAGCGCAACTACTACGCCATTCTTGGCGCGTCCGACGATATGCGCCGCGGCAAAAAGTGGAAAGTCATGCCCACCGTCTTTGAACTCAAACGCATGGTCGTTGGGCATACGCTCCGAGTTAACTCGCTCAATTTCAGCCCCGACAGCAGTATGCTTGCCTCAGCAAGTTGGAAAACGATTATCTCCAATTCCGATAACGGCGAAGAGGTGCGCACGTTCTCTGGCCATGCGATGAAGGAGTTTATTAATGCAACGGCATTCTCGCCCGATTGCAGCAAAATCGCCACCGCCAGCAGCGACACGTCCGCCAAAGTGTGGGACATCAAAACTGGGAAAGAAGTTCATACGCTGCTCGGTCATAAACAAAGCGTCAACAGCGTCGCTTTCAGCATCGATGGCTCGAAGCTCGCCACCGCCAGCACCGATAAAACCATCGTGATTTGGGACGTCAAAACAGGTGAAAAACTTAAAACACTCAAAGGACACGACCAAAGCGTTGCCTCTGTGGTTTTTAGTCCCGACGGCAGTGTGCTTATCTCGACCGGCACAGACAACCAAGTCATTTATTGGGACGTGTCGTCATGGAAAAAACTTCGCTCGCTCACCTCGCATACGCACAGCGTTACAGCGGCGGCATTCAGCCAAAACGGACAAATGATGGCGACCTCGAGCTGGGACAAGACGATTAAAATTTGGGACTTCAAAACGGGGCGTGAAATCAAAACGCTTGTCGGACACAGCAATGGCGTCGACGGTGTATCCTTTGGGTTCGACGATAAAAACTTAGCCTCGACCAGTTACAACCGCATCACGAAAGTCTGCGAGATTAAACTTTGGGATGTCGAGTCGGGTCAGGAAATTCAGTCGCTTGTTGGGCAGTTCTACGCAGTAGCATTCAGCCCTGACAGTAGCACGCTCGCGGTTGCAAGCGGCGATAAAACAGTCAAACTCCTCAGTTCGCCCGAACTCTCGGTCGATGCGTTCATCGCGTTGGAAAAAGAGGCGCGCCAAGAAATTGAGGCTGCGCGCGAATCTGCTAAGAAACGCGACGCTGAAGTGATGCAAAAAGAACCATTTCCAGGCGAGGCGCGCGCGGGCGAAGAGCGCCGACGCTCGATTTCATTTTGGCTCGGTGGCGGCAATCGACGCACTGGCGAAGAACGCCGAAAAATTTAAACCGCCCGCGATTAGCTATACCGTAAGACTGATTTCCAAAAAAAATTTATTTAGGAAATCGCGGTCATCAGCTTTTATATTTACACATTTGTAAAATGAACAAGTTGTAAATTAAAACTTCAAGTAGTATGAACGAGGTAAAAGCTGCTCCTTCCCGCACTGCTCAGTCAGTCGATATGCCCTCCGCTCACGTCGAGCATCATCATGGTCATCCGTCGCACGTCGCGCACCACTTCACCGACTCGGAGCAACAACTCGATTCGGCAAAAATGGGAATGTGGATTTTTTTGCTGACCGAAATTTTGCTCTTCGGCGGGCTCTTCTGCGCCTACACGATTTACCGCAACGAGCATCTTGAGATGTTCCACAGCGCGCACAAAATGCTCAATGTAGGAATGGGCGCATTCAACACCGTCGTGCTGATTACCAGTTCGCTCACGGTCGCGCTCGCTATTCGCGCCATGCAACTCGGCAAGCGCACCCAAACCATCTGGTTGCTCGCCGCTACGCTTGCCTGTGCGTTTATCTTCCTCGTCATCAAGTATTTTGAATACGAACACAAAATTCATCTCGGACTTCTGCCCGGAAAATTTTATCACTACGACGGCTCGGAAGGCATAATTGTCGGAAATAATCCACACATCTTTTTCAGCATTTATTTTGGAATGACTGCCACGCACGGCTTGCATGTGCTTTTTGGCATCATCGCTATTTCCATCGTGCTTTTGCAAACTATCAAAGGCAAGTTTTCGGCCGCTTACTATACGCCGATTGAACTCGTCGGTCTTTATTGGCACTTGGTCGACCTGATTTGGATTTACCTCTTCCCGTTGCTCTATTTGATTGGGTAATACCTCGGGTCACTGTTAAGAGAAAAAATTGCATCGTTAAAATTTTCAGGAGTATCTTATGAACGCACCACAAACTTCCGGCGCACACGCGCAGTCTCACATCACGCCGCTCAATACCTACTTAGCTGTCGGCGCAAGTCTGTTGTTTTTAACCGCCGTTACGGTCTGGGTTGCCAGGTTCGATTTCGGCAGTTGGAATATGATTGTCGCAATGGTCGTCGCTACCATTAAAGCCTCACTCGTCGTTTTGTTTTTTATGCACCTGTTGCACGATAACAAATTTTTCGGCGCGATTCTCTTGATTTCACTGATAGCGCTGACCGTGTTCATCGTCTTCACGATGCTCGACAACGGCAGCCGCGCCTCCATCAATACTATCCAGATGGAAGAAATCAACAAGAAGGCGAAAATTTACGACGGCAAACCAGCGACCGAGACCGCGCCTGCCGCAGCGCAGCCAAAACACTGACACACTGTTGGAGACCTTACATTGGAAGCATCAGCAGTTCGCGCCTTTCGCCGCCTCGCCTTTGCTACAACGGGCGTTACCTACTTCCTGATTTTCTTGGGCGGATTGGTTCGCGTTTCAGGCGCGGGCATGGGCTGTCCTGACTGGCCTAAGTGCTACGGGCTTTGGATTCCGCCGACCGATGTCTCGCAGTTGCCGTCCGCTTACGACCCGGCGGCATTTAATCCTGTCCTCACATGGATTGAATACATCAATCGGCTTTTCGGCGTCCTAACAGGATTTTTTATTTTGGCAACACTGGCGGTCGCAGTTAAAAACTTTCGCAAACACCCGCAGGTTCTCTATCCCTCGATTGCCGCATTCGTCTTAGTTGCCTTTCAAGGCTGGCTGGGCAAAGTGGTCGTTAAAACTGATTTAAACCCCTTTATCGTTACGCTGCATTTGGTCCTCGCGCTCATCATTGTCAGCATTCTCATTTACATTACGCAGCAGGCGTATTTTCTGGAAAATCCGAAAGCAGAGTCGGCGTCGCTTTATCCTTCGCAGTCATCGCGGCTTGCTGCGGCGTTGTGGGGCTTGGGCATGCTTCAACTGGCTTTCGGAACGCAGGTGCGTGAAAAGTTGGAGTGGATATCGCGCGCTTTCCCTTTGATGAGCGAAGCCGACTGGGTTGAAAAAATCGGCAACATCGGGCATCTGCACGGCGCTGTCGGCATTGCACTCACGGCGACAACTTGGGTCATCGGATACTCGATTTTGCGCAAAAGTGAAAATGCCTCTCCCTTTGTCGTCAAAGCTGTCTTCGCTGTGATGGGACTCTCGCTTGCCGAAGTCGTCGTTGGCTTGTCGCTCGTGTTCATCGGCGTTCCAGCAGTCATGCAAATTTTTCATCAATGGACGGCGAGTTTATACATTGGACTCACATTTGCGCTCTACTCTGCGCTGCGGTTTGGCGAGCAGCGCGCTCCCGTTGCCGATTCAGGCACACTTCGTTCCCCTGTTGTTGAGACCAGCTAATCGTCATCACTATGCGAGCGATTGTGCTTCTTTCTGGCGGCATGGATAGCCTTGTCTCGACCGCAATAGCCAAAGATCTCGGCTACGACCTTGCTGCACTTCATCTCAACTACGGACAGCGCACCGAACACCGAGAACTAAAATCCTTTACCTCTATCTGCGACCATTACCACATCGACCGACGCTTGGTCGTCGATGTCAAGCATCTGTCCATCATTGGCGGGTCATCACTAACGGATAAAACGATTGAGGTTAGCCAAGCCGATTTAAATCGTGATGTTATTCCGACGAGTTACGTGCCATTTCGAAACGCGAATATTTTAGCCATCGCGGTCAGTTGGGCAGAGGTGATTGGCGCGAACAAAATTTTCGTCGGCGCCGTCGAAGAAGATTCATCGGGCTATCCCGATTGCAGACGTGAATTTTACGATGCGTTCAATTTGACGATTCGTCTGGGAACAAAGCCGTCGACGCATATTGAAGTCCTCACGCCGGTCATTGAAATGAAAAAGTGGGAAATCGTGATTCGCGGCATGGAACTTGGCGCGCCGTTTGAACTTTCATGGTCGTGCTATCAATCCAACGATAAAGCCTGCGGCGTGTGCGACAGCTGCGCCCTGCGCCTGCGCGCCTTTGAACAAGCAGGCATCCGCGACCCAATCGAGTATGTCAATCGACCAAGTTACATCTAAATTTTTTCAGCGCTTGCACACATCGGTTTTTATTTTATCTTTGCAGCCTATTTTGAACATGGGGCTATAGCTCAGTTGGTAGAGCACTTGCATGGCATGCAAGGGGTCAGGAGTTCGAATCTCCTTAGCTCCACACAAGTTGAACCGAATCGTCTACCAGTCGGGCTGCTTCTCATCGTCAACTTTTCTAAACTTACCGCTCTTGTGGCGCCGGACAGACAGGTATTTCTGGCAGATTCACTTTATTCGCTCGCCTCTCGGATTTCTTCCGATTCACTGCGCTTTAAGAGCCGCTCTGGGGTCTCCATCTGGCTCGACACGGTTACATCGGGTCAAGCGTCGCTCCTGTTTTTTGAATCGGTTTTGCTGATTGTATTGGGCGTTGCATTTGGCTATTTGCTTCTCCAACGCCGCCAGCGCGTCAAACATACCGACCGCATTCAAGGTCAGGCACTGCAATTTGCGGCTTTTGCACTCTTCGCGCTTGCCAGCAAAGGCCTGTTTTTTATCATTGCGTCTTTTTCACTCGCTGGCGTGTTTTATGTTGGCAACTATGGTCAGCTCTATTGGATGGGATGGCAAATTTCGCTGCTTTGGTTCGTCTTTTTCGGGTTTCTTTTCGCGCTGAGTTTTGTGCGCTCCCGCCAAAGCTATGACATCTTTTTTTTTGCGGGCTTGTGCTTGCTGTTCATCATTGTTTCGGGGCTTTACAACGAATGGTTCTGGAAATCATTGCTCTATGAATTTCGCTTCGTCGATATCGACAGCCGCAAGCTCAACACCATCACCGTCAAACTTGCGCCGCCCTTTCCTTTCGGCACAGAGCACTTGATTCCGCAATTGAGTTTTACTGCGCTTCTTGCTATTTCCGCTCACTTTGCACTTTGGGTCGGGCTTTATGGATATGCCGCGTTTCGCATTTTCAGACGCAGCCGCTCTTATCAAGACATCAAAGCGCGACGCGCCTCCGAGTTTCTTGGTGCCGTGTTTTTCGTTTTAGCCCTTGTCGGCGCAGGCGCGTTTGTCCTGTTCAGAGAAAATTTTTCGGCGCTTGTTGCGCAGTCGTTTTTACTGGCGCTTATCTGTGCGCTGCTGTTTTATCTTGGTGTCAGAAATGTCTATAAACACGGGCGATATAAACGCATTTAATTACAACGCGCTTGGCAAGTTTCAACTCGATGCGCTAACTTTTCACGGGAGGACTTTATATGTGTGGCATCTACGGCATTTACAACTCGCCTAACGCGGCTGTAGACACGTTCTACGGGCTTTACGCGCTGCAACATCGCGGACAAGAAGGCGCTGGCATTGTTACATCGGATTACGACGAAGAAAAAAAGAAAACGGTCTTTCGCTCGCATCGTGATTTCGGTCTTGTCTCGGAAGTCTTTCACGATAAAAAAATCTTTGAGACGCTCAAAGGCACTTCTGCCATCGGACATACGCGCTACTCGACAACTGGCTCGTCGCTTTCGGCGCAAAACATTCAGCCGTTTTCGGTCAATTACAAATCGGGACATCTCGCGCTTGGACACAATGGCAATCTCACCAACGTACGCACGCTCCGCAAAACACTCTCCCAGCAAGGTGTGATTTTTCAAGCAACATCGGACAGCGAAATTATTTTGCATCTCATCGCTCGTAGTCCTGCGCCGACCGTTCTTGAACAGGTCTATGATGCGCTCGTTCAGGTGCAGGGCGCGTATTCGCTGACGATATTGACGGACAAGGGACTCATTGCCGCACGCGACCCGCTCGGGTTTCGCCCACTTTCACTCGGCATTAAAAAACACAAAGAGAAAAACGGGAAAAAGCACAAGCCAAGTTACATCGTCGCCAGTGAAACATGCGCCTTCGACATCAACTCTGCCAAGTATGAACGCGAGGTTGCGCCCGGCGAAATCGTTTTGATTGATGACGAGACGCTCGAGACCGGCGAAACCAAGTCGCTCTTTCTACCTAAGTCCGCCCGCAAAGCGCGGTGCATATTCGAGTATGTCTATTTCTCGCGCCCCGATAGCGTCATTTTCGATGAATCGGTCGATAAAGTTCGACGCAAGCTCGGCAAGAACCTTTCGCACGAAGCGGGCGTGAAACCCAAAGATGACGAGAAATATGTCACGGTCATTAGCGTGCCAGATTCGTCGAACACCGCCGCGCTCGGCTTCGTTACGGAAAGCAATAAACACGGCTTACCTTCTCGCTTGGAATTAGGGCTGATTCGTAACCACTATGTCGGACGAACGTTCATTCAACCGGGCGAAGGCGACCGCGAACTGAAAGTCCGCTCGAAATACAATGTCGTGCGCGGCGTGCTCAAAAATCGCCGTGTTGTGGTTGTCGACGATTCCATTGTGCGCGGCACGACTTCAAAGATGCTGGTCAGTCTGCTTCACGAGGCACACCCAAAGGAAATTCATCTGCGCATCACGTCGCCGCCGATTACGAACCCATGTTTTTACGGCATGGACTTTCCGACGCGCGACAAGCTCATCGCGCATCAATTGAGCGGCGACGTGGAAAAAATCCGCGCAGAACTCGGCGTCGATTCGCTCTCTTATCTTTCACTCAAAGGCTTGCTCAATAGCGTTCCGAAATACGACGACGAACACGGCAGCTACTGCACAGCGTGTTTTAGCGGTGATTATCCCGTCGCCGTCGACGACGCCACGACGGAAAAAGACGAGAACGACGACTGACCAACGCATCGCTTTCGCTCCAAAAACAAAAAGGTCGTCCGTTCAACACGGACGACCTTTAAGGAATGCTCTATATGAAACCCCGCAGAAACCATAAACTGCGAGGCACTTGTATAAACGAGAATCGCCCAAAAAAAGTTTTACAATTTCTTAAAAAATGTCTGCGAGGCTTTGCCGCACCGCGACGTTTGCCTTCTCGATTTTCTGTTAAACGAGCGTCATGACCACAATTTCGGGCGAAATTGTTCGCAAGGGCGCGCCTGTTACGCCAGCACCTAAATTCACATAGAGTTTCTGTTTTCCCTGCTCTCCTTCTTCAAACAGACCGCGCGGATACTTGTAGAGAATATCTATCGGATAGAGTTCAACACCCGCGACATCCAGCGCGATTTGTCCGCCGTGCGTGTGTCCAGCCAGCATCAAGTCTATATTGGCAGTTTTGGCATAGGTAAAAAAATCGGGGTGATGACACAAGAGCAAGTTGAACCCGTCGGGATTAGTGCCCTTCATTGCCGCATCAAGATAAGCGGTTCTCGACCGCGTGTAGTCAATACCGATGACATTCAACGGCGCGCCGTCGATGTTGATGATGCGATGTTCATTTCTGAGCAGTGTTTCGGCGTGCTGTTTCATCGCTGCTTCGACGGTCTCGATGCCTACCCACTCGTCGTGATTCCCTGCGCAGGCGAACGTGCCATAAGTCGATTTCAAATTTCGAAAGCCTTTGACAAATGGTTCGATTTCATTTTTGTCGTTGGCGACGAAATCGCCTGTGAGCGCCACAAGGTCGGGGTGAAAAGAGTTGAGCGTTTGAGTAATTTCTTCCATTTGCCGCTGCGACATAAAGGCGCCGGAGTGAATATCACTCGCATGTGCAATTTTCAATCCGCGCAATTCCGATGGCAAGTTTGGAAACGACAGCGTCATTTGATTGACGACGTAATTCATTCGGTTATTAACGAGGCTATATCCCGTAATCACAGTTGGAAACGCGAACCCTATCATCGACGGCGCCGCTTTTTTTAGGAACTCTCGACGCGACGGGCTGTAGACGCTTGATTTTTCAGGCATCAGCGGCGGGTCGTCGTCGCGTGCGCGCGCCACGTTAGCTCTTGTCGTTTGAGTTTCAATGAGCGACTTTGTCCTTCGGCGTGCGAAAACACGTCGTGCCTGTTTCCAAATGAGAATAGTTAGGTCGGCAGGAACAAAGACAAGTAAGGCCAAAAAGAGCCAAATGCCCCACACGCTGCCAAGAAAGAACAGCGTATAAGTTACGCCTGTTTCGCGGAGCGGCGGGATTTCTTTGAGCAACATTGGAATCGCCGGAAGCGACATCAATGCAACCACCGTTCTGGCAAGACGCTTTTTGACAAGCGGAAGATTTTTCGGAGTAAAGGCATCGACAACCGTCAACAGTTTTCGATAGAGATACCAGCCGACGAGTGAACTTACGGACAGAAAAATCAGAACATTGAGAAAAGAGATTGCAGGCATGAATTGTAAAAAAGGTTTCAGGCGGTTAAACGAACTAAGTGGCTCAAAAGTTTAGCCATAAAACACTATCCTTTACTGCCTTAGCGCAGTGAAACAGTCTGGTGATACGATGAAACAATTCAGAATTCGGGTGCTTCAATCGCTGCTCCGCATGGCGCAGAACCATCAATCGGCGCGGCGCGCGATTTCCGCGCTACTTTTTGCTGAAACACTTGGCATTAGTTGGTATAACCCGCTTTGGCATCTACGAAACACATCGGTATTCTTCGCGCGGTTTTGGAACACGCTCCGACGCGAAATGCGCGGCTACCGCAAACCCATTGCACACCCAAACCCTAACGCCCTGATATGCGAAGACTTCTTTTGCGTTCGCGGCTCAGATGCCGACTGCTCCCCACAACGCTTTACGCAGGCCTGCTATAGTGACTGCTTCGGCATTTCAAAACATGACAGCGGCGTTTTTGTCTCATCGTGGAACGATTACGATGGAAATCCGACTTGGCTCGATGTTGGTTGCCGAGATTGCAAGCACTATCTTGTCTCCTGTAAGGGAATAGAACCCGGCGCTGCGAATCCAATGCGCATCTCGAGCGTAGACAATCCTGTCGTCATCAATGCTCGCGCTACTTAAACGAACTCTTATTTCAGTCACACATTCAAATCACCAGTTGAACTATGTCTCTATCTGAAGTCTCCGCCGTTGCGCCCGACGCCGCCGCCATCTGGAAACCCTTGCCCAATGCGGCTCGACGCATTAACCAAATTTTGGAAAAGCCGCGAAAGGTCTATGTTACACGCAAAGTGCATTTCAATGCCGCACATCGCTTGTTCAATCCAACATTCACCGACGAACAAAACTGTGATGTCTATGACATCTGCAACAACTTCTACGGACACGGACACAACTACGACCTCGAAGTAACACTCGCTGGCATTGTCAATAAAGACACTGGTTACCTCTTCGACTTGAAAATCTTGAAGAAGCTTTTGGAAGAAGAAATACTTTCCAAAGTCGATCACAAACACCTAAACTTTGATGTAGAGATGTTCAAAGACACCGTTCCAACCGCCGAGGTAATTGCCGTTGTGTTCTGGGACGTCATTGACCGCAAATTAAAAACACTAAACTTGGAAGGAGTGGAACTCTATGAAGTCAGGGTCTTCGAATCCGAAAGAAACTTCGTCGTCTATCGCGGGGAATAAAACATCTACATCAACTTCAACCGATTATGGAATGACCCGTTCAGGAAAAAGCGACAATGAAAAGCGCTTCGTGGCTCATTTGCGCGACGACGACGAATACTTCTACGCACACCCGCCCAACGGTGACGAAAAAACCGTGCTACAAGCCATTGCCGACCATGTGCGCTCGAACTTGGAGTTGCTTGGTGAAGATTCCACACGCGAAGGGTTGCTTAAAACACCAGAGCGTGTTGCCAAAGCCCTGCTCTACCTCACGAGTGGCTACCATGCCGATGCCGAAGACATTTTGCGCGGCGCCGTCTTTCATGAAAAATACGACGAGATGGTGCTGGTCAAAGACATAGAGATTTTCTCGATGTGCGAACACCACATGCTCCCCTTCTTCGGCAAGGCGCATGTGGCGTATATTCCTAACGGCAAAATTGTTGGTCTCTCTAAAATTCCGCGCGTGGCGGATGTCTATGCGCGGCGACTTCAAGTGCAAGAGCGGCTGACGCAGCAAATCCGCGATGTCATTCAAGATGTGCTTGAGCCGCGCGGCGTGGCAGTCGTCATTGAAGCCAAACACTTGTGTATGGTGATGCGCGGCGTCGAGAAACAAAACTCGACCACAACAACCTCGGCAATGTCGGGCGAATTTCTGAGCAATTCCGCCACGCGCTCCGAATTTATGCGCCTCATCAAGGGCAGCCCTGTCGCATAATACTCGCCCGAAAATCCTTGTCAAATCAGGGCGTTTCGGGCGATTTTAATTTCAAGACGAACAGCCGCACAGTTCAGTTTGCCTTTTCACCCTCGGGCTTTGTCGCCTCTTTGGGTTGCAACACGAGCGAGGCAATGATGGAAATTGCTAAAATTCCCACGACCACTGCAAGCGAGACGGGCGACGGAATTTTCCACGCCTCGCTAATACCCGCAAGAATCATCTTGACGCCGACAAATGCCAAAATAAACGCCAAGCCTGTTTTCAGATGCACAAAGCGCTCGACCACATCGGCAAGCAAAAAGTAAAGCGAGCGCAAGCCCATAATGGCGAAGATGTTGGACGTAAACACGATGAACACGTCGCTGCTCACCGCCAGCACCGCCGGAATCGAATCGACAGCGAAAATCAGGTCGGTGATTTCCACGACGACCAACACCAAAAAGAGCGGTGTGGCAAAGCGCTTGCCGTTTTCAATCGTGAAAAATTTTTGTCCGTCGTAGTTCTGCGACACGCGAAAGAACCGTTTGACCAATTTCACACCGAGATTTTCGGCGAAGTCAGCTTCTTCTGCTTCGCCGCCGAAGAGCAGCTTGACGCCCGTGTAAATCAAGAACGCGCCGAAGATGTAGGTAATCCAGTGGAATTGATTGAGCAGCGCAACGCCTGCAAAAATGAAAATTGCCCGCATGACAATTGCGCCCAACACGCCCCAAAACAAAACCCGATGTTGATACTTGTCTTCGACTTTAAAAAAGCGAAACACCAAGACAAACACGAACAGGTTATCGACCGACAGTGACTCCTCGATAAGATAGGCTGTTACAAAGTCGGTTGCTTTTGTCAGACCATACAGCGAATAGACAACACCTGCAAATCCCATCGCCATCGTTACCCACGCTATCGTCCAATACAACGCTTCTCTGGTTGAAACGCGGTGCGCACTTCGATTTAACACTCCCAAGTCTAACGCGAGGGCGATGCCGACGACGGCGAAAAAGCCCGCCCACATCAAAGGTGATTCTTCAAACATTCTACTTAGTAACAGTTAGAGAACGGATTAAAAAAATTATTCTCGCAGCAGATACCCGCCGTCAGCAATGATGGTTTGTCCGTGAATCCAGCGCGAGTCGTCGGTGCAAAGAAAAGCGACAATGTTCGCTAAATCCTCCGCTGTGCCAAGCCGACCCAGCGGCGTCCGTTCGAGCCATTTTGCTTTACGCTCTTCTGCATTTTTGAAATCATCGAGCGCGTCGGTGTCAATCGGTCCGCCAGAGACGGCGTTGACGCGGATTTTTTTCGCGCCCCATTCAGCGGCAAGGTAACGCACGAGTGTCTCAATTCCTGCTTTTGCCGTGCCGACCGCCGCGTAGCCGTCCAAGCACCGACTGTTTCCGATGCTTGATAATGCCACGATTGTTCCACCAGCCTCGCCGAAAAGTTTCGCGGATTCTTGCGCGCCGATGAGCAACGCCTTCGGTCCTGTCGCCATTGATAAATCAAATCCGTTTGTGCCGATGCGCGATACAGGCCCAAAGACGCCTTTCGCCGCATTGCTCACGAAAATATCCAGCCGGTTGAAGTGCGCCTTTACATCGGCGAACATACGCTTAATGTCGTCCGCTTTCGACATATCGGCTTGAACGGACAGTGCGTCTTGCCCTAACGATTTAATTTCATCGACGGTTTTTTCCGCCTCGTGGGCGTTTTTGAGATAATTAACGGCAATGTTGCAGCCCATCGATGCTAATTTCAACGCCGTGGCTTTTCCGATGCCGCGCGACGCGCCCGTAATCAGCGCGACTTTATTTTCCAATTGCTTCACAGGACTTTCACTCGAAGATTTTTCTGCATTGTTGATGTTTACTTAGGTTCAATGTTAAGCGGTCAATTTACAAAACGAAATCGGTTTAGAGACAGTCTCGCCATAAGTCCACGCCGCGTCTCGAGCCATACCACTCGGCGAAGGGCGAGGGCAAATGTTCGACGCCGTTGATTTCGATATAGGTCGCGCCGTCCAATCGGCAACAGTCAAGCGGCACCACGCCGTCGCCCCACACATCGCCGCGCCCAAGCGTTTGCTTGTAAAATTCAAATGCCCCGCGCTCGGCAACCGAACCGTTGAGTTTGCCCTCGCGCATTTTACTTGCAATCGAGACGACAGCGACCTGCTCAAAGAACTCTTTTTTCAGATTCGCGGCGATGAAGTCCGATTTAAGTTTGCCGTAACGCTCTACGCTTTGAAACGGCGTTCCTAACGTCAGGAGTTTTTTCACGCTGGTCTTTGGATACACGTCGCCCATAAACGCTTGTCGCATCAGATAAATCAAGGCGACTGTTCCGCCGCCGCTATGGGCAACAAGCGAGATGTCTTCGTTTGGGAATGTTTGCTCGACGCGCACCACTGTTTCATGCAGGCGTTTCATCACGCGGCTTGTCGAGCGTTCCGGGCTTGGCGGAAATCCGAGCCATTCGAGCGGCGAAATGGGAACAACGGCGATTTTCTCCGACGGCAGCGTTTTGGCAAGCGCCGCTTTCATTTCCTCGAACAACCCGCTCCACAGCCCTGTTCCCGCCACAATCACAATCGGATTTCTTGACGATGTTTCCGCCATAATTTGGGTAAAACATTTGGGTAAAATGAAAAAGCCGCTTCACGACGAGCAAAGCGGCTTTTGCTTCTTCGGCATCAAGCGTCTTAGGCTTCCTGCAATTTGCCCTGCTGCTGCTTAATCAAGTTCAATGCCGAGCCTGCTTTGAACCACTCAATTTGCCCTTCGTTATAGGTGTGGTTCGCCTTGATGATGTCTCTCGAGCCGTCTTTGTGGGTCAGCACGATGTCGAGCGGCACATTCGGCGCAAACGACGTCAGCCCAAGAATATCGATTGTGTCATCTTCTTGAACTTTATCGTAGTCGTTTTTATCGGCAAATGTAAGCGCGAGCATACCTTGTTTTTTCAGGTTCGTTTCGTGAATGCGGGCGAAGGAACGCACCAAGATGGCTCGCACTCCCAAGTATCTGGGCTGCATAGCGGCGTGTTCGCGCGATGAGCCTTCGCCGTAGTTTTCATCACCAACGACCACCGTGCCAATGCCTGCGGCTTTGTAGGCGCGCTGCACTTTCGGCACTGCATCGTATTCGCCCGTGAGTTGATTCTTGACCGCGTTCGCTTTATCGTTAAAAAAGTTAATCGCGCTGATGAATGTGTTGTTGGAAATGTTGTCCAAATGTCCGCGATATTTCAGCCACGGTCCTGCCATTGAAATATGGTCGGTCGTGCATTTACCTTTCACCTTCAAGAGCAATTTCAAGCCGTGCAAATCCGTGCCTTCCCACATTGGGAACGGCTCCAAGAGCTGCAGCCGGTCGGATTTCGGGTCGACGACAATTTGCACTCTGTCGCCATCCTCGGCGGGCGCTTGAAAGCCTGCATCGCGCACATCAAAGCCTCTGGGCGGCAGTTCGAAGCCTGCTGGCTCATCGAGCGTGACCTCTTTGCCGTCTTTGTTGGTGAGCGTATCAGTGAGCGGATTGAACGTCAGACGTCCAGCAAGCACGAGCGCCGTAACAATTTCGGGCGAGGCGACAAAGGCGTGCGTGTTCGGGTTGCCGTCGTTGCGCTTCGAGAAATTTCGATTGAACGAGGTGATGATGGAATTTTTTTCCTCTTTCTCTGCGCCGTGCCGCGCCCATTGTCCGATGCACGGACCGCACGCATTGGCAAGGACAACGCCGCCCATTTTTCCGAAGAGTTCCAAGTATCCGTCGCGTTCAGTCGTGTAGCGCACTTGCTCAGAGCCGGGCGTGATGGTGAATTCCGATTTTGCTTCGAGTTTTTTATCGACAGCTTGTTTGGCGAGCGACGCCGCGCGCGAGATGTCTTCGTAGGAAGAGTTCGTGCAAGAGCCGATTAAGCCCACGTCTAATTTTTCAGGCCAGCCGTTTTTGCGCACCTCATCAGCAAATTTTGAAATCGGCGTGGCAAGGTCAGGCGTGAATGGTCCGTTGATGTGCGGCTCGAGCGTCGATAGGTCAATCTCAATGACCTGGTCGAAATACTTGTCGGGATTGGCGTAAGCCTCGTCGTCGCCGGTCAGGTGCGCGGCGATTTTATCGGCTTCGCTGGCGACGTCGGCGCGTCCAGTGGCGATAAGATAATTTCTCATTTTTTCATCGTAGCCGAAGATGCTGGTCGTTGCGCCAATTTCCGCGCCCATATTGCAAATCGTGCCTTTGCCTGTGCAGGACAGCGCGCGCGCGCCCTCGCCGAAGTATTCGACAATTGCGCCTGTGCCGCCTTTGACCGTCAGGATTCCGGCCACTTTGAGAATGACATCTTTCGCCGATGTCCAGCCGCTCATTTTTCCGGTAAGTTTAACGCCGATGAGTTTCGGAAATTTCAGTTCCCACGGCATTCCTGCCATGACATCGACCGCGTCTGCGCCGCCGACACCGATGGCAACCATGCCCAAGCCGCCCGCGTTTGGCGTGTGTGAGTCTGTGCCAATCATCATGCCGCCCGGAAACGCATAGTTTTCCAGAATGACTTGGTGAATGATGCCCGCACCCGCCTTCCAAAATCCGATGCCGTATTTGTTCGAGATAGACGCAAGAAAGTCATAGACTTCTTTGTTTTCATCGTTGGCGGTTTGAAGGTCCACTGCCGCGCCGACTTTGGCTTGAATCAGGTGGTCGCAATGCACGGTGCTGGGAACAGCGACTTTGGCGCGTCCGGCTTGGGTGAATTGCAGCAGTGCCATTTGCGCAGTTGCGTCTTGCATTGCCACGCGGTCGGGCGTAAAATCGACATACGCTTTTCCACGCGGGTATTCTTTTGTCGCTTCCCCTTCAGCCAGATGGCTGTATAAAATTTTCTCGGTGAGCGTGAGCGGACGGTTAAGAACGCGACGGGCAGCTGCGACACGTGCGCCGATTTCCGCATACTTCGCCCGAATCATATCGATGTCGAATGCCATTGTTGTTACTTCTCCGGTTGGTTTGATGTTGCTGTGTTACTTCAAGCCCGCTGAGTGAAGGCAAACGGCGTCGTTGAAATTCGTTCATTTACTTTCAGGACTCAGTCGGCGTTGCAATACTTGGAATTTACTTCGAAAAACTTTTAAAAACGCACTCCGCCGAATTTCCCCGTCTCTCTGGGCTTTTTCGGGAATATTGCCCTGTTTTAGCGTAAGATTTGTAAAACTTCATAATTTTACATATCTTTGAAGCTAACTAACAAAAACAAGCCTGCTGCAAAAGTCAGGCGACTATTTTCACACAAACACCAACAGGGAAAATCCAAACATGAATAAAATTCTCATCGCGGTTCTTTTAACAGTTACCGTGGCAGCCGTCGGTTGCGGCCCAAGCAAGGAAGAGCTTGCCAAAAAAGAAGCAGCTCGCAAAGCCGACTCGACGCGCAAAGCAGACTCGCTTGCCGCCATCGAAAAGAAGAAGCAGGAAGAGGAAGAAGCCAAGAAGCCGAAGAGCATTGTTGAGACCGCTATGAAAGCGGGCAAATTCAATACGCTCGTCGCCGCCTTGAAAGCCACGGGTCTTGATACCGTTCTTGCCGGCAAAGGTCCGTTCACGGTTTTTGCGCCGACCGACGAAGCCTTCGCTAAAATCCAAAAAGACGTCGACGCGCTCATGAAAGACCCCAAGAAGCTCGCCGAAGTTTTGAAATACCATGTGGTTCCAGCACAAGCGATGGCGGCTGATGTGGCCAAAATGCCAAAAGCCAAAACCGTTGAAGGCAAAGACATCACGCTCGTTGCCAAAGACGGCAAAGTCATGGTCAATAGCGCCAACGTCGTTATGGCGGATGTCGTCTGCACCAACGGTGTTATCCACGCGATTGACGCCGTTCTGATGCCGGGCAAAAAGTAAGCCTTAGCGCAACGCTTGTCCTTGAAGCCTCGCTGAAACAGCGGGGCTTTTTTATTTTGTTTTCTTTCCTGCTTTGCGTCTTTTGAATTTTTCGGAGGCGTCGCTATATTGTCTCACTCAACACCAAGGCGGCGATGCACCGCCGATAACGAGACTTCAAACGCACTTCTTCATTTCACAATACAGGATACGGATGTCATTCACAGGCAATATCAAGGGTTGGACGATTACCGAAATGCTGCAACTGATTCGGCAGCTTAAAAAAACGGGCGCAATGGTGGTTCAGATTCCTTCTGAATTTGGTGACGAAATTCAAAAGCGCGTCTTCTTTCGTAACGGATTGGTGATTGCGGTCGACACTGGCAGCGAAGACTTAGGCGCGATTCTGCTTGAAGAAAATATGATTACCCGTGCAGACCTCGACGCGGCAATCTCGCTGCAGAAAACGCACAAAGACAAACGCATCGAGCAAATTTTGCTTGGCATGAAAAAAGTCGATGCGCCGAGGCTCGTTAAAGCTATTCGTATTCAAATCGACCGCGTCATCACGGCGTTACTTCAAGAGAAGAGCGCACAGGTCTCGTTTGACCCCGACGCTGCGCTCACAGTTCAAGGACTGGCGAATGGCGTCGATATTCAAGGCATTATGCTCAGCGCGTCGGTTAAAGTCGACGAACTTGAATTGGTTCGACAAAAAATTCCCAGCACGTCGCTTGTTCCGCATATTACCAAACGCGGCAAGGAAGAGCAAGGCGAAATTTCGCTCAAGCTCGTCGAGTGGAAAGTTTTTCTTGCCATTGACGGCAAAACCGACATCAAGACGCTAGCGCTGAAGCTCAAAATGGAAGAAGTGTCTGTCATGAAAGCGTTAGTGGTCCTGCTTGATGGCAAGTGGGTTGAACTGCCGCAGGCGCAGGCAGACACGCGCAAGAAAATTTTGGCCGTCGACGACAGCAAAGTGATTTTAAAAACGATTCAAATGGCGCTTGCCGAAACAGGCTATAGTCTGATTACCGCCGAATCAGGAAAAGCGGCGCTCGAACTTGTAAAAGAACAGCAGCCCGATTTAATTTTACTCGATGTGATGCTGCCTGACACGACAGGGCTGAAAGTTTGTAAAACCATCCGCTCTGAGTTCGATGCGCTCAAAGATACGCCGATAGTGATGCTCTCGGCGAAAGATGCGGAAATCGACCGCAACTTAGGGTTGCATGCTGGCGCAAATGACTATGTTACCAAGCCGTTCAAAGATGGTGAACTGGTTCAAGTGGTCGAGAAGTTTTTGAAAAACAGCAACTAAGTTTCACTTAAAATCGCAACCAAATTTTTTCGTTTGATATGCCACGGGTTCTCATCATAGACGACAGCGCCGTTGAACGCACCATCATTGCGAAGGTAATGACGGGACTGGGCTACTCCATCGTCGAAGCCAACGACGGCGAAGAGGGCGAAGAAAAAGCCAAATCTGTCAAGCCGGATATCATCGTTCTCGATGTCGTGATGCCGAAGAAAGACGGGTTTCAAGTCTGTCGCAACCTAAAAAAAGCGCCAGAAACTGCGAACATTCCAATTATCATGATTACATCGAAAGACCAAGACAGCGATAAGTTTTGGGGAATGAAACAAGGCGCTTTGGCGTATCTTATTAAGCCGTTTAATGAGGACGATTTGAAGTCAGCCGTCGTGAAAGCCATGACGCCGTCTTGAGTTCATCACGCGGCATTTCCATTTTTGATTGCTGAACTATGGGACTATCCAATGGTATGTCTTCATCATCGCCGCCGTCTGACCGAAAACCCTTGGGCGAAATCAACCTCGATGAGGTCAATACGCTTTCAAGCGACGCTATCAAGTGGTTGGGCAATTTGGAAGCAGAGAAAACTCGCTCCAACATTGAAGCCGAAGATGAAGCGCGGGAACAATACATCGTCGTTTTAGTATCCGACCGTGAAATTGCGTTTCGTGTTACGGATATCGAAGCGATTCTTGATGTGCAGCGCGTCAGCCCGGTGCCGGGCGTTCCAAAGTATGTGTTGGGCATTTGCAATGTGCGTGGAGAAATTACATCGGTGGTAAATCTGCATACCATTTTGGGCTTAGACCAACGCCGAAAGTCGCGGCGCGACCGCGCCGCCGAAAAAATGGTAATTGTGCACGGTGAGATTTTTTCAGTCGGGTTTTTGGTAGACTCTGTGCTCGATGTGATTCGGGTAGCCGAGCGAGAGGTTGTTAAAATTAACGCCGCCGACGGCGAACTCTCGCACATTGCACCGCTCTCGCGCGGGCTCTATGCCCGACCCGGCGAAGAAAACCGCGCCAACGATGTGATTCTGATGGATACTGAACGGCTTTTAGGCACAAAAGAACTCAGTCAATTTCAATAATTTTAACTTCGTCACTCGTCTTGCCTCCGAGAAGTTTAGAGATGATTTTCTAATCTTAAAAACCCAAAAGGGAAACCATGAATAAAGACACGGCGGCGCTTCGCGCGCAATTAGTAGAAAAATTGTTGGTCAATGCTAAGGACGTTGAACAGGCGTTGACAGCCAACAACACCAATCCGTTCCTGCAAACGCTCTTCATGGAGTTGAAAAACGTGCAACTGTATGTTGCATCGAGCAGCATTTCCGATGCGAAACTGCAAGAGTATCTCACGCTCATGGACGAGACAGTCAAAAACTTGAAGACCGCGGCGGCAAAGCCTGCACCTGCGCCGATTGCCGCCAAAGCCGCGCCCGCTAAACAAGCCGCGCCTGCTCCAGCCGCCGCCGATGACGACGTTCCCGTCTTCGGCGAAGCCAAACACGATTTCGCCGATAGCCTGCTTGGTCTCGACCTTGAAGGCGTTCTCGGCGATATTCTTAGCGACTCGGAAGCCATGTCAGATGCCTTTACCGAAGCCGACGACAGCATTCTGAGAATTGACGGCGATAAGATTGTGCTCGAAATCGACGAGGAATTGGAGCAGTCGATAGACGAAGAAGCCAAGATGTTTGAAGTCGAGCAGCACTATCGGAACAAAGATTACTTCAAAGCGCTTACCGTTGCGCTTGCGCTCAACATTCGTTTCAAGCAAGGCGTGGGCAGACGCTCTGATGCCATCGTCAAGCGGCAAGATGAAATTTTGTTCGATTGTAACTACCGCATCGGATACAATCACCTCGAAGCCGTCAAGACGTCCAAAGGCGACGACCAAGTCGAAAACAAACTCAGTGCAGTGATGCACTTCTACACAGCCTTAGACCAACAAGCGCTCAAAGGTCAGGAAGAGGTGCGACAAAAAGTCAAAGCCGCGATTGACTCGCTCACGGAAAAAGAAGGCGTTACAGGTCCTGCTTATGTCAAAGCTGGTCTCTTTAAGAAAATCAAAGTGCCGTCGCCCGAAGACAAAGCGCAAAAAAGTTTCTACTGGAAAGAACGCGCCATGAAAGAAACAGACTTGGTGCGCAAGGAATTTTATTGGCTGATGACATTCTCATCGGACCTGAACTACTATCCGTATCAAATCGCGCTCGCCAATTTCTACATTGAAGTCGGACGCCTCGATGAAGCCTGCCGATACATCAAAGTGCCGCTGCCGCTTGTCGAGAACGACGGATTGGATTTCCTTTTGACCCTTCGCAAAAAAGACGCGAGCTATGCTGAAAAGTTTATGGAGCGCCGCTTCAAGTCGGATACCAAACAGCTTCGCACGCGCTTCGAGAAGCCCGATAAGAAAGAGGTGATGGAAAAAGACGAAATGAAAAAAGTCCAAATGGAAAACCTGCGCTTCCGAAAATTCCTTGAAGCCATTGACCTGTGGCAGAAGCGCATGGACTCTATGAAAGGCGATGTGCCGTTCCGACAAACTTCTCTGCGCGCCGAGTACACGAAGGCGTTTGCGGATCTGATTGCCGAGGCTAACAAAGTCCGTCCCGATGTGGTCGTGCGCGATTACATTGAACGCTACCGTTCGACCGATGTGCGCAGCACACAAAATCCGAACATCTTGAACTTTATTGACTTCAGTTTCCGTTACTCGGTTGTTCCAGATGAAAAAAGCATCACGGGATTGAGCGTCGAGGGCGATGCGGAAGCTGCGCTGACGAACCTCACCAAATCTGTTCTGGATTATTTCAATACTGAAATCGGCATTTCCAGCAAGTCGATAGCCGAAGTCAAGCACAAAGTCAATCAGGATACAGAAAGTCTGACGAAGGCGATGAAAGCCTTAGGCTACAAGTTTACCAAAATACCAACGTTGACCAAGAGCTAAACCGCGTGCTCTGCCTCCTCCGCCGCGTATCGGCGGCGGAGGCAGGCGCTACCACACTAACACAATTATGGAGCCGCTCAACAGCACACTCGCCCGCAAACTTATTATCACGTTTTCATCTGTTTTCGCCGTTCTGATTCTTACCGTCGGATTTATTTTTCAGACGCGGCAAAGCGCCCTTATCGACGCTGACCTCAAAGAACGCGCAACTCAATTAGCAAGCACCATGCAGACGCTCTGGCAATACAACGCCGAGACGTTTGTCAATAGCCCGATTACGCTTTCCGACAGCACGCGCTCAATGCTCACGCTGGTCCACTATAACCCGCGCATGGCACAAAAAGACGCACAGCCCCGCGAGTTGGAACTCTTGAGCACGCGACTTCCCGAAAATTATTACATTAGGCAAACCACACTCAATTTTCGTAACCCGCTCAACAAGCCCGACGAGAACGAAGAGAAACTCTTAAAAACCCTTGACGCGCGACTCGCCGACGCCCGCTCGCGTAGCCTAGACGAAGCTGGCGTGATGTCGGAACTGACCGTCTGGGAAGAGACAACCATCAACAATCAAGATTTTTACAAACTCACGCAGCCTATCATCATCAAGCGTCAATGCTTGACCTGTCATGGCGACCGAGCGTCAGCGCCGGAATATGTTCAGAACAAATATGAGACGGGCTACGGCTACCGCATTGGCGACTTACGCGGCGCCGTTTCAGTGATTATTCCCGCTGAAAAAATCAAACGCAGCCAATTGTTCAACCTGCTTTCAGGCATCGGTATTATTCTGGGCGCAGCAGCGCTTGCAATCGGCATGGTGGTCTTTATGGTGCAGCGCGCCTTAGCCATGCCTATTCAAAAAATTGCAGGCTCAGCGAAACGCATTTCCGAAGGCTATCTTGCCGAGCGCGTTAGCTACACGCAGCCCGACGAACTGGGCGACATTGTCAATTCGTTCAATATGCTTGTCGACAGCGTCAAAGACTCGGTGCGCGAGATTATGGATTTGATTTCGCGCCTGAATCAAGTTGCGCTCGACATCAGCAATACAGCCATCAGCATTTCAAAAAGCGCTGAATCGCAATCGACCGCCGTCAAGGAAGCGACACAGACCATCGGGAAAATGAGCACATCTATCAACGCCGTTACCGAAGATGTGCAGGGGCTGACCATCAATGTCCGCGAAACACGCACCTCCATCGAAGACCTCATCAGTACTGTTCAAGAATCGGCGCGAAACATTCAAGATGCTAACCAAGTCTTCAGTCAAGTCATCAATGAAGTGCAAGGCGGACGCTTCGGCATTGAACAAATTAGCCAAGCCATTTTGAGCATTTCGGAAAAACTTGAAGGCTTAATCCAACAAATTCAACTTTTGGAGCGCAGCACACGCGAAATCACCTCGACGACCGACCAAGCTGCTCGAACTGCCAAACAGACTAACTTGCTTGCGGTCAATGCCTCTATCGAGTCCGCTATTGCAGGCGAAGCTGGAAAAGGGTTCAGAGTCGTCGCTGGCGAAATTCGCTCGCTTGCCGAACAGTCATCACAGTCTTCTCAGCAAATTCAGGAAATGGTGCTGTCGATTCGCCAAAACGTGATGAAAATCGTCGATACGGTCATCGAAACCAATCAAGCCGCGCTCGACAGCGCCGCACTCGTCAAAGACGCACAAAAAACACTCGATAAAATTACGCAGTATTATTCACGCTCAAGCGGCATTATGAGCCGGCTCTCTGGGCTTATCGATGCACAAATGCGCAGCAGCCAACAGGTTACGATGAAAACGACAGATATGACCATTCGCACGACGCAGATTATTGAGCAATCCGAGATGCAACGGGCAACGGGACAAAAAGTCCTGCGGACAATTGAAACCCTTTCTGAATCGGCGTTGAAAAACAAGACCGCGTCGCAGGAAATCTCGCAGCTCTCGCAAGAGCTTATCAACCAAGCGGAGCAACTACAAAATTCTATCCGCCACTTCAAGTTCGCCGAGTCGTCGCAAGTGCTGCGATGATTACCAGCACCCAACGGCGTCTGATGCGGAAATAGTGTTAAGCGTGAGTTGATGTCACAACCGTCATCACGAGGGGCGCAGTGATATGGACACACCTGCTGGAATGCATCAGTTTTGCTTTAATGTCGGAAACTTTGTTGAGGAATATGACCAAGCATGAGCATTTTTTTGAATGGACATACGCGGAGAACCTGCGCGCCCGCGTGCGCATTGCCGAAGTCGGCGAGGACACGGCAGAACAACCCATGCTGTTCATTCACGGCTACGGCGCGATGATTGAACATTGGGAATACAACCTTCCTGCCTTTGCATCGGAACGCAAAGTTTACGCTATGGACTTGCTCGGGTTCGGCGATTCAGATAAGCCTGACGCGCCATACGGGCTTGAGCTTTGGGCAACTCAAATCCGCGCATTTCTCGACTTGAAGCGCATTGAGAAAGTCGTTTTAGTTGGACACTCTATGGGCGGCGCCTCAAGCCTGACATTCGCCGAAAAACATCCCGACCGCCTCTCTTCCCTTGTCCTGATTGACGCATCGGGCATTTTCCCAAAGGACATCAACCCGCTGGAACAGATGATGTATCGCGCCGTCGGAAGCCCATTCATCGGCGAAACACTGTTCAAGTTGTTTGCCAATGAGTTCGGCGCGCGCCAAAGTTTGATTCCGACGTATTTCAACCTTGAGCAAGTAACCGACGACCTTGTTGCCGCCTTTGCGAAGCCGCTCCGAAGCCCCGGCGCAATTCACGCTTACCTTGCGCCCTCGCGCTATCCTGACCGATTTATGCTCGACAACTTTCCGCGTCCGTCGCGATACAACGGTAAGGTGCTGCTCATTTGGGGAGAGTTCGACCAAGCCTTTCCGCCAAAACAAACGTTGCCGAAGTTTCAGGAAATTCTGCCGCAAGCCGAACTCGTCGTTATTCCGAACACCAAACACTGCCCGCACCATGAACAAGCAGACGCTGTTAATGCCGCCATCGAGCAATTTCTTCGACGTGCTGACACCCGCGACTAAACAAGACTGTTAGAATTGCGGCAACAGTTGAACAATGCTTGCAGGATTATCGCTATGTGCAATGCACCCCTCGCTGTTTTTAGCTGTCAGCACAATTTAGATTTTATGCAGTTTCCCGATTGACGCTGAAGTTAAAAAACGGCGTTTGGAATTTTCCGTAGAGTCGTAGCCAAAGCGGGAGAATCATTTCCGTGCCTCGTGCAGTCGTGATGTCGCCTAAGTCAATGATGTTTTGTTCTGTCCAGCCGAAACTTTTCAAAACATCGGCAACACGCTGTTTCGCAGCCTCATCGTTGCCGCTCATAAATACCGAGTGTTTGCCTTTCAACACTTGGGGATTGACCATAATCGGATTGCTCATCGTATTCAGAGCTTTGACGACTTTGAGGTCGGGAAACGCCTTTTGGATTTGCTCTCCCAAACTCTCGGTATTGCTGACGAACAGCGACGGCGGAAACCCATTGCTGAAATCCAACGGATTGGAAATATCCAGCATAATTTTATGCGCTAAGAGGTCTTTGCCGACAGCATTGAGCGCCTCGAATGCCGCGCCGCCATTCATTGCAAAGACGATAAGGTCGCCGCCTTTCTCGACGGCTTCTTTAAAGGTAAGTAGGTGAACGTGCGGGTGGTCTTTTATCCACAAACCAACTTCGGGGTTTCCCCAATTATCTCTGCCAGTCTTCTTTAAACTGTTCTCTACATGTCTTGTTCCCATAAAGACATGATGACCTAACCCAGACAAGCGTGCAGCGAGTGCCTGTCCAACGCTGCCTGTGCCTAAAATTGCGATGTTCATTTTTGGCTATGAATTAAATTTGACTATACTTTTTATAGTTTCAAGCTACAAGTTGCGCACTCTTTTTACAATAGCTATCCATTTTGATAGCCAACCTTCAAACACTCTTTATGCAAGTCGGGAACAAGGAAGTCCGCATCGAGCTTAACGGCAGATTTTACCACTGCGCCATGGATGTTACGATGCATTTTATCGGCGGGAAGTGGAAGTCGGTCGCGCTCTGGTATTTGAGAAAGGACAAAAAGCGATTCAGCCAACTTAGGCGGCTAATGCCGCAAATGACCGAACGCATGCTCAGTATTCAGCTCAAGCAGTTGGAGAAAGACGGCATCATCAAGCGTGTGGTCTTCAATACCAAGCCGCCCTTGAAGGTGGAATACGCGCTCACCGACTTCGGGAAGACGTTGATACCGGTCTTGAACGCGATTGCGAAATGGGGACGCACAGTCAGCCAGAAGCAAGGCAAGTTCATCGTTCAACCAGCAGTGATAACCAAGCAAAAAAGCTCGACGGAACCGTCGAGCTTGAAAGGGTCGAAATAAACTCGTTTGTTAGGCTTCGGTGGGCGCAGTGGGTTTGGCTTCCAATTCTTTCACCTTCATTGCGGCTTTGCCTGTGCGCTTTCTCAAATAGAACAACTTGGCGCGGCGCGCTTTGCCTTGTTTGGTTACCTCAATTTTCGCAATCGACGGCGAGTGCATCGGGAAAATGCGCTCGACACCAACGCCGTGAGAAATTTTGCGCACCGTCATCGTCTCCGACATGCCAGAGCCTCTGCGGCTAATCACTACGCCCGTATAGAGCTGAATGCGCTCTTTGTCGCCCTCGACGACGCGCGTATGCACCGTAATCGTGTCTCCATAGCGGAAATCGGGCAGGTCGTTTTTTACAAAGCCCGCTTCAATCAATTTTAATTTTTCCATTGCTTGTTTGTCCTCTCGTTTAAATTTTTTCTAAACTTTGTTGTGATTTTTCGCGCACTTTACCCGTCTAATAAATCGGGACGACGCTGCTTGGTGCGTTCCGTCGCGTTTTGTTCGCGCCACTCGGCGATTTTTTTATGATTGCCCGACAAGAGCACGTCGGGAACTTTCATTCCCCGAAACTCCGCCGGTCTCGTGTAGTGTGCTGAATCCAACTTGCCGTCTTGAAACGAGTCGAGCAGCGCCGACTCCGAGTCGCCCAAGACATTCGGCATTAGCCGCACAACCGCGTCAATAAAGACAAGTGCGGCAAGTTCGCCGCCCGACAAGACATAATCGCCGATGGAAATTTCGCGCGTTACGAGCCGCTCACGAATGCGCTCATCGATGCCTTTGTAATGCCCGCAGAGCAAGAGCAGATTTTTTTTCAGCGAATATTCGTTGGCGATGGATTGCGTCAGCCGCTCACCGTCAGGCGCAAAGTAAATGACATCGTCGTAGTCGCGCTCGGCTTTTAATTTCTCGATGCAGGCAAAGACGGGTTCGACCATTAAAATCATGCCCGCGCCGCCACCGAAAGGATTGTCGTCCACTTGTTTGTATTTGCCGAGTCCGTAGTCGTGCAAGTTGTGAATGAACACGTCTGCCGCTTGCTTTTCCCGCGCAATGCGAATAATGCCATTTTCAAGCGGGCTTATGAAGTAACGCGGCATTACTGATACAATATCGAGTCGCATCATCGCATTGCTTACAAAAATTCTTCAAACCGTTTCACCACGACACGCCTTTGAGCTAAATCCACTTCCGCAATAAACTCCGCAATTGCTGGAACCATCACGCGCTTGCCGCCGAAATTCTTGGTGGTCTCAATTTCATACACATCGCACGACGGCATATTCATCACGTTCGCCACTTTCCCAATCGCCTTGCCATGCTCGTTCACCGCGTCAAGCCCAATGAGGTCGTGAATGAAGGCCTCATCTTTGCCGAGTTTGCCGAGATTTTTTTCATCGACGAAGAGGCACTTACCTCTTAGGCTGTCGGCGGCTTCGGGCGTTGAGATGCCATTGAATGTCAAGTAAATTCCGTTGGCGGCGATCGTTGCCTTTACTACCTCTATCAGCACTGCATCGGCTGCGGTTGTGCCGATGTAAAGTTTTTTCCGTGTCTTGAACTTTTCGGGAAAACTGGTCATTGGTTCAATTTTCACCTCGCCATGCAGCCCGCGCGCTTTGACGACTCGACCGACCAAAAAAAGTTCCATTGGCACAGTTGCCCTTTACAGCCACGCCATCACTACGCAGCGGGCGCTTCTTTTGCTTCCTTCGCTTTGGCTTCAGCGTCTTTCTTTGCCTTGCGACGAATTGATTTACGCGCCAGGCGACGTTTCAATCCTTCGGCACGCTTCTTCGCCCACTTTTCCATTTCGGCGTTCACCTCATCTTCGCTCTTGCCTTTCTTTTTGAGATAGAGCTTGAGCAAAAGTCCCGTGCCACTGATGACGCTGCGAGCCGTCGATGTCGGTTGAGCACCGACGCCAAGCCAATACGCTACGCGGTCTTCTTTGAGCATGACGCTGTGCGGACGCTTCGTCGGTTCGTAGCGACCCAAATCTTCGATGAATTTGCCGTCGCGTCGCTCACGCGCATCGGTGGCGACTAATTGATAAATCGGAAGTTTCTTGCGACCGATTCTGCGGAGTCTGATTTTAACCAAGGCTGTTTGTCAGTTTATTTGTTACAAAATTTCATTGAAGGATTATCGTTGCATCAGCCGTCCAAATGGCAAATTTTCCGCCGTGAGCGGTCTGCCCGATTTCGCCATTTTGTTGATGGACTTCATCATTTTTTTCATTTCGCCGAATTGCTTAATGAGTCCGTTGACGTCTTGAACTGTTGTGCCGCTTCCTTTGGCGATGCGCAGCCGTCGGCTGCCGTTGATGATGTCGGGCTTTTGTTTTTCTTCGCGCGTCATCGAGCAAATCATCGCCTCGACTTTCTTCAAATCTCGCTCATCGATTTTGTCTTGCGGAACAAGTTTGCTCATGCCCGGAATCATTGAGACCACGTTTTGCAGCGACCCCATTTTTCGGATTTCTTGAATCTGCTGGTAGAAGTCGTCGAGGTTAAATTCGTTTTCGAGGAGCCGTCTTTGAAGTTCTTCGGTTTTTTTGAGGTCAAGTTTTTCCTGCGCTTTTTCAACGAAACTGACAATGTCGCCCATGCCCAGAATGCGTTGCGCCATGCGGTCGGGATAAAAAATATCCAAATCATCGACCTTCTCGCCCTGACTGATGAACTTAATCGGCTTTTGAACGACAGTCTTGATGGAGAGCGCTGCGCCGCCGCGCGTATCGCCGTCCATCTTCGTCAGCACCACGCCATCAAAATCCAATCGGTCGTTGAACGCTTTGGCGGTGTTGACGGCTTCCTGACCAATCATGGAATCGACGACGAACAAAATTTCTTCGGGTGCAAGCAGTTTCTTGAGCTGCTCTGCTTCCGCCATCATTTCTTCATCGATTTGCAATCGACCGGCGGTATCAATAATGGCAATGTCGCGGGCATTTTTGCGGGCATACTCGACGCCGTCTTTGGCGGCTTTAATGGCGTCTTTTTCTTCGATGGAGAACACAGGCACGTCGATTTGCGCGCCAAGCGTTTTGAGTTGCTCGACAGCGGCAGGACGGTAAACGTCTGCCGCTACCAGCACAGGATTCCGTCCTTTCTTTTTGAGCTGCAGTGCGAGTTTGGCGGAAAACGTCGTCTTGCCAGAGCCTTGCAAGCCTGCAACCATAATCACCGCTGGCACACGACTCGTTTTGAGATTCAAGTCTTGCTGCGTTCCCCCCATCAGCGCGGCAAGTTCGTCGTAGACGATTTTCACAATCATCTGCGAAGGCGAAACGCTCTTAATGACTTCCTCGCCAAGCGATTTTTTGCGCACTTGCTCGACGAAGTTCTTGACCACGTTGTAGTTCACATCGGCATCGAGCAACGCACGTTTAATGTCGCGCATCGCATTGCCGATATTGACTTCGTTGATTCTCGCCTGCCCTGTTACTTTTTTTAGCGCAGCATCGAGTTTATCGCTGAGCGATTCGAACATCGTTCGTCAATTCTTAAAAATGGCTTAAAATGATTAACCCGCATTTTTTGCGGGCTGCAAAGGTAAGGAAATTTGAGAAGGTTGCAAAATTTTTCGCCGATACGCTCTCTGAACGAAAACTTCTCGCACCACTTTGCGAACCGTAAACGTTCTGGACGATTTCACGGCGCGGCGAGCGGCAGAAAACGTTTATCGGAACCGAGTAAATCGCCGAGTTCTTTTCGCATTTCCTCCATTATTTTTTTTACTGCGGGCGGAGCCGTGTTTGTTTGCAGCGTTTGTTCAATCGGCAACAAGCGATGTTTGATGCGGTCATGTTCCATAAATCGGTAGCAATAGGTGAGCGTATAGCGCATGTCTTTGAGCGTTGTCTTTCCCGTCGCAAGGTCTTTTTCAAAATCCACCCAAACAATGACGCCCGTGTCTTGATAACGCTTGAGCATATTCGAGAGAAAGTTTCCCATCGAGTAAATCACGAAGCACTCGACAGATTCGCCGTTTCGCAGCACGGTGTGATGCTCTGCGGGTTGAATCTTGTGCGGGTGGCTTCCCAAAATGACATCAATGCCAAGTTCAAAGAGCCGCTTTGCAAAGGCTTGTTGCTCCGTCGTCCGCGCTTGTGAATTTTCAACGCCCCAATGCAGGGCCAGTAAAATTTTATCGGGTCGGTTTTCTTTTGGGAGTGCGTGCAGATACGCCAAGTCCTCTTTTATCCAAGTCGTGTCCGTGATGTTGACCGTCAGGCGATGTTCATTCGGCAGCGCGTTTTTATTGACGCCATAGGTGTAGGCTAAAAACGCCAATCGAATGCCGTTGGCAGTTAGCAATACAGGCTTTGAGCGCGCCGTATCGCTTCGACTGGTGCCAGTAACAGCGAAGCCTAATTTTTCAAGCACATCGAGCGTGCGCGTAATGCCTTTCATTTGGCGGTCGTAGGAGTGGTTGTTTGCTGTCGTAATGACATCAAACCCTGCGCGCTTTAGCGCGGCGGAATACTCGTCGGGCGTGTTGAAACTTGGATAGCCAGCGAACACGGCATCCGCACCGGCGTGAACGGTCTCCAAATTTCCCGTTGCAAGGTCGGCTTTCGTGAGCAGCGGGGCGACATACATAAAGCACGAGTCGTAGGAATACCCGTTGCCGTAAAGTGCGTGTTTGATTTGGTCGTCGTGGCACATCAGGTCGCCAACGGCAGCAACGCACGCTCGAACTGACTGCGCCACAGCACGGTCAGCACAATACGACGCACAGAAAAACAGCATCAGGAGGACAACTGACGCAGAACGGCTTTGCATGGTTTTTTACAGTCGTGTGTGTCCAGGTTAACGCACGTAACGTACGCTATTTCTTGTAGACGATTTTTCGAATCGTGTCGAATTGCAGATACGGATACTCGCGTTGCACGAATTCAATCGCGTCGGCAGCGGAGAGCTTCTGCTCGCGCGCGTTTTTGAAAATACTGCGAATGTGATAATCGCGCAGTTGTTTTTCATCAATCAATCGATTGGCGCGAAGCACCGTGAACGCTTCGTCAGAGACGAGATTTCTGATTGGGTTACGCATCTTTGCTCCCGTTTAGAGTTAATTGTTATCGTTGTTTATCAAAGAAGAAACTTCAACGCGCGAACTTGCCGCACGTCCTTTTGAAAAAAGCGATAGCAATGGCTCGATGTGTAAATCCGTTTTGGTGTTAATAATCTGCTGAACGAAAAAACTGTTGCGGCGAAGCCTTACTTGGCTGCCAAACGATGTTTTAATAGCGGTAGATATTGCTCAATACGCAATATGGATGTGTGTTTGAAGACAGCACAATATAGTGCAAATGATGTTTTGTGTCAAGTGTTTCGCATCACAGAGATTTTCGCCCTAAATTCGTCCGTGAAAACGCCGTCGACGCGAATCGAGTAGCGAAAATAGGGCGCGGCGTCGACGCCGTGATAATTGGCATCGTTGAAGGTATAGACACGTCCCTGAATGTAGGTTTTCGATTTTGTTCGCTCATCCCATAGAAAAAGCCGTTTGTTGTTGGCAGGACAAAATGAGATGAAGTCGTTTATGAGCGATTCGTTTTGTTTGCCGTAATTATCTCGATGAATTGTGGCGTGGTCGTTTGCCTCCAAGCCCAAGAGGTTACATCGACCGATGCTTTTGAACGGCAGCGAACGAATGAACTTGACAGTCAGCGGAAATTTTTCAAGCGCGATTTTTGAGAACGGTCGGTTGCCGTCGCATTTGTCGTTCCAATTCAGGTTGCCTTCGACGAACTCAAAAAAGACTTTCCAAGGGAAATAGACGCCATATCGATATTTCAGATAGCGAAACTGCGCGGCTGAGAGCGGGATTTCTGCATCTTCGCCAAACGTGTGCTTTTTCCAATTCGAGAGGTCATAGTCGTGTTCTTCGTCCGCCAGCGAAATAAAGCGTAAAAATTCTTGTTTGGAAAATTTCTCAATCGTTTCCCCGTAGTCGATGTATTCGTCGTGCGCAAATTCGGGCGGAACAATGCCCATCCATTTGTGGCTGCCGCCGGTGTAGCTTGTCTCCACTTGCGCCAGCCCGTAGCAAATCTCGTCGTGGATTGCTGAAAAGAGCGACGTCTCAATGAGATGTTCCAGATTGAGATACGGCTCGCTCCGTCCGTGAACACCTATGAAATCAGGCATCTTTAACTCTGTTTGAGTTGAATCGTAATGTAATGAAAATCTTTGCATTTCATCGGCGTGTATTCAAGCGCGATTTTCACAGCAAAATTTTTTTTTAAAGTTTGTATGACACTTGCAAAACTCGTCTCGATGTTGTAGAATTGTAACGCAGAAAAGCAACGGACGCCCGTCCGTTGTGGCAGACGGTGTGGGGGACGTCTGCCTCTGCACTAAGAGGCTTCGCAATGCGAAGCCTCTTCGTTTTTTAAGCTCACTGATAAGCTCACTGAAATACCACCTTTCCTTGGCGTTTGCCCCTGCTTCGTTCATCTTCACCGAGTGCGTTATATTTGTGGCTCTTTTGAACTTCGCTGAAAAACTTATGCAACATAAAAAACTTGAGAAGCTCTTTTCGTCTTTTGAGAAACAGCGCATTGCCGTTATCGGCGATGTCATGCTTGACCGATATATTTTCGGCGACGTCTCGCGCATTTCGCCTGAAGCCCCTGTTCCGGTCATTGATGTGTCGGAATATGGCGTGCGGCTGGGCGGCGCGGCGAATGTGGCGATGAACATCCATTCTGTCGGTGGCGATGCGCTGCTTTTCGGCGTTATCGGCAAAGACGATGACGGAGCAAAACTTATCTCCGAAATGACCGCGCAGCGCTTTTCGCCCGATTTTTTAGTTACCGATTCCATGCGACCAACGACCTCGAAGACGCGCGTTATTGCGCAGAACCACCATATTGTGCGCATTGATTCCGAAACGCGCAAGCCCATTTCCGCCGAAACGGAACGACATCTCTTCGACCGACTTCGGCATCACATTACAGAACTCGACGCCATTATTTTCGAGGATTACAACAAAGGTGTTTTAACCAAGTCGCTCATCAAGCGCGTTATTGCACTGGCGCGAAAGCACGATGTTCCTGTAACAGTCGACCCAAAGCGCGACAATTTTTTCGAGTATCAACACTGCACGGTCTTCAAGCCGAACCTGAAAGAAATTTCCGATGCGTTTGGACAAAAGTTTTCGAATACCGACGAAGATGTTACGCGGGCGTGTGAGCTTTTGCACAAAAAAATCAAGTCAAAGTATGTGGTGCTGACGCGCAGCGAGCGCGGCGCAACGGTCTATAACGGCAAGGCGCATCATATTCCGTCGGTCGCATTGGAAGTCGCGGATGTCTCTGGCGCAGGTGATACGGTGATTGCCATCTTGACGATGGGACTTGCGGCAGGATTAGACATTTTAGATGCAGCGCAAATCGCCAATTTTGCAGCGGGAATTGTTTGCGGCGAGGTCGGCGCGGTTGCAGTAGATAAACAAAGGCTCTTCGAGTTCTGCGTGGAACATGATTCGCTCGCTGCCCGCCGCAAAAGTTAGCTCGGACTCGCAGAGCAATGCTCTCTCACGCAGCATTTTACTGCGAGCGTAGCAACGCAATCCATTTTCGAGCTACACCCCTGTCAACACCACTTTGACACACGACCCAGCATTGTGGGGATAACCTGCGTCGATTGTTTCAAGGCAAGCAGCACAGAACTTCGCCGACAAATTTTCTGTCAAAAAAATGTAAAAAAAGTTTGACAATACCGAAACTTTTTCTAAATTTCATACGAAAATTAAACAGTGTTCAAAATTAGAACAGCGAACAGCGCTTTATACAATGGGCAGCTTACAACGACGACAACGCGAAAAAGAGGAAATCCGTCGACGGATTCTTGATGCGTCAATGCACCTCTTTACGCAGCAAGGCTACGAGAGTGTAACGATTCGCAACATCGCCGACGCGATTGAATACACACCCGGCGCAATTTATTCTTACTTCAAAGACAAAGACGAGATTCTTTATGCCCTTCATCTCGAGGCTTTCGAGAAGTTTTATGACGCGAAAAAAGTTGTTCTAAGCATCGTTAATCCCGCCGAGCGGCTTTTTGCATTGGGCGACGCCTATATGAAGTTTGCCACAGAAAATCAGGAATACTACGACTTAATGTTCATCACCAACGCCACTGGTAAGAAAATTCAAGAGATGGACAGTTGGCACGTTGGGTATCGGTCGTTTGACCTCTTGCGTTACTGCGTTAAGGATTGTATGGACAAAGGCTACTTAGCAAAGGGCGATGTCGATGCAGTTTCATTGGCGATTTGGTCAATGGTTCATGGCACGGCGTCCCTACTTATCCGCAAGCGGTTGCTGATGTTTCCAGAGGAGCAGTTGCCGCATCTCATTCACGGCGGACACCGTTTTGTCGTAGAATCTATGATGCTTAAACCTGTCAAAAAAAGTCGCTAATTTTTTTGTTTCTTAATTAAACAATGTTCAAAATTAAAACAAGAGATGCTATGAAAACAACAATTCTTCTTCTTGCACTGATGCTTTCGGCGTCGAGTGGCTTGGCTCAAAAGAGTCCCAACGACATCTGTGGCAAATGGCTGACCGCCGATAAAAGCGGGCTCATTGAGATTTACAAACGAGGCGCGCTTTACTACGGCAGAATCGTCGGTGGCAAGGGCGGCGCGGACAGTCTCGACTCTAAAAATCCGAAACCTGAATTGCGGACCCGTCCACTCTTGGGACTGGATATTCTCAAAGGCTTGAAGTTCAAAGGCGAAAACGACTGGGGCGATGGCAACATCTACGACCCGCGTAGCGGCAACGAATACAACTTGTTTGTTTCGCTCGAAGATGCCAACACACTGAGTTTGCGCGGCTACGTTGGAATCTCGCTTTTCGGCAGAACTGAGAAATGGACGAGAGCAAAATAATTTTTTTAACCGTTTATTAAACAATGTTTAACTCTTAAACTCTAATTAAAATGAACTACGCAGTGATACTTCGGACGATGCCTGCGCTACTGATGCTTGCGGCAATGGCGCATGGGCAACCGCGTCTTTCGCTCGACGACTATGTGCGAGAAGGTTTGGCAAATAATCTCGTGCTGAAGCAACAAAAGTTGATGCTTGAAAAAAGCGGACAGTCGGTTCGCCAAGCGAGCGGACTTTTCATGCCGTCGGTAACGCTCAACGCTCGATACACGCAGCTCGGCGGTAACGTCGTCAACTTGGGCGACGCGCTCAACCCGGCTTATGCCGCGCTCAATCAGCTGACGAATTCATCGGCGTTTCCGACGGATCTCGATTTCCGTTTGCCGCTCCGTCAGGAAACCAAAGTGAGCATTACGCAGCCGCTCTTGCAGCCGAACGTGCTGTTCAATTACCAAATTCAAAACAGCCTCTACAGCGCGACCGAAGCGGCGACGCATGTTTCGGAGCGCGACCTTGCGGCGAAAATCAAAACAGCGTATTTGACTCATGCCAAAACCACGCGCGTCGTCGAGCTGTATGAAAAAACTCTGCCGCTTTTAGATGAAAATGTGCGCGTCAATGAGCGGCTGGTGGCGAATCAAAAAGCGACGCTCAATGCACTCTATCGCGCCAAAGCAGAGCTTTCGGACGTGAAGCAAAAATTAGCCGATGCGGAACGCCAACAAGACGCCGCCGCGCAATACTTCAACTATCTGCTCGCACGCCCGCTCGGCTCGGAAATACAAGCGATTGCGGACGATGCGCTCGCAGAGGAACTGACGATGTCGCTCGATGACGCGCAAGCCAAAGCGAAGAGTTCGCGCGAGGAACTTATGCAGCTCAAAGCGGGCATCGCGGCGTCGGAAACGAGCGTGAGCATCAACACAGCAAATTTTTTCCCGACGCTCTCGCTCGGCATTGACTACGGCTTTCAAGGCAATCGATATGATTTTCGGTCGGGACAAGATTTTTTCACCGCGTCGCTCGTTGCACAGTGGAACATCTTCAACGGATTTCAGGACGACGCAAAGCGTCAGCAAGCTGTCATTGAGACCAAGCGGTTGGAAACACAACTCGCCGACACGGAAAATTTAATCGCGCTCCAAGTTCGACAAGCGCACAACGACGTGCGCGTTGCCAAGCAAGCAATTCAAACCGCGAGCGACCGATTGCTTGCCGCGCAAAAATCGTTTGAGCTCATCGCTAAAAAATATGAGCAAGGTAAGGCAGCACAAGTCGAATATCTCGAGGCGCGAACCGCTTACACCAATGCTGGCATCAACGAAATCATCACGCGCTACGACTATTTCATCAAACAAGTAGAGATGGAACGCGCGGCTGGGCTTTACAAACTCAATAACTAATCATCGATAAGGATATTTCAACCATGAAAACAACATCATACATCATCGCTATCGCCTCACTTGGCTTGTTTTTACAAGTCTCGACGGGCTGCTCCTCAAAAGAAACGAAAAGTGCTGTGGCGGAGCAAGAACGCGCCGTATTGGTGCGCACCGTGCCAGTAGAACGCGCCGAACTTGCCGAACCGATTCGTGCCGTCGGTATGGCGGCGAGCAAAGAAGAGTCGCGGCTCTCGTTCAAAATCGGCGGCATCATTGAGAAAATTTACGTTAAGGAAGGTCAAGCGGTTCGCAAAGGTCAATTGCTGGCGACGCTGAAACTTTCCGAAATCAACGCGCAGGTTAATCAGGCGCAAAACGCTTTTGAAAAAGCGGAGCGCGATTTAAGCCGCGCAAAGAATCTTTACCGCGACAGCGTTGCGACGCTTGAGCAATTGCAGGACGCAACGACGGGATTTGAGGTCGCTAAATCCGCGCTCACGATTGCCAAGTTCAATCAACAATACGCCTCGATTTATGCGCCGTCGAGCGGCAAAGTTTTAAAACGGTTCGCGGAAGAAAACGAACTGACCAGTCCGGGCGCGCCGATTCTGCTGCTTGCCGATGTGGGTCAAGGCTGGGTCGTCAAAGTCGGTCTCGCCGACCGCGATGCCGTGCGCGTGCGTTTGGGCGACAACGCCGAAGTTACGATGGACGCCTTTCCCGACATGGCGTTCAGCGCAACGGTATCTGAAATTGCCGGCGCCGCTTCGCCGATGACGGGCGTTTATGATGTCGAACTGCGGCTCGACCCGAAGGGCGCGCGATTGCTCTCCGGCTTGACGGCGAAAGTCCTGATTGAGCCGTCTCAAAAACAAACGGTCGCGCTTGTGCCGATTGAGTCGTTCATTGAGGGCGATAAAAATTCGGGCAATGTCTATACCGTGAGCAACGACAAGGCTCAAAAGGTGAGCGTTAAAGTCGCCTTCATTACGGGCAATCAACTTGCCGTGAGCAAAGGGCTTGAAAATGTCGACCGTGTGATTACCGACGGCGCAGCATATCTCAAAGATGGCGTGCTGGTTACGACGCTGAAAAGCGAGACGCTTTCGGTGAGATAAAACGATTTCAAAAACGCTTAAACCGATTACCATTATGAAACTCGCAGAGCTTTCGGTCAAAAATTATCAATTCACCATCATTGCCTTTCTGGCACTGACGGCGATAGGCGTGAGTTCATTCTTGAACATCTCGCGCTCCGAAGACCCGCAATTCTCGACGCCGGGTGCGGTCATCGTGGCCGTTTATCCGGGCGCAAGTCCCGCCGATATTGAGCAGCTACTCATCGACCCGATTGAAGACGCATTGGCTGAATTGGACGATGTCAAAGGCATTAAGTCGGAAGCGGACGACGGCTTGATGATTGTGGGTGTTGAGTTTGACGTCAATACCGACGCCGACAAAAAATACGAAGATGTCTTGCGTCAGATTAACTCGATTCGCCAAACATTGCCGCAGGATTTGCTCAGTCTCGATGTAACGAAGTTCAACACGACGAACGTGAACATTTTGCAATCCGCGCTCGTCTCCGAAACCGCGTCGTATAAAACGCTCGACGACTTTGCTGATAAGTTAAAAACCCGTTTGGAAACCGTCGGCGGCGTCAAGGAATCCGAAACGCATGCCTTTCCGAAACGCGAAGTCCGGCTCTCGATTAACCTCGAGAAGTTGGCGCAACTCCGCTTATCGACGAACCAAGTGATTCAATTGGTGCAGGCGGGCAACTCGAACATCCCAGGCGGCAGTGTCGATATCGGCGCAAAAAAATTCAACATTAAAACGAGCGGCAATTTTAAGACGCTCGATGAAATAAAGCGCACGGTCGTCGGCGCGGCGCAAGGCTCCGTCGTGTATCTACAAGACATCGCCGACGTGAATTGGAATTACGAAGAGGAAAATTACATCGGCAGGTTCAACGGCAAACGGGCGGTGTTCGTTACCGCCAATCAAAAAGAGGGCGTGAACATTTTCAAAGTGCGCGAAGGCTTAGAGAAGGAACTCGTCGCGTTTGAAAAAACATTGCCGCCCGATGTGAAATTGGAACGCGGCTTCGACCAATCTAAAAATGTCGAGCATCGCATCGGCGGCCTGTCGCGCGACTTTCTCATCGCCATTGCGCTGGTGCTGCTCACGCTTTTGCCGCTTGGTTTCCGCGCCTCGATTATCGTGATGGTCTCCATTCCGCTCTCGCTTCTGATGGGACTGTTTATGATGGATTCTTTTGGCTTCAACATCAACGGGCTGTCCATCGTCGGCTTTGTGATTGCGTTGGGCTTGCTCGTCGACGACTCGATTGTGGTGGTTGAAAACATCTCGCGGTTTCTGCGAATGGGATACACGCCCGTCAAGGCGGCGATTGAAGCCACGAAGCAAATCAGCGCGGCGGTCTTGGGCGCAACGGCGACGCTCATCTTTGCATTTTTGCCGATGCTGTTCTTGCCCGGCGGTTCTGGAAAATATATTCGCAGTTTGCCCGTTGCGGTCGTCGTAACGATTTTCGCCTCGCTCGTCGTCTCGCTGACCATCATTCCGTTCCTTGCCAGCCGCCTGCTCAAAGAAGAAAAAGACGAACACGGCAACGTGTTTCTGAAACTGCTAAATCGATTTATCGATTGGTCGTATCGCCGATTGCTCGATTGGTCGCTTGCCAATCCGCGCACGACGTTGATTATCGCGTTTGGATTGTTTGCGGCGAGTTTAGCGATTGTGCCGGTGGTCGGGTTCAGTTTATTTCCGAAGGCAGGCACGCCGCAGTTCCTCGTCAGCATTGAAACGCCCGAAGGCTCGGCGCTCTCGGAGACCGACAAAGCCGCACAGTTCGTCGAGAAAATTCTTGCGGAGAGTTCGGAGATTGAACACTTCATGACCAACGTCGGCAAGGGAAATCCGCAGATTTATTACAACGTGATTCCAAAAAACGAGAAGAACAACCTGGCGGAAATTTTCGGGCAGGTCAGGCATTACGACGGAAACGCCACGCCGAAATTTTACGATGAGCTTCGGGCGCAGTTTGCACGCTATCCGAATGCGAAAATCGAGCTTAAAGAATTTGAAAACGGTCCGCCGATTGACGCGCCGATTGCCATGCGGCTCGTGGGCGAAAATCTCGATACGCTCAAACGCATTGCCGCCGACGTCGAGCAACTCTACTTCGAGACCGACGGCACGATTTACATCAATAATCCGGTTCGGTTGACGAAAACGGATTTGAAAGTGAACATCGACCGCGAGAAAGCAGGCATGTTCGGCGTGCCGATTGCCGAAATTAACCGCATGGTGCGGCTCGCCATCGCGGGCTTGACGATTGGCAAATTTCGAGAAGAGGACGGCGATGAATACAACATCAACCTTGTCTTGCCGCACGACGGAAAACCCTCGCTCGATGCGCTCAATAAAATTTATGTGTCGTCTGTAACCGGCATGCCAATCCCGCTTCGCCAATTGGCAACGACGGAGTTCAAAGCCTCGCCCACGAAAATCAATCACTACAACAAGGAGCGCAGCGTAACGCTCACGGCGTATGTGAAAACAGGCTACAACACTGACCGCGTTACAAAAGCGATTCTGGCAAAACTCGATGCGTATCCGTTCCCAAGCGGCTATCGCTATGTGGCTGCGGGTGAAATTGAAAGTCGGCAAGAAAGTTTCGGCGGACTCGGCACGGCAATTTTGATTGCGGTCTTTGGCGTCATGGCAACGCTTGTTTTGGAGTTCGGCGGATTCACCAGCACGCTCATCGTCCTTAGCGTGGTGCCGCTCGGCGTGGTTGGCGGGCTTGTCGCGTTGCTTCTCACGGGAAACTCGCTGTCATTTACGGCAGTGATTGGCTTCATCGCACTCATCGGCATTGAGGTGAAAACTTCGATTCTTTTGGTCGACTTTACCAATCAACTTCGCGCACAAGGCTTGTCGATTCACGACGCAGTTTTGAAGGCAGGACAAATTCGGTTCGTGCCGGTCTTGCTCACGAGCGCGACGGCAATCGGCGGCTTGATTCCCATTGCGGTTGAAGGCTCAGCGCTTTATTCGCCGCTTGCGATTGTCATCATTGGCGGTTTGATTTCATCGACGCTCTTGGCGCGACTGGTTACGCCCGTGATGTATCAACTCATTCCGCCTAAGATGGAAAACACTAACGACGCGGCGGGAGATGCCCTTGTGCCAAACCTACGCCCGACTGTGTAAACAAACGACGCGCCGTTTCATCATTTTGTCTCGAAGCCTGCAAGCACGCACCGTTGCAGGCTTTTTTATTTCGCCAACATGTTAGCGGCACTTATGGCTTACTTTTTTGCGCAAGTTGTTTTTTCAGCCCAAACTAAACTTCTATTTTAGCGATTTATCGAATTGTTACTAACTATTTTCGCGTCCGTTTCGGCGCAGTGATCTCAATTTTTTTATATGCGACTTGCCGTCAATGTCGACCACATCGCCACCCTTCGCAACGCCCGCAAAGAAACCGAACCCGACCCCGTCCATGCAGCTGTGCTTGCTGAACTTGCAGGCGCATCGGGCATTGTTTGCCATTTGCGCGAAGACCGTCGACACATCAACGACCGCGATTTACGCCTGCTCCGCGCCGTTGTCAAAACCAAACTCGATTTGGAAATGGCGGCAACCGACGAAATGAAGCACATTGCAATTGATGTCAAGCCCGACCTTGTTACGCTTGTTCCCGAAAAGCGCGAGGAACTGACAACCGAAGGCGGACTCGATGTCAAAAAAGTTCGCCCTGCGCTCAAGAGCTATATCGCCGACCTTAAACAGCATGGCATTCCGACAAGCCTCTTCATTGAGCCCGACGACGAGCCAATTTGCATTGCAGCCGAACTCGGCGCGGAGTTTATTGAGCTTCACACAGGCAAGTATTCGCGGCTGAAGACGCACGCCGATATTCACAATGAACTCCTGCGACTGCGCCGTGCAGCGGAACTTGGTCGCAAACTTGGGCTTCGCGTCGTCGCTGGTCACGGGTTGAATTACCGAAACGTTGAAGAATTCAAATTCATTGCGGACATTGAAGAAGTGAGCATCGGTCATGCGCTCATTGCCCGTGCTGCGCTCGTCGGCATAGAAACGGCGACGCGCGAGATGATTCGCTTGCTCTCTTGAGAGCCACTGTCTCTTGGGTTCGACATTTTTCTCAAACATTTTTAGACGCTCAAAGCCGATGAAGGAAGAAGACTTTATGCGCGAGGCAATTCGCCTCTCGATTCAAAACGTGCGCGAGGGAAAAGGTGGCCCGTTCGCCGCGCTTGTTGTTAAAGATGGGAAAATTATTGCTCGCGGCACCAATTTAGTTACCTCGACCAACGACCCAACGGCGCATGCCGAAATCGTTGCCATTCGCGCCGCCTGCGAAACGCTGGGCAGTTTTCAGCTGACGGGCTGCGAAATTTATACCACCTGCGAGCCATGCCCGATGTGTATGGGTGCGATTTATTGGGCGCGTCCCGATAAAGTCTTCTTCGCCAATACCCGTGTCGATGCGGCAGCGATTGGCTTTGACGACTCGTTTCTTTATGACGAACTTTCGCACGACATTTCCGAGCGTCAAATACCGATGACGCAGCTATTGCACAGCGAAGCGCTCGCCGCGTTCAACGCATGGGACAAAAAACCCGATAAAGTGAAATACTAACCGCATCACCCGTGACCAAAACACTCACGCTCGTTCTTGCCACGCACAATCGCGACAAAGTTCGTGAACTGTCGTTTGCCCTCACGCCCGTCGCCGATGCCCTAACGATTTTTTCTATTGACGATTTGGCGGCGCAGGGCTACAAGCTGCATGAGGTCGAAGAAACCGAACCGACGCTCGAGGGCAACGCTGACAAAAAAGCCCGCGACATTTACACGGCACTTGCGGCGCAAGGGTTGGGCGACGTGTTGGTCTTATCCGACGATACAGGCTTGGAAGTCGATGCCTTGGGCGGCGCGCCGGGCGTCTATTCAGCGCGCTATGCGACTGCCGAACTTGGACGCAAACCGACTTACGCCGAAAATGTTGAAAAACTTTTGCGCGACCTTTCAGGCGCATCGTCCCGTGCGGCGCGGTTTCGCACGGTGCTATCGCTGGTCGGAAAAATTCCGCCGCAACTCCACGTTGGAAAAAACTTACCCTCGTCCTATTTTGAACAGCGTTTTGAAGGTGTTTTACAGGGTAAGATTGCAACCGCGCGGCGCGGCGAGAACGGTTTTGGATACGACCCGATATTTGAACTGCCGAACATCGGTAAAACGCTTGCTGAGCTCTCGCTTGCCGAGAAGAATACGCTCAGCCATCGCGCCCGCGCTTTAAAGGAACTTCTTGCTTACTTTCAAACTGTTTTAATTCAGACAACGCCGTAACCGTCGGCATGTTTTCATAAAAACCATTCCGTTGTTTGACTATCATACATCAACCATGAGCCAACCGTCTGCACTACCGATAACTGATACGCTCGATACGATTCGCACGCAACTGCTCTCCGCCGCTGGCGATGAAGTGGTGTTCGGCGAGTTACTCCGAAAGGTCGACGCCAAGCAATTGAAGCAGCTGCAAGAATACTTTTGGGACTTCATCATCAACGAATCGCAGTCTGCCACAACCAAACGCACCCGCTCCGACATTCTTTCACTGCTCGAGCCAACAGCAAAGTATCAGCAACGCGCCCGATGTCAGGAGCCACTTGGCTACTGCACCATTTCAATGTGCGTGCGCATCAATCCCTCGTGCGCCGTTACACGCATCAGCGGCGTCATGCAAACCATTCGTCCGCTTCTGAAAACATTGCTCGATGAGCGTCCCGAACTGCTTGGCGGTGCAGCGAACACGTCCGTAACGCCCCCCGCTCAAGCCAGTCCTCAGTTCGCGCCGCACGAAGGTGTCATTCGCCGAGAGCGAAAGCCTGAAGTCATCACCGACGAAATGCGACAGCGCTTCGCCAAATATAGAGAGATGCTCTGGTCAATGATTGAGGAAGAAGGGCTGGAACATGCTATTTTAATGACCGAGCAAGGCAACATTCTTCAACACGCGACGACGAAGAAGCAAGAGATGCACAAAATCACCGCGCTGATGTCGGAGGAAATTTTCGCCGTTACTGAGCAAGGCGAAGCCGCAAAGTTTCAGCCGCTCTTGACTGTTACGAAGGAGTTTGAAAAAGCCGTCGTCGCTATGCGCTCGATTGGCAATGGGCTGTATTTGGTCGGCGTCTCTCAAACGGTTTTGCCAGCGCGGATTCACAGCTTAATTGTGCGGCTCGGCAGCGAACTTAAAAACGAGATTGCTCAATGAGTCGGTGCGCTTCGGACTTATTGCAGTTTATACGGGCAGCGTACGTCCAGCATATTTTTTCTCGTAAGCGAGCGTGATGTAAGTCTCGAGCGTCATCAGGTCATCAATTCCCAAAATGCGTTTTGGTTCGGTCATATCGCATTCCATAGAGTCGTAGCTGAACTCCAAGAGGTGCACTAAGCCCCATGCTTGCTCGTAAAACGGTTTGACGATTTCCGCCATAATCCGCGTGGGCGTAAGCGGAATAAGCAGCGGCGTTACATGCTTGCCTTCATATTTCATGCGCACCTTCGACCACTCTTCTATCAACTGATTAAATGTCATAATTCTGCCGCCGCCGATTTCCAATGTGCGATTGAAACAGGCTTGATTACCGATAGACGCGGCATACATTTTCGCCACGTCTTGTTCAGCGAGCATTTGCGTTGTGCTGTTGCCATCGCCCAAAATTGGAAACATGTTCGTCAGTTGAACGAAAGGCTCGCCGCGATAGTAGAGTTCGTAAAAAAATCCGCACGGTCGAAAAATGGTGTAGCATAGTCCGCTCTCGCGCAGTTTTTCTTCGGTCATGAGTTTGGCCCATACGAAACTGTATCCCAACGAATTTTTCGGAAAGAGCGTCGAGGTAAAAATAAATTGCTTGACGCCAGAGGCTTTGGCGGCATTGATGAGGTTCATTTGCCCGAAGTGTTCGGCATTGCCGCGTGAACTTGCAGTGCGGTCTTGTCCCGCGCTCACAGCGCTGACAACGACGTCGATGCCGTCGCACGCCGCCATCAAACTGTCTTTGTCCATGATGTTCCCGAAGGCAACCTCGAACTCTGGCAACCCACTTTGGCGCGCCTGTGCCAGCTTTTCTCTGGATTCGGGGCGCACCAAACCGCGCACATGAAAGCCCTTAGCGGAGAGAAGCGGGAGGAGTTCCTTGCCTAAAACGCCCGTCGCGCCGACAATAAGCACGCGTTTCATTAGTTACTGCGTTGAATGTTTGAAGCGAAATGTTTGAACGGACTTTTACAAAAATTAAGTCAGAGCGATACGGTTTTGACATTGACTCACGCTTACACTCTTTCTGTATTAGTCTCCCGCCACGGCGAGAATTTTTTCAAGCGAGACGCGGCTTTCTTCCTCGAATTTCTCGATGGAAAATCGCGGCAGCATTGCAGTTGAAATCGTAAACGCGCCGATAACGATGAGGAATAGAACGCCGTAGGCAATCATCGGCGACGCGCTGTGCATCAGCACATCTCGGACGGCGCCCATACCAACGTCGCCTGAAAACATTGCGACGCTCTGCGCTGTCCCCCACAGCCCGATATACAACCCAGTTCTGCCTGCGTGCATAGAAATCATAAATACAATGTTGCCAATCGTGCAGAGCCCCAGACCGACTCCGAGCGTAATGAGCGCTGAATACAGCAACGACACATTTGTCGTGATGCCTGAAACGACCAGCATCACAAAGCCAAGCGTTGAAATGGCGTTGCCAATAAAGACTGCATTTTTGATGCCCATACGGTTGATGAAAAAGCCCGTGAGCAACATAAAGACCAACTGCGCCGAGCCAAGATACTGTCGAAACTTTGTCGTCTCTGCGACCGACAATCCCAGCACATCTGCGCCAAACGGCTCCATGATGAGTTCATGTCCGAATGCAGCGAAAATGGAAATGAAGATATACACTGCAAATGCTTTGGTAATAGGCGAGTCATTGATGAGCTGAAGCGACTGCGCAAACGAGAGCGATTCTTCCGTTTTAAGTTCCACCGTCTCGCTGCGCCGTTCAAGTCCGATAATCGTCAGGAAGCCGATGACAAACGCGATCAAGCTGGCGGTCTGCATTGCTGTCGCCAATTTCTCGTTGGTGAACTCTTTGAGATAATTTCCCATCACGATGGCAGTGATGATTCCTGTCAGCACCATCAAGCACCAACTAACGGCGGCCACTTTGCTCAAATTTTTTTCACCTGCATAGTCAGAAATCAGCGCGTAGTAGGTCGTCAGTGCGGCGTGATAGCCGATGCCAAACACAGTAAAAATGACGATAAGTTCAATTAAGCTCAGCCAAAAATTTGCTTTCATAGCGAAAGCGGCGGGAGCGATAAGCGAGAACGAGACGCAGCTCAACAGCAAGCCGCCTAAAATAAACGGCAGCCGTCGATAGCCAAATAGGCGGGTTCGGTCGGAGAGGTTTCCCGCCCAAATTTTTACGCCGAGAAATGCCATCATCTCTCGAATGCCAATGAGTCCGCCGACAATCACGGCGGCGATGCCAAGTTCAATTGTCATCACGCGGTTGAGTGTGTCGGTCAGAATCGCGTAAATGATGCCGAAGGAAATTTGGAAAAGCGACAGCCTTGCAAGGTTGAAGCCAAGTGTAATGTTGTTCATAGTCGGTGGACTTGATTACTGCTTGTTCATCTTCGAGTGCGTTGAATTTACATAAATGACCGCAATCGTTCAACCGTCGCTTTTCTTCTCTGCTCTTCTTGCCTACCGTTGGCTGTTGAGCGCCGCTGTCATCGGCAGCTTATAGTTTTTCCAAGATGAACTGCGTCATTTGTTGATGCAGGTGAAAGCGCGCAAGTCCCCTAACGCCATGATATTGTTCGGGATAGAACATGGTTTGAAACGGCTTGCCGGCTTCTTGCAATTTTTTAGCAAAGGCAGCGGAATTTTGAAAATGCACATTGTCGTCGAGCGTGCCGTGAATGAGCAGAAAATTTCCTTTGAGTTTTTGTGCGTGCGTCAGCGGCGCGGAGATGTCGTATCCGGTAGGATTGCGCTGCGGCGTGTCCATAAATCGCTCGGTGTAAATCGTGTCGTAAAATTTCCAATGCGTTACTGGCGCGCCCGCAATGCCTGCTTTAAAGACTTGTTCGCCAAGCGAGTTGCCGTAGGTCATGCACATCGAGGTCATATAGCCGCCGTAGCTCCAGCCGTAGATGCCGATTCGAGTTTTGTCGATGAACGGCAACGACGCAAGGTATTTTGCGCCCTCGACTTGGTCTTTGGTTTCGGCAATGCCGAGTTGCTTGTAGGTTTGTTTTTTGAACGCCGCGCCGCGCGCGCCTGTGCCGCGATTATCGACGCTGAAGACCACATAGCCCAACTGCGCCAGATGATGATACCACAAGCCGATTGTCCCCCACGCATCGCGCACGGTTTGCGAGCCGGGTCCGCCATAGACATACATCAACACAGGATATTTTTTCGTCGAATCGAAATCGGCGGGCGCAAGCATCCACGCATTTAGCTCGACACCGTCGCTTGTTTTGAACGACAGAAATCGATGCGTGCCGACCGCGTATTCCGAGAGCGTCTTTGTCAGCGCGGCGTTGGTTTCAAGGTCACGGACGAGCGCGCCGTCTTGTTTGCGAAGGTAAAATTTCGGCGGCGTCGATGCGTTTGAAAACGTGTGCAGGTAAAGTTTGCCGTCGAGCGAAAATTCTGCGCTATGCGTGCCTTTTTCGGTCGTGAGCTTTTTCATCTCTGAGCCGTCGAACTTCACCGAGTAAAGGTGGCGTTCTAACGGGCTTTCTTTTGACGACGTAAAGTAAATCGTTTGGTTTTGCTCATCGACGAAAAGCAGCGCATCGTCATCGAAGTCGCCTTTGGTCAGTTGCGCTTTGAGAGAGCCGTCGTAGTTGTGCAGGTAAAAATGTTGGAAGCCGTCGCGGTCGGATTGCCAAATAAAGGCATCGCTGTTCTTCAAAAAGTGATACCCGTTGCTCTCGATTTCAAGCCATGCCTTGCTTTCCTCTTTCAGAACCAGCCTCGATGTGTTCTTTTGCACGTCGTAGAAAAACAGTTCAAGCACGTTTTGTTCGCGGTTCAAGCGTTGATATGCCACCTGTTTTGAATTTGGCAGCCAATCCATACGCGGAATGTAAATGTCTTCGTTCTTGCCCAAGTCGATGAATGTCGCTTTTGGTTTCTTTGCATCAACAGCAACGATGCCGAGTTTGACCGTCGAATTTCTATCGCCTGCTTTCGGATAGCGGTAATCGAGAAACGATAAATAGAGCGAATCGTATTTGGCGATTTTGAACGCAGGCACGTTCGTTTGGTCAAGCCGCCAAAATGAGATGTATTTCGAATCGGGCGACCACTGCCAGCCGTCGATGATGGAAAATTCTTCTTCATACACCCAATCAAATACGCCATTGAGAATATTTTCTGTGCCGTCTTTGGTCAGCGGCGTTTCCTTGCCCGACGCGATGTCGTAGACGAATAAATTTTTATTGCGCACGTAGCCGATTTTTTTTCCATTGGGCGACAGCTTTACAATTTCATACTCGCCGTTGGTCGTCGAAATTTTTTTCAGCGTTTTGGTTTTGCGATTAAATAGATACACGTCGCCGCCAGTTTTGAGCCGGCGGGCTTGCAAGGCGCCGGTGAAAAGCACGTGGTCGCCGTCAGAGCCGATTTCAAAGTGCGCGTAATCGAGCGGCTTGCCGTCAAGGGTTAAATCGACGCCGTTCACGACCATTTCTTTTTTATCGGTCAGCGCATCGGTGAGTGTGATGTTCATGGTTTTGGTCGCGTTGTCAGGTTCAAGCGCGGCGTAGGTTGTGCCGCTTACCCAATTAAATCCGCTCACAAATTGTGGCGAGAGTTTGCGCGATTTGAAAATGTCTTCAAGCGTGAGTTTTTTTTGCTGTGCCTCTGCACCATTGGAAACAAAGGCGAAGAGCGCTATGAGGAAGATGACTAAGCGATGGTTTTTCATTTTGACGCGGTTGTTTTGTTGGTTAGGACGTGCCACTCGTCGAGTGTTAAAATCTGTTTGGAAGCGGCGCGTTTGTGCCTTGATGCAAGTTCAAACCGCTCGTCGGTCGAGGGGTGCGACGAAAGCAGCGCGCTGCCAGTCGTGCTGATGCGCCGAAGTAAGCCAGCAAGTGCGCTTGGGTCAAGTCCGGCGCGGTCGAGCAATTCAATCGCGTATTTATCGGAGCTGAGTTCTTCGTCGCGGTCGTATGAGAGGTTCAGCAGCAGTTGGCTGTTGTCGAGCAGCACTGCCGAGACGCCGCCCACATCGCCGAAGAGCAGCGAGAAAGTAATTCCCAATACCGCCGTTCTAACGAGGCGCCGCGTGCCGTGACGCAAGTAGACATGCCCAGCTTCGTGTGCGAGTAGCCCAAAGAACTCGCTTTCGTTTTCCATTGATTCTAAAATCCCGCGATAGATTACGATGTAACCGCCCGGCAGCGCAAACGCGTTTTTGATGTTACGGTCTTCGACAATCGACAATGAAATTTTATAGGCGTCTTTGCCGCTCATCTCTTCAATAAACGCCGCGCATTTGGAGAGCACGCGCATCGTCGCCGAATCCGACGCAAGTTTATTTTTTGACGTGACCTCTTCAAAGACCGTTTTACCGAGTGTTATCTCTACGTCTTTTGGAACAGCGCTTGTGCCAGCATCGACGAGCGCGGGAATTCCGAAGAAAAAAAAGAGCGCGGCAAGCGTCCCGGTCGTGCCGAAGAAAACGATGGCGCGCTGCGCGAAAGAGGTCTTAAACGACCTGCTCGGCGCGTAAAATCCGACGGACTCCAACGCTGCAATCCCACTTTTATCGTTGAGCATGACAACGCCCTTGCCGAATTTTTTGCTCTCAATTCGCACATAGTCTGCGCTTTGCTGCTCGGTGATGTTGAACTCGCCGACGGCGCAGCGCGCCTCGACGCCTCCCCGAAACAGCGTAATGTCGCTCGGCGACACCGCGAGTCGCACCGACATCGGATACGGCGTTTCGCCGTCAAAAAACTGTGCGTTGCCTTGCCACATTGGCATGTCTGTCATCATATCGCAATGAAATGCTTTTTTGAATTTAGCAAATTGGTTGTTGTTTTAGTTTTTTGTATAAATTTTAAACAGTTTTCTCCAACGATAGCGATGGGTTTTTTGAGCATGAAACGAAAAGCAAATTTAATTTTTCTAACAGGATTCAGCACGGCGGGCAAATCGACGATAGGGCCGATTCTCGCCAATTCACTCGGCTTTGACTTTATCGATGTTGACCGAGCGATTGTAGAACTCGAGCAAAAAAGCGTGGTCGAGATTTTTAGCGAGAAAGGTGAAGCATATTTTCGGCAGCGCGAGTTGGAGCTTATCAGTCAGTTATCGCACGCAGAAAACCTTGTCGTCGCGCTTGGCGGCGGAACATTGGAACACGACCAAACATACGAGATTATCAAAAACTCCGGCACGCTGATTTACCTTAAATCTGACCTTGATACGCTGACGCGCCGGCTCTCGAACAAAGACGACCGCCCGATGATGAAATCCGCGTCGGGCGAGCCACTGACGCCCCAAGAACTTCGCGCCCGAATTGAGCAAATGTTTTTGCGGCGCGAGGAGCGCTACAAAAGCCACGCTATCATTTCGGTGGAAACCGACCAAACGCCGATTGGCAAAACCGTCGAGCATCTGACGCGCCAGATTGAGAAACATCTCAAAGAACACACCGCGCCGCAAGACACTGCTTCCGATAATCCTCAAACCCTTCGTATCGTTTGAACGAGGTGATTATAGCCAGCTCTGCCCTTGACCACATCGGCGACGAATTTGATAAACGCCATTTACCAAAGCGCGTCGTTTTGTTCTTCGATACAAACACCGCCCGCCTTTTCGGCGATGGCTTGAAAACCACATTGAAAAAAGCCGAGTTCAACTATCACCTTGTTAGCGTTGCTGCAAATGAAACCGCGAAAAGTTTTCGGAACGCAGAGCGTGTTTACGGCAACTTAATTGCCGCAGGCATCGACCGCAGTTACACTGTGCTTGCCGTCGGCGGCGGCGTCGTCGGAGATTTTGCCGGGTTCATCGCCGCCAGTTATTTGCGTGGCTTGCCGCTCATTCATGTCCCAACAACGCTTTTAGCGATGGTCGATAGCAGCATCGGCGGAAAAGTTGCCATCAATCATGCTCAGGGAAAAAATCTCATCGGTTTTTTTTACCCGCCGATGCTGACGCTGATTGACAAAGCCTTCCTAAATGCCTTGCCCACGCGCGATGTCTATTCCGGACTCGCCGAAGCGCTGAAATACGCACTCATCAGCGACGAACCCTTTCTCCGCTACATCGAGCGACACTTTGAACGCATTGCCGCCTTGCAATCGCCGCACATCGACACCGTCATAAAAAAAAGCGTTAGGGCAAAACAGCGCGTCGTGACATTGGATTTCAAGGAGACGATGGGACTTCGAGCAACGCTTAATTTCGGACACACATTCGGACACGCGCTTGAGAAAATCGCCCGTTACAAATACCTGCGGCACGGCGAAGCAGTCTTGTTCGGAATGTGTTGTGCGGCAAGTCTTTCGCACGCTGTCGGGAATATTGACGAGGCAGCGTTCCATCGCATTATTGACCTTGCCAAACGCTTTCCCATCAAGCCGTCGACGACCAAAAAATACTTTCTTGATGTGCCGCCGAAAGCGATGCTGGAAAACATGTCAAGCGATAAGAAAAAGTCGGGCGGGCGGCTGCGTTTTGTTTTGCTTCGTCAGCTCGGCAAGGCGTATTTATCCGACGACGCCATTGAGGCTGCCGTGATTGTATCGGCTATCCGCGCAGCGCAGCAGGCGATGGCGTTGTAACCTTAGCGCTCAAGCGCGTTCTTGACGATGCGTTCCGCGAGCCGATGCAGAGCGAACAACAGCGCGATTCCCAACGCGCTCGAAAATCCAATCGCGCTCCAAAGCTGCCACCGAAAGTTCTCGATTTCATAAAATGCTTTGAGCACGTTAATCGGAAACACCGTCCACTCGGTCTGCGTTAAAAATGCGTAGACCAGCATAATGACGGCACTCGCATTCAGGAACACTCCTTGCTTTTCGGGATTCGACTGCGTTGAAATCCAATACGCATTTGCAATGCACAGCGCCACGAGCGTGGAGAGCATCGACATTTGCAACTCGACTGACGAGTGCTCGAACATCAAGCCGACGAGAAATTCTGTTAGGTAGCTTGCCCCCGTCATCGCAATCAGCGACGCGCCAATGAAGGCAAAGAGTTCGGTAAAAAACGCTTTGCTTGGCGTTGTCTTTTTATTGAACGCTGTGATGAAATAGACAGGCAAAGAAACGCCGACGATTGCCAAGAGTCCCGACCGGCGCGGCGTCAAGGGAAAGACGGTTCCCAACGCGATGGTTACAACGCCCAAGAGCAGCACAATTAAATTCTTCGTTAGGTAAAGTTTGGCGATTGCAGAGACGCTGTTCATAATGATGCGCCCTTCTTCAAAAATTTTGGGCAGCACCGAAAATTTATTTTTGAGCAGCACAATGTCCGCCACTTCTTTCGTTATCGCACTTCCCTCCTCCATTGCAATGCCGAGCGTGGCTTCTTTAACTGCTGGAACGTCGTTGACGCCATCGCCAATCATCGCTGTGCGCTGCGACTTATTGAGCTGCCGAATGATTTTTTGTTTTTGTTCGGGCTTCAGTCGGGCAAAGACGCTTTTTTCTTTAACGGCGGATTCGAATTCCGCGTCGGACAGTTTTTCTAACGCTGCGCCGGTGATACAATCGCTTTCGCCCGCGTTCCAGCCGACGCTGTGCAGCGTAGCTTGAACGGAGTCAATTGCGTCGCCAGAGAGAATCTTCAAGCGCACGTTGTTATCGCGAAAGAGTTGCAGCACAACGGGCGCATCAGCGCGAATCGGACCAGTGAGCGAGATGACCGCCAGTGGTTTGAGCATCAATGCACTTTCGGCGGAGAGCGCAGAGAGTGGCGCGTTCTCTGGCAGCTCAGCGAAGAGCAAGTTCCGATAACCCGTTAATCCGTTTTCACGAATGGCGTTCAGGGCAACGGCTTTGGCGTCGTCGGTCAATTTGGATTCCAAGAGTTCAATTGCGCCAAGCGCGAAAGCCGTTTCTGCATCGCCGAGTTTCAATCTCATTGCTGAGAATTTTCGTGCTGAACTGAACGGCAGTTCTTCCAGCACGGTCGGCGTTTTTTCGTTGGGCAGTTGTCGCAGTGCGAGAATCGTCGCGTTGGAATCGGACGAGGCGTTAGCAAATGCGCCAAGCAACGCGGTAACGTCTGACTGCGAGAGTCCATTGATTGGCAAGACGCTTTGAACCGCCAGTTGATTTTCTGTCAGCGTTCCCGTTTTATCAAGGCAGACAGCTTCGACGGTCGAGAACGACTCAATCGCGTTGAGCTTCTGAACTACCGCGCCCATTTTCATCACTCGATACACGCCTGCGGCAAACACGACCGTCGTAAAGAACACTAAGCCCTCGGGCAAGAGCGTGATGACGAGCGTCGCCACGCGGCGAATGAACTCGACATCGAGCAATGTGCCTTGCGCCGCATGCGAGATAACTTCAATCGCTGCTAAGACCATCGCAATGATGAACGAGACAATGAAAATTTGGTCGACCTTTTTTTGAAGCGACGTGCTGACAAATTTATACTCTTTGGCGAGGCGACTGATTTTCGCCGCGTAAGAATCCGCGCCAACACGCTCGGCGACATAGTATCCCGACCCTGAGACGCAAAAACTTCCCGAAAAAAGCTTTGCGCCCACAGGCTTTTCGATGGTGAGCGATTCGCCGGTCAGCAACGACTCGTCCATTTCCAGCATAGTTGAGGCTATCACCTCGCCGTCGACCGCTGCAAAATCGCCGCGCCCAATTTTGACGACATCGCCCTCGACGATGCGTTCTTGCGAAATCTCGCGCTCGACGCCCTCACGCACGACGATAACATCGCGCTCCAACATCAAGCGCGTTTGACTTAAAATTTCCCGCGTCCGAAATTCTTGCGCAATGGAAATCACCGTATTGACAACGACGACAATGACCACGCCGACGCTATCGAGCAGCAAACGGGAATCATCTGTAACCAGAAAGATGACGAAGAGCAGCGCAATAATGCCGAAGTTGATGAGGTTGAAAATCGTCAGAGAGTTTTCCAAAATGATTTCTCTGGCGGTCTTGGCGTGCGGGTTGGTTTGCTTGTTGCTTTTGCCTGCGGCGGCGCGGCGCATTGCTTCAGATTCAGTCAAGCCGCGTAACTGCGGATTCATAGCGCATCGTTTGAATTTCAGAAAACGGAATTTACACGATAGCAACCGATTTTTCCGCGACCGTTATTCCGCATCGAGTTTTGTCTCGAGCGCGTCTTGCAGCGCCTTGGGCAGCGCGGATAGAAAGTTGTAGCCTGTTGCGTTTTCAAGGGTGCGCACGGTGGTTTTATACTTTTGCCACTTGTCGTAACGAA
>Ga0272446_1000446_pt1 | contig 65702 bp, 58 predicted proteins | sample YNPCB0061_FD_194587 | JGI IMG/M metagenome (GOLD analysis project Ga0272446, IMG submission 194587) | Hot spring microbial mat communities from Yellowstone National Park, WY, United States - YNP-CB-006-1 | ecosystem: Environmental > Aquatic > Thermal springs > Hot (42-90C) > Sediment | place...
ATCAGCCGTCCATGCGGCTCCGCCGCACACTGACGGGATGAAAAAAAGTTCTTCTTGGGAGGGCATAGCCCTCCCAAACCCTCCCACGGGCGGGGGGATGGGGGAACCTGGTTCCCCCATGTTCACGTTAGGTCACGTGTTCCCCGGCGCGCTCGAAATAGTCGTCGGCGCAGAAGCCAAAGGTCTCGAGCGCCTCATCGTCGTAGCCCGCGGCGCGCAACTCGGCCTCGGCCTGCTCGCGGCTCCAGCCGTGGTGGAGCTGGCGGTAGAGCAGCCACATCAGCCCCACCCGGGTGGCGCTGCGGCAGTGGAACACCACCCGGCCCGCGTCGGGGGCCTCGATAAGCTCGGCCAGTTCGTCCACGTGCTCGCGTTCCAGTTCATACGCCGGCCAGGGCCGGTGGAAGTAGCGCAGCCCCGCCGCCTCGGCGTTGCGCTGCTCGATGGCCGAGCGCTCGGGGTCGCTCCGCAGGTTGATGACCGTCGTGTAGCCGGCCTCCGCCAGCTTCGCCCAATCTTCGGGCTGCGGCTGGGCCGCCAGCAGCACCTCGGGAGTGACGGCGTAGCTCAGCAGCGCGGCGCTGGCGGTGCGCTGCTGCAGCGCCCCGCAGGGAAGTTCGTTGGTCACGTCGGGGGCCCTCCTCTCAAATAAACAGCGTCACCTTGGCCCGCGCCGCGTCGCCGAGGAAGGTCGCCACGCCACCGGTCTCCAGCCCGTCCACCAGTTCTTCATCCTTGATCCCCAGCAACTCGCGCGACATGTCGCAGACGACCATGCGCACGCCCAGTTCGCGGGCCAGGCCGAAGAGTTCCTCCGGCGAGGAGACCTCGTGCTTCTGCATCAGGCCGCGGATGATCTGCGCGCCCGCGCCGAAGAAGTTCATCTGCGAGAGGCCCATCTCGCCCAGTTTGCCCGGCAGCATGGCGGTAAAGCCCTGCTCCAGCAGACTCTTGCCGCTGAACACCTTCTGCTTCTTCACCGCGCTCAGGCCCCAGAAGGTGAAGAACATGCTCACCTCCAGGCCCATCGAGGCCGCGCCGGTGGCGATGATGAAGGCGGCGATGGCCTTGTCCAGGTCGCCGGAGAAGACCACCATCGCCAGGCGGTCCTCGATCCCCTGCGAGGGGTGCGCCTCCAGCGCGGCGACACGGGCCTCCAGGGCGGCGATGCGGTCGAGCAGCCTCTGGGTGTCCTTCTGATCAATGGTCTCTATGGTCATTAGTCGGATTCCTCATGCAACAATGTGGCGCTGCCACACAACAAATGAACAAAGACGTTCCTGGGAGGGCGCGAAGCCCCCCAGACCTTCCCCGCGGGCGGGGACGCGGGAGAACCCGGCTTCCCCGCCCGCCTCCGCTTGCTACGCCGTGCGCTTCAGGTAGTGGACGAACAGTTCCTGGCCGCCCTCGTTGACGGTCTCCTGGGCCAGGAGTTCGACGTTCCGGGCCGTCTTCGCCCAGCCCTGGAAGTCGGCCACCGAGCCGCGGTCGGTGGCGATGACCTTGAGCACCTGGCCCACCGGCAGTTCGTTGACCGCCTTGCGGCTCTTGACCAGGGGCATCGGGCACCTGGCGCCCTTCACGTCAAGGGTCTGATCGTATGCGATGGACATCTCTGGTTCCTCCATGATGAGCGGCTCTGTGCCGCGATAGATGTGTCTTGCGGTTCCCCTGCCTGAGGGGAGGGTCCGGCAGGGCTACTTGTCTGTGAACAACCGTTTTGGGCAACCATCTCTCCCCTCCCTGCCCCTGCCCCGCCGGGGGCGAGCGCCCGGCTCCTTCCCCCGGCGGGAGAGGCTGGGAGGGAGGCGCAATTCCCCCTGAAAGGCTCAGGCATTGCTCAACGCGCAGATATTCCTGCCCAACTCCAGTTCATTCGCCGCGCCATCGCAGGGCGTTGCCAGGCCGATGTTGACGCGCTTGATTTCCACATATTCCGGCGGAAAGACCGGCAGGTGACTCAAGACGTAGCTGGTGAACTCGGCCTCGTCACGGGGACGCAGGGCGTCGTTGGTGGCCCGCACCGCGGCGAAGGGGGCGGCAAAGACGCCGTTGGCGTCGCCCTCATCGAGGGTGCTGAAGTGGGCCGGCAGGATCAGCGTGTCGTCGTCGGCCATGCGCGGCAGCCGCTCGGTGATGCTGCGGTAGAGGATCGGCGTCCAGGCCTCCCCCTTGCCGCCCAGGTCGGGGCGGCCAAAGGAGCGCAGGAAGATGCCGTCGCCGGTAAAGAGCGCGCTGCGGCCATCGGGCGCGTCGAGGCGGTAGTTGACCTGGCCCAGGGTGTGGCCCGGGAACCAGCGGGCGGTTATTGTCACCTTACCGATCTGGAAGCGATCACCCTCCTGAACATGAGTATACGCGATGACGGCGGGCAGCATGTCAATGGGATGGATGGCGTCGTAGGCGTGCACGTAGTAGGTCGCCCCCGTCTCCTGGGCCAGGGCCGGCCCGCCGCTGATGTGGTCGGCGTGAACATGGGTGTCAAAGATGTGGGTCAGGCTGGCCCCGGCCTCGGCAACCAGATCACGGTAGACCTGGATGTGGCGCAGCGGGTCGATCAACGCCGCCTTGCCGCCGCTGATCACCGCGAAGCTCAGATCGCCGCGAGCCGGGCGAGCGATCTGCACGATGCGCCCCCAGTCCGCCGTTACCACGTCGCGCACGTCGTAGAAGTTCCCCCAGCTTACGTAGCCGCCTTCCAGGTAGCGCGCCTGGTAGCCGCGCTCGTGCAGCACCCCGGCGACGTACTGCGAGGAACCCTCTTTGGCGCACACCACGAGGATCTCGCGGCCCGCCGGGACGCGCGCCGCGGCGCCGTCTTCATCTTCGATGAACTCGAAATAGGGGATGTTAACCGTGGTCAGGTTCGCGCGCCCCTCGATCGGGCTTCGCCGGAATTCCTCCTCGTTGCGAACGTCGAGAACGAACAGCGGTTCGTCGCGCAGGATGCGAGCGTACAGCTCGGCTGGAGTGAATGCGGCTACGGCGGTCTGGCCTTCGGTGATGGTCATGGTAGCAACTCCTGATTTCTTGTGCAATACGGAACGAGGAATTTCTGGGTACAATGCTACTGTCCGAATGTAAGGCCCGCGCGAGTGTTTCGTAAGAGTTTGGTAAGGAATCAGGCGTCTCACCGGCTTACCAGCGTATCCGTTGCAGATCGGGAGGGCGAAGCCCCCGGTCCCTCCTATCAGACAGGGGCGCGGGGAAATCCGCTTTCCCCGCGCCCCTGTCGAAGGGCGGCGCCTTTGCAGACTGCCGCGCCCTCGCCGCGGGCGGGACGCCGGGCCGCCTGGCTGCCGCGGGCGGAACGGGGGGGCGGCGGAGGCTGTGCGCCTCCCCGCATACCTCCGCCGCGTACGTCCTGTCACATAGTGAGGTCAGCTATGACTATCTCCACCCCCATTCATACCAACCCCCAGAGCATTGACCGCGTGCTCAACGCCGGCGTGCCGGTCCTCCTCGTCTTTACCCGGCGCGATTGCCAGACTTGCGCGCAACTGGCGCCGGCCCTGAACCGCCTGGCCGGCGACTACGCCGGGCGCGCCCTGATCGCCCAGGTGGATGCGCAGGAGTACCCCGATCTGGCCCGGCGCTTCGACGTGACGCGTCTGCCGGGTCTGGTCTTCGCACAACAGGGCCGGTCACTGGCCCGCTCCAGCGGCGTGGCCACCGAGGCGGCCTTGCGCGCCTGGTTCGAGTATCTCACCGCCAGCGGCGCGCGCCCGCCGCTGCCCGAGGGTCCGAGCGTGCCTATCGAGGGCCATGCGCCCCCGCCACCCGCCGCGGGGCCGCGCCCCGCGCCTGCCACCGGCGCGCCTCCACCCCGGGGCGCGGCTGGCCCCGTCGTGCTCACCGACGCCACCTTCGACCGCATCGTCGGCGCCGGCGATCAGCCGGTCCTGGTTGACTTCTGGGCGCCCTGGTGCGGGCCGTGCCGCATGGTCGCCCCGGCGGTCGAACGACTGGCCCATGAGTTCGCCGGGCGCGCCGTGGTGGCCAAACTCAACGTTGATGAGAATCCTTACACCGCGCAACGCTTCGGCATCAGCGGCATCCCGGCGCTCTACATCTTCAAGCGCGGGCGGGTCGTCGAGCGCCTGGTGGGCGCCCAGCCCGAGTCGGTCCTGCGCCAGGCCCTCGCGCGGCATGTGTAAACGTGACGCCCGGACCTCGTGTGCCGTGCGCCCGCGGGAGGGTTTGGGAGGGCGCAGCCCTCCCATGAAGAACCTTGTGTGTCCCGCTGGCGTGCGGCCGGGCCAACGCACCTTCTGCCGCATCGGAACGCTATGCTATAAGGAGCATCCGTGAACGCGCACAACCATTCCCCTGAGGAACCCGCCTGGGAGCGCGGCGAGACCATCGTCACCATCGAGTCGCCCTGGGTGCGCCTGATCGCCGAACGCTGGCGCGACGACCAGGGACGCCCGCTCGACTACTGGCGCGTCGAGCGGGTCCATTCGGTGATCGTTGCCCCGATCCAGGCGGGGCAGCTCCTGCTGCCCCGTCCCCAGTTTCGGCCCGGCCTCGGGCGCGCCACCCTCGACCTGCCGGGGGGCCGCTTGCCTGCCAACCAGACGCCCCTGTCGGCGGCGAGCGCCATCCTGGCCCGTGAACTGGGTCTGCCCTATGGGGCCATCACCACGCTGCGCCCGATCAACCAGCAGGGCTGGGCGATCAACAGCTCGTTCTCCAACCAGTTGCTCTTTGGCGTCGTCGCCTGGATCGACCCCGCCTGGCCGCCAACCCTGCCCCACGAGACGCTCAGCTTCGACCGGGCCGGGCTGCGGGCGCTGCTGGACCGGCTGGAGTGTCTCCAGTGCCGCGCCGTGGCGCTCGAACTGCTCGCGGAGCTGGCCTGAATACGTAGAGCACGGCTCAGATGTTTTGACAGGACGCACGCGGTGAAGGGGTGAACCATGCCAGAGACGCGAAGACGCACAGCGGCGAAATGGAAATCGCCGGCGCTGTGCGTCTTCGGGCCTTTGCGTCACCGCAGAGACAACCCGCGTGCTTGCTACACGCGCCCCTTCCCCGCCGGGCGCCCGCCGGTGTTGATGCCGAATGGCAGGTACAGCGGGCAGAAGCCGATCAGGCTCGTGCCCACAAAGATCACTGCCAGCACCCCCAGCACGATCGCCAGCCAGCCGTTGACCACGCCGGTGAAGATCAGGACGGCGAACAGCACCGCCAGCGCCACCCGCACCCCACGATCAATGGTTCCCATATTGGTTTGCATCTGATTGCTCCTGTTCATGGCTTCCTACTACCGCGGGTAAAAATGGGGAAACCAGGTTTCCCCATGCCCCTGCCCGATGAAGTATAGCCCATCCCTCTCCGCCGATCCGTGACAAAGTCACACAGCGGCGCGGCGCGCCAGGCCAGCGCGATCCTCGACGCGGATGCTGCCCCGCCCCAACTGCACCAGCCCCGCCGCGGCAAAATCGGCCAGGATGCGGCTCACCACCTCGCGCGAGGTGCCCAGTTCAGCCGCGATCTGCTGGTGGGTAAGGTGCAATAGGCCGCCCGAGGGCGCCTGGCGGAGCAGAAACTCGGCCAGCCGCGTATCCATGCGCCGGAAGGCCACTTCATCAACCACGGCCATCACCGTCGCCAGGCGCTGCGAGAGCAACTGAAACACATAGGCGCGCCACGGCGCAAAGCTGTCCATCCATTCTTGAAACACCTGATATGGAACCACAAACGCCGTTGCCGGCTCTTCGACCGTGGCAATGGCCGGGAAGTGCCGGTCGCTGAGAATGCAACTCGCGGTGAGAATACAACTCTCGCCGCGGGCGAAGCGGTAGAGGGTGATTTCGCGCCCCGTCTCGCCGATCTTGAAGACCCGCACCCGCCCGCGGGCCAGGATGGCGAAGTTGTCGCACAGATCGCCCTCCTCGAACACCGTCGCTCCCGTGGGCAGATGCACCGACACCGCATGGGCCACAAACGCCCGGCTGATCGCGGCGGCGGGGTCGGCCAGGAACGGCAGCATCTCCGCCGCTTCGCGCCACTCCTGCTGGCTCAACATGGGTTATACCCTACTGTTGGAGAAACCCGGTTTCCCCACGCCCCGGTTCGCGGGAGACGATCGCCAATCCGAAAGCTGCAATCTGAAACGCGCTCACCCCTCGCGGCGCGCCAGATTGGCCGCCACCAGGATCGGGTCCCACACCGGCGCGAAAGGCGGGGCGTAACTCAAATCCAACTCCGCCAGTTCATCCACCGTCCAACCCTGGTGGAGCGCCGCGGCGATGATGTCAATCCGCTTCGCGACCCCCTCGACGCCCACCAGTTGGCCGCCGAGCAGGCGGCGCGAACCACTCTCGTAGACCAGCTTGACGTGGATGGGGTGGTGCCCCGGCATGTAGTGCGCCCGCGAGTTCGCCGTGGCGCTGACACTCTCGACATTGTAGCCGCCGATACGCGCCCTGGCTTCGGATAGCCCGCTGCTGGCCGCTTCCAGGTCGAAAACCTTGACCACCGCCGTGCCCACAATGCCCGGGAAGCGCGCGTCGCCCCCGGCGACGTTTTCGCCGGCCACGCGGCCTTGCTTGTTGGCCGTGGTGCCCAGCGGCACCCAGGCCGGCCGGCCCGTGACGCGGTGCAGGGCCTCGGCCACGTCGCCCGCCGCCCAGACGGAGGGCAGGTTGGTCCGCTGATGATCGTCCACCGCCACCGCCCCGGTCGGACCCAGGGCGATCCCGGCGGCGCGGGCCAGTTCCACATTCGGCTTGACTCCCACGGCCAGGATCACGATGTCGGCGGGGATGCGCCGCCCCCCGGCCACCACCTCGCGTACCCGTTCATCGCCGCCGAAGCCTTCAACCGGCTGGTCCAGGTTCACCTCCACACCCTGCCGCGACAGTTCGGCCTGCACGTGGCCGGCCATCTCAGGGTCCAGATTCGGCAACACCTGCGGCAGTCGCTCTACCAGGGTGATCTGCATGCCGTGGGCATCGAGGGCCTCGGCCATCTCCAGCCCGATGTAGCCCCCGCCGATAATCACCCCGCGCGCGGGACGATGCTCGCGGATCCACTGCTGGATCGCCAGCGCGTCTTCCACCGTGCGCAGGGTGAAAATGCCCGGCAGGTTCACGCCCGGGAAGGGCGGTCGGCTCGCCGCGCCCCCGGTCGTCAGCACCAGGGCGTCCCAGCGATCCCGGAACTCCGTCCCGTTGTTCAGGTTGCGCACCAGCACCGACCCGCCCGCCGGGTCGATTTCCAGCACCTCGTGGCGCACCAGGGCGGTAATGCCCTGCTTTGCAAAACGTTCCGGCGTGCGCACCACCACGTCCTCGACCCGGGCGATCTCGCCCTTGATGGCGTAGGGAAAGCCGCACGAACCGTAGCTCACGTACCCCGAACGCTCATAGGCCACAATCTCCAGCGCCGGATCGCTGCGCCGCGCCTTCGCCGCCGCGCTCATCCCCGCCGCCACTCCCCCAATGATGATCACTCGTTTTGCCATAGGTGTCCCTCACGGTCGCTCCATCGCGTACCCGGCCGCAGCCCAGGCGCGCATTCCACCTTCCACATTCGCCGGGTTGCTAAAGCCGGCCCGCGCCAGTTGCTCGCAGGCGGTGCGGCTGCGGTTCCCTGAACGACAGATGCACACGACTGGACGCTGGCTGTCAAGTTCGTCCATACGCTGTGCCAGTTCGGGCAGCGGAATGAGCATTGCTCCGGCAATATGCCCATCCTGGGTGTACTCCTCCGCGGACCGCACGTCCAGTAGAATGAGCGGCTCGCGGGCGTCGAGACGGGCCTTCAACTCGGCGACGGTGATATTGGCGTAGCCGGCCGGCCCTGTGGCGGGCGCCGCCGGGCGCGTTGTCGCCCCGCAGGCGCCCAGCGTCAGCGCCGCCAGCGCCAGCAGCACAACACGAAACAACTCGCGCATACCTGCCCTTTCTTTCCCTGTCCAAACCCTCCCGCGGGCGGGGGCATGGGGAAACCCGGTTTCGCCATCCCCCTGCTTGAGGGTTGCGCCCTCCCAAACCCTCCCACCGGGTGGGAGCATGGGGAAACCTGGCTTCCCCATCCCCCTGCTCCAGGGCTGTGCCTCGCAAACCCTCCCGCGGGCGGGGGCATGGGGAAACCCGGTTTCCCCATGCCCCTGCTTGAGGGCGCAGCCCTCCCAAACCCTCCCGCAGGCGGGGGTATGGGGGAACCTGGTTCCCCCATGGTCACGTTAGAGGAAGCGCGGCGGGCCGCCCCCGCCGCGGGCGGAACGGAGCGGGTAGGGAGCCTATGCCTCCCCACGCCCCTCCAACGCTCACGTAGTCTTGCTCCCACCACACCCGTGGCACACGGGCAACGTGAACCAGAAACGCGCGCCCTGACCAGGCGCGCTCTCAACCCCCATTGCGCCCCCCTGGAGCCGTACCAACTCCTGGGCAATCGTCAGCCCCAGGCCGCTGCCGCCGCGCTCCCGCGTTCGGCCGCGATCGGCCCGGTAAAAACGCTCGAACACATGCGGCAGATCCTCGGGAGCGATGCCCGCGCCGGTGTCTTCCACTTCCAATCGTAACGCCCCGTTCGCCCCGACTGCCACCTGCGCCCGCAGGGTGATCCGGCCACCGGCGGGGGTATGGCGCAGGGCGTTGCTCAGCAGATTGTGCAGCACCTGCGCCAGGCGCTCCGGGTCAGCCAGAGCTTCAGGGAGGTCGCCAGAGGTTTCGACGTGCAGATGCACCCCCTGACCGGCGGCGAGATCGGCGAACAGCGCCGCCTCGCGCGCCAGCAGCGGTTCCACCGCCACCGGCTGCACGTGCAGGTCCAGCCGCCCCGCCTCGGCCAGCGAGAGCATCCGCAGATCGTCCACCAGCCGGCTCAGGCCCAGGCTGGCCTCGTAGATCCGCGCCACTTCGTCACGGGTCAGGGGGTATACCTCGTCAAGCATGGCCCGCAAATTGCCCTGAATGACCGTCAGCGGCGTGCGCAACTCGTGGGCGATGTCGGCGACCATCTGGCGGCGCTCGGCCTCGCCGGCGGCGAGGGCCGCGGCCATGTCATTGAAGGCCGTGGCTACCGTACGCACCTCGGCGGGTCCGGCGACGGGCACACGTTCATGGAACTGGCCGGCGGCGATGCGCCGCGCGCCGACGGCGAGGCGTCGCAGGGGCGCGGCAAGGCCCCAGGCCATCAGCAGGCCCAGCGCCAACCCCAGCCCTCCCGCCAGGGCCCCCGCCATCCAGAAAGCGCCGTTCAGGCTTTCCAGAAAGCGCTGCGCCGCTGGCGGAAGCGCCGCCGCCCCGGGCGTGCGCGCTACCAGATACCCTGCAACCTGGCCGTTGACCACGATCGGGATGGCCTCGGCCAGTTCCCGGGCGCTCAACGCTGGCCTGGCGGCCAGGCCGCCAGTGTCGGCGACCACGCGTCCCGCGGCGTCGGTCAACACCATGCCGCTCCACGGCGGTCCGCCCACGCCGCGGCCCGGTCGTTGCGCCGCGCCCGGACCGCGTGCTAGCAACGCCTCAACCCCCTCCCACGAACCGTAGGTCGCGTAGTGCTCCGCCAGTCGCTCCACCAGACCACTTTCGAGGGCCTGGCTCTGGGCCAGGTAGCCGCGAAAGGTGTCACGGGCGCGAGCATGCGCCAGCGCCGCCACGGTCACGATGCTGACCAGCGCCACCAGCGCAAAACCCAGCGTCAATTGCAACCAGAGACGGTTCATAGCGGTGGTTGCGCTCCCCGGGAATGCTTCAGAGAGTCGGGCCTTCCAGCGCGCCCCCTGGTTCGCTGCGCAACTCGTTCAGGCATTGACGCGCCTCCACCACTGTCCAGCCGCACCCTATCGAAAATCCAAAATCTACAATCCAAAATCCCAAATCCCAACCTACTCCACCCTCCGCAACCGATACCCCACACCGTACACCGTCTCAATCAGCGGGGGTGCGTCAGTGGCGCGTTCGATTTTCTTCCGCAGGTTCTTGATGTGGCTGTCCACGGTGCGTTCCAGCCCCGCGTGAGCATAGCCGAGCCCCTGCTCGATCAGTTCGGCGCGGGTAAACGCATGGCCGGGATGCCGCAGCAGCAACGCCAGCAGTGCGAACTCGGCAGGCGTCAGATCTACCTCTTCGCCGGCGACCGTTACCCGGTGAGCGTCGAGGTCGAGCGTGACCGCGCCGTGCTGCAGGCGCTGCGGAGCAGGCGGCGCCCCGGAGACGCGGCGCAACACTGCGCGAACGCGGGCCACCACCTCGCGCGGGTTGAAGGGCTTGGTCACGTAATCGTCGGCCCCGAGTTCGAGACCGACGATCCGGTCGGTATCCTCCACCCGCGCGGTCAGCATAATGATCGGCAGCGTGGCCGTTGCCGGGTCGGCCCGCAAGCTCCGCGCCAGATCCAGCCCATCCCGGTCAGGAAGCATCAGGTCGAGCACCAGCAGCGCGGGGCGCTCGGCCTGGATTGCGCGCACGGCGCTCGCCCCGTCATACACACAGACAACCCGGAACCCGGCCTGCTCCAGATAGGCCCGCACCAGGCGCGCAATCTCGCGGTCATCATCAACGACCAGAATTGTCTGTGCCATAGCCACCAATCCTGCTCACACCTGGGGTCTTCCACTATGTAACAGGACGTGCGCGGTGGAGGAATGCGGGGAGGCCGCCTCCCCGCGAACCCTTTCCCGCCCGCGGCGGCCAGGCAGCCTGACGAAACACTCCCGGCGCCCCCGCTGCGGGCGGGCAACGACCGGTTGGTGGAGGGCCGCAGTCCCTCCACCCCTCCCCGGCAGGGTGTGGGGAAACCTGGTTTCCCCACGCCCCCGCCCGCGGGAGGGGTGGGGAGGGCACAGCCCTTCCAGGAACAACCGTATGTTCATTGCGGCGTTGTGCGGCGGAGCCGCATGGACATCTGTTATGTGAAAAATCTTAAGCATAGCCGTGCTCAAACCATATCTCATCCTAAACAACCAGACGGCGGGTGAGGGTAAATACCTCACCCGCCGCCGTGAACATCAGGCTACCGACGCGGGCCGCGCCCGCCTCCTCCACGGGCCTGACCACCCCCCGCGGGCATATTGTCGCACACCCCGTCGCCATTGGCATCCACAACGTTCTGCCCGGCGCCGCCCTGCCCGGCGCGCGCGCCCTGCCCACCGGGACCGAGGACGGTGAAGGGCTGGTTCAGGCGCGCGGTCACATTGGCGCGCAGCGTGGCCAGACGCGCGTCGGCTTCGGCGCGGGTCAGCGCGCCGGCGGCGACGGCGGCATTGAGGCGCTCGGCGCGCGAGGCGATGAAGCGGTCAACGAACGCGGCAACATCGACGCCGCCAGCCTTGAGCGCCTCGGCAAGCGTTGTGCCGCTCCGCAACTGCGCCAGCAACTCCACTCGACTCACCCCGATCTGCGTCGCCGCCATCCCAACCAGCGACTGCTCCGGTCCGCCCAGACGGGCGCCGCTCCACTTCGAACTGCCGGTCGGCCCCTGGGCAAAGGCCCCGATGGGGGCGCCAAGCGCCAGCAGGGCCGTCAGGATGCCCAGCGTCACGAACGTTATCAGGCGGGTCATCGCTATCCTCCTTTGCTTTGAGTACTCCTCGCACCTGCGGGTGCATCGGTCACACCTTCACTGTAGCAGGCGAGTATGGAGACTCGATGGAGAATGCCTGGAGGGGGTAAGGAACTCTCCAATGCCCAACGTGAAGATGGGGGAACCAGGTCCCCCCATCCCCCCGCTCGCAGGAGGGTTTGGGAGGACTACACCCTCACGCAGGGGGATGGGGAAACCGGGTTTCCCCATCCCCCCGCCCGCAGGAGGTTTTGGGAGGGCACAGCCCTCCCAGGAACAACCGTATGTTCATTGCGGCGTGGTGCGGCGGAGCCGCATGGACATCTGATGGGAGAGTGTGACAGGGCAAGGCCCCTTTGCCTCCCCGTCACCGGCGCCGCGCATCGGCGCCAGTGAATAACAGGACGTACGCGGTGGAGGGGTTCAGGGAGGCGTTGCCTCCCCGCATACCCTTTCCCACCCGCGGCGGCCTGGCGGCCTGGCGAAATCCCTGCGGCACTCCCGCCGCGGGCGGGCAACAACCGGTTGGTGGAGGGCCGCAGGCCCTCCACCCCGCCCCGCCGGAAGGCGACCGCGTACGTCCTGTGAATAAATAGTCATATCCATCAGGGCAGAATCGCCATCGGCGCGCTCAAAATAAACAGAAAGATAATTAGAGTATAACAATCGTGTCAATATGAACGTTTGTATATCCCCATTACTTGCTGTTGCCTTTGCGAATTGCTATACTTGGCAGTACCAGAGTTGCTTTTGAACTTGTTCTCTGATGCTGTTGACCTGACTGCTGGCTACCAATGAGCCTGGCTGCTGTGTGTTGCAAGCGTTTCATCACGCTGCTGAGCGCTATAGTAATCCTACGCGGGGCGCAAACCTGTCAGGTGCAGCGCGGGATTGCGCTTAGCGGTAGAGAAACTCCTGGCGCCGCATCTGATACCAAATCCAGTTGGCAATTCCGCATTGTCGTTGCCGTCATCGCTCATCGTGACGCCATGCGCGGCAATCTGCAATCCAAAATCTGCAATCGGAAATGGTATGACGGGTCCGGGCCTTCACGACCCATAGAGGGTTGCTGTGCTTTGTCAGTTCCCGGTAGCGCAGGCAGAGGGGTGGGGGCCGCGGCCCTCCAAAGAGAAACCCTTGATTTTTTCTTTCGGAGAGTCGAAGCCTCTCCCAACCTCTCCGCGGAGGAGCAATGGCACATTGGGAGGGCGCAGCCCTCGAGTAGGGGGCTGGGGAAACCGGGTTTCCCCACACCCCCGCCCGCGGGAGGGTGAGGGCGCAGCCCTCGAGCCGGGGGCTGGGGAAACCAGGTTTCCCCATACCCTCATCCGGTGAGGGGGTCCGGGAGGGCGCAGCCATCCCAGGAACAACCTTGTTCATCCCGTTGAGGTGCGGCGTAGCCGCATACAGCACCGAGGGGACACGACCACACGGCCCGTAGGCCAGAAGAGCCGCAACTGCGTAAACGGAGGAGTCCATGGAATTCAAGACGTTCGTGAGTCTGCTCTGGCGCTGGGCGTGGTTGATCGCCCTGGTTGCACTGCTCAGTGGCGCGCTGGCCTATGTGGTTAGTTTGCGACTCACTCCAACCTACGAGTCACGGGTGACCGTTACGGTGACCCGTCGAACCGCGGCCGACAGCGAGATCTGGGGTATTAACGAACGCCCCATCGCAACCTACATGGAATTGCTGCGCAAGCGTCCTGTGTTGGAAACCGTCATTGCCAGATTGCAGCTCAATACGACGCCAGAGGCGCTTGAACGGCGTGTGCGCGTTTCGCTGACCCGCAATACGTCGTTGATCGTGTTGGCCGTGCGCGACTCTGATCCCGAGCAGGCAGCCGCTATCGCAAACGAAATCACCAATCTGGTCGCGCAGCGGGGACGTGAACTGCTCGGGAATGATGTGACCTTCAGCCGCTATAACCTGCACGTCGTTGAACCCGCCCTGCCGGCCACGCGCCCGGTTAGCCCGCGCATCCCCCTCAACGTCGCCGTGTTTATGGTTGTCGGCGCGATGCTCGCCGCCGCTGGCGTCCTGCTGCGTGAGTATTTCGACGACCGCATCCGCTCCGCCGATAAGATTGCCCACCTGACCGGCGCCAGGACCCTGGCCATGATCCCGCCTCAGACGGCGGGTTCAGGTAAACCGCTGGTGCTGCGGGATAGTCTGTCGCCGGTTGCCGAGACCTATCGCCGGCTGCGCGTGCACATCGATCATGCCGCCGCACAGCGCCCCATCCATACGCTGCTGGTGACCAGCGCCAGTGACGGCGAGGGCAAGAGCACCACGCTGGCGAACCTGGCGGTCGTGCTGGCGCAGGCCGGTAAGCGCGTGATCCTGGTGGATACCGACCTGCGCAAGCCGACCCTGCACACGATCTTCCAGCAGCCAAATACGCGCGGCGTCACGACGGCGCTTCAGGGCGGCGCAGAGAGCCTGGCGAGCCACCTCGTGCCAACCGGGGTCGCCAATCTCGATCTGTTGCCCAGCGGGCCGTTGCCCCCGAACCCGGCTGAGGTGATCGCCTCACCGCACATGGCCAGCCTGATCGCGCGGCTGAAGGACCATGCCGATATGGTGCTCTTCGACAGCCCGGCGCTCCTGGCGGTGGTCGATCCGCTCACCCTGGCCCGCCTCTGCGATGCCACCATCCTGGTGGTGCGCTCCGGGCGCCTGCGCGGCGATGCGCTCGTCAGCGCCATTGATCAGCTTGCCCAGTTCGAGATTGAACCCCTCGGCGTGGTGCTCAACGCGCACAAGGGGCAGCGCAACCGCTCCTACCGGGCCAGCGCGCCCCGGCCCGCCGCCCCGGCCCGGTCTCCCCAGGCTCCCGCCCCGAGCCGTGATGAGCCTGGCAGCACGACATCTACCAGCGGTTATCCCGCTATCGCCGAGTAATCAACAGGGTGCTGGTCAGGCTACGGCCCGACCAGCATCCCGTTCGACGAGTCGCGTTCGCTTCCGTAATCCTTGTTGTCCGCGCCTGCGCTCCTGATGAACCCGGTTCATCCAGGCAGGGAAGCTGCGCGCCCAGAACAGGGCCGATCTCAACAACTCCGGGCAGGAAGATGGCAGAAAGCTTGAAAACATCCGTGGCAGGCACCCCGTCGCGCCTCTCGTTGCGCGCCAACTTCTCCTGGACCTTCCTGGGCAATGTCATCTTTGCCGCATGCCAGTGGGGCATGCTGATCGTCCTGGCAAAGCTGGGCACCCCGGAGATGGTTGGCCAGTTCGCGCTTGGTTCCGCTATCGCCGTGCCCGTGCTGATGCTGACCAACCTCCAACTCCGCGATGTCCAGGCGACCGACGCGCGTGAGGAATATGCCTTCGCCGACTACTTTGGCCTGCGCCTGATCACCGTGGTTGTGGCGTTGCTCATCATCGGCGCCATCGTTCTGGCCCTGCGCTACCCGCTCGAAACTGCCCTGGTCGTCGTGGCCTTCGGCCTCTTCAAGGCGGTTGAGGCCATCAGCGACGTGATTTTTGGGATGCTTCAGCATCACGAACGTATGGATCGCGTCGCCCAATCGATGATTCTCAGGGGCGTGCTCTCCCTGGTGGCCCTGGGTGCCCTGGTCTACTTCACCGGCAGCGTCTTCTGGGGGGTGCTGGGCCTGGTGTTCGCCGGGATCGGGGTGGTGCTGCTGTTCGACCTGCGCAGCGTCATGCTCATCAAGCACGCAACGCCCGGCGCCGGTCTCGCTCACCTGGCGCGCAGCCTGCGCCCGCGCTGGAACCGGCGCACCCTGCTGGCGCTGACCTGGCTGGCCCTGCCGCTGGGCATCTCTATGCTGCTGATCTCGCTTGCCACCAGCCTGCCTCGCTTCTTCGTCGGGCACTACCTGGGTGAGTACACCCTCGGGATCTTCGCCGCCCTCACCTACCTGCAGGTAGCCGGCATGACCGTCGTGAGCGCCCTGGGGCAGTCGGCCCTGCCACGCCTCTCGCAGTACTACGCCGCGGGCGACCGTTCGGCCTTCTCTCGTCTGCTGCTGCGGATGGGGGCCATCGGCCTGGCGCTTGGCGCCGGCGGCATCGCAGTGGCCCTCGTCGCCGGGCGCCCGTTGCTCACGCTGATCTATCAGCCCGAGTATGCGACCTACGCCTGGTTCTTCGTCTGGGTCATGGTCTCCGCCGCCATCGGCTACGTCTCCTGGCTGATCGGCGAGGGCATGAAGGCCGCGCGCTACCTGCGCGTGCAGGTCGCGCTCTTCGGGGTGCAGGTTGCGGTGCTTGCCGCGCTGAGCGTCTGGCTCGTCCCCGCAATGGGGATGACGGGTGTCGCCATCGTGATGATAGCGGCCGCGGCGGTGCATCTGGTCGGGACGCTGCTGATCCTGGCCCACGCCATCGCCGCGCTGCCGGCCCGCAAGGGAAGTGAGGCGAAGTAAAGCCATGAACCGTTCGCTTGCCCGGACGCCCGCTTCAACGACGACCCTGCGGCGGCGCATCGTTTTGTCGCTGCTGGTCGCCGGCGCCCTCGGCCAGCTTTTCAACAATGTCGCCCTGCTGCGCGTCAGCGAGTCTTTCGCCATCACCGTTCCGCTATTGATCCTGGGCGCCGCGGCGGCCCTGGCCTTCTTTACTCCTGTCCCCAGCCCGGCTGATGACACGCCGGTGATCCTCGCAGTTGTCCTGATAGGCTGGCAGATCTTCGTCGGGCTGGCGCTGGGGCTGGTCACCAATCGTGAGTGGATACAACCCTTCGGGCTGCTGCTTATCTACGCGCTGTGCTTCGCCAGTGCGGCGCGCCTGGCCATTACGCCTGAGGATATCGGCTGGGCGGTGGCAACCGCAGCCGTGATGATCATCGTCTTCGGCTCGGTCGGGATCGTCCAGTTTGTGTTCCTCAATCTCTTCGGTGTGGTGCTGGCGCTGCCCGAGGCTTTCTCCGCCGTTCCCTGGAACCCCCTGATTGACATCTACCGGACCGGGGGTGTGCTGCGACCGGCCGGCTTGTCCTACGAGCCTTCTACGTTTTCGATTGCCCTGTCGTTCGCCCTCGTGTTGCTGATGCTGCTGACCAGCGTGTTTTCGTTCCGGAACCGCCAGCTCTTGCTGGTCAGCGTGCTGTTCCTGTTGACGGCCAGCCTGCTCACCCTTTCCCTCTCGGGATGGGCGATTGCCGTTCCGGCGCTGGGTGTGAGTGTGCTCAACGCGCGTTTTCGTCGCTTTGCCATCCCGCTGCTCATCATCGTAACCGCTGTGGTGATCTGGGCCTTGTATGCCGGGGTTTCGACGGTGGTCACCGATCGTCTGGATACGATTGCCGCCGGCGAAGATGAGTCGGCCAATGTGCGCGTGCTCGCCGCGCTGGCGTTGCTTGTCCATCCACCGCAAGATCTGGCCCACTTCTTCACCGGCACCGGCCTGGGGCAGAACCCCGAGTTTGCCGCAATGATGGATGAAGTGTATTTGCGCCGCTTCGGGATTACTGAACCGTTCATCCACAACATTTTCACCGTTGTGCGTGTCACCCAGGGCTGGGTGGGCGTGGTGTTGCACTTCGTGTTGCTGTTCGCGGTCCTGCGCCCCGACGTGCGTCGCAATCGCGAGTTTTATCTGCCAATGTTCGTGATGGTCTTCGCCCTGCACTTCGCCTCGGGGTTCTACCTCGATCCCACCTTCTGGTCCATCCTGGCCCTGCTGATGGTGCTGCGTCGCCTGGATGCGCGCCATCCCGCACCCACGCCCGCGCTGCGCCCGCGTATGGGCGGCCTTTCGGCGCATCGCGCATCGGCTGACCAGACGCCGCAACTCAGCCGCCACGCCTGACACCGGCAAGGAGGTCGTCCCGTGCATTTCTGGCTCGTTAATCCCTTCGACCCGCTGCCCAGCGACCAGGGCGTCAGGCCCATGCGCTATCAGATGCTGGTGGCAGAGTTGCTGCGGCGCGGGCATACGGTAACGTGGCTCTGTTCGGATTTCCTCCATATTCCAAAGGTCTATCGCCGCACCGACACCCTGCCCGATCTGCCCGCCGGGCTGCGCGCGGTGCTGATCCACACGCGGCCATACCGCAAGAACGTGTCCCTTTCCCGGCTGCTCAACCATCGGGAGTACGTCGTTGCCGTTCGCCGCTGGATGGCCCGCAATGCTCCCCCCGACGGCATTATCGTCAGCTATCCGCTGCCCGAGGCGGCCCTCGCATGCCTGCGCTACGGGCGCGCCCGCGGTGTGCCCGTGGTGGTTGATGTGCAGGATATCTGGCCGGACGAGTTTCTCTCGCTGGCGCCGCGGCGGCTCCGCTGGGCGGCCCGGCTGGCGCTCACCCCGATGTTCCGCCAGTCGCGCGAGGTGTTCACCCTTGCGGAGCACTGCATCGCCGTGAGCCAGCACTATTTGCGCGTTGTCACCGCGCGCCGCGGCGCGCCGTTTCCCTACCGCCAGGTCTACTACCTGGGCTACGAACCCTCCGTCGCGGACGGTGACGCTGACGAGGGCTTGCCCGATCTCCTGGCCCGCGGGTTCACCCCCGAGACTACCAATTTCGTCTTCGTCGGCACCCTGGGGACCACCTACGATATTGACACCCTGCTCGAGGCCGCCCGCGTCATTGTCGCTGATGCGCCGCAGGTGCGCTTTTTCATCGCCGGCGAGGGGCCGATGCGCGAAGCCTGGGAGTCAAAGGCGCGGGCGCTGGGTCTTCACCATGTCGTCTTCCCTGGTTTCTTGAATATCACCCAGTTGCGCGCCCTGCTCAGCCGCTCCTTTGCCGGGCTGGTTACGATGCGGAGTAACCTTTACTCCATCCCCAATAAGCCTAGCGAATACATGGCCTTTGGCCTGCCGCTGATCAGTTCGCTGAAGGGCGAACTCCAGCAGGTGATTGACAGCGAACCCCTCGGCGTCTCGTATGAGGCGCAGGAGGTCCCTTCGCTGGTGCGAGCGCTCCGGCGCCTGATTGACGACCCCGCGTTTGCCGGGCTTTGCCGCCAGCGGGTGCGCCAGGTCTTCGCCGAGCGCTTTTCGGCGCGCAGCGTCTACCCCGCCTATGTGAACGATCTGGAACGCATCTGCGCCCCCCGCGCGCCGGTGGAGGAGGTGGCCCTGTGAGCCGCTTTGTGAGCTTGATGTACCACAATCTGGAGCAAGACCCGGCGAATCGCTACTCGCTCCCCGTCGAAGCCTTCGAGCAGCAGGTGGCCTGGCTCAAGGCCGAGGGCTACGTGATCGAAGGCTTCCCCGAACTGGAAGCGCGCCTGGCGCGTGGCGTCTTCCCCGAACGCTACGTCGTGATGACCTTCGATGACGGGCATCGCAGCAACCTGCGCGCCGCCGAGATCCTGTCACGGGTCGGGGTCCGGGCGACCTTCTTCCTGACCCGCGACTTTTGCCGCCACAACCCGGCCTTTCTGCGCGACGGCGAGATCCGCGAACTGGCCAGCCTCTGCTCCGTCGGCGGCCACGGGGTGACCCACGCGCCCCTCTCGCGTCTCGACGCCGCGCAGGCGCGCGCCGAACTGGCCGAGAGCAAAGCCTGGCTCGAAGACGTAACCGGCAGGCCGGTGACGACGATGAGCGCGCCGGGGGGCTTCATCAACCGCGCCGTCCTGCGGCAGGCCCGCGACCTGGGCTATACCCTGGTGGGGAACTCGGTGGAATGGTGGAACGAACCGTACATCGTTAACGCCGAACGGCTGGTCAATCGCGTAGCGATCTGGCAAGGGATGCCGCCCGGTCTCTTCGCCCGCATCGTCCGGCACGACGCGCGTTACCTGCGCGCGCGCCGGCTGCGCGCCGGCGCCCTGGAACTGCCCAGGCGCGCCCTGCCGCTGCGCCTGTACCACGGCCTTAGCCAGGCCCTCTATCGCCTGCGCAACGTCGCGCCCGGCAAACAGGTGAGCTGGTAGGCATCTGGTCCGATAGCAACGTTGTGCTGTCGCCTGACATCAGCCGTCCATGCGGCTCCGCCGCAACCCGACGGGATGAACGTACTTCTTGGGAGGGCACAGCCCTCCCAGACCCTCCCACCGGGTGGGGGGATGGGGAAAGCCGGTTTCCCCATCCCCTGCGGGGCGGGGGCGTATGTTCACGTTAGCGCGTTGGTCACCCTGGTCGTTGGCACGGACATTGTCTTACATCGTTCCACGGGGGGGATAGGTCATGTACCGCAGCTTTGGCAAACGCCTGTTCGACCTCATACTTGTCGTTCCGGCCCTGATCGTGCTTGCGCCGCTCATGCTGGTGATTGCCGCGCTGATCTGGAAACAAATGGGCCGGCCGATCATCTTTACGCAGGAACGCGCCGGTTGGCACGGGAAACCGTTCCGCATCTTCAAGTTTCGCACCATGACCAATGCATGCGACCCCGAAGGCCGGCTCCTGCCCGATTACGAGCGCATCACGCCCCTCGGTCGCCTCCTGCGCAGCACCAGTCTCGATGAGTTGCCGCAGCTCTGGAACGTGCTCCGCGGCGAGATGAGCCTGATCGGGCCGCGCCCGCTGCTGGTCAGGTATCTTGATCGCTATACACCTGAGCAAAACCGACGCCATGAGGTTAAACCGGGGCTTACCGGTCTTCCAGCTCTGTTTGGGCGCAATGACCAGAACTGGGACGCTATTCTGGCCCAGGATGTCTGGTACGTTAATCATTTGAGTTTCTGGCTGGATCTCAAGATCATCGTTGGCACCCTGATTGTCGTGCTGGCCCGCAAGGGGGTAAGCCGCAGCGCCGATGGGCATGTGCCTGAATTCATGGGCACAGCCGCCGCGCCCGCAACCGGGCCTGAGCCGCCTGCTCCCGCGCTCGAAACGAGCCCCTTGCTAGAACGTGACCAGACCATCACGGTATAGCCCTGCCCCTGGCAGGCCGGACATTCTCGAGAGGGCATAGCCCTCGATCAGGGGGATGGGGAAACCGGGTTTCCCCATCCCCTCACCCGGCGGGAGGGTTTGGGCGCGCACGGCCCTCCCAAGAGGTATGTTCATCCCGTCGGTGTGCGGCGAAGCCGCATGGACGGCTAACGTGAAGATAGTCCCTCGGAGGAGGGGTGTGGGGAAACCGGGTTTCCCCACGCCCCCGCCCGCAGGAGGGGGTGGGATGGCGTAGCCCTCGAGCAGGGGGATGGGGAAACCCGGTTTCCCCATCCCCCCACCCGGCGGGAAGGTATGGGCGGGCTGTGCTCTCCCAAGAAGTATGTGCATCCCGCGGTGCGCGGCGCGAGCCGCATGGACGGCTGCACTGGTATCAGGGGGGCTTGTATGCGCATCGAAATCCTGCATTCCGTTGAAGAAGCGCGTGCGATCCTGGAAGAGGCGGCGGCTCTGTTCCGCGTATGCTTCAACCGCGAACTTGATCGCCGTCGCTGGTCGCAACTCTATTTCCTCAACCCCTACGGCCCGCCGCTGGTCACGCTCGGCTACAGCGATGCAGGCGAACTGATCGGCTACAGCGGCATGATCCCGCAGAAACTGCTAGGTGCCGATGGACAGGAATACGACTACAGTCTGTCGATCAGTCTGATGGTCGATCCGCGGCGGCGGGAGGGCTTTGCCACGTTTTACTCCCTGTTTAGCGCGGCGACCACCGCGGCTCGAGAACGGGGCGTTCCCTTCCTCCTGGCCTTCCCGAACGCCAATTCCTACCTGTTGATCAAGCACGGCTTCGGATGGCGCGACCTGGTCGAGACCCGGCTGTACGACTGGCAGCCGGAGCAGCCGGAGCTGTCCGCCGCCACAGTGATCCCCCTGGAACGCTTTCGCCTGGGCGACGAAATCGGGCACCCCTTCGATGCCACCTACCGCCGGTGGCGCAGCTACGACTGCCCGTACCGGGCGGACCTGGTCAACAACCGCCTCGCGCTGATCTACAAGCTAACGGATGACGGAATTCTCACCATTCTTGACGCGCAGACAGATCGCCCCGACAGCGTCGCGCGCGATCTGGGCGCGCTGCTGGCCCATATCGGCGCGGCCAGGGCGCGGATGAGCGGGGTGCATGCGCAGGCATTGGGCTTCGATCTCGCCGCCCTGAGCCAGCACGGAGACTACCGGCTGCGTCTGTGCTACGCGCCCCTCACCGCTGAGCCGCCTACGATGCGCTTTAGTTTATTGCTCTCCGATGTGTTCTAGCTTTCATCGTAATGTAAGGAATGTGTAGTTCAATCAAGCCGCTGGTTGTTGCGATCCGCAGCGTTGAAGACCTGTGCAGCCAGAGTGTTTGTGGAGAGGGCTGTCCCCCAGAGCGCACCACGCCGCGATGACCATGCCCTGGGAGCGCGGGCGTCCCGCCCGCATCGCGGCTCCGCGGGCACGGTGACAGCCCCTGCCCTGACCCTCCCCCGCCGGGGGCGGGCACTCGGCTCCTCCCCCCAGCGGGGGGAGGCTGGGAGGGGGGCTGAACCTTGCGCACGATGTGCACCTCAGTGAAGGAAGCACTCCATGAATGTATTAGTGATCGCAACCCATGCCGATGACGAAGTGTTGGGCTGCGGCGGCGTGATGGCCCGCCACGCCGATATGGACAACAAGGTCCACGTGGCCGTGGTCACTCGCGGCGATCCCGCGGTCTTTCCGCCGGCCTATGTCGAAGAGATCTTTGGTGAACTCCGATTAGCGCACCAGCTTCTAGGCGGCGCCGGGATCCATTTCCTGGACTTCCCCTCGCCGCGGCTGGACACGGTGCCGGGCTACGCGCTGGCTGACGCGCTCCGGAAGCTGATCTTCCAACTGCAGGCCCAGATCGTGTACGCGCCCTACCAGGGCGATCTCCACGGCGATCACCAGGCCGTGTACCAGGCGGCCCTGGTGGCCTCGCGTCCGATCAACGGCTGCCCCGTGCGCCGCCTGCTCTGCTATGAGACCCTGTCGGAGACCGATTGGGCCTCCCCATTCGGGAACAGCACCTTTACGCCGACGGTCTTCGTGGATATCTCGAATTATCTGGAGCGCAAATTGCAGGCCATGCAGTGCTATCGCACCCAACTCAAGGCCCCACCGCACTCCCGCTCGCTCCAATCGCTGGAGGCGCTGGCCCGTCTGCGCGGCGGCACCGTCAGCATGGCCGCGGCTGAGGCATTTATGCTGGTTCGCGAGATCATCTAGGGCCCCGGGCCGGATGGAGCCGGCAGGCGCGCATGAGCGCGGCGCCTGTGACCGACCAGGGTTGCCAGTACGGAGGTAAGCTCATGTCTCAGCGCCCGCTTATCGTGGTTGGCAGTGGCGGTTTTAGCAAAGATGTCGTCTGGGCCATTCAGAACGCCAATGCGGCCCACGCGGCCTACACCCTCCTGGGCTTCTGCGACGACGACCCCGCCAAACAAGGACAGATGATGATGGGCTACCCGGTGCTCGGCGCCCCGGAAGCGGTGGCAACGACCCCTGGCGAACCTCCCTGTTTCATCTGCTCGATTGGCGACAACACGGCCAGACAACGGGTCGTGGCGCGGGTGCTCGAGTTAGGCTGGACCCCGGTGACGATCATTGACCCCTCGGTGATGATCGGCGAGGAGGTCGAGATCGGCCACGGCACCTATATCGGCGCGCGGGCCATTCTCTCGCCCAGAGCGCGCATCGGCAACTATGTGCTGATCAACAACCACACCACCATCGGGCACGACTGTGTCATAGAAGATTTCGCCCAGGTCGCCCCCGGCGGGCGGGTATCTGGCTTCAGCGTGCTCAAGGAAGGCGCCTTGCTCGGGGCCAATGCCGTGATTGCCCAGGGACGCACCCTTGGCCGTTACGCTACCCTGGGCGCCAGTTCCTTCGCCATGCTGAACGTCCCCGATGGGGCCACCGCGATCGGTGTTCCGGCGCGGGTAGCTTTTCATCGCTAAGTGCCAGGCCGCGCAGCGAAACCATGCCCAGAGGACAGGCCCCGAAAGGCGAAGCATTGGCGCAGCCGGTGCTTCGGCCCCACAAAATGACCGAAAGGAGTTACGTATGACCCGCGCAGAGTTGCGACGCATTGTGGCCGATGTGCTGGAAGTGGATCCGGAGTTGTTGCAGAGCGATACCGAATTGACGCAGATCGAGACCTTCACCTCGGTGGCTGTCCTGACGCTGATGATTGAACTGGACATGCAGGCCGGGGTCAAGATGCTGCCCGAAGAGGCGAGCAAGTTGCGCCTGTACGGCGACATCGAAGCCGTAGTCGAACGGCACGGCGTTACGCTCAGCGCTTGATGGGCAGCCCGGGCCTGGTCCGGCGCGCGGGGAAACATGCGTTCCCCGGGGTTCCCACCGGCAGGCGGGGGGATGAAGGAACCTCATGGTCCCCATCGCCACATCCTTACCATCGTTCACGCCCACGCTACCGTTGGCGGGGCGCGGGGAGGCGCAGCCTCCCCGCACCCCCGTTTCGCATAGACGCATGAGGACGGAATAGTCCAATGAACTCAGCAATTACAGCCGTGCACTACTGTGTGCCGCGCCAGCGTCTGACACACGATGAACTGGTCGAGCGTTTCGGCGCGCAGCATATGGAGTCGATCTTGAAAATGTCGGGGATCCGCGAGCGGCGCGTTGTCGCGCCGGGCGAAACGGCCGCCGACCTGGCCTACTGGGCCGCGCGACGTCTGCTCGATGATCGGCAGCTTGACCCGGCAAGCATCGATCTACTGATCTTCGCCTCTCAGACCGGCGATTACCAGGTGCCGGCAACCGCATGCGTGCTCCACGAGCGTCTGGGCCTGAGCCAGAACTGCGCCGCCTTCGATATCGGGATGGGCTGCTCCAGTTATCCCTACAGCCTGAGCGTGGCCCACAGTATGCTGGCGGCCGGGGTGGCGCGCCGGGCCCTGGTGCTGGTTGCCGAAGCCCTCACGCCTTACATTCACCCCCAGGATCGTGCCCTGGTCCCCCTGTTCGGCGATGGGGCCGCGGCAACCCTGCTCGAACCCACCCCCGGTCCCGGCGGCTTCCTGGGCTTCCTCCTGGGGACGGACGGCAGTGGCTACCGCAGCATCATGATCCCCGCCTCGGGGGCGCGCATGCCCCGCACCGCCGAGACGCGCATCGAACATACCGACGAGACCGGCATTGTCCGCACCCAGGAGCACCTGCATATGGACGGCCCGGCGGTCTTCTTCTTCTCGGTTCAGCATATTCCGAAGGTGATCCGGCTGGCATTGGAGCGTTTCCACTGTACCCTTGATGAGGTTGATCTGGTTTTGCTCCACCAGGCCAACAAGACCATGGTTGATCAGATCTACCGGGTGCTCAAGGTTCCGCCGGAGAAACGTTTTTCCTGGATGGAAGAACTCGGCAACACCTCGGGCGCGTCAACCGCCATCCTGCTGGCCGAGGCGGCGCGCCAGGGCAGGCTCCAGCCGGGGATGCGCGTGCTGCTCGCCGCCTTCGGCAATGGCCTGTCCTGGGGTGTTACGGCCTTCGAGTGGAACGAGCGCGCCGCGGTCGTCGAGGCGCCAATCGAGCCGGGCACGGCGAACGAGTAACCCATGCGTATCGCGACGGGAATCGACCTGACCGACATCGCCCCCTTCGCCCGCTTGCTCGACCGGCACGGCGGAAGGTTCCTCGACCGCGTCTACACCCCGCGTGAGCAGGAGCGCTGTGGTCAGGATGTAACGCTGCTGGCCTGTCTCTTCGCCGCGAAGGAAGCGGTCGCCAAGGTGCTGGGAACCGGATTGAACTACCTGGCGCCCACCGGGGTCGATCTCCGCGAGATGGAAATTATTGCCGACGGACCCCGCGGGCCGGCGTGGGTGCGCCTGCACGGCGCTGCCCGCACTCGCGCCGCTGCGCTGGAGCTACGCGAGTGGTCCGTAAGCCTGGCCCACTCGCGCACCTACGCGCTGGCCATGGCTATCGCCTGGTCAGGCATAGGGGAGGCTGAGAGGGCCAGTCCCTCCCAGGAAACCTCTTGTTCAACCCAATGGTGCGCGGCGTAGCCGCACAAACAGAAGGGACAACCGACCAGATGGAACCGCAACGTGTCGCGCTGGTAACTGGCAGTCGCAAGGGGCTGGGCAAGTTCCTTGCCGAACAGTTGCTTGCCCGCGGCTATCAGGTGGTGGGATGCAGCCGCGAGCCTGCCGACTGGGAGTGCGAAGGCTACTGGCACCTCTGCGCCGATGTTAGCGACGAGCAGCAGGTGCAACGCTTGATGAGCCAGATCCGCCAGCGCTTCGGGAGACTCGACATAACCATCAACAATGCCGGTGTCGCTTCGATGAACCACGCCCTGCTGATCCCCGCCGCCACTGTGAACCAGGTGATGGAGATCAATGTGCGGGGCACCTTCCTGGTGTCGCGTGAGAGTGCCCGGTTGATGCGCAAGCATCAATATGGACGGATCGTCAATCTGACCACCGTCGCCGTTCCCCTGTCGCTGGAAGGCGAGTCGATTTACGTCGCTTCAAAGAGCGCCGTTGAGGCCCTGACCCGCGTCATGAGCCGCGAACTGGCACCCTTCGGCATCACGGTGAACGCCGTCGGTCCCACTCCGGTGGAGACCGACCTGATCCGCAACGTTCCTCGCGACAAAATCGAAGAGATTGTGCATCGGCTGGCAATCAAGCGGCTCGGTCAGCCGGCTGATGTGTTCAATGTGGTTGAGTTCTTTATCCGGCCTGAGAGCGACTACATTACCGGCCAGATTATTTATCTGGGAGGAGCCTGATATGGGTTGCCTGACATGGTTGTTCGAGCGTTTTGCCAATGAACCTTCGCGAAACTTCATGATCTGGCGCGATCAACCCTACACGTATGCGTGGCTGATCGAACGTGTCCGCGAGTGGGAGACGCGCCTCGATGCTGCTGATGTGGCGCCAGGAACGGTGGTGGCGCTTGAGGGCGACTATTCGCCCCAGGTGGTGGCCCTGATGCTGGCGCTCATTGAACGGGGAACGATCCTCGTGCCACTGACTGCCAGCGTCGAGGTCCACAAAGAGGAGTTCAAACAGATCGCCGAAGTGCAGGTGGTGATCGCGATTGATACCAATGAGCAGAGCAGCATCAGTCGCCGCCCCACGGAAGTGCGGAACGACCTGACGCGCAAGCTGATTGCCAGCGGCGATCCGGGCCTGGTGCTCTTCTCCTCTGGCTCGACCGGCAAGAGCAAGGCCGCCCTGCACAACTTCATCGGTCTGTTGGAGAAGTTCAAGACGCCCCGGCACTCGATGATCACCCTGACCTTCCTCCTGCTCGATCATATCGGGGGCATCAACACCTTGCTCTACGTGCTCTCCAACACCGGCTGCGTGGTCACGGTGGAGGACCGCGACCCCGACAAGGTCTGCGCGGCCATCGAACGGCACCGGGTCGAGGTGCTGCCTACCTCGCCCACGTTTCTCAACCTCTTGCTGATCTCCGAGGCCTACAAGCGGCACGATCTCTCCTCGCTCAAGCGCGTGACCTACGGCACCGAGCCGATGCCCGAGCATACCCTCCAGCGCATCCACGAGATCCTGCCCCAGGCGGAACTCCTGCAAACCTACGGTCTGTCGGAGATCGGCATCATGCGCTCCAAGTCGCGCAGTTCCAACTCCCTCTGGGTCAAGGTTGGCGGCGAAGACTTCGAAACCAGGATCCAGGACGGCACGCTGTGGATCAAGGCGCGGTCGGCGATGCTCGGCTATCTCAACGCGCCGTCGCCCTTCGATGCCGACGGCTGGTTCAACACTGGCGATGCCGTCGAGGTGGATGGCGAGTATATCCGCATCCTCGGTCGCACGTCGGAGATCATCAACGTCGGCGGTCAGAAGGTGTATCCGGCCGAGGTTGAGAGCGTCCTGCTCCAGATGCCTAACGTGCGCGACGTTGCCGTGACCGGTGAACCCAATCCGATAACCGGGCAGATCGTTGTCGCGCGCTTCAACCTGTTTGAGCCGGAGGATGTCGCGCAGTTCCGCAAGCGGGTGCGCGACTTTTGCCGTGACCGGATGGCCGCATTCAAGATCCCGGCCAGGATTCTGATCGTCGAGAACGAACAGTACAGCCAGCGCTTTAAGAAGATGCGCCGCCAACCCGCGGCCACAGGAGGAACGAACCATGAATCGCAGTGACGTGATGGACCTGATCGTGACGACCCTGCAGGATCTGCTGGCCAGCGATCCGGCCAGGGCCGGCCTGCCGATCGAGGAAGGCACCCGGCTCTACGGCCCCGAGGGCCTGCTGGACTCGCTGCGCTTGGTGAGTCTGGTGCTCGACCTGGAGCAGGAGATCAACGATCGGATGGACACCGCCATCACCATCGCCGACAGCCGGGCCATGTCGCAGCAGCGCAGCCCCTTCCGCAGCGTTGGCAGCCTGGCCGATTACATTGTGCGCCTCCTGGCCGACGAGCAACAGCAGGCCGCCTGACGGCGGGTCGTCCCTCTGGCAAGTTCTTGCGCGGGAGGGGCCGGGAGGACGAGGCCTTCCGCGCTCCTCCCCTTTCCAGCAGGGGTGTGGGGAAAGCTGGTATGGTCTTTGAATAAATAATCCGCTCTAGCCCGCGCAGGCGGGCTTCGCATTCCGTAGCCGAGGGCTTTAGCCCCACGGCCAGCCCGGCAGAGCGGATGAATTTCTCAAAGACCATGTCTCGACCCTCTCCAGCCGCTGTCAAACAAGCCTTCTCGTCGGTGAGAAGGCTCAGAGACATGTTACCGCCCGGCAAGTCCGCTGGAAAGGGAAACTATAGCAGTTCTCAGAAAGGTGAACTTTTGGGCAAGGTTGCATAATGACCCTCCTGCAGGCTCGCAGCCTGCAAGAGGGTGGAACAGCACGGCAGACGCGAACGATGGTCAGCGTATCTGAGAAATGCTGTAGAGACTCAGACTTCCGCGATCCTCAGCGGGGCCACGTTTCGTCATTCGTTATCGTACCAGCACGCAGTGTATCGCGGAGAGCGAATAGTGAACGCACGACCTTCCCCATCCCGCAAGACCCTGGCATGGACGCTGAACGCAATGCGGCAAGACTTGCGCCGATATTCCCGCGATGCCCCTCTGCCGGTCGTCCTCCTGCGATCGATCTATCTTCATCCCGCGCTGGCGGGCATTCTTTACTACCGTATCGGGCACTGGTTGTGGCTGAACCGGCGCAACCCGCTCGTCCTTCTGGCATTGCTCTGCTACCTGGCGTGCTACCCCCTGGTGCGCATGTACTCGGGGCTGGAACTGCTGCCGCAGACCACGGTAGGACCGGGGCTACAGGTCCTGCACCTCGGTCCGACGGTTATTCACTACCAGGCGATCATTGGCAGTAATGTCACCCTTCTGCACGGCGTGACGATTGGCGTTTCGGTCATTGGGATCTCGAACGTTGGCGCCCCGCGCATCGGCGATAACGTCGCCATCGGCGCCGGGGCGGCGATTCTCGGCGCCATCACGATTGGCGACAACGTTACGATCGGCGCCAATGCGGTTGTTACGCGCTCGGTTCCGGCGGATACCACGGTGGTCGGTATTCCTGGGAAGCCGGTTTTTGCGCGACAACCTGTGGAGTGGTGACGCTCCGTTGTCAGTTCGCGGTAGCGCCGCCGCACGCGAGGGGTTGGGGGCCGCGGGGCTCAGAAAGCAACCCTGTTCCTCTGCTTTGGCCGGGGCTGCGCTGTTCCGAACCTTCCCGGTGAGGGGAAATGACCACGTAGCGGTATAAGGCGCCCGAAAGGAGCGAACAAAGACCATGACAGTGTATGCGGTCCTTTTTCCTGGTCAGGGTTCACAATTCGTAGGGATGGGCAAAGCGCTGGTGGCGGCGTCGCCGGTGGCGGCGGCGGTCTTTGCCGAGGCCGACGCGGTCCTCAAGGCCGGCTTATCAACGCTCTGCTTCAATGGGCCTGAAGTGGAATTGAACGATACGGCCAACGCCCAACCGGCGATCTTTGTGACCAGCATCGCCGCCTGGAAAACGTTCAGCGAGTCCGTGGCAATGCCCCCGGCGGCGCTGGCCGGTCATAGCCTGGGACTGTACAGCGCCCTCGTGGCGGCGGGGGCGCTCCACTTTGCCGACGCGCTGCGCCTGGTGCGGGCGCGCGGCCTGGCCATGAAAGCGGCCGGCGAACTGGCCCCCGGCGGCATGATGGCCGTGCTGGGCCAGTCACGCGCCACGGTGAGCCAGCTCTGCGCCAGGGCGGCGCAGCTCACCGACGCGGTGATCACCATTGCCAACGATAACTGCCCCGGCCAGATTGTGGTCGCCGGCGACCGGCGGGCCCTTGAGGCGTTCGCCGCGCTGGTGCAGGAGCAACCGGGCGCCCTTCCGCCAACCCCGCTGAAGGTGAGCGTGGCTCCGCATACGCCGCTCATGCAGCCCGCCCTGGGGAGCTTCCTCGAGGTGCTGGCGGCCACGCCGATCGCGGCGCCGGCAATCCCGGTGCTCGGCAATGTGTCCGCCGACTGGCTCACCTCCGCTGAGGCGGTGCGTCAGGAGTTGAGCGAGCAACTCACCCGCGAGGTGCGCTGGGTCGACTCGATGCGCCGCCTGGTCGAAACAGGTGTCACCGCCGTGGTCGAAGTAGGACCGGGGAAGGTGCTCACCGGCCTGATGCGGGCCATTGACCGGCGCGTCGGGCGCATGAACTTTGGGGATAACCCGGCCAGTCTCCCAGAACTGGTTGATGCGTTGCAAGCGGCATGACTTGTTCCTGGGAGGGCAGGCCCCCAGACCCTCCCGCGGGCGGGAGGTGGGGAAACCCGGTTTCCCCATCCCCCTCGCCGAGGGCTTATGTTCACGTTAGCGATCACGGAGTTCACCATGACCACAACGGTATCCATACCGATGTCCTCGCCTGATCTGACCGATGCCGAAATTGCCGCCGTAACCCGGGTGTTGCATACACCGATCCTCAGCATCGGGCCACAGATCAAGGCGTTCGAGCAGGCCCTGGCGGCCCGGGTGGGGGTCGCGCATGCGGTCGGTGTAAACTCGGGAACCAGCGGTCTGCACCTCTGTGTGATCGCCGCCGGCGTCGGTGATGGAGATCTGGTGCTTACGCCCTCCTTTTCGTTCATCGCTTCGGCGAACTGCATTCTGTACGAGCGTGGGGTGCCGGTGTTCGTGGATGTTGATCCGGCAACCGGCAATATCGATCCGAACCTCGTGGCCGAAGCCGCCGCGGATCTGGCGCGCGGCGCGGCGGCCGCCAGGCGCTGGCTGCCCCCGGCGCTGCGCGATCATGCGCAACCCCAGGGACGGCTGAAGGCGCTGCTACCGGTCCACGCCTTTGGGCAGCCGGCCGATATGGACCCTATCCTGGCCGTGGCCCGCGATCATGGCCTGGCGGTGATCGAAGACGCCTGCGAGGCGATTGGTTCGACCTACAAAGGGCGCGCCGCGGGCGCTATCGGCGATGCGGCGGTCTTCGCCTTCTATCCCAACAAGCAAATGACGACGGGCGAAGGCGGCATGATCGTCACCAATCGCGCGGAGTGGGCCGATCTCTTCCGCAGCCTGCGTAATCAGGGGCGCGATGTCTTTGACGCCTGGCTCAACCACACCCGTCTGGGCTACAACTACCGCCTGGATGAACTGAGCGCCGCGCTGGGGCTGGTGCAGGTGCAGCGCCTCGACGAATTGCTGGCCAGGCGCGCCCAGGTGGCGCGCTGGTACAACCAGCGCCTGGCCGACCTGGAACTGCTCGAGCGCCCATTTATTGCTCCGAACACGACTGCCATGAGCTGGTTCGTCTATGTGGTGCGCATCAAGGCCCCCGCCAGCCGCGACCAGGTGATGCGCCGGTTGGCGGAGGTTGGCGTGCCCAGCCGGCCCTACTTCACGCCCATCCACTTGCAGCCGTTCTATCAGAGCCGCTTTGGGTACCGACGCGGTGATTTGCCGGTAACCGAGCATCTGGGTGACGTGTCGCTCGCCCTGCCGTTCTCGGGTGTGATGAGCGAGGATCAGGTTGATTACGTCTGCGCCCAACTGCGGCGCTGCCTTGCGAGCTAAAGGGTTTCTGGGAAGGCCAGTCCCCGGGACTCTCCCGGGCAATACCTTCTGGAAGCGTCTCTCTAACGTGAACATAGGCTCTCGAAGAGGGGTGTGGGGAACCCGGGTTGCCCCACGCCCCCGCCCCGCAGGGGCATGGGGAACCCGGGTTTCCCCATGCCCCCACCCGCGGGAGGGTTTGGGAGGGCGCAGCCCTCCCAGGAACAACCGTATGTTCATCGCGGCGTTGTGCGGCGGAGCCGCGTGGACGGCTAACGTGAACATAGACTGCTGGAGCAGAGGTGTGGGGAAACCTGGTTTCCCCACGCCCCTGCCCGCGGGAGGGCCTCGCCCGCACGCAGGGGGATGGGGAAACCGGGTTTCCCCATCCCCCCCACCCTGGTCCCGTGTCGAGGCGAACGGTCACGCGTGTGAACCAGCCTGAAATCCAAAATCTACCATCAAAAATGGTATGAGAGGCATGGTGCTACGATGCAACGTTCTTGCTCGATATGCGCATGGCTGGCGCGCCGGGGCGCCGTACTGTTGCTCGGCTGCTTGATGCTGCTGGCCTGTGGAACGGCTGCGTCCAGCCCGCCCGTTGCCGCTGTTGTGCCAACGCCTACTCCCGTTCCTACGGTAACCACGCCACCTGCGCGCCCAACCGGGCGCCCGGTGGCGTCTCCCACCGCTCCGACGCCACCGCCGGCCACTGTTCCGGCTGGATCAGGCGCGTTGAGCGAGCGCGGGGTGCGCATCCGCGCCGATGGCGTCTTGCTGGTGGATGGGCAACCGTTTTTTCCCTACGGCTTCGCCTTATACCCGCAGTACAATACTCAAGAGTTCCGTCCGGAGACGTTGCGCTCGATTGCCGCCAGTGGCTTCAACACTCTGCACGCCCCCATCCGCGTCAACTACCCCGAACTCCAGGCCGATGCAGCGGCTCTGGGAATGCGCCTGATCGCCGAGATCTACCCCTACGAACTCGACGACGCGGGGATCGTGCGCGCCATTCGGCATGTCAAGGACGGCCCCGCGCTGCTGGCCTACGCTATCGCCGATGATGTGGACGATGGCGAATACTACACCCCGGAGCTGGTGACCCGGATCAACCAGTTGGTCAAAACCGTTGACCGCCAGTATCCGACCTACATCAGCGGTTTCGTTCCGCAGCGCATCAATCTGTTCATGCAGAGCGCCGATACGGTCGCGATGCAGTCATACCCGATCGGCAAAACCTACTGGGAGCACGCCCGCATCGGGCATGTGAACTACGCTCTCGCAACCGCCATCGCCGCCGCGAGACCGTTCAACCGCCCGGTTATCGCCAATCTCCAGGCCTTTGCCTGGCCAGAGCAGCGCCAGCCAACGGCCGCCGAGATCCGCAACATGACCTACCAGGCGCTGGTCAACAATGTGCGCGGCATCATCTACTACACCTACAATGACGGCTACTGGCGGCTGGAGGAACATCCCACGGTATTGCAGGCCCTGCGGGATCTGGCGCCCGAGGTGCGGCGGCTGGCGCCCGTGTTGCTCGATGGCGTCTACACGCCATTGCAAACCGGCAAGCCTGATCTGCTGGCGGCCCAGTGGCGCTACGGCGGCGAGGTGTATGTGATGGTCGTCAACGCCACCGATCAGGCATCTGCGGTGACGGTCAACCTGGCTACGCCGGTGTCAGGGGCGGCAAAGCCGGTCTTTGACCAGCGCCCCGCAGGGATGACCTTCAATGCCGGCCGCTTGCAGGGCTCGCTGCAACCGATGGCGGTGCACGTGTACGTCTTCAATGCCGCGCGCTGAGGCAACTCACCTGCGTTACCGTCCCCTGGAGGCACGCAGGGAGGCGCCGTTCCCCCCCGCTTCCCCTTTCGCCCGCGGCGGGCGCGCGCCATGGCGCAGCCTGATACGTCCGTGAACATAGTCCCTCGGAGGAGGGGTGTGGGGAAACCGGGTTTCCCCACACCCCCGCCCGCCGGAGGGTTTTTGGGAGGGCGCAACCCTACCACGAAGCACCGTATTTTCACCTTACGTCACCAGCGCCAGGCGAGTCAGGCGGACCACCGAGCGCGCGCAGGTGCATAAGCAACTGGGGGTACAGGAGGTTCAAACGCTCGAGGGCCGGCGCCGGCAGCGCCCAGACGACGGTCGGCGCAGCGGCGCAGGCAGTCAGGCGGTGGCATGAGCCATAGAGCGCGGCCCGGTAGCCAAAGAGCCGTCCAGGCTGCTGGAGTTCGTCCACCACCAGGCCATCGGCGGTCGAAAACCGCACGGCGCCCTCGATAAGCACATAGCCTTCGTAGCCCGGCTCGCCGCTGGTAAACAAACGCTCCCCGGCAGTCAGAGCGCGCGGCTCAAACTCAAGCGCCAGATCAAGGAGACTGGCCCAGGGCAATTCGCCCAGCACCGGCGTCTCGGCGAGCCAGTCGGCGCGGGCGCAGGCCGTGGCCAACCCCAGGCGCTCCGCCGCCAGCGCGAAGACCTCGGGCCGCAGCCGCAGCAGGCTGACCTGGCCCTGCGCCACCAGAGTGCTGGTGCGCGCGCTACCCAGCAGCGCGCCCCGCTCACCAATGCTGCTGCCGCGCCCCAGCACCCGCACCGACGCCTCGCCGATGCTGATGCGCACGATACCCGAATGGACAATGTACGCGCAACCGTCCGACGGGTCACCTTCGCGAAAGATGATCTTTCCATCAGGAACGTTCACGACCTCGATCTGCCGGGCCAGGGTGAGCCGCTCCTGGGTTGACAGGCGCGCGAAGAGCGGACAGGCCGCGATCGTCTCGACCAGTTCGATGTGCTCGTCGTCGGGGAGGGGCGCGCCCAGACCCACCACCGAGCCGCTGGCGGCAAACTCGATGCGCCCGGCCATCTCAGAACTGGTCTCGGGCAAGGCGCAGGCACGGGTATGTGCCAGCACCAATCGCTGGCTCTTGGCCGATAGCGCCTGCAGCAGACGCGGCGAGAGCGTACTGTGGATCGTCCCGCCCCCCACATCCTGCACCAGGATGCTCGCGCCTTCGGCGAAGCGCACCAGTTCCTGGCGCCGTTGTTCGGACAGCACTCCGCGAGCGACCAGTTCGTCGAACCACTCCTCGTCGTAGCGCATATCGCCCGAATAACACACGCCATTGACCCGCACGGCCAGGGTCGGCACTGAGTGGACAGCGTAGATCGCTTCGAAGCGCCGGCCCTCCAGTTCCAGCGGCGCGCCCGGGTTCAACGGCACATGATCGAAGAGCGCCGCCACGTCGGGGATCGGCAGGTCGAGCATGGCGCTTAGCACCCGCAGCAGGCCCTGGTAGATCCGATCCGAGGTCAGCAGCCGCACGCGGTGGCTGCCCATCAGGATCAACTCGGGTAGTCCGGCCAGATGATCCTCGTGCAGGTGTGACAGCACCACCTCGGCGATATGGCTCGTGGAAAGGCCCAGATGGCTCAACCGCACATAGACGTAAGCAGCCGCGTCGAAGAGGGTCGCCTGCGTCTCCACCGTAGAACCGAGGTAGGCCAGGAAACAGGTTGTAATGCCATCAGGATCGAAACCGTCGCTGCCGCCGATGAACTGTAGCGTCACCTCCTGGCGTTGCACCGGTCGGGGCGGGGCCAGGGTCAGCGGCAGAGCCACCTCGTTGATGCGCGCGCTCACCCGCGCAAGCTCCACCGTTCCTTCACGAAAGACAAACTCGTCGCCCTCCAGGCTGATGCTCGTCGTGCCCAGCGTCCCGCCACCGGCCTCCAGGCTCACGATCTCGGCCATATCGTCGAGTTTAGGGGCGCGTCCCAACGGTGGATAATACGCTACCGCCGCACACTCGGCCTGCAGCCAGTCCTGGGCGCCGTCCAGGGCTGGATCGCCCGGGCCGTTGATTGTCTCCTCGAGCAACCTTCGCAACCGGCGGGCCTGTGCCTCGGTCACGCTGATCAAACGCACCTTGCGCCCACTGACAAAGTAGTTGGAGTAGATCAAAAACTCAACACTGGCATAGTTGATGCCCCGCCGCACGAAACCGCCGGAACCTAACTCGCTTCCAGGCGGAATATCGGGAGGGATCAGGATCGTTCCTGGCGGGTTGATCTGGTTCGCGAGGAGGTACTTGAGCGTCTCAGGCGGACAATTGACCAGCACGTCACCAGCGGACGTGGTAACCACGGTGATCGAGTTGGGCAACCTGCGTATTCGCTCTGAGGCGCCGGGCTGCGTGTTCGCGGTGGGCATCGACGGGCGTCCTTTCACAGGCGCGAGGTTTCCAACACCGGCGAGGATACCTCCCGGGGCGTCCCCATTCCAAAGGGTACTAGAGTAAACGCTGCCTCGCCGTCTGTTTGCATACGACGTTGGCCCATGCCTCACGGGATGCAAGGGGGGGTGTTGGCCCGAATAACCGCCGGGTTACTCCAGCGTCGTACGGCCTGACCCACGTATGCGTGCCGGGACATGGTTCGTAGGAGATGGACCGTTCGCAGCGTTCAGCCCCCCTCCCGGCCTCCCCCCGCTGGGGGGAGGCGCCGGGTTCCCTCCTCTCAAAGACCCGGCGGTCGAGCCGCCCCCGCTCCTGGCGCCGCGCGGCCTGACCCGGGAGGTATGCGCGCCGGGACATGCTTCGTAGGAGATGGACCGTTCGCAGCGTTCTGCCCCCCTCCTAGCCTTCCCCCGCTGGGGGGAGGAGCCGGGTTCCCTCCTCCAGGCAGGGGCGCGGCGAAACGCGATAGCCCCAATGTTGACGCTCGTGGCGTGCGCCGCGGCCCCGTGGGCGTCTATGCTATAATACCCGGAGATAGAACCGAACTCAGGAGGAAGTATGTCCGGCCATTCCAAATGGCATACCATCAGGCGTTCCAAGGGCGTCGCCGACCAGCGCCGCGGGCAGTTGTTCACCAAGCTCGCCCGTGATATCACCCTTGCGGTCAAGGAAGGCGGCAGCGGCGACCCCGACATGAACTTCCGGCTCCGCCTGGCCGTGGATAAGGCGAAGTCGAACAATATGCCGGGTGACAGCATCCAGCGAGCGATCGATCGCGGGCTTGGCAAGGGCAATGAGGCCGCGCTCGAAGAGGTGTACTATGAGGGCTATGCGCCTGGCGGCATCGCCCTGCTGATTGAGACCGCCACCGATAACCGTAACCGCACCAATTCCGATATCCGCGCCACCCTGAACAAGGCTGGCGGCAGTCCCGGCGAACCGGGGTCGGTGAGCTGGATGTTTGAACTCAAGGGCCTGATTACCGTTGACCTTGCCGGCACCAGGATGGACCCCGATGAGGTGCAACTGGCGGCCATTGATGCCGGCGCCGATGATGTCGAGGTCGAAGGCAGCGTGCTCGAGATCTACTGCGAGTGGACCCGGCTCAATGCCCTGCGCCAGGCGTTGCTCGACCAGGGCATTCCCATTATCAGCGCCGAGAAGACGATGCGCCCCAAAACGCACATTGAGCCTGACGAGAAGGACGCCCTTGCTGCCATGCGTCTCATAGAGAAACTGGAGGACCTTGATGACGTGCAGAAGGTCTACTCCAACTTGTTGATCACCGACGCCATGGCCGCCAGGTTCGAGTAGTCCCGTTTCCAGAGGTGAACCAGAGCGAGATGGAGGGGGTGTGGGGAAAGTGGGTTCTCCGTGCCTTTGCCCGCCGGGAAGCGCTGCGAGGGTGTTAGCACGACTACGTCCTGGGTCAAGCCGCGCGGCGCCGGGAGTGCGGGCAGTTTGCCCGCTCAGGACCCGGTGGGCGCGCCGCTCGCGCTCCCAGGGGTAATCCGACGGTTATTCGCGCTAACCGGGGGTGTTATCCCAACGGTCGGCTGCGAGCGGCCAGGCCGCACAGCGAGCGAGGCGAGGGCCACTATGCGTACGCTGGGCATTGACCCCGGCACCGCGATCATGGGTTGGGGCATTGTGGAGACCGGCGATGGTCGCCTGACCCTGATTGGCAGTGGTGCCTTGACCACGCCTGCCGGGATGCCGCAACCGGAACGGCTACGGCGCCTCTACGACGGCCTGCGTGACCTGATTGCCCGCTATGCGCCCGACTCTGCGGCGATCGAGGAACTGTTCTTCGGCAAAAATGTGAATACGGCCCTGTCGGTGGGGCAGGCCCGCGGGGTGGCCCTGCTGGCCCTGGCGCAGGCCGGCCTCACCATCCACGAGTACAAACCGCTGGCGGTCAAACAGGCCGTCGCGGGTTACGGCGGCGCCGACAAGCAACAGATGCAGGAGATGGTCCGCCTGACCCTTGGCCTTGACGCGGTTCCCCGGCCCGATGATGCTGCCGATGCCCTCGCCGTGGCCATCTGCCACGCCTATACCGCCCCGACCCTGCAACGCCTCCAGCAGTAACCCCGTATGTCCAGACGCCGTCCTGGCGCCCCCGCCGATCTCGAAGAAGTGCGCCCCGATCTCTTTGTGGTGCACAACCCCGCCGCCGGGCCGGTGTTACGCGGCGAGGGGCTGCGTGAAGGCGACCGGTTTCGCCTGACCTCCTGGCGCCGTGAGGGGCTTGTCGCGCGTCTGCGTGACCGCGGCTTCGTCGTGCTGACCCTGACCGACCAGATCGCGGCGTTGCCGCCGTTGCCCGTCGCCCCGTCGCCAGGCGAACCCTTCGTGCGCCAGATTGCGCCCGGCGAACGGATCAGCTACTTCGCCGCCGATCCGCCCGGCTGGCATCCCGCTCCCAACCCCGCCCCCGACCGCGTGAGCCTGCGCGAGGGGTGGATCATCCGTCGCCGCAAGGGTCGCGGCCCCCCCGATTACTACCGCGCTGGCCATGGCACGTTCGCGCCTCTCGATGAAACCGCCGCCCTGCGTCTGGGATACGCTCTCATCGAGCAAGAGGGCGGCGCGTCGCTTCTTGCCATCCGCGTCGGGGAGGGATGGCAGCTACCCGATGTACCCTTGCCGCCCGAACACCGGCGCCTGTTCGGGCGTTTTGCCACCCACACCCGCGCTGGCTGGCTCATACCCGCCGCCGCGCTGCCCCTGGCCACGGCCCTGCTTGCCCGTCTCGGCCTGCACCTGCGCGTAGAGTAGAGCCATCGCCGGGCCTACCGTCCCTGCTTCTGCTTCAACTCCGCAATCAATGCCTGCACCGCCAGGTACGATGGGCGTGGGCTCCAGTCGGGGTTCAGAATCCCGAAGGACGCCTGCTCGTGCATGGTGTCGAGCCCGTTCTCGGCCTTGGTGACCGCAAAGTTCATGTTCCAGAGAAACATATTGCCGACCCAGGGATACAACTCATATGCGCGGCGGATGGCCCCGGTGATGTATTCGGCCTGTTGCTCGAAGCTCACCTGGTTGCCGAACTCATAGCCGGGCGTATTGTTCGCAGTGGCCCAGCCGTACTCGGTGATCCAGATCTCTTTGTCGCCCATGCCGTACTCCTCCATCCACCGGCGCACATTCTCCACGTGCCGGAAGTAGAAGGTGGGGTGATCGGTCCACCCCTGCGCGCTGCTCGGATTATCGGGCCACAGCGTGTCGGGAGGGTTGGCCGAGCCGCCGGGATGCACGGCCTGGATATCGAAGTAGTTGCGCACCTCGCCGCCATTGTAGGTGTACATGGCGCGATAGAAGTCTTCGTCAGAGAGGGCGATGCTCTCGTTGGTCACCCCGGTGGAAGACGAAGCCGCCGCCAGCACCAGGGCCTGGGGATCAATCGCCTTGATGCGCTCATAGGCCCGTTTCAGCATCTCCACGTAGCGCCCCACGTCTTCGGGGCGGATGGTGCCGCCGGTCTCGTGGGCCAGGTTTGGCTCGTTCCAGATCTCGTAGGCTTGAATGCGGCCCTTGTAGCGCTCGGCGAGCACGGCCATGAAGTTGGCGAAGCTGTCGGGATCGTCGGGCAGACCGTTGGTGGCGCTATAGAACGTCGGCGAACGCACCACGTTCACCAGCAACTTGCGATTGTAGGCATTGGCGGCCGCGACGATCTGGTCAATCTCGTCCCAGGCCCAGATGCCATTCTGCGGATCTTCGATATCGCGCCAGTAGATCTGCTGGCGCACCCAGTCGAACCCGGCATTCTGCACGAGTTGCATCACTCGCGCGCGATCGGTGTAGTACAGATGGGCCACCACCCCGAACTCAAGATAATCTGGATTGACCGGGGCGACCACGGAGGGCGTGGGGGCTGGAACCTCGCTCGTACCGGGAGGGTTCGTGGGCTGAGCGCCGCTCGTACCGGGAGGGTTCGTGGGCTGAGCGCCGCTCGTCGGGGCGGGCGGGGTGGTTGCGCTGACTTGCTGGTTGGGGCCGGGCTGGGCGGCGCCGCTACACCCGACCAGCGCCAGCGCCAGCGCCAGCAACGCGAGGGATGTGACATAACGTCTTGCGCGCTCCCCCCCTGCCCGGCGGCTGAAGCCGCGGGCTGGCGTTCGGCGAAGTTGGCCTGTGCCGGCTCGCGAGGCCACGCAGGTGGCCTGCGCGTCCGTAGCCAGGGGCTTCGGCCCGACGGAACGAAACGCCGTGCAAGACAAGACGGCACACCTCAGCACGATGGCGTGACGCCGGAGGTTGCGGATCATGGTTCACTCTCCTAACTTGAAAATAGGCTCTCGAAGAGGGGAATGGGGAAACCCGGTTTCCCCATTCCCCCACCCGCGGGAGGGTTTGGGAGGGCGCAGCCCTCCCAAGAATAACCTTCTTTTCATTGCGGCGTTGTGCGGCGGAGCCGCATGGACGGCTGATGGCTGATGGCTAACGTGAACATGGGGGGATCAGGTTCCCACACCCCCACCCGGTGGGAGGGTTTGGGAGGGCGCAGCCCTCCCAGGAACAACCGTATGTTCATTGCGGCGTTGTGCGGCGCGAGCCGCATGGAGGGCTGATACGGCGCACGGAAAGGAGGCGGAGTGCCCGCCTCCTTTCACGGCATGCTGCCAGATGTCCTCGTGCCCGACGAGGCGCTACCGCTTCGGGAAGGCCTGAATCGCATTGAAGGCCGGGCGCGGGCTCCAGTCGCTGTTCAAAACGCCGAAGGCCGCCTGTTCGTGCAACTCGTTGCCGTAGTAGCGCCAGGGGATGGCGAAATTGAGGTTCCAGATGAACATCGCGCCTACCCATGGCGCCCACTCGTAGCGCCCGATCTCCAGCGCCCGTGTGAGCCAGGCAGCCTGCGTCTCGAAGGAGATGCTGTTGCCGTACTCATAGCCAGGCGTGTTGTTCCGGGTGGCCCAGCCGAACTCGGTGATCCAGATCTGCCGGTCGGCCATCCCGTTCGCTGCCAGGATGTTGCGCGTGTCTTCGATCCGGCGGAAGTAGAACTCGTTGCTGTTGCGCCAGTTCGGTCCGGGGCCGGGCCGTTCCGGCCAGCGGCTGTCGGGCGGATTGTAGTGGCCGCCCGGATGCAGGCCGATCGCATCCACACTGCTGCGGAACTTCGGATTGACCGCCATCTGGCGCACATACTCGAGGTCGCTGATGGCGATATCCTGACGGTTCGTATCCGTGCTGGTCGGCGCGCCGCTGACAACAATCGCATACGGGTCGGCAGCCTTGATGGACTGGGAGGCCACCTGCAGCAGATCGACATAGTAGTCGGCGCTGGCCACGCGCCCGCCTACGCCGCCGTCGCGGGCGCAATCGCCGCCGTTCTCGCAGGCGCGGTTCTGCTCGTTCCAGATCTGGTAGGCCTGGACGCGACCGCGGTAGCGGGCGGCCATCTGGCCCATGAACGAGCCGAAATCGCGGAAGTTCTCGCGACGGGGCATGCCTGGCCCGCCGGCCCAATCCGGCGCCGAGACCACGCTGATGAGCAGATTGACCCCCTGCCGGCTTGCGTCGTTGACGATATCGTCAAGTTCGGCCCAGTAGATCGCCCCCGAGGCATCGTGCAGGTCGCGCCAGCGGATCTGCTGGCGGATCCAGTTCACCCCGGCATTCTTCGAGAGCGTCAGCACCCGGTTGCGATCTTGCCATGGCGTGCCCTGGCCGTAGAGATGGGCGTTGAAGCCATAGATGAAGGGGCGCGGCAACGCCTCGGCGGCGCTGCGCGAGCGGAAGGCAGGGTTGTTGCGGTGGAAGCGGTCGCGGTACTCGTTCCCCAGCAAGCCGAGCAGGATACGGTAGCGCGGATCGGGTTGCTCGGGGTGCCATTCCATGCGCTGGCGCTCGAAATACTGCACCCAGTACACCTGCCCGTCTTGCGAGTTCACCTCCTGGAACTGCTCGCTCAAGGGATAGCCGAAAGTTGCCAGCGCGCCATTGTTGAGCCAGAAATCGCGGAAGGGGGCCGGGCCGTTGCGGAGCGTATGCCCGGTCTCGGGGAACCAGGTTCCATCGCCGGGGTTGGGGACGGGGCGGAAGGGTTCCTCGTTCTCGCGGCCTCTGGCCAGTTGCGTGCCCATCAGGCGCCCGAGGATGTAGAAGCGATTGCCCTGCTGGCCGAAATTCTCAGGATGCTCTTCAAGCACGGCCCGTTCAAAGTACTGCACCCGGTAGAACTGGCCGGGGGCGGTAAAGCTCTCTTCGATAAACGGCTGTGAAATCGGGTAACCCAGAACGAAGAGGGCGTTGGGGGTGTTCTTCCAGGCCTCCAGGAACCAGTTAACCGCGGTCTGCCCGGTCTCCGGGAAAAAGCGCGCCTGGTAGGGAGGAAACGTGTCGGCGACCCGGCCCTGGGCGGCGCCCGGTTTCGGCCAGGCAACCAGGGTGGCCAGGGTTGCGACCAGCACCATGACGACAATCATCCGTCTGGCCATGTTCATAGTTCTCCTCGGCTAGATGTTGGCACTCCTGGGAGGGACATGCCCTCCCGGACCCTCCCCTCGCGCCGGGGCATAGGGAATGGCGGAACCGCTTTGCCTTCGATTGTAGTGGCGGGGGCTGACATGCTCCTGATACGTGGCTGATCCACCTGTTACCGTTCGATGACGAAACGTCACGCCTCGCTCGCGCCCGCTGCGTTCCCGGCTTGCCGCCTGGCATCACGAGTTGCTGTTGCCAGGCGCAGCGCCTGTTCCACGGCTTCCTCCGGGCTGGCGACCGCAACCAGATGCGGCGCACCCAGATCCCAGGTCGTCAGGCCCACCACGGGCCGGCCCATTTTGCGCGCCAGAGCGATTTCGCTCAGGGTGCCGTATTCGCCGCCAATCGCAATGACCGCATCGGCGCTCTGCACCAGCGCCACATTGCGCGCCTGGCCCATACCCGTGGCGATAGCCAGGGCGACGTAGGGATTTGCCGCTTCCGGGTCAGCCTGGGGCAGCACCCCCACGGTCAGGCCGCCGGCCCGCGCCGCGCCACGGCAGGCTGCCGCCATCACCCCGCCAAGCCCGCCGCACACCAGGACCGCGCCATGCCGGGCGATCAACTCGCCTACGACCTCGGCCAGGGCATTCAGGCGCGCGTTCTCAACACCACTGCCGCACACGGCGATCACTGGCGCGCGACGCACACGGGGCGTACTCTGCTCGGGGATGTGTTCGGACATCAGGGGGGAAGGTGGACAGGCAACACTGCCTGGGCCAGCCGTTGCAGTGCTTCGAATTCACACGGCGTTGATTATACGGGCGCCTGTGGCGCGCGTCAAATGGCAGACCTCGCGTACCTGTTCACATTTCTCCTGGGAGCGCGGGCATCTTGCCCGCGGACACGCGACGGGGGCGAAACGCTCTCGCTCGCAGGCGCGTGGGTTACCCCAGGTGTGAACAGGTACGCGAGGTCGTACCTGTTCACACCTGGGGTACACGGGTGGTACTGGTCTTTGAATACATAGTCCGCTATCCGCCGCGTGCCCCCGGCGACTCACGCCGCGGGCTCGTGGATGCGCAGCCCTCCCAAACCCTCCCGCGGGCGGGGGTGTGGGGAAACCTGGTTTCCCCACACCCCTTTCCAAAGGACCAGGGGTAGCGGAGTCTCAAAGACCATAACCTGTCAGGTGCGGCGCGGGAGTGTGGCAGGGGGTGAGGGCGAACCAGCGATCCCAACGGCAACAACCGCATCGATGCCCGTGGGTTCTGTCCGCCCTCACATGGGTGGGGCACGGGGGAACCTGGTTCCCCCTCAGTCGCCAACAGCGCGCGCCATGAGCGGTGGCGCGGCAACGACCGGCTGCGCGGGAGCGATGGCCTGCTCGAGGCAATGATTGGGCACCAGTTCCTGCACCAGGGCGAGCATCGCCGCGCGGTCGCCGCGCAACGTGGCTCGTTCGAGGGCGTGCACGCGCTCGTCGAGGTTCGCCGGCACCAGGCTGCTGGCATTGGCGGCGATGAAGATCTTGGTGTGGGTAGTGCGCCGGTACTCTTCACCGGGCACAAACAGTTCCTCGTAGAGCTTCTCACCGGGGCGCAGGCCGGAGAACACGATCTCGATGTCCTCACCCACCTGGAGACCGGACAGTTCGATCATATCGCGGGCCAGGTCGGCGATCTTGATCGGCTCGCCCATATCCAGCGTAAAGACCTCCCCGCCACGGCCGAGCACGGCAGCCTGGAGCACCAGTTGCACCGCTTCGGGGATGGTCATAAAGAAGCGCCGCATCTCCGGGTGGGTAACGGTGATGGGGCCGCCCGCCGCGATCTGCTTCTTGAACGTGTGCAACACCGAGCCGCGACTGCCCAGGACATTGCCAAAACGCACGGCGACGTAGGGGCGCCGGCAGCGTTTCGCCGTCTGATGGACGAGCAGTTCCGCCACCCGCTTGCTGACGCCCATAATACTGGTGGGATTGACGGCCTTATCGGTGGAAATCATCACCAGGCGATCGACCTCGTAGCGTTCGGCTGCATCCAGAACGTTGCGGGTGCCGAAGACGTTGTTGCTGAACGCCTCGCGGATATTCCACTCCATCAAGGGAACGTGCTTGTGGGCGGCCGCGTGAAAGACGATCTCGGGACGATGGGTGGCGAAGACCTCATCGAGGCGATCTGGCTCGCGAATATCGGCGATAACCGGGTGAATGCGGGGCCGAGGGCCATCACCTGGCAGCATGGCGACCCGGCGCAGCAACTCATGGTAGATCTCGAAGACGCTATTCTCACCGTGGCCGAGCACCACCAGTTCTGCCGGGTTGCAGGCGAGAATCTGGCGGCAGAGTTCGCTGCCGATCGAGCCGCCGCCGCCGGTCACCAGAACCCGGCGGCCCTGGAGCAACTGGCGCACGGCTGAGGTATCGGTGGCGATGGGTTCGCGACGCAGCAGGTCCTCAATTTGCACGTCGCGGATCTGGGTGAAGCTGACCCGCGAGTCGAGCAGATCGTGGAGACCGGGGATGATCTTGGTCCGCAGGCCGGCGCTCTCACAGAGCGAAACGATAGCGCGCACCTTGCGCCCCGGGAGACCCGAGATGGCGATGATCACAGCGCTGGCGCCCATCGTCCGGGCCACCTCAGGAATGGCCTGATGCGAGCCGAGAACGGGCACGCCGTGAATGTGCATGCGGTGCTTGAGGGGATCATCGTCCAGGAACCCGACCACCTGCATGCCGAACTCGGGATGATCGCGAAGCTGGCGCGCAAGGTGCGCGCCGGCTTCGCCCGCGCCCATAATTAACACGCGCTGAGGGGTTCCAGGAGCGGAAACGCGACGGTGCTGGACGTTGTGGATCAGCCCGATCGCGAGGCGCGGCAAAGTGATCCCGCAAGCGGCAAGCATCACGAAGAGAAATGGTATGGAGAAGGGTACGAGTGCGGTGCCGCTCGTGGCGCGCTGAAACGAGAAGATGACGCCCACCGGGAGCGTTGCGAGGGCGAGCGCGGTGTAGAGGGTCATGAACTCGTGAAGAGAGGCGTAGCGCCAGTAACGAGCGTAGCTGCCGGAAAGCCAGAAGAACAGGATCGTAAGGGGCGCCACCAGGGCTATGAAGAGAAAGAAACCAGGACCGTATTGGCCCAGATCCGGCTGTTCGAGGCGCAGAACAAAGCTGCCGTAGGCGGCGAGGGGCAGCAACAGTAGATCGGCGGCAAGCAGGTACCGGTTTCGGATGGTTGTAAACATGAGCCAATGACCCCCTCTATAGACCCGATCGTGTGGTTCAGAACGGCGAGAAGACGATCGAACGCACCTGTCAGCGTATCTCTGCGGCACGTCGGCACATGCGCATTACTCGCAGTGGGCCGAGAGCGCATCTGTGGTTCAAAGATTCCTGCGTTGGTGCGTGCCAGTCGCTCTTGTCGTAGAGGGTTGGGATGAGGTATACTGAGGCGACCACAAAGCACCGTTCCTTTGCTGCCCGGCATTGGAATTATCGTGCGGTGGTTACGAGCGGAATGTGCGGCAACACATTCCGCTCACTACTTTTTTTTATTGACTCTTGATGCTGTACCTCCTGTTCAACATCAGTGCGCTATGTGAGTGCGCTATGTGATCGTAACACTACGATTGGTACATCAAAGCTGCTTTGACGGATATAATAAGGGTTTTTTCGGGAAGGTCTTGCCCTTCCCGTGCCCCTACCGAATCATTCAGATTGCTGAACAGTGAGATTTGCAGTTGATGCGCATTCAATATGTGCGAAGCAAGCATAGTATAGCAGTTGGCTACGACTCTTGCAAGTAAAAAAGTGTAAGCTAACGTGGCACAAACTCAGGTCGGGCGCCGGGTCCAATGACCGGGCAAGAGATGGGAAAACCCCGTTCCAGCCCATTAGAATGCGGTCGCGCTCAGAGCGCCCGGATTGTTGACGAATGAATAAATTGTCACCACGTGGGGTTACAGCGCGGAGGCCATTGCGGCTGGCTCGTAACTGCAAACGATCAACTCAGCCACCGTGCCGCGTTTGCGACCATCACAATTGATCTTGCGGCTGGCATAGAGACTTTCATGCACGGGTTGGCCGGCGTAGAGGGAACGGGCAAGTTCGGTGTAGGAATTGCTGAGCATCACGAAACATCCCCGCCCGGCGAGGGCCAGAAACACCTCGGCCAGCCGGCGCTGTTCGGCTTCTGCGAAGCCCTGGTGGGTGTAGGCGGTAAATGAGGCGGTGGTGCTGAGCGGAACGTAGGGCGGGTCGAAGTAGACGAAGTCGCCCGGCAGGGCCCGCTGCAGCACCGCGCTGAAGTCGCTTACAAGGAGTTCGACGTGCTGCAGGGCGCGGCTTACCTCGCGCATGTTCTCGGGATCGACGATCAGCGGGTTGCGGTAATTGCCAAAGGGGGCATTGAACTGGCCGCGGTTGTTGAGACGGTACAGTCCGTTGTAACAGGTGCGGTTGAGAAAGATCGTGCGCGCTGCCCGCTCGACCCGCGGGCGCTGCTGGAAGTCGGGGCGCCGGTCCCACCCGCGGATCTCGTAGAAGAAGTCGCGATCGCTGAAGTGTGGGCGCAGTTCCAGCAAGAGATCGATCAACTCCTCGACCTCGTCGCGGACGGACTCGTAGCAGGCGATCAATTCGGGGTTGGAGTCGCTCAACACGGCGGAATGGCGCAGCCTGCCGCTGTTCCAGAGGTGAAAGAAGAGCGCCCCGCCGCCAACGAAGGGTTCGTGATAGCGCTGGAACTGCGCGGGCAGGCGCAGGGTTAACTCCGGTAAGAGTTGCCCCTTGCCGCCGGCCCACTTCAAGAAGGGACGCGCAGGCACTGCAAGCTCCCTGTGCCCCGGGCCAGCGCGCCAGCACACCGGCCTGGGCCGAAGGCAATACTGAGGCAGGATTATAGCATATCGGTCTCCCCTTCCCGCCGCCAACACGGTGCAGCGGCCCTGCGGGGAAAGCCGGTTGCCCCTGACGTGAACATAAGCTCGCGGAGCGGGGTGTGGGGAAACCTGGTTTTCCCTCACTCCCGCTCGCAGGAGGGCCTGGCCCTCAAGCAGGGGGATGGGGAAACCCGGTTTCCCCATCCCCCTCACCCAGGGGGAGAGTTTGGGAGGGCTTTGCCCTCCCAGGAACAACCTATGTTCATCCTGTTCGTGTGCGGCGGAGCCACATAGACGGCTGTGTTCATACCCATGGTGTACAATACGAACCGTATCATCGCTCAGCGCGTCTGTCGCGCCAGCCTGCGTGCGAGGGTGGGGCGGCGATTGCCCCATGGTGGAGGTGTCTATGAAGCGCTCGATCTGTTTGTACTGTGGCTCCCATTCTGGCACGAACCCCGCTTTTGCCGCCGACGCGGCAGCACTCGGCCAGGCAGTGGCGGCGCGTGGGTGGCGGCTGGTCTATGGCGGCGGCAACGTGGGCTTGATGGGCGTGGCGGCTCGCGCTGCCGTCGCTGTGGGCGGTCAGGTGATCGGGGTTATTCCCCGCGCCCTGCTCGAACGCGAACAGGGCTTTACCGAAGCGAGCGAGTTGATTATCACCGAAACCCTCCGTGAACGGAAGGCGCTCATGTTCGAGCGCTCCGACTCCTTCGTGGCCCTCCCCGGCGGGTTTGGCACCCTCGAGGAGACTGTCGAAACCCTCACCCTGCGCCAGTTGCGCTACCATAATAAGCCGATCTATCTGCTCGATACCGCGGGATTCTTCCAACCCCTGCTCCAGTTTTTTGAGCACGCCCGCGCCTCCGGGTTCATCCATCCGGATCATTTTCACCTGTTTACGGTGACCAGAAGTGTTCCCGAGTTGATGGATCTGCTCGATCACGGCGCGTAGTTCCCAGGCCTTCGAGAAGGGAGAGGGGACGACCTGCGCGCCTCGTCTCACAGGATGTGCGCAGTGGATGGCATGCGGGGAGGCGCGGCCTCCCGCATGCCCCGCTTCCCCGCCCGCGGCGGCCCGACGAACCGCCCTCAGCGCTCCTGCCGCGGGCGGATCCCTGCCACCGGGCAGGGGGGATGGGGAACCCCGGTTTCCCCGTCCCCCTGCGCACGGGCTGCGCCCTCACCTTCCCGCGGGCGGGGCGTGGGGAAACGCGGTTTCCCCATCCCCCTGCTTGAGGGTCAGACCCTCCTGCGGGCGGGGACGTGGGGAAACCGGGTTCCCCATCCTCCTGCGCACGGGCTGCGCCCTTACCTTCCCGCGGGCGGGGGTGTGGGGAAACGCGGTTTCCCCATCCCCCTGCTTGAGGGCCAGACCCTCCTGCGGGCGGGGGGATGGGGAAACCTGGTTCCCCCATGTTCACCCCAGCCGTCCATGCGGCTCGCGCCGCACCCCGACGGGATGAAAAAAGGTTCTTCCTGGGAGAGCTGCGCCCTCGCAAACCCTCCCACGGGTGGGGGAATGGGGAAACCCGGTTTCCCCATTCCCCTGCCGGGCGGGGGCGTGGGGAAACCCGGTTTCCCCATTCCCCTGCTCCAGCAGCCTATGTTCACGTCAGGACTATGGCGTATAATGCCTGGGTGTCTGAAATCTCCAGCCGAGGAGCCTGCGCATGATTGAGATTACCCCTCCGGTTCGGGTGCGTTTCGCCCCCAGTCCCACCGGCTACCTGCACATTGGCGGCGTGCGCACCGCCCTGTTTAACTGGCTCTTCGCGCGTCACTATGGCGGGCAGTTCATCCTGCGCATCGAGGATACCGATGAGAAGCGCTATGTGCCCGGCGCCGCCGATGATATTATGGCCTCCTTGCGCTGGGTCGGCATCGAATGGGACGAAGGCCCGGATATCGGCGGTCCGTATGGTCCCTACATCCAGTCGCTGCGCTTCGACCAGGGCATCTACCAGGTGTACAGCGAGCAGTTGCTCGAGTCGGGCCACGCCTATCTGTCTTTCACCACCGAGGAGGAACTGGCCCGGCTCCGCGCCGATGCCGAGATGCGCGGCATCAAGGCCTTCCGCTTCCGCGGCCCCGAACGCGACTGGCCCCTTGAACGGCAGCGCGAGCTGGCTGCCACCGGCAAACCCTACACCATCCGCCTCAAGACCCCCCTGACGGGCCAGACGACCTTCACCGATCTGGTTCGCGGCGCCGAGGGGATTACGGTGCAGAACGATCAGTTGCAGGATATCGTGCTGATTAAGACCAGCGGTATGCCCGTCTACCACTTCGCCCATCTGGTGGACGATCATCTGATGCGCATCACCCACGTGCTGCGGGCCGAGGAGTGGGTGCCTTCCACGCCCTATCACGTCTTGCTCTACCAGGCCTTCGGCTGGGCGCCGCCGGTCTTCGCCCATCTGCCGGTGATTCTGCGCCAGGACGGCAAGGGTAAGCTCTCCAAGCGCAAGGATGATGTGGCGACCAATCGCTTCTGGGAGCGCGGCTACTTGCCCGAGGCGATGTTGAACTACCTCGCCCTCCAGGGGTGGAGCTACGACGATAAGACCGAGATTATGAGCCGCGAGGAGTTGATCGAGCGCTTCACCATCGATCGCGTGCAGGCCAGCCCCGCCCGCTGGAACCCCGAGAAGCTGCGCGATATGAATGGCATCTATATCCGCAAACTCGCTCCCGAGGATCTTGCGGAGCGTCTCCTGCCCTTCCTGACTGCTGCCGGGCTGGTCGGCGATCCGCCCTCTGAGGCCGAGCGCGCCTATGTTGTCCGCCTCGTGCCCTTGATCCACGAGCGGCTGGAGGAGTTGAGCGAGGCCCCCGGCTTGCTGGAGTTCTTCTTCCGCGAGCCGCGGCCTGGCACCGATGGCTATCCCCCGGCCACCCTCATCCCCAGGGGGCTGGATGCCGCGCAAACGGCGGCGATGCTGCAAGCCGCCTATGCCACCCTGCGCGACCTCGAACCCTGGACGCCCGAGGGGCTGGAGGCGGCGCTGCGCGATCTGTGCGCGCGCCTGGAGCGCAAGCCCGGCCAGCTCTTCGGCGCGTTGCGCGTGGCCGTCTCCGGGCGCACCGTCGCCCCGCCGCTCTTCGATATGCTCGCCGCCCTTGGTCGCGAGCGAGTGCTCGCGCGCCTTGACGCGGCTGTGGCGGCGTTAACGTGAACATAGTCCAGGGGGATGGGAAAACCCGGTTTCCCCATCCCCCGGCCCGCAGGAGACTTTGGGAGGGCTGCGCCCTCCCAGGAAGAACCTCTTTTCATCCTGTTCGTGTGCGGCGGAGCCGCATGGACGGCTAACGTGAACATAGGCTCTCGAAGAGGGGCATGGGGAAACCGGGTTTCCCCATGCCCCCACCCGCGGGAGGGTCTGGGAGGGCGCAGCCCTCCCAGGAAGAACCTTTCGGGGTGCGGCGCGAGCCGCATGGATGGCTAACGTGAACCCAGGCTGCTCACCTACGCGCATGCGGCGCTGAACCCCCCCTCCTGACCTCCCCCCGCTGGGGGGAGGAGCCGGACTCCCTCCCCCCAGCGGGGGGAGGGCTGGGGAGGGGGGCTGTCACCGTGCCCGCGGAGACGCGACGCGGGCGGGCCGCCCGCGCTCCCAGGCCATATTCATCGCGGCGTTGTGCGGCGCGAGCCGCATGGACGGCTGAAATGGACACACCTCAATGCTCCCCAACTGGTCCCATTCGATCCACCACGACGGCTCGCCGCGCTACGTGCAGCGCGCGGGCCTGGCCGTGGGCGACGGCGCGCGTCTCTGGCTGCGGGCCGATGTTGATGCTCCTGTAGAGGCCGTCTTCCTCCGCGCCTGTCCCGATGGCGAAGAGGCGATCGTGGCGATGGAGCCGGCGGGTGTCGAGGGCGTCAGTCGCTGGTGGCATGCCAGTCTGAGATTGACCATGCGCCGCACCGGCTACCGCTTCTTGCTGCGCACGCGCGAAGGCAACCGCTGGTACAACGCCGCGGGGGTCTGGTTGCATAACCCCACCGATGCCAACGACTTCGTGCTGCTTGCCGGCTACGAGGCGCCGGACTGGGTGCGCGACAGCGTGTTCTACCAGATTTTCCCCGACCGCTTTGCCGATGGCGATCCCACCAACAATGTGCGCGACGGGGAGTACCTCTGCTACGGTCGCCCGGTGGTGGCGCGGCCCTGGGGCGCGCCGCCGCGGAAGGGCCACGGCGCCAGCGAGTTCTACGGCGGCGACTTGCAGGGGATCGTCGAGCGCCTCGATTACCTCCAGGATCTCGGTGTGACGGCGCTCTACCTCAACCCGATCTTCACCGCGCCGAGCAGCCATAAATACGACGTGGCCGATTATACCCAGGTGGACCCGCACTTCGGCGGCAACGCGGCCCTGGCCGGCCTGCGGGCCGCTCTCAGCGCCCGTGCGATGCGGCTGGTGCTCGATATCGTGCCGAACCACTGCGGCAGCGCGCATCCCTGGTTCCAGGCCGCCCTGGCCGACCCCCAGGCCCCCGAGGCGGAGTTTTTCACCTTCCACCGCCATCCCGACGAATACGAGAGCTGGCTGGGGGTGCGCAGCCTGCCGAAGCTCAATTACCGCAGCGAGCGGCTGCGCGAACTGATGTACGCCGGCCCCGACGCGCTCATGCGCCGGTGGATGCGCCCGCCCTACCGTATTGACGGCTGGCGCATTGATGTAGCCAACATGCTCGGGCGGCAGGGTCCCTGGAACCTGGGCCACAAGCTCGGTCGCGGCATTCGCCGGGCCATCAAGAGCGAAAATCCCGCTGCTTACCTGCTGGGCGAGCACTTCTTCGACGGAACGCCCCACCTCCAGGGTGACGAACTCGACGCCACGATGAACTACCAGGGCTTCACCTTCCCGGTCTGGAACTGGCTCGGCGGCCGTGGCGCGCCGCAGCCCTGGAGCGATCCGCACCCCTTGCCCACCGCCGCCCTGGCCGCTCAGTTGACGGCCTTTCGCGCCGCCGTACCCTGGCAGATCGCCATCCAGCAGTTCAACCTCCTCGGCAGCCACGATACCGCCCGGGTGCGCACCGTCCTCGAACACGACCCGCGCCGCCTGCGGGTGGCCGCGGCGCTGCTCTTCACCTATCCCGGCACGCCCTGCATCTACTACGGCGACGAGGTGGGCCTCGCGGGCGACGGCGACCCCGAGTGCCGGCGCACCATGCCCTGGGACGAGCGCGAGTGGGATCACGACCTGCGAGCCTGGTACCAGCGCCTGGCGCGCTTGCGGCGCGCCTCCCCCGCCCTGCGCGAGGGAGGGTTCCAGTTTCTCTACGCCACCGGGCACACCCTGGCCTACCTGCGCGAGGCCCCCGACGAGCGGCTGATCATCGTCGCGCGGCGCGGCGACGATGGCCTGGCCCACCTGCCGGCGCGCCACGCCGGCCTGTCCGACGGAACGCGCCTGCGTGAACTCCTCAGCGGCGTCGAGACCAGCGTGCAGGGCGGCTGGCTGCCCCTCGCCGGCCTGCCGTCGGTGGGGGCGCAGATCTGGCAAGTGAGGTAACTGTTCACACCCGGGGCCGTACACACACTCGGGAGCGTTTAAGGGCGGACAGAATGTATGGGCGCAGACGAGCGTTATGGCGTTGGGATGCGCTGGTTGGCTCTCACCCCCGTCCCCTCTCCCGCGCGCGGGAGAGGGGTGACCAGAGGCTTGCGCCGGGGCGTCCTGATGCGGCAGAAGCCGCGTTGGCCCAGATGTTCTGTCCGCCCTTAAACCCGGGAGCGCGGGGTTTATAGGCGCGAACGTCACGGGCGCGGGCTTCCTGCAGCGGCGCCATGGGGGGCACACGCTTAGAATCGCCCCAGCAAGCCCGTCGAGCTGTGCCCACCGGGCCGTATCGCCCTCTGGCAAGCCGTCTGTGGCTTCACCGAGCCACACGCGTACGTTCGCGCCTAATGGTCTTTGAGCAATGCATCCGCTCTGCCGGGCTGGCCGTGGGGCTAATGGTCTTTGAGCAATTCATCCGCTATGCCAGTCTAGCCGTCGGGCTAAAGCCCTCGGCTACGGAATGCAAAGCCCGCCTGCGCGGGCTAGAGCGGAGTATGTATTCAAAGACCATAAGCCCTCGGCTACGGAATGCAAAGCCCGCCTGCGCGGGCTAGAGCGGAGTATGTATTCAAAGACCATAAGCCCTCGGCTACGGGATGCGAAGCCCGCCTGCGCGGGCTAGAGCGGAGTATGTATTCAAATACGCGAGTGACCCGCGATTGACGCTCCTCCGCCCCCTGTGGTATCATACCCGCCATTGCAGGGCGCGCGCCGCGCTCCTGGGCTTGTCAGGCAGATCTGAACCTTACCGGCGCATCCGGCAGGCGTTCCAACGGGAGGGCTTCGCCCTCGCGGAACTCCTCTCCCCGACTCATGGAGGGGAACGTGCCCGATGCACCGCTTACGTGTTCGAGGAGTGGCATTGTGGGCGCAAAAATGAAGGTCATTCTGCTCCAGGATGTTGAGCACCTGGGCAAAGCCGGGGAGATCAAAGACGTCGCTGGTGGTTTTGGGCGCAACTATTTGATCCCGAAGGGCTACGCGGTGCTTGCCACCCGTGGCCAGATCAAGCAGGCCGAGCAACGGCTCGCCGCCGAACAGCGGCGCGTTGAGGCCGTGCGCCGCGATGCTGAAGCCATCGCCGCGCGCATCAATGGCCGCGCGGTTACCTTGACCGTCAAAGTAGGCGAGCAGGACCGGCTCTACGGTTCGGTCACCAGCAGCGACATTGCCGAGCAGATCGCCGCGCAACTGGGCGTGGAGGTGGATCGTCGCAAGATCGAGCTTGATGAGCCGATCAAGCGCACCGGAACCTACCCGGTCACTGTGCGCCTGATGAGCGGCGTTGAGCCAACCGTGAACGTGATCGTCGCCGGTGAGGGGGGCCTTCCCGCCGACCCGGCCGGAGCCGAAACGGCTGCTGCTGAACAGGTATAGTATAAGCCAGGGGCGAACCGCCTTCGGAGCGGGGCGTGGGGAAACCTGGTTTCCCCACACCCCTGCCCGCGGGAGGGTTTGGGAGGGCGCAGCCCTCCCAGGAACAATCTTATTTTCACCCATCGCTGTGCGACGCAGCGGTATGGACGGCGCTCGTCCGCGCAGGCGATCTGCGCTCCGGTAGCCCGCGGCGTAAGCCGCCGGGGGCACGGGGCGGATAGCGGAATAGTTCTTCAAGGACTAGTAACACGCCTGTGCTAGAATACAACTGAACATCCGTTCAAGGATGTGCCGCGGCAGTGCCGTGGCACATCGTCGTTTCTATACCTGTTGTGGAAACGCTCTGGATAAACCGGGGAACAGGGTGGAAAAGCGGGGGAAGAAGCTATGGACCGCTCCGTGCCGTTCGACCTACAGGCCGAGCGCGCCACGCTCGGCGCCATCCTGCTGGAACGGGATGCGATTATCACCATCGCGCCCTGGCTGCCATCCGAGTACTTCTACCTCGAAAAGCACGCCCTGATCTACGAGGCCATGCTGGCCTGCTACAACCGCCGCGAACCGCCCGATCTCGCCACCGTCGCCGCGGAGTTGCGTCGCCAGGAACGCCTGGAACTGGTCGGCGGCCTGGGCTACCTGAGCGACCTGGCCGCCGAGGTGCCCACGGCGGTGCACATCGAGTACTACGCCCGCATCGTCGAACGCACCGCGGTGTTGCGCCGCCTGATCGAGGCCGGCGGCAAGATCGCCGCCCTCGGCTACGATGAGACTGCCGACCTGGACGTGACCCTGGATCGCGCCGAAGCGGAGTTGTTCAATGTCTCGCAGCGCCGCAGCACGCAGGACTTCGTGGCCATCGGCCAGGTCGTCAACCAGTTGTTCACGCAGATCGAGAGCCTCCAGGAGCGCCGCGGCGAGGTGGCCGGCGTCGCCACCGGCTACCCCGATCTCGATGGGCTCACCGGCGGCCTGCAACCCAGCGATCTGATCATCCTGGCGGCCCGGCCGAGTGTCGGGAAAACCTCCCTGGCCCTCTCGCTGGCCTACAACGTGGCCTTTCTGAGCAACGCCACCGTGGGTATCTTCAGCCTGGAGATGAGCCGCGACCAGTTGGTGCAGCGGGTGCTGGCGATGCACACCGGCATTGACATGCAGCGGCTGCGTACCGGTAATCTGCGCGGCGACGAACTGAACCTGGCCTTCGAGGGCATGGGCGTGCTCTCGGAGTTGCCGATCTACATCGAGGATACCCCTGGCCTGAGCATCACCGAGGTGCGCTCCAGGGCCCGGCGCCTGGCCGCCGAGGTCGGCGTGGATCTGTTGATGATTGATTACCTGCAACTCATGTCGGGCCGTCGCAACGATAACCGGGTGCAGGAAGTGAGCGAGATCAGCCGGGGCCTCAAATCACTCGCCCGCGAACTCAACGTGCCGGTGATCGCCCTCTCGCAGCTCTCCCGCGCCGTCGAGGGGCGCCAGAGCCACGTGCCGATGCTGAGTGACCTGCGCGAGTCGGGGAGCATTGAGCAGGATGCCGACATTGTGATGTTCATCTACCGTGAAGAACTCTACGACAAAGACACCGACAAAAAAGGCATTGCCGAGATCCACATCGCCAAGCATCGCAACGGCCCGCTGGGGGTGATCCCGCTGCGCTTCGAGCCGCGCACGACCCGCTTCCAGAATCTGGAACGTTACCGCGCCCCGGAAGGGTACTGACGTGAACATGGGGGAACCTGGTTCCCCCATACCCCCGCCCGCAGGGGGGTTGGGAGGGCTACGCCCTCAAGCGGGGGGATGGGAAAACCGGGTTTCCCCCCGCTCCCGGGACGGCGAGGGCGCAGCCCTTGCGCAGGGGTATGGGGAAACCGGGTTTCCCCATACCCTCGCCCCGCGGGCGGGGTTGGGAGGGCGCAGCCCTCCCGGACTCGCGCGGATGGACGGGGCAGAGCCGGGTCGTTCCCGGCGGCATGGCCCCGCAGAATCTGGTACACTAGCGTTACCGGTGGAGAGGCGCGGGGAGGCTGTGCCTCCCCGCACCTCTCCACCACGTACCTCCTGTGAGTTGCAAGGTCCTGGGGCCGGCCCCTGACGTGAACATAAACTCTCGGAGCGGGGTGTGGGGAAACCCGGTTTCCCCACGCCCCTCCCCGTAGGAGGGTTTCGGGGCGCAGCACTCGAGCAGGGGGATGGGGAAACCCGGTTTCCCCACATCCCCACCCGGTGAGACGGTTTGGGAGGGCGCAGCCCTCCCAGGAACAATCTTCATGGTCATCCCGTTCGTGTGCGGCGCAGCCGCATGGACGGCTGATGTCAGGAAAGACTCGTGGAACGCCTTCAACGCCTGTTTGCGCCGCTGCTCGTGGCGCTCATCGCCCTGCTCATGGTTCCGGGCATCGCCGCGGCGCAGCCCGGCTCGCCGTGGCGCCAGCGCGCCACGAGCTATTTCACGATCCTCTATACCGCCGACAGTGAGATGGAGGCCGGGCGCTACGCCGCCTGGGTTGACGAGATCTATCTGGAACTCGCCGCCGCCTTTGGCTTCCGCACCGCCCCTCCGCTGAACCTGCGGCTCTATTCTACCAGTGAGGACTACTACCAGGTGAACCCCGCGGCGCGCAATGTGCCGGGGGTGATTGCCCACGCCGACTTCCAGCGCCGCGAACTGGTGGTGATCGTTGAGCGCACCTTCCAGCAGACCGAGGTCGAGGTGCGCAACAATGTGCGCCATGAACTGACCCACATCATTGCCGCCGAGTTGAGCGAGAATCGCCTCAACACCGGCTTTCAGGAGGGTCTGGCCCAGTATATGGAGCACGCCTCCGGCGAACTGGAACGCCGGGTGGCCATGCTGCGCGTCGCGCGCGACCAGGGCCGCCTGCTGCCCTGGACCGCCTTCGACTACCGCGAGCAGATCTACGGCGCTCCCGAGGTGGCCTACCCCCAGACGCTCTCGGTGGTGGCCTTTCTCGTGGATCGCAACGGTTTCGCGCAGTTCCGCGAGTTCCTCCGCGCCAGCGCCCGCAGCAGCGGCTACCGTTCGGCCCTCGAGCGGGTCTACGGGCGCACCCCCACCGAACTCGAAGCCGAATGGCGGGACTGGTTGCCAGGGTACCTGGACGGGGGCTACCGCCGCAATGCCGTGGAGCGCTACGATCTGGCGCTGGTGCGCGACCTGGTGACCCGGGGCAACTACGCCGCCGCGGTGGAGGAGTTACAGCAGACGCTGGAGTGGCTGCGCCGTCAGGCCGATACGCAACCGCCCGACGTGCTGGACGAGGCCGAGGCGTTGCTGGCGCGCGCCCAGGCGGGGATGCGCGCCGAAGAACTGGCCGAGCGCGCCCGCGCGTCCCTCGAAGCCGCCGACTACGAGCGCGCCCTGGCCTTGATCGACGCGGCGCGCACCGCCTACGGCAAACTCAACGATACGCGCCAGGCCGAGGTGCTGGCAATATACGAACAACGGGCCACGCGTGGCCTCCGCGCCAGCACCCAACTTGCCGCGGCCAGCGAACTGGCCCGGACCCTGCGCTACCCCGAGGCCCGCGCCGCTGCCGATGGCGCCGCCGCCGAGTTTGCCGCCCTCGGCGACACTGCGCGCCAGCATAACGCACTGAGCCTGCGCGCCACCCTCGACCAGCGGCAGCGCCTGGCCGGCCTGATCCTTGTGCTCGTCGGCGCCCTGGGCGTGGCCCTGAGCCTCGCGGCGCGACTGTTGAAGCCGCCGTCAGAGGTCTGGTAGGCTAGGCTATACCCGCACCGCATCGGCGGGCACCGGAAAGCCCTGGCAGAGCGCCTGCACCTCGGCGGCGACGCGCTCCTGCACCGCGGTGTCGTCAATGCGCTCCAGCACCTCGACGATCCAGCCGGCGATGCGCTCCATCTCCGGCTCGCGCATGCCGCGCGTGGTGACGGCGGGCGTGCCGATGCGGATGCCCGACGTGCGCATGGGCGGCTGCGGATCGTCCGGGATGGCATTCTTGTTGACGGTGATATGGGCGCGATCGAGGGCCTTCTGGGCCTGGGCGCCGGTGATGCCGAGTCCGGTCAGGTCCACCAGCATCAGGTGGTTGTCGGTGCCGCCGCTGATCAGCTTCAGGCCCCGGCGGGTCAGACCTTCGGCCAGCGCCCGCGCGTTGCGGCGGATCTGCGCGGCATAGGCTTTGAACTCCGGACGCAGGGCCTCGCCAAAGGCCACCGCCTTGGCGGCGATCACGTGCATCAACGGGCCGCCCTGGGTGCCGGGGAAGACTGAGGCATTGATTGCCTTCGCCAGCTCTTCCTCCATCAGGATCAGCCCCCCGCGCGGGCCGCGCAGAGTCTTGTGGGTGGTGGTCGTGATCACCTGGGCATGCCCCACGGGACTGGGATGTTCGCCCGCGGCCACCAGTCCGGCGATATGGGCGATATCGGCCATGAGCAGCGCGCCGACCTCATCGGCGATCTGGCGCATGCGCGCGAAGTCGATGATCCGCGGGTAGGCGCTGGCACCCGAGGTGATCAGCTTCGGGCGCACCTCCCTGGCCTTGCGCAACAGATCGTCGTAGTCAATCTGGCCGCTCGCGGGGTCAACCCCATAGAACTGGACCCGGTACCACTTGCCGGAGAAATTCACCGGGCTGCCGTGGGTCAGATGGCCGCCGTGGTCGAGGCGCATGCCGAGAACGGGGTCGCCCGGCTGCAACAGGGCGGTGAAGACGGCGATGTTGGCCTGGGCGCCGCTGTGGGGCTGCACGTTGACCGCCGGCGCTCCAAACAGCTTCAGCGCCCGCTCGATAGCCAGTTGCTCGACGCTGTCCACGAACTCGCAACCGCCGTAGTAGCGCTTGCCGGGCAGTCCTTCGGCGTACTTGTTCGTCAACACCGAGCCTTGCGCCTCCATCACGGCCAGGCTGGTGTAGTTTTCACTGGCGATGAGTTCCAACCCCTCGCGCTGGCGGCGCGCCTCCTGCTCGATGGCCTCGGCAATGGCGGGATCGGACGCCCGCAGATGCTCAAGCATGGTTCCTCCTTCGATGTTGCCACGGCGTTACGGCGCCGACCCGGCCGAAGCGCGGGGAGCGGGATAGCCCGTCCCGGCGAACACGTTAACACTGGCCCGCGCCAGGAGGTCGCCGCGTGCGTTGATGTCGGCGACCTCGATCGTCACCAGACGACCGCCCTGGTCGGGCAGATCAAAGTCTAGCACAAAATCAACCGCCTGGCCGGGGATGCCCCGCACGGTTGCGATGACCGTGTACACCACTGTGCCGCGTGTATCAAAGACGGTGACGTACAGATCGCCCTCGGAGGGGAAGATGAGCGCGCGCCCGCGCAGTTGCACGCGCGTGCCAACCCTGCTGCCCTCTGCCGGTTGCTCGATGGTGATTTGCTGGGCGGTAGTGGGGGCATAGCGCACGCTGCGCCGGGTGCTGGCAACCACCGCCCCGGTGCGCGGGTCAACCTCGCTCAGTTCGATGATCATCGTGCTGCCGAGCGGCGCCGTATAGGCCACGTACTGGGAGAAGCGCTGATTGTCCACCGGGAACGTGCCCCGTGCCAGTTCGGCGCCGTTCGGCTCGGTAAAGAGGTAGAACAAGCCGCCCTCGGCAGGGATGCCGCTGATGCGGCCGCTCAAACGCACCGGGCTGCTGACCACCGCGCCCTCGGCCGGTTCGTCGAGGAAGATCTGCGGAACAATTGGCATAGGCGGCGCCGGTGTCGGCGGAGGCGGAACGGGTGTCGGCGCGATCGGCGGAGCGTTCAGGAGCAATTCACGGCCGAGGAGCCCCAGCAGAATGTCGAAGGGCGGGCGGTTCTCAGGATGGTACTCCATGCGCCGGCGCTCAAAGTACTGCACCGCGAGCGCGCGCCCCTCGATCACTTCGGTGATCTCATCGGTGATCGGAAAGCCGAAGCGCGCCAGCCCGCCGTTGCGCTCCCAGTGGGCGCGAAAGCCGCCACAGAGGTAATAGCCCGTTTCGGGGAACAGCCGGCAGCCGGGGAGAGGCCCGCCCGCAGGCCGGAACTGCCACGGGCGACCCTGCCGCGCCAGGTACTCCACGCCGAGGCGCCCCGCCAGCACCCCCTGACCTTCGGCGGTGTGATCCTCCAGGCGGTCGCGCTCGAACCACTGCACCGGCCCGGTCCAGTTCTCGACCGTTTCGAGGCGCAGCGGCGAAATCGGGAACCCGAAGACCGCCAGCGCGCCATTCTGTTCCCAGTAGCGTCGGATGGCCCCGCTGATGCACTGGCCGGTTTCGCGGAAGCAGCGTTGCTCGCCCTGGGCCCGCAGATTGGCCGCGGGCAGCGCTCCCAGCACCACGACCACGACAAACAAAAACAGTGGGAAATGGCGCATAGTAGCATCCTGGAAGCAGCACCTGTTATGGTCTTTGAATAAATAATCCGTTATAGCCCGCGCCGGCGGGCTTCGCATTCCATAGCCGAGGGCTTCAGCCCCACGGCCAGCCCGGTATACCGGATTAATTTCTCAAAGACCATTGAAGCTCCTCACCCTCAGCGGTGTGACGCAAGGTTCTGCACGCACCACGGCTCACCGGCCCGCCGGGCGCCTGATCTGCCTGTAACGTACGTTCCCTTGCGGTGCCGTCCCCCTCTAAGGCGGCGCCGGCATCGTCCCGACCACAAATAGTATCAAGCCACCGATTCACCCGGTTGAAGGGCGATGATCTCGGTTGTGACGCCAAACTCTTTGCACGCTTCCGCCAGGGCCTCTGGTGTTCCTTTCAAGATGGGGAAGGTGGCGAAATGCTCGGGAATAGCATAGCGCGCGCCGATCAACTTCAACGCATAGGCAGCCTGGCGCGGATCCATGGTAAAGTGATCGCCGATTGGTAAGATTGCCAGATCCGGTTTGTACAGATCGCCGATGATCTGCATATCCATGGTTACGCAGGTGTCTCCGGTGTGGTAGACGGTGAAGCCATTGCTGAAGCGCAGCACGTAGCCTGCCGGAGAGCCGAAGTTGATGATCTGGCCGTTTTCGTAGATCGTGCTGGAGTGGTGCGCGACGGTCAGGGTGGCCTGCACATCGGCGACGGTTACCGTACCGCCCATATTGAAGCCGACGATCCTCTCTGCCGCGATGCCTCTGGATTCCAGGTAGGGAACCATATCGAACTGGCAGACAATTGTGGCGCCAGTATCCTGGGCCAGCGCCTGCACATCGCCGATGTGGTCGAAATGGCCGTGGGTCAGGAAGATTGCCGCAAGGTTCTGGCGCACGCGGGCCTTCAATGCCTCAGGACAGGCGGGATTTCCGTCAACCCAGGCGTCAATCAAGATCTCCTTCCCCTCAGGGGTCGTGATATGGAAGGTGCCGTGGCCGACCCAGGTGATCGTCACATCTTTGCCGATCATGACCATATCCGCCTCCTTGACGTTACACGAACCGTAACCTCGTGCCGCTCTCTTTCGCATCCTACCGACTACGATATGGTTACTGAGCAATGCATCCGGTATGCCGGGCTAGCCGTGGGGCTCGCCGGGCTAGCCGTGGGGCTCATGATCTTTAAGAATGACATCCAGTATAGCCCGCGCAGGCGGGCTTTGCCCTGGATAGCCGAGGGCTGATGGTCTTTAAGAAATTAATCCGGTATAGAGGGCTGGCCGTGGGGCTGAAGCCCTCGGCTATGGGATGCGAAGGCCGCCTGCGCGGCCTATATCCGTTTTAATTCTTAAAACTCATCAGCCGTCCATGCCGCCGGGCGGCACACCGCCCAATAAAAACGGGGGTGTGGGGGAACCGGGTTCCCCCATGGTCACGTGAGACGGTCATGCGCATGGCGCACACCGCCCGATGCAACCGGCCCGGGAGCGCGGGCGTCCCACCCGCGCCACGGCTCCGCGGGCACGGTGACGGCCCCCTCCCTGACCCGCCCCCGCCGGGGGAGGGAACCCGGCGCCTCCCCCCAGCGGGGGGAGGCTGGAAGGGGGCAGCACGCTGCGAACGATGGTCACCGCAGCCGTCTATGCGGCTCCGCCGCACCCCGACGGGATGAACATAGGTTGTTCCTGGGAGGGCTTTGCCCTCCCAAACCCTCCCGCGGGCGGGGGTATGGGGGAACCTGGTTGCCCCATTTTTACGTTAGTATAGCACAAGCGAACACAGCGATTGACAGCCCGCCCCGGCGCGGTATAATGAGTACCCCGTGGGGGTACCCACAGATCTGCAAGCGAATGTTCCGGGCCGCAGGTGGTCCATAGAGGAGGGTAGCTGCATGGCCAAGCCGATCGTGGTAACGGACGCCGATTTCGAGGAGAAGGTGCTCCGGGCCGACAAGCCGGTGGTCGTTGATTTCTGGGCCCCGTGGTGCGCTCCCTGCCGGGTGATTGCGCCCATCCTTGACAAACTCGCCACTGAGTACGAAGGGCGTCTGACCATCGCCAAGGTCAATACCGATGAGGAGATCCAGCACGCCAGCGCGCTGGGTATTCAGGGCATCCCAACGCTGATCATTTTTAAGAACGGCCAGGAGGTCGGGCGACTGGTCGGTTCCCGCTCCGAGGCCCAGTATCGCGAGGTGTTCGATAAGGTGCTGGGCTGATTGATGGTCCCACGAGGCTTTCCTCTGCAGGGGAGGCGCGGAGGGGCAAAGCCCCTCCGAACGCCCCGTTCCGGTGTGGCCCGGCGGAGTCGCGCCGGAACGGGGGAGCTTGCGGGGCCGCCCCGCGGAGATGAAGACTCGTGGTGAGATGCAGGCACGGGCGGATACCTGCCGGCGTCTGCCGCTGCACAGCACACCTTGACAAGGAGGTCACCATGGTTGAGCCGCCAGCGAACCCTGCGCGCACCCTTTCGCCGGAGCGGCGGGAGGATATCCTGTTACGGCTGCGCCGTATCGAAGGCCAGGTGCGCGGCGTGCAGCGTATGGTGGATGAGGGGCGCGATTGCCGCGAGATTATCATCCAGGTGGCGGCGATCAAGTCGGCCCTGACCAGCGTCAGCAGCCAGGTGCTGCAGTGCTACGCCCGGAATTGCCTGGGAGACGATGAGCTGGCCCGTGATCAGGTCATCGCCGAGTTGATCGAGTTGTTCCAGGGTGCCCGATGAGCCAGGAACCACCCTGCCGCGTCGGGGCGACTCCCGCCGATCTGGCTCGTGAAGCCGACCGCGCGGTGCTCTACGGCGCCGTGCTGGCCGCGCAGCGCCCCGGGGTGCGCCTCAAGCCCGCCATCGCCGAACCGGCGCTGGCCCTCGTTCCCGCGGTGCGCGCTTACCTCACCGGCGAAGATGGCCCCCTGGCCGAAACCGCCCTCGCCTACGCCCGCGCCTGCGGCGCCGAGGCCTTCCTGATCGCGAAGCGCCGCCCTACCCAGAGGTGACCTGGCGCGCGCCCCATAGGGAACGTAGCTTACTCCTCCACCTCCCACCCTTGCTGGCGCGCCAGTTCCCGTAAGCCGCGGGTCAGGCTCTCCAGTTGCTTGAGCAGCAGTCGCAGCTTGAACGGCGCGCCCTCGTCGTGCCTGACCCACTTCACCAGGTCGCCCTCGGCATAGGCGCGCGCCAGCCGGTCGGTCTCGTCCACCATCTGGTCGAGGGAGCGGATGCGGAACACCCGCGCCTTATTACGCGGCTGGTTCTCGATCGTCTCGTCCTCCACGTCCAGGTAGGGACCGTCCTCATCGCCCGTCGCTTCGTCCGCCCACAGATCGGCGTCGGACTCCTCGCGGTCCACGGCGCTCACGCTGGTTCTCCCCAGCGGTCCGCCACTGATCTGCACCTCTGGCCCGGAGGGGGTGGTGCGTAGTTGCTCGCCCGCTTCCAGGGCCTGCAGCGCCGTCTCGAGGGTGAGGTTAGGATTGGCGGCGAAGTAGGCCACCAGGCGGCTCAACTCGGCCGCCGACAACCCCTCGTCAACCGCGAAGCGCGCCAGTTCGATCTGGGTGCGCGGGTTGGCGACGCGGCGCAGGTGCTGGGCCTGGGTGACGTTCAGCTCGCGGCGGCGGATCAACTGCTGCACCTCGTCGGGCAGTTCGAGCAACCCCAGGTAGCGGCGCACGGTGCGCCCGCTCAGCCCTACGGCCACACCGACCGCCTCGTCGAGCTCGTGGTCGGGGAGCCTGCCCCGTTCTTCGACGATCCGCGCGCGCAGGCGGGCGAAGGCCCGCGCCTGCTCGAGGTCGTTCAGATCCTCGCGCTGCACGTTCTCGATCAACTGGCGCAGCAACAGGTCGGGATCATCGGCATCGAGCACGATGCAGGGCACCTTCTCCAGCCCCAGGCGCTCGGCGGCGGCCCGGCGACGCCCGCCGTAGACCACGCGGTAGCGCCCGCCGCCGACACTGATCACCCCGAGGGGCTGCAGCAGGCCCCGCTCGGCAATAGTGGCGGCGAGGCCGGCGATGTCGCCCAGGTCCTCGCGCACCCCGTCGGGGTCGGCCTCAAGCTGGCGAGGATCAAGGTAAAGCAACTGCATAGCAAAGATACTCCCCTAACGTGAACATAGCCCCTCGGAGGAGGGGGATGGGGAAACCGGGTTTCCCCATCCCTCAGCGGACGCGGGCCGGAGGCCCGCGCACCCAGGCCCCGGCCCCTGGGAGGGTTTGGGAGGGCTGCGCCCTCCCAGGAACAACCTTTGTGCATCCCGTCGGGGTGCGGCGTAGCCGCATGGCCGGTTGGAATGCAAAACATTTGTGCCAGGGGGAGTATAGCAGAACTGCCTGCGCGCGGCAACCGCTACACCACCACGCGCATGGCGCGCGGCAGCACTTCCACGCAGACGCGCCGGGCGCTGGTGGTCAGCACCTCCCCGTCGGTGGCCACGGGGAACGGCGCGGGCGAGGCGATCTCGACCTGCTGAACGGTGGCGGTGATGATCTGGCGAAGCGCGACGTGGCTGCCGTCGAACAGTCTGGGATAGTAGCGGATCACCTCATCGAGGCGCAATTTCGGCACGATGCACAGGTCAAGCAGTTCATCATCGAGTTTCGCCGCGGGGGTGAGGAGGAAGCCGCCGCCCTGCCAGCGCCCACTGGCGACGGTAGCGAAGAAGAGCCGTTTGTGGAGTTCCTTGCCGTCATAGCGCACGCTCATCAGCGCGGGCTTGTAGGTTGCCAGGGCCCGCAGCGAGGCGACAATGTAGGCGGCAAGGCCGGTCAGACCGGGCAGGTTCTGGACCTCGACGGCCACCTGGGCGTCAATGCCCGCGCCGAGGCCGTTAATGAAGACCCGGCGCAGTTCGAGGCCGCCGCTCTCGACGCTGATCGCGCCAAGATCTACACTCGTCATTCTCCCGGCGGCGAGGCGGTAGGCCATGCTGGGCAGACCGCCGGTGTCGAAGCCGGGGAACATTTTGGCGAAGTCGCAGCCGGTGCCGAGCGGCAGCAAGCCGAGGGCGGCATCGCCCGTGCCGGCCTGGCGCGCGGCCAGGATGCCGTTGACCACTTCGTTGACCGTGCCATCGCCCCCGGCGGCGGCGACGCAGGCAAAGCCCTGTTCGGACGCCTGCGCAGCCAGTTCGACCGCCCCACCGCGAGCGTGGGTGGTGAAGAGCGTATAGTCTACCCCGGCGCGGCGCAAGGCCTGTTCCAGTTCGTCGCGGGCCCTGCCGGCGGCGCCCCGGCCTGCGGCGGGGTTGAGGATGACACAGGTCTTCATACCAGCCGTCCATGCGGCTCCGCCGCACAACGCCGCGATGAACATACGGTTGTTCCTGGGAGGGCGTAGCCCTCCCAGACCCTCCCACCGGGTAGGGGGATGGGGAAACCGGGTTTCCCCATCCCCCTGCGTGAGGGCTGCGCCCTCCCAGACCCGCCCGCGGGTGGGGGAACGGGGAAACCGGGTTTCCCCATTCCCCTGCGGGGCCGGGGCGTGGGGAAACCCGGTTTCCCTGCACCCCTCCTCCGAG
>Ga0272446_1000447_pt1 | contig 65660 bp, 51 predicted proteins | sample YNPCB0061_FD_194587 | JGI IMG/M metagenome (GOLD analysis project Ga0272446, IMG submission 194587) | Hot spring microbial mat communities from Yellowstone National Park, WY, United States - YNP-CB-006-1 | ecosystem: Environmental > Aquatic > Thermal springs > Hot (42-90C) > Sediment | place...
GAGGCATTGGATGCGGTGGACAGGGAGGCGCCCCAGGCGAGCAACGCGGAGGCGGGGATTAGGCCGAGGGCGCCGATGATGGCGAAGCCGGCGAGGTTCTCTTTCCGCCGCCAGGACCGCAGCGCTGGATCCGCCGTTGGAACGGCGCCGTTGCGCCGTTCGAGCGCCAGGACGGGGATCAGCGCTCCCGCGGCCAGGACAAAAGTCCAGGTGCTCAGCGTCACCGGCCCCATCTTCGCCGACGCGGTCTTGTACGCCGCGTATTGCGCGGCCCACATAGTGTTGACAATGAGCAGTAGCAGGAAATCGACGACTCGTCGCCTGTGGACAAGGCAGCGCATTTGATCGATGATACTCGACGGTGCAACTAGTTGGCTTGTTCCGTCTGTCATTGGCGCTCGCATCGCCTGAAGTCTTCACGCTGTCCGGCGGGCGCAATATCCTCGAAGACCGGGGCCCAAGGTTCCGGCGCGCTGGTGGTTCGAGAGAACGACGCGGGCGCCATGGCTGTTTCCTCAGACCTGCCTGGCCTGGTGTGGGAGCCGTGGTCGTCACACTGGGTTAGCGGGATTCCGCTCGCCCCAGGAGCGCGCCGGACGTACCACGTCGCCTTCGCGATCGGCCCCAGGGAGCAGGCCCTTCAGGACTGCCGCGAAGTGCTTCGGCGGGGGAGGGAACTTCAACGCCTTTCCTCCCCAGATCGCCGAGCGCCTGTACAAGATCCACCGGGCCGCGTACGCGGAAGACATTCTGCGGCGCATTCTGTGGTGGGGCGAGCGGGTGCCCTATTGGGGGGATTCCTTCGCCGCCAACTATGTGGAGTACCGCAAGGACAAGCCGCTACCTGCGCGGGCACGCGGTGGACATCCTGGCCGGGCCCTCCGGATACGAAGTGCGCGCCGGCGCGAAGACGCTGCGCTCGCCAATCGGTGTCCCGGTGGTGTTGCCGGCCGTCACTCGGAGGTAACGCGGGCCGGAGCGGCAAGCGCCACCAGCCCGCCGATGTCGAACTCTTTGTACAAGTCGAGGCAAAACAGGTCCGGCTTCTCCTCGTAGGGCACTGGTTTGTCGAGGAGGTATTGCAGGCTCGTCATTCCATCGCGAGTCACGATTTCGCCGAACAGCCGCGGGGCGAGCGCCACGGCCACCAGCGCGGTGAGCTGGCTGCGGATGCCGCTGGTTTCGACCCTGACTCCGGTTGCGCCCGAGTTGCGAAGCCACCCGGCGAGAGCGATCAACTGGGCCGCCTCCAAGCCGAGCGGCCGGTCGCCCGCGGCCGCGATCATCTGCGCGTAGCCCAACGGATCGGGCTTGACGGGCGAGGCGTCTCCGGTGAAGAGCAGGTCGGCGGCCAGGACTTGTTCGCCCCGGTTCACGCGGCTGGAAACCAGGCTGGCCGCCTCCTGCTTTCCTTTGTCGTTCAGGATGATGGTGGCAGGCGCTGCCTGGGGCGCTTCGATGGCGTGCAGCCAGACGCCTGTGGCGCTCAGTCCGTTGGCGAAGTCGAACCGGTAGGCTCGCGTCTCGAGCCCTTTATTCTTTGTGTTGTGCTGCGGCCAGGCCCGCTCGACCGCGGTTTGCCGGTAGCGCACCACCTCGCCCAGGCGTTCGCGCGCCGGCGCCCTCCGCTCGATTCCCGTGGCAAGCTTCCGGGCCAGCCCCAGGATGGTCAGATTGCCGGCCGGCACACCGGCGGCGAGCTGTTGCGGCGTCAGGATCTCGGCGGCTGGTATCGGCGGCTCTTCCTTCAAAGACGGTACCGCCAGATGCGACGCGAAGAACCGGTAGGCGTGCAGGCGGTTGTCGAGCTCGTAATTGTGCGTCGAAGGGTCGGTGTTTTCGTGCCAGCCGAAGCGGTCCTCCGCGCCGTACAGGCGGAAAAAGGGCCGCACGGCATCGAAGATATAGGGCTTTACAAGCGGGGCCCGGAAGCAGCAATCGTCCTCGGCGTTGTAGATTAGCAGCGTCGGGCGCGGCGCGCGCAGGGCGGTGAGATGGGGGTAGTCGGCGACGGTCAGCAGGTCCGTGGCGTTCTGCTCGATGTCGCCGGTATCGGCGGGCCGCTCCACTCTGGAGACGAAGGCCGAGTAGCCGGCCACCGGCGCCGCCGCGGTGACCCGTTCATCGAGCGCGCTCAGGACGATGGTCTGCCAGCCGCCGCCCGACAGGCCGGTGACGCCGAGCCGGGCGCGGTCCACGCGAGGGTCCGCGGCGAGGAAGTCCAGCCCGCGCCGCATGGCCAGGTAGAACAGCCCGAGGGCGTTCGAGCCCGCCAGGTCCAGATGCCCGCCGAACCAATGGCGGTTCTCCGGCTGGGATAACTCGCCCATCCCGATCCACTCCAGGCTCAGCGCCAGTATGCCGTGCCGCGCCTGAGTGATGGCGCGCTTCTGTTTGTACTCGACGGCTTTGCCAGGCGGGCCAACGTGTCCGTTCACATTGAGGATGGCTGGAACTTTGTCCGCCATTTTCTCCGGTTCATAGAGAACCGCAGTAGACCAGAAGCCTGGCACGATCTCGTAGCGGAAGCGCCGGAGGCGGTAGCCGGTCCCGGCTGTGGCCTCGCCCGCTGCCTCGAAGCGCGGGGGGCTTTCTATCCAGGGGCGCGGCCATCCGTGGAAGGCGATGTCGTCGAGCACCCGGCGCCTGAGCTGGCGCGCGCGTTCAGTCCATTCCGCCGCACTGGACGGCGCCGGCAACCGGGGCGCTTTGGCGATCAGGAACCGGCGCAACTGGTGGGCGACGACATCCGGCGATTGCAGCGGCGCGGCGAGTGTGGCGCGCACCTGTTCCGGCGTGGTTTGAGCCGGGCACACCGCGGCCACGGCCAGCCAGAGACACCAGGAAGGCTTGCGAACGGGCATGGTATGGGAGGATATCAGAAACCCGGACGGGCGGTGCGGGTCTTAAGAAACCGCTTGTAGTCCTCGAACAGTTTCACTGCCGCCGCGCCGCCCGGCTTCACCGAAGCCCAGGGCGCGGCCATCAGCCCGGGGTACTGAAAACACAGAATCTTCTCGAAATTCGGGAATCGCTCCAGATCGCTCACCAGGCCTTCGATGGGGCGGGGCAGCAGGGCGTTGGCGCCGGGCTCGAAGATGAATGTCTCCAGGTCCATCCACAGGTGCGCGCCGGCATCGTCGCAGATCTTCTGAAGCCACGCCGCCACTTCTTCACCCTGCGCGTCGCCCTCGGGCTGGCGGTGGAAACCAAACGGGCACACGATGTCCAGGCGCCTCATCAACTCCCGCCAGGTGCTTTCAGCGCGCATCATGAAATGGGAGTTCGGAGCCAGCATCACGGGCTTGTCCGGAGCCAGGCGCCGGCAATGCTCCTTGAACCCCCGGAAAAAGTCCACAATCTGCATCCGGTACGTTTCGGTCTCGGCGGGAGTGAGACTGCGGCATCCGGCGATGTCGCCGCAGACCTCCTCGGACACATACCAGCCGTAAAAGGAAGGGTGGCGCCCGTAGCGCTCCCACAACTCGGAGGCCACGTTCCGGTGCCAGGCGAGCGATCCGGGAGTGAAGTCGAACCAGGCGTACATCCCGACTCCCACGAAGGTGTGCATGTCCAGGCGGTCCGCCTCGCTGAGGATCGCTTCGATCGGGTCCGGGCAACCGATCTCCGCCCGGCCCGGGAAGAGTCTCGAAGGATAGAAAGCCAGCCCGTGGTAGCCGTCGCGTTCGATGGAGTGGCGGCCGTGGTACTGCTCGTTCCGAAACGCCTCTTCGAGCACGATGGTGTTCATGCCCAATTCGTGGATGCCCCGCACGACCTCGCGCCACTGATGTTCATTGAGGCCCCGCATGGCGGTATTGAAATGCGCTCCCTCCCTTTCATTCGGCAGTACCAGGCTGACCCACGCCCCGCCGATCACTCCGGTGCTGCGCCGCGAAGACGCGACGATCTCAATGTCCCGGGTGGCATAGCCGAGGCCTTTCACTTTGATTGTCAGCTTGTGCCTTCCGGCATGGCCGCGGGCCGGCCAGCGGAAAGAGACGCCTTGGGCCGAGGCGGGAGGAACCTCAAGGCTGGCCCGGTCGAGGGGCCGCCGGTTGGAATCGAGAAACAGGGAGACATCAAAAACGCGCGGGCGGGCGCTGTGGTTTCGGATACCGGCCCGGACATCGAGCGTAACCTGCTCGGTGACGGGCGACGGTGGAACCAGCGTCAGGCTGACGCCGGCCGTCAGAAAGGCCAGGCAGAACTGCATCATGGGAACCTGCAATGATACCGCCCCGGGGAGCACGGCAAGCGCTCAACGCGGCGGCCAGTTCAGGTGTTCCCGCAGGAACTCGAAGGTGCCCCGGCCGTGGATGCTATGCGGGCCGTTGAAGAATTCGATACGGGCGCGCTCCGGCAGGTTCATTTTCGTCGTGTAGAAGCGCCGGACCTTGGCAAACTCGTATGCCACCCATTCATCCGGCGCCACTCCGTCGGCGTGCCCCCGCTCGACCATGAAGGGGCGGGGGGCCATCAGCATGGCGAGTTCCGCGTAGTTGACCCGGTTGGCGAAGTCAAACTCGTACATGTCGTATTCACCGGTGATCATGTAGCTGTACGGCGCATCCACGCTGGTGGTCTTCCAGACCCACTCGTTGTAGTCGGCTGAGCAGATGGAGAGCGCATAGCCGTCCAACAGCGGAGGAACTCTCACCGCGGTCTTTCCGCCATAGGAGAGGCCATAGAAGGCAATGCGGCCCGGATCGGCGAACGGCTGTCCGGCCAGCCATTCAAGGATTCGCTGGTGCTGTCCGAGGATGAAGGAGAAGAGCGCCAGTTTCAGGGGGTGGCCCTTGCGCTGGATGATGCGGAAGCGATCCTCGCCGATGTACGGGTTCTGGGGGGAAAAGGTGATGAAGCCCTCCTCGGCCAGCCTGACGGCGAAGCGGTGATAGTAAGGCGACTCGAAGTTCGGATCGGCCACGTCGGTGGGACGCCCTTCCAGGCCATGCTGGCAGACGACGACGGGCCTGCGTTCGCCCGGCTGGAGATTCTTGGGGATCAGTAGAATGCCGTAGGCAAACACGTCCGGCCATACGTCCAGGACCACCTCGAAGCCCCGGAATTTGGGCTCGTCGAACACCAGGCGTGCGCGCGGGTTGGCCGGCAGGCTGGGGGGAGGCATGCGGCCGATGACTTCGTTCCAGATGTAGTCGCGGTAGAACCGTGTGCTGGCCCGCCAGCGCTCCGGCGTGGATGCATCGGCCTTGGCCCAGAACTCCGCGCGCACGCTGGGCGACCGCCGTACCAGGGACTGCACATGAGCGACAAGTTCATCGAACTGGCGGTGCAGCCGCAGGTCGGGATCGTAGCGGGTGCGCAAATCCGAGGGCGGCGGCTGATCGGGCCGGGGGGTTACGCCAAGCAGCGCCTCAAGCGCATCCCCTTCGACCAGTTGGAGTTTGTCCCGGGCCTCGAAAGCCGCGAAAAACTGCCGCGCGCGCTCTACTTCGTCCCTCACGAGGTTCAGGGGAGGCGTGGTGAGGACGCCATTTGGCGTGGCCGAGCCGCGGTCCGGAGTTTTGGGAGGCGGGCCCTTGACCTCGGGCCCGGGGACCGCCTGAATGATCAGTCCGCGGGGGGCAACCAGGCGCGCCAGCTCCGCGTCTCCGAATTCGCGGTGGAGTCCCCAGAGGTCGCGATAGATGGGCTCGCGCCAGATTTCACGCCGGCCTTGGAAATACCCGCTCACCAGCGCTTTTCCGATCCTGTTGTCGAGCGCCGCGCTGTAAAGCGCCAGCAGTCCGCCCTCGCCGTGGCCGGCCACGGCGATTGGCGCGGGTCGTGCGGCGTTTTCCCCGGCGAACCAGTCCACGGCCCCGAGCACCCGCTGGACTTCGTAGCCGATGATGTGGCGCCCCACCTCGTACGCCATCCGGTAGATCCATTCCCGGTGGGGCTGGTTGGTCATGCGGATCCAGGGGATGCCGGACCAGGTGTCGCGGCGGTCGATGATGGCGGGGATCAGCACCTGGCAGCCGTTCTCGGCCAGACGGCGCGCAAACTGGCCTGCGGGTTCGATGCCCGGACGGAGGCCCGCGAGCATCTCCGGACTCCAGTCCGCATCCGGGATGGCGACGACCCGCATCCGCGGAGGACCATCCGGCTGGAGCAGCAGGCCTTCGGCCGAGACACCGTCGAGAACCGACCAGCGCACGGCATACGCCGTGTAGCCGGCGCCGCGCGCGACGGCGGGCTTGGCCGGGTCGGCAGCCTCGATCTCCAGCCGCGGGCTCACCCGCGCGTCCACCGCGCCGATCATCCGGCGCAGCCGCTGCCGGTTTGGCTCGAACGAGTTGGGAGTCCAGAAGCGGCCCCGCTGGCCGGACGCCGCGGCGGTTTCGCGGTCGAGATAACGGTTGATGCCGTCCACCATCCGGGCTGCCAGGTCGCCTTCCTGCGTCAGAGGCGCGGTTCCGGGCAGCGGCGTGGCCCCCGCCGGACCCAGGCGCACGGCGAATCTGCGCCAGGCAGCCATCGAGCGCGCGAGATTCTCCCTGCGATCGCCTCTTACGTTGTAGCACTGCAACCCGACCGGTCCGCGAAAGCCCATGCCGGTGAGCATCTTCAGGAATCCGTAGACATCGAATTCACCGCGGTCCAGGGTTTGTATCAGCCGGTCCCAATCGCCCTCGTGATCGGCGCCGTTGATGCTGACAGCGTAGAGATACGGCCGCGCTTCACGCAGCCGCGCTTCCAGATTCGCCTCCTCGCCCTCCTTGAGCCAGTGGCAGAGGTTGAAGATGATGCCGGCGTTCTTGCGCCCGGCAGCGCGGGCCATGGCAAGCGCCTCCGAAACTTTCCCTACATAGAAACCGTAGTGCGGATAGAGCGCCACCTTCAGGCCGGATTGCGCGGCTTCGTCAGCGACCTGGCGGATGAGGTTCACCGCGCGTTGGTCTCCACCCTCCGGCTTCTTGGCCAGGGTGAGCAGGATCAAGGTATCGCGGCCCTTCAGTTGGCGAATCGCTTCCGGAAGGCCCGGGTCGTCGGCGGGCGCGTAGATGCTGAACATCCTGAGGCCGCGCTCGTCGAGCGCCTTCAACATCTCGGGGATGTTTTTTGTACCGGAGTAACCGATGCCGGCATACCCGGCTTCCTTGACCAGTTGCGCCTGGGCCTCCAGCGTCAGTTCGCCCCGCCCGGCGCCATTGTCGAACACGAAAAATGGATTGTCGAGCCCGGCGCCGCTCAAGCGCGCCAGCGCCAGTAAAGTCCCAATCAGCAGCCGCATGGCTATCCTTTCGGTGAGTGAATCGGTTGGCTGACGAACCGGTTGGCGGCTTCATCATTGGTGAACCGCTCATGCACCGGATCCCACTCGAGCCGCTTACCCACCTGGATGGCGATGTGCCCCAGGTGGCAGAGCGAAGTGGTGCGGTGGCCCACCTCGGCGTCTTCGAGGGTCTGCCCGCGGGTGCGCACGGCGTCGATGAAGTCCTGCTTGTCGCTCTTGAGGGGGAAGTGGATCGCATCCGGCCCCAGCTTCTCAGCGAGTATGGACGCGGGCCCGGCCTGAATCGTCTTCGGATACTCCGTGTAGATCCAGCCCTCGGAGCCTTCGAAGCGCACCGAGGGCTTGCCGGTCTTGTAGATGAGACGGACGCCGTTCGCGTAACGGTACTCGATGGCGAAGTCGAGCAGCACGTTCCAGAAGCTGTCGGGTGGGGGGTAGGTTCCGCGTCCCACCACTTCTACCGGTCCGGTCCGGTCAGTGCCATTGCCCCACTGGGCGATGTCATTCAAGTGGGTGCCCCAGTTGGTCACCATGCCGTCGCAATAGTAAAGGTGCCGCATCCATCCGGGGCGGTCATAGGACTTGGGCGGATGCACACGCTTCTCCGTATACGGCGCTCGCGGCGCCGGGCCCTGCCAGCGCTCGTAGTCCAGTTCCGGAGGGACCGGCATGTCGGGCTGCGGCGGGCAGCCAACGTCTCCGGCCGGGACGCCGCTTTCGATGGCCCGCAGTTTCCCGATGCGTCCGTTGCGCACCAGCTCACAGGCGCGGTGGAAAACCTCGATGGACCGGAACTCGCTGTCGGTGCGAAACACGCGCCGGTGCTTGCGCACGGCGTCGGCGAGGGCCCGGCCTTCGGCGATGGTGCGGGTGAGCGGCTTCTCGCAACTGACGTCCTTGCCCGCCTCGACGGCCGCGAGGGATATGGGGACGTGCCAGTGGTCGGGGGTGGAGATCATCACCGCATCGATACGCTTGTCCGCCAGCAGTTCGCGGAAGTCGCGATACGCCTTGCAGCTCTTGCCGCCGTAATGCTCGTCTACGGCCCTGCGTGCATTTTCGAGACGCCAGGCGTCCACGTCGCAGACAGCCACCACCTGCACTTCGGGCATGGCCAGGAACTGTTTCAGGTTCACCTGGACGGTCTGCCGTCCCACACCGATCATTCCAACCGTAGTCCGCTCGCCGGCGGGCAGCCGCCGGCCGGCCGCGATTCCCGCCAGAAGGGTGCGCCGCGACAGTGTAAGATTGAGTGTCATGAGGATCATCATCATATCGGACCTGCACGCCAATTGCGAGGCGCTCCGGCCATTGCCGGAGGCGTGCGACGAAATCTGGGTGCTGGGCGATCTGGTGAACTACGGTCCGAACCCGGTGGAGGTGGTCGACTGGGTCCGCGCCCACGCGACATTGGTGGTGCGGGGCAATCACGACCACTCGGTAGGATACGGCGTGGATCCGCAGTGCTCGCCGCGCTTCCGCGCCATGGCCGAGGCCACCGGGCGGTTCAGCGCCGCTGCGCTGGATGACGCGCGGAAGCGTTTCCTGCGGGAACTGCCCCTGGACGCTGTGCGCGAGGTGGACGGGGTGCGCTTCCGCCTCTGTCATGCCGTTCCATCGGAGCCGCTGTATCCCTATTGCCGCGCCGACTCGGAACGCTGGCGCGAAGAGGCGGCGAAACTGGATGCCGACATTCTGCTGGTGGGCCACACCCATCTGCCTTTTCGGATCGCGTATGGGGAGCGGACTATCGTGAATCCCGGGAGCCTGGGGCAGCCCAAGCATGGCCGGGCGGAGGCCTGCTATGCGGTTTGGGACGGCGGCACGCTCGAACTGCGCAGCTACCCATACGCTGTGGACGAGACGATTGCCGCGCTTGCGGCGCTGCCGCTTGCCTCCGAGATCAGGACCGATCTGGCGGAGGTGCTGCGGACCGGCTCTGTGCCGCGCTAAATCCCCTCGATGGCCTGCTGGAAATCGGCCAGCAGGTCGCGCCAGTCTTCGATGCCTACCGAGACGCGCACCAGCCCGCCGGTGATTCCCGCGGCGGCCTGCTCCTGCTCCGGCATGGCGGAATGGGTGGTTGTCTGGGGGTGGCAGACCAGCGTTTCCACCCCGCCCAGCGATACGGCGTTGCGCGCAATCTTCAGGCGGCGGATGAACTCGAAGGCCGCCTTGCGCCCTCCGCAGAACTCCATCGAGAACAGCGCCCCCGGGTATTCACACTGGGCCAGGCGGATCTTCATCTGGTCGGGATCGGTGAACAGGGTCGGATAGTGGACGCACTGGATGCGGGGGTCTTCCACCAGCCGTTCGGCGATCCGCTGGGCGTTCTTGCTCTGGCGGTTCATGCGCAGGGCGACGGTCGGCAGGCGCCCGTCGAGCAGCCAGCATTCGTCCGGTTGCAGGATATTCCCGAACATGATGCGGGTGGCCCGCATGCGCTCGATCAGTTCCGGGTTGCGGGACAGCGCCACTCCGGCGATCATGTCGCTGAATCCGGACAGGTACTTGGTGGCTGAATAGAGGACCAGATCGGCCCCGAATAGCAAGGGATGCTGAAAGCACGGGCCAAGGAAGGTGTTATCCACCATGACGAGCGGGCGCGCCGGAAGGGTCGCGGCCGTTTCGACGGCCCGGCGGATGTCGGTCATCACCATGGTGGGGTTGGCCGGCGTCTCGATGAACACCGCGGAGAGGCCGTGCGCCGAGCGGATGGCCTCATCCAACGCCGCGCCGGCCCCGGCGGCAACGGGGATCCCCGCGATGCCGAACGGCTCCAGAAAGTCGCGGATCAGGTGCATGGTGCCGCCATAGGCCGGCACGGTGTATACGATGGTGCTGCCCGGGCGGGCGAAAGTCAGGAAAGCCGTCATGATGGCGGCCATACCGGAGTTGAACACCACGGCCCGTTGCGCCCCCGGTTCGAGGGGCACGATCTGGTCTTCCAGAATTTCGGCGTTGGCGTGCGAGATGCGGGAGTAGATCAACTCGCCGCGCTGGCCGTCCTCCGGCTGGAGCTTGCCGTTGGCGATGGCGAAGGCCCGTTCGGCGGCCTCCGGGCTGGAAAATACGTAGGTCGAGCTGCGGAAAACCGCCGGGCGCGCCGAACCCACCGACAGCGCCGGGTCGAAGCCACGCGTCAGCACGGCAGTAGCCGGACGAGCTTCGTGGGGCCCGTCTTTGTGGTGTGGCATAATGACTCCTCGTCCAAGAGTGTACCGCCGATGCCTGACAAATACCGTTATGAAGAGTTCACCTGGCCGGAAATCCGCCAGGCCGTCGCCGAGAACCGGGTGGCGGTGCTGCCCGTGGGCACCATCGAGCAGCACGGCCCCCACCTCCCGCTGGTGACGGATGTGCTCTGCGCCACCGAGACCGCGCGCCGGGCTGTCGAGCAGATGCCTCGCGAGGCGATCCTGCTGCCCTCCGTGCCGTACGCCTTCAATGTGCACCACCTGGATTTCCCCGGCACCATTGCCATCGAAGGGCCTACCTTCATCAACTACGTCACCGACATCGGAAAGAGCCTGGCCCACCACGGGTTTCGAAAGATTCTGCTGGTGAACGGGCACGGCAGCAACGTGCCGTTTCTGGACATTGCGGCGCGCAATATCACCAACCAGACCGAGGCCGTCTGCGCCATGGTGCCCTGGTGGAGCCTGATTCCGAAGCAGGTTTTCGACGAACTTCGCGAGGCCGAATGGCCCGGGGGTATGGCTCACGCCTGCGAGTTGGAAACCTCGATGCTGCTTTACCTGCGAGGCGACCTGGTGCAGTTCGACAAAGCCGGGAAGGACATCAACTTCGAGAAGACCGACTTTTTCTATTGGGACCTTCAGGCCGGCTCGCCGGTGTTCTTCCAGGAGTGGTTCAGCCGCTACTCGAAAACGGGCGCCGTGGGCGACCCCACGAAGGCGACCGAAGAGAAGGGCCGGCGCTTTTTGGAGGCGGTGGTGGAGAGGATGAAGGCGCTGATCAGGGAGTTCCGGGCCAGGGAGATCCGCCCCAGGGTGGACCACCATTAAACCCGCAAGCGGATCGGGAGCCGGCCTCCGGTTCTCCACCTGCCGCCGGACGGGTTCCCCAACGTCTGTCCCTTTCTCGGATACAATTCTCTCTTATGATCAAAGGAATCGAACACGCCGCGATCGCTACGCCCGATCCCGGGAAACTGGCCCAGTGGTACGTGGCCAATCTCGGCTTCGTCATCAACTACCAGTCCAAGAACGCCACGTTCGTGAAGGCGCCGGACGGGTCCATGATCGAAATCATCGTTTCGGAAGGCCAGCCAGCGCCGCCGGGAATGAAGGATCCCGGGCTGCGTCACCTGGCGCTGGCCTGCGACGATTTCGAGAACGTGTACGCCAGGCTGAAGGAGGCCGGCACGCACTTCCTCACTGAGCCCGCCAGCAGCAAGGGCAACCAGGTGGTGTTTTTTACAGATCCGGACGGAAACATCCTCCACCTGATCCAGCGCGAGAAGCCGCTGCTGTGAGCGGGCACCAGCCGTTCCAGTTCCATAACCTGGACGAACTCCGCGCCGCGATCGCGGAGTTGGGCGTAGAAGTGCCGGTCGCTGACGACCCTCGGCCGCTGATCGAGCCGGTGTCCGTCGGATCGCATCGCCTGGCTAACCGCCTGGTGGTTCTGCCCATGGAAGGCTGTGATGGCTTGCCGGACGGAGCGCCGGGCGAGCTGACGTTCCGCCGCTACCGGCGCTTCGCGGCGGGCGGGGCGAGCCTCCTGTGGATGGAGGCCACGGCGGTGGTCGAGGAAGGCCGGGCCAACCCACGGCAGTTGTGGATTCACGAGGAGACCGTTCCGGGCTTCGCAGCCCTTGCCTTGGAAACTCGCAGGGCCGCGGCGGAGGCGTTGGGTCCCTCGCACCGCCCGCTGCTGATTCTGCAACTGACCCACTCGGGACGCTACAGCAGGCCGGGACGCGCGGCCCGGCCCATCATCGCTCATCATTCGAAGTTTCTCGACCCGATCCACAACCTGGGTCCGGACTACCCGCTGATTTCGGATGACGAACTGGAACGGCTGGAAGACCGTTATGTCGAAGCCGCCCGCTGCGCGCTGCGGGCCGGTTTCGACGGTGTTGACGTGAAGGCCTGCCATCGCTACCTGGTCTCCGAACTGCTGGCCTCGCACACCCGGGAAGGGCGCTATGGCGGCTCGTTTGAGAACCGCACGCGATTCCTTCGCAACGTGGTCGGGAAGATCCGGGCAGCCGTTCCGGGTCTGCTGGTCACCTCGCGGATGAATGCCCATGATGCCATGGCATACCCTTACGGTTTCGGCATGGATCGTGACGGCAGCCTGAAACCGGACCTTTCCGAACCGGTTCAACTGGTGCGGTTTCTGGAAGCATCCGGGGCGCCGCTGGTCAACATTACGATCGGCAATCCGTACTTTAACCCGCACGTCAACCGGCCGTTCGACCTGCCGGTGAGCGGCGCGCCGGTCCCTCCCGAGCATCCCCTCGAAGGGGTAGCGCGCTTCCTGGGCATCGTGCGGGCGATTCAATCCGCATTTCCGGAAATGGCGGTGGTCGGCGGCGGGTATTCGTGGTTGCGCCAGTACTTTCCGCACGTCGCCGCGGCCGCGGTGCGCCAGGGGTGGGTCACCCTGGTGGGCGCCGGACGAATGGCCTTTGCGTATCCGGATTTTGCGCGCGACCTCGCCCAGCGCGGGCGTCTGGACGGCGAGCGGGTGTGCGTGGCCTGCTCGGCCTGCACCCAGATCATGCGCGACGGAGGGCGTACGGGCTGCGTACCGCGCGACGCCGCGGTGTACGAACCCATTTACAAAGCGGGCCGCGCCGAGGCAGTGGACACCATTCGCGTCATGGCCGCCACGTGCCGGCAGTGCAACGACCCGACCTGCGTGACGGGGTGCCCGGCCCAGGTGGAGATTCCCAAATTCGTCGGCCACATCGCCGCCGGACGCTTCCGCGAAGCGTACGAAACCTTGCGGGAGCGAAACATTCTGGCCGCCGCGTGCGGATACGTGTGCCCGTCGGAAACGCTGTGCGAGTCGGAATGCATCAACCGGCACTACACCGAGACGGTGCCGATCCGCCACCTCCAGCGGTGGGTTGGCCGCAAGGCCGTCGAGGAGGGGTGGGCCGCGACGCCGTTTGACGCCGCTCCGCCGACCGGCAAACGGGTGGCCGTAATCGGCGCCGGACCCGCCGGTGTGGCCGCGTCCGTGGCTCTGGCGCGGCTGGGTCATTCGGTGACTCTGATCGACCGGAGTCCGGTTCCAGGCGGCACGGCGCGCGCCACGATCCCCGCCGAGCGGCTGCCCGGCATAATCCTGAGCGAGGAGATCCGCCAGGTCCTGGCGGTTTTCGGCGACCGGATTGAACGGCGCACGGCAAGCCTGGGCGCGAGTTACACGCTGGACCATGTTTTTCGGGAAGGTTTCAGCGCGGTGTTGCTGGCCTTGGGCCTGAGCCGGGCCGTGGCGCTGCCAGGCGCCGCGCGGCCGGCGTCCGGAGTTGCCGGAGCGCTCGAGTTTCTCGAGCGGATCAAGTCCGGCGAGCGGGTCTCAGGCGCCGTGCTGGTTCTGGGTGGCGGGAATACGGCCATCGATGCCGCTCTCTCAGCTCGCAGAGCGGGAGCGGCGGACGTGTCGATCGTCTATCGCCGGTCCTTTGCGGAGATGCCGGCATGGCCCGGGGAGCGGGACGAAGCCATCCGCGGCGGAGTGAATTTTCTGATTCTGACTCAACCCCTCGGCTACGAAACCGACGCTGGCGGCCGCCTGACCGGTCTCAAAGTGGTGCGCACCCGCCTGGGCGAGCCCGGGCCCGACGGGCGGCGGCGGCCACAAACAATCCCCGGCAGTGAACACGTAATCCCAGCCGATCTGGTGGTGGAAGCCATCGGGCAGCGGGTGGAGCCCGATCTGGAAGCGGCGCTCACAGGCGTACGCTTCACCCCCGGCGGCCTGGTCGAGCGCCGCGCAGCCGGCAGCTATGAGACTACGCGGCCGGGCGCGTTTGCCGCCGGCGACCTCGTCAACGGCGGAACCACGGTGGTGCAAGCGGTGGCCGAAGGTGGCCGCGCCGCGCATGAAATCGACGCCTGGCTGCGCACTCCGGCCTGATGCGGCGTCAATCACCGGCCGGGGCGGGCGGTGGGCAGGGCATATCCCACGCGATCGGTCCGGGCCCGGAGGAGGAAGCCTTCAATGGTGGTCACGTAGAGCGTGCGGAGGTCCGCATCTCCAAAGGCGCAATTGGTTGGCCGCCGGCAAGGAACCGGGTGCATGTCGAGTACTTCGCCGGAGGGCGAAAAGACATAGATCATCGGTCCCGGGCCGCCCAATTCCCATCCGGCCGTCGCGACGATGTTTCCGTCCGCGTCCAGACACATGCCGTCGATCCCGCGGTGGGCGCCGAAATCGTGCAGCACCGCCGGATGGCCGAGGGTCCGGTCGGCGTTGACGGGATAGGCCCTCAAGTGGCGCGCCTCGGTGGGTTCGCGGCCGCTCTGCGCCACGTACAGCGTCGCGTAGTCGCGGGAAAAAAGCAGTCCGTTCGGCCGGGTGGTGTCGAAGGTAACCCGGAATATCGCGTAGGCGCCGCCGGGTTGGGGATCCAGGCGGTACACCGAATCGTGGTCGAGTTCCTTGTTGCCCCGGTCCTGGCTCCACGGGCCGGCGGCCCCCTCATAATACGGGTCGGTGAACCAGACCCTGCCCTCGGGATCGACCACCAGGTCGTTGGGTATGTTGAGGCGCTTGCCTTCGTAACGGTCCGCCAGCACCGTCACGCTCCCGTCAGCTTCGTAGCGGACCACCCGGCGCGCATCGGCGGTGACGCCGCCTTCGCAGGCGTAGAGGCGGCCTTGACTGTCCAGAGCCAGGCCGTTCGCGCAGTTCGTGTTCTCGCGATAGACCGAGATCCGGCCGGTGGCCGGGTCGTACCGCATGATGCGGCTCTGCTGAATGCGGGTGAACAGCAGGCCCGACCCGTCCCATACGGGACCCTCCGTGACCGCCCCGTAGGCGGGGTCCAGGATTTCAAATGTCCATGCCATGCCTTTCTAACGATATCGCACTGCCGCCTCCAGCGGCGCGATATACTGGAGTCTGCCGCACTTTTCTGGAACCGCGATCGATAATGGCTGAGACGAGTATTCTGTGGCTGCGTGTGGCGGCCGCGCTGTATTCGCTGGGGTTGCTTCACGCCATCCTGACGCTCACCCGCCGGAGGCAGCACTTATTCCGCGTCGCCGTTGGCGCTTTCGCATTCGCCGCCGTGTTGCACGGCGTGTCGCTGGTCGAACAGGCCGTCGAATCGGGCCACTTTCCGGCTAACAACTTCTTCGAATCCGTTTCTCTCTGCGCCCTGATCATTACGGTCCTCTATCTGGTTCTCTACCGGCGCTACAAGCTGGAGAGCCTCAGCGTCTTCATTTTTCCGCTGGTGTTCGTGATGACCCTGATGGCCACCCTGGCCAATCCGGTCAGCGAATGGAGCAGTCCTGCGGTGCGCGGCGCCTGGCTTACGGTGCATGTCGTGTTCGTGCTGCTGGGGTATGCCGCGCTGCTCCTCACCGCCGCCGCCGCCGTGGTGTACCTGATTCAGGAGCGGGAACTCAAGCGAAAAAAACCCAGGCAATTCTACTATCGCCTGCCGCCTCTCGGCACGCTCGACGATTTGATTTCCAAGGCCATGGCCTTTGGACTGGTCTTCATCACTCTGGCGGTCATCGCCGGAAGCACTTGGGCTTTCATTGAGCTGAAACGGCGCTGGATTCTGGAGCCCAAGATCCTGATTTCGATCCTCACCTGGGGCATCTACATGGCCATGGTGTTCCTGCGCCTCAACGCCGGATGGCGGGGGCGCAAGGCGGCTATTATCGCCCTGGTGGCGCTGGGCTGCTCGGCGATCACCTGGGCGGCGCACGCCCAGTTGCGGTCGTTGCTGACACCATGAAACTGCTGGTTACCGGAGTCAGTCACAAGACCGCACCCGTGGCCGTTCGCGAGCGCCTGGCGTTCGCGGCCGGCGCTCTGCCTGGCGCTCTGGCCCGCTTGAGGGCCTGCGATGGCATCAGCGAAGCGTTGATCCTTTCCACCTGCAACCGGGTGGAGGTCATGGTGACCTGTGAAGACGGTTGCGAGGCCCAGCCGGCCGTGGACGCCTTTTTGCGCGAGGCCTACAAGCAGCCGCTGGACGGACTGGAGCCGCACCTCTACCGCTTCGAGGGCAGGGACGCGATTCATCACATTTTCCGCGTGGCTTCCAGCCTGGATTCCATGGTGGTGGGCGAGCCGCAGATCCTCGGCCAGCTCAAGCAGGCCTACAACCTGGCCAGGGAACAAGGCGCGCTGAGCGGACTGCTCGAGAACGTGCTGGAGCGCGCCTTCAGCGTAGCCAAGCGGGTCCGCTCGGAAACCGGAATCGGACAAATGGCAGTTTCGGTCAGCTTTGCGGCCGTCGAACTGGCTCGCAAGATCTTCGGTTCGCTGACGGGCCGGACGGTCATGATTGTCGGCGCCGGGAAGATGTCCGAACTCGCCGCGCGCCACCTGCGGCGTTCCGGCGCCTCGCACATTTACGTCACCAACCGCACCTGGGAGCGAGCCCTCGAACTGGCGGAGGTTTTTCAAGGCACACCGGTCGAATATGACCGCTTTGCCGCCGCTTTGCCGGAGGTCGATATCCTGATCGCCTCCAGCGGCGCCCCGCATTACATCCTGAACAAGGGCGACATCGAGCGCGTCATCGCGGCGCGCCGTAACAGGCCCATGTTCCTGATCGACATCGCCGTTCCCCGCAACATTGCGCCGGCAGTGAACGATGTCGACAACGCCTTTCTTTACGACATCGACGACCTGGAAGAGGTGGTGAAAGCGAACCTGCGGGAGCGGTTTAAGGAAGCCGAGCACGCCGAGCAGATCGTCACCCACGAAGTGGAACGGATGGTGGCCCGCCTGAAGGTGCAGGAGGTCACGCCCACCATTGTCAGTTTGCAGGAGCAGCTTGAACAAGTGAGGCTCACCGAGCTGGAGAAGGCCCGCCGCAGGCTTGGGCCGCTGACGCCGCAACAGGAGGAGGTCCTGGAAGCGCTTACCCGGGGCATTGTCAATAAGATCGCCCACGGGCCGATTTCGGAACTGCGGCGCCAGGCCGGGCGACCCGAAGGTGTGCCGGTGATTGCCGCCATCCGGCGGGTCTTCGGGCTGGAGCCATAATGCTCGTCATTGGATCGCGGGGTTCGCAACTGGCGTTGTGGCAGGCCCGTTGGGTAGCCGGCCGGCTTGGGGAGATCGGCCTGGAGACCCGGATGGAGATCATCAGGACCACGGGCGACAGGATTACTGGCGTGCCGCTCGCGATGGTCGGCGCCAAAGGACTGTTCACCAAGGAGATCGAGGAAGCGCTGCTGGCCGGAACCATCGATCTGGCCGTGCACAGCCTGAAGGACCTGCCTACGGAGTTGCCTGCCGGCCTGACGATTGCGGCCATCCCGGAAAGGGAAGACGCGCGCGACGCCCTGGTGGGTCGACCGCTGGACGGCCTGCCCGCGGGCGCCAGGGTCGGCACCAGCTCGCTGCGCCGTTCGGCCCAGTTGCGGCACCTGCGGCCGGACCTGGTGGTGGAACCGGTGCGCGGCAACGTGGACACGCGCCTGCGCAAGCTCGATGAAGGGCGGTATGCGTCGATTGTGCTGGCTTCGGCCGGGTTGCGCCGCCTGGGCTGGGCGGAGCGGATTGTTCAGACTTTCGAGCCCGAGGTGATGTGTCCCGCCGTGGGGCAGGGTGCGCTGGCGATCGAGACACGCGACCGCGGAGCGGGACTGGAAGCCTGCCGCCGGTTGAACCACGAGCCCACCCGCATTGCCGTCACCGCTGAGAGGGCGGTGCTGCGGGCGCTGGGCGGCGGCTGCCAGGTGCCGATTGGCGCGCATGCCGTGGTCGCGGGTGAACATTTGGATATCCTTGCCATTGTGGCTTCTCCAGAGGGAGAACGGCTTTTGCGGGATTCCAGCAGCGGTCCCGCGTCCGAGGCCGAGCGTATCGGCGCCGGGCTTGCCAGACGGCTGCTCGGTGCGGGGGCGAGCCGGATTCTGGAGTCCGTCTACGGGAAACCGTCGCGGGGGAAGGACGCATGAACCTGGCCGGTCAAAAAATCGTGGTCACCCGGTCTCGCGAGCAGGCCGATGCGCTCGCGGCCAAGCTGGCCGCCCTGGGGGCCGAAGTGATCGAACTGCCCACCATCGAGATCCAGCCTGCCGCCGACTACGGTCCGCTGGACACCGCGATCGCGCGACTGGAGAACTACGACTGGTTGATCTTTACCAGCGCCAACGGCGTGCGTTATTTCGTCGAACGTCTGGACAGGTCGCCGCGCGATCTGCGCGCGCTGCGGGCGAAGATCTGCGCCATCGGTCCGGCCACCAGAAATGCCGTCGAGGCCTTGCACCTGAAGGTGGACCTGATCGGCAAAGAGTATGTCGCCGAGGGTCTCATCGAGGCGTTCGAGGGCTACGATCTCGAGGGCAAGCGGATTCTGTTGCCGCGCGCGGCTGTGGCCCGGGATGTGCTTCCGGCCGAACTCGCCCGGCGCGGAGCCAAAGTGGACGTCGTGGAGGCCTACCGCACCGGCATTCCCGCAGGATCCGAGTCTCTGGCGCGCGAGCTGTTTTCGCCCGGCGGCAAGCCCGACTGGATCACGTTTACCAGTTCCTCGACGGTGCAGAATTTCGTGCGCCTGGCCGGAGCCGAAGTGCTGGCGGGCGTCAAGGTGGCCTCCATCGGTCCGGTGACCAGCCGGACGGCCCGCAGGCTGGGCGTCGAGGTTACCGTGGAAGCCTCCGCCTACACCATGGATGGCCTGGTGGAGGCGATCCGGTCCTTCTGAGGCCGCGAGCCCATCCGGCGGCTACGACTCGACCGGCGTGGTCCACTCGAGGGTCTGCTGGAAATCCGCGGGGAGACGGTATGGCTTGCGGACCGCGGCGATCTGCTCGCCGCGGACGTCGATCTTCGCCAGGTCGTACTGCCCCAGACCCGCACGCCAGCAATAGAGCAGGTGGCCGATGCTCTCGGCCTTCATTCCCATGGCCTCCAGCATGACCCGGTCGGCGGCCAGATAATCCGTGGAAGCCACCGCCACCCGGTGATCGATGGGCGTGCCGCTGGCCGGACCGTTGCCCTCCATGCCCTCCCAGGCGTCAATCACGGTGGCGCCCCAGAACGGCTTCATGCGCTGGGCGAGCAGCAGCATGTTGTACTGCATCACGCGAATGGAGGGATGCATCCGGCGCTTGTCGTCCCACTTCACGGTCTCCTTGGGGCTCTGGTGCAGCGGTGCGCCCAGGGTCATGTTCTTCACCGAAAGCGTGACCCCGGCCAGCAGGTGAGTCTTCGCCACCGGCAGGCAGATGACGTACGCGCGCGGATCCAGCAACCGGGCCGCGACGCGGATCGGCACGGGATGGAGGTCGAAATCCAGAACGTGTTGAACCTCGTACCTGGCCTCTTCATTCAGGTCCACCAGCCGGACGCTCAAAGCGCGGTGCTCTTGTGCGGCCTTCGCGTAACCGAAGTTCTCATACACCTCACCGGTCACCGAGTGCCCGGACGATTCGGCCACGATGACGGGTTTCTTGTAACGGGCGGCCAGGTAGTCGAGGACGCCGAGCAGCGCGTCGGCATGCGAGCAGGCCAGCGGCTTGGTGGCGTTCAGCCCGTTGGGCTTGATGACCACGTAGTCCTTCTGCTTCAGGACCGGGCGGATTTGATCATCAATGGCTGCCAGAGCATCCGTAATGTTCTTGCGGCGGCTGTTACCGGTGACCACCGACACGGTGGACCTGCCCGAGTAGAAGGGGTACGCCATCGGTTCGCCGACGGCTTTGCCAAGGGGCCGGTCGGCCATCGCCGGGGGAGCGATCGCCGCGGCCGCGCCCGCCGCCTTCAGCAGACCTCTGCGCGAAAAAAGGTGGTTTCCGGTCTGGTTACCCATAGGCTTTTACGGTCAGTATATCGGAAAAACGGTCTGATCATCTGGATCTGGTGGATCTGGGCCATTCAGCGTCAGGCTTCAGGCCGCGTGTGTAGTATACGGCCTCTCGCAGAACCGGTAGAAAGCGTAGGTAAGAGGAAGAGTTCCCAGTACGCACAACAGGGCCGGCAACACTCCGTTGCCTCGAATGACCGGCCGCACGAACATGGCCACCAGCGAAGAGAGACCCATAACGCAGCAAGTCCCCTGGCTGCGTCGAGGCTGGTCTTCAGCATGTGCCGGGCGCTCCCCGGCTCACTGGATCACCCCGCGGTTGCGCAGGAACTCGAAGATCTGGGGAAACAGCGTGTCGAGTTGGGCTTTGGGGAAACCGTGCCGGCCGTCCCGCACACTGATCATCTCGGCGTCGGCGCCGGCATCGCGCAGGGCTTTGGTCAGTTTGACGCCGTGCTCGTACGGCACCGTCGGGTCCGCATCGCCATGAATCGTCAGGACCGCGGGCACGTCCTTGCGGACGTAGGTCATGGGCGAAACGCGGTGGGCCAGTTCCATGCGGCCGGCCTGCTCTGGAATCCAGGTAACCGCGTACTTGCGCAGGTGGGGTCCGGCCAACTGGTCGGCCACGTCCGTAATGCCATAGAAGTTGACCACGGCGCGCACCTTCGCCGGAGGTCCCAGCCTGGCGGACTTGGGAGTGAGGCCGGCCATCAGGGCCAGGTGTCCTCCGGCCGAGTCGCCCGTCACCACGATGCGCTTCGGATCCACGTTGTACCTTTTCGCGTTCCTGCGAAACCACTCCGCGGCTTTGAGCACGTCGGTGACCGCGGCGGGCGCGGTCGCGACGCCGGCCAGACGATACTCGACATTCGCCACCACAAAACCCCGCTCCACGTACCGGAGGCAGGACGGCACACGCTGTTCTTTGGAGCCGCCCACCCATCCTCCGCCATGGATCATAATGAGGCCGGGCCGCTTGCCCGTGGCCGCCGCCTTGGGTTGCAGGATATCGAGCACGGTCTCCTTGTACCGGTCGTACGGTATGTTGGACTGGACGGAAACGGTGTCGGGAATCTCCGGCGGATCGGGCGGGCGCTGGTCGGTGGCCACCTGCGCCGCGCAGCCGAACACCGCAACGAGTGCCGCGGCAGTGAACTTCTTCGCCCGCATACAAGACAGTATAGTAAAGACGAATGGGCAGACTTTTCTTCAGAGCTGTGCGGTCCGGGTTCCTGGTCCCTCCGGCTGGTGAAATGGCATGAGCCTGAGAATTTCGCAGGTGGGCCTGCGCGGGGTGGTGGGAACGGGAATGACCGCCGCGCACGTGCTCGATTTCGCCTCCGCGTTCGGGACCTTTCTCGCCGTTCCCGGGCCGGTGGTGGTGGCTCGCGACCCGCGGGCCAGCGGCGTCATGATCCGCGAGGGCGTGGTGGCGGCGCTGCTGGCGTGCGGCCGCGACGTCGAGGACGCCGGCGTGGCGCCCACTCCTGTGGTGCAGCACTCCATCCGGCGGCTTGGCGCGGCAGGCGGAGTTTCCATCGGCGCCAGCCATAACGCCTCGGAGTGGAATGCGCTCAAATTTCTGGGTGCGGAGGGCAGTTACCTTTCGACGGCCGAGGCCTCGGAACTGCTCGACATCTACCACTTGAAGAAATTCGACTTCGTGGAGTGGAACCGCATTGGCAAGCTGCGGCCGTGCGCCAACGCCATCGAGGCCTACATCGACGAACTCGCCACCCACTTCGACTTCGACGCGCTGCGCGGTTACCGGGTTGTCGCGGACTGCTGCAACGGCACCTCCTCCCTGATCCTGCGGCGCCTCCGGGAGCGCTTCGGGTTCGACGCCATCCTGATCAACGAGAAGCTGATGGGCGTGCAGTTCGCGCACTCGCCTTCCACCACCCGGGCGATGGTGGAGCTGCAACTGGCTCCCCTCATCCGCCCGCTCAAGGCCGACGCCGGCTTCCTCTTCGACGTGGATTCAGACCGTGTGGCGCTGGCTACCGAGGAGGGCGAGGCGGTTTCCGAAGAGCTCGTGCTGCCGATTCTGGCCGATTACCTGCTGCCGCGCGGCGCCGGCAAACTGGTGATTACGAACCTTTCGACCACGGCGCTGTTGGAAGAGATCGCATCCCGGCACGGCGGCAAGGTCGTCCGCGTGCCGGTGGGCCGGCAGGCCGCCATCGATGCGCTATCCAGCTACCGCCCCGAACAGATCGCCGTGGCGGGCGAGGGAACGGGCGCCGTCATGATGCCGCAATTCCGGTTTGTCTACGACGGCATCGCCTCGATGCTGGCGATCCTCTCGATGATGCGTGAACGAGGGCAGCGGCTCTCCGAAATTGTGCACGGATATCCGCGCTATTCGATCCTGAAAGGCCAGGAACCGCTGGTCTCCCAGCGGATCCCCGCGCTGCTGATGAAGCTGCGTGAGCGTTACCACACCGGAAAGGCCAACGTCGAGGACGGGTTGAGAGTGGATTGGCCCGGCCTCTGGTTTCACGTTCGGGTGAGCCAGACCGAACCGGCCGTGCGGATTATTTGCGAACAGCGCGGGGAGCCCCCGCGCGAGCTTTTCGACGCCCTGCTGGAGCAGGTCAGGAGCTTTGCCTGATGCCCCGGGAACACCTGCTCAAGATCGGCGTCTCCGGGATTCGTGGCGTGGTGGGCGAATTCCTCACGCCCGCCCTGGCTTGCGCCTTCGCCCAGGCATTTGGGACCTATGTGCGCGCCGGCCGGGTGGTGGTGGGCAGGGACACGCGCTCGAGCGGCGAGATGCTCCAACACGCCGTCAACTGCGGTCTGCTTGCCGCCGGCTGCGATGTCGTGGATGTGGGCATTCTGCCAACCCCCACCATCCAGATCTACGTCGGCGCCACCCGCGCCTCGGGCGGGCTGGCCCTGACCGCCTCTCATAATCCGCCCGAGTATAACGCCCTGAAGATGTTCAACGCGCAGGGCCTGTTCTTCAACAACTACGAGCGCAGTGAACTGCTGGATCTGTACCATCAGAGCAGTTTTCGCCAGGCGACGAACCCGGAGATCCGGAGCGTGAGCCAGGATTTTGCCAGGCCGCCGGAAATTCATCTCCGCCGCGTTCTCGAGCACGTGGACGCAGGGCGTATCCGGCGCAGCCGCTTCCACGTGGCTCTGGATGCGGTGAACGGCGCCGGCGCTGTGATGACCCCCGGGTTCCTGACAGAAGCGCTGGGTTGCCGGCTCGACGCGATTTCCATCGATCCCACCCAGCCGTTTCCGCGCGAGGCGGAACCGCGTCCGGACACACTTGGCGACCTGGCCGGCCTGGTGCGGCGCACCGGCGCTCAGGTCGGCTTTGCGCACGATCCGGACGGCGACCGGCTGGCGGTGGTGGACGAGAACGGCTGCGTGCTGGACAACGACGACGTGCTGGCGCTGGCCGTGGACGCGGCGCTTCGCCGCCTGCCCGGCGACGTGGTGGTCAACCTGACCACTTCGGCGGTGATCGACGACATCGCCGCACAACACGGGCGCAAGGTCCACCGCACACCGGTTGGCGAGGCCAACGTCGTGGAGATGATGCAGGCGGTTCATGCCGTAATCGGGGGTGAGGGGTCGAACGGCGGCATCATCTTCCCGGCTGTCCACCTGTGCCGCGACAGCTATACCGGCATGGCCTTCCTGCTGGATCGCATGAGCGAAACCGGCAAGACGGTCTCCCAACTGGCCGGCGCGCTGCCGCGCTACTACCGCAAACTGGGCAAAGCCGGTTACGAGCATGGGAAACTCGGCGCCCTCATGCAGGCGCTCGAAGAGAGCTTTCCCGGCGCCGAGACCGACCGCTCGGACGGGCTCAAGTTGATGTTTCCGGGAGCCTGGATTCACGTGCGGTCGTCGAACACGGAACCCATCCTGAGACTGGCCGCCGAAGCGCGGTCCGAAAGCCAGATGGAAGAGTTGTACGGGAAAGTGTTGCGGCTGCTGGAGGGCTGAGGGGCCTGGAAAGCCAGGCCCCGCGCGCAGCGTTTCGGGTCAGTTACTGAACACCAGCTTGGTCGTGGTGCCGCCCAACCGGATTTCCTGGATAGCCAGCTTGCCGCCGGATTCGGCATACCGCACCGTGGTGGATGCGAACTTGCTCTCGCTGTTTTCCACCTTCACGGTCTGTTCCACCTTCTGCTTGCCGTTGCTGATCACCACCTTGGTGTCAGTCACGTCGAGTTTGTACTCGCCGGCCTTCAATTCCGTGCCGCCCACGTGGGAAGGCTGAAACAGGGTTACCGAGTATGTCTTTGCGCTCGCCACCGAAAGCGCCAGAATCGCGAATGCAACAAGGAATCTCTTCATGAATGTCTCCTGAACCGGTAGGTTCGAACTGCTGAGTGTGCGCGTGGCCGGTTGACCACGAGACAAGGATACCATAAAGAACCACGCAAAAGTGGTGTAATCCCCTGGCAATAAATTCTCTAAACCGCTTGAGTACGACTTGCGGTTTCACTACAATTCTCCCCAGGAAGGAGGCTGGCCATGAGGCTTCTCGTCCCTCTCCTCTTCGTGGCGTCCTGCCTTTTCGGGCAGGGCAATACCGGCAACATTTTGGGAACCATCACCGATCCTTCGGCGGCTGTTGTGCCGGGGGTCAAGGTGTTGGTGACGAACGTGGAGACTGGCGTCCAGACTTCCACCGTTACCGACAGTCTGGGCAACTATTCGGTTCAGTTTCTGCCCGCGGGAACCTATCGGGTTGAGGCCGAGGCGGCCGGCTTCAAGAAGTTCGTGCGCGAAAACATCAAGCTCGATATCAGCCGCCAGTTGCGCGTCGACGTCAAACTGGAGACCGGCGCCATTACGGAGTCGGTCAGCGTCACGGCCGCGCCGCCTCTGGTGGAGACCGAAACCGGGTCGCTGAGCACCACCGTGGAATCCCGGCAGATGATCACTCTGCCCATTGGCCGGAACCCGCAGACTCTGGCCAACTTCGTGCCCGGGGTCGCCGAAGGTCCCGATGGCCGGATCGTCCAGGGTGGGCTGCCGCGCAAGGACCCATACTATGTGGACGGCGCCCACAACAGCCTGCACGTCTGGGGCGGCAATCCCGTCAATCCGAACCCCGATGTGCTCCAGGAATTCAAGGTGCTGACCAACAGTTTCTCGGCTGAGTACGGCGAGGCCAGCGGTGGCGTGATGGTCTCGTCCACCAAGTCGGGTACCAACGAATTCCACGGGAGCCTGTTCGAGTTTTTCCGCAACGACAAGCTGAACGCGGGCAATTTCATCACCCACCAGCGTCCCATCCTGCGCTACAACATTTTCGGCGGCACCGTTGGCGGCCCGATTCGAAAGAACAAGACTTTCTTTTTCTTCGGATATCAGAACCAGCGGCAAAAGGGGACCAGCGCGTACACGGGCTACACGGTTCCCCTTCCGGAGTTCAAGCAGGGCGACTTTTCCCGGCTTCTCGGCGCCGAGGCAGGCACCGACGCGCTGGGCGGCTCCGTGAGGCGGTACCAGATCTTCGACCCGCTCACGGCCCGCACAGTCACCGACTCGAGCGGCAAGACGGTGATTGTGCGTGATCCCTTCGCCAACAACCGTATTCCGGCCGCGCGCCTCAGTCCGGCGGCCCTCAAGATTCAGCAACTGTATCCGGCGCCGCTGGTCGACACACCCTTCGCCAACTGGAATTACTTCGGTGCGACGGTGAATTTCGAAAAGAACTACGACGCGAAGGTGGATCACAACTTCGACGAAGCCAACAAGCTCATGGTCCGCTACTCGCGCAAGTTCGGGCGCACCGAACAGGCTCCGGTGCTTCCCGACCCGCGCGCCGGAGGCGGCAATAGCGGCGCTGCGGACGGTCCCGGCTTCGCCATCTGGCCGGCCCACTACGTCACCACCAACTACGTGCATATCTTCGGCCCCCGCGCCACCAACGATCTGCACGTGAACTGGTTCGAGACGTTTCCCAGACGCACCGTTGCGGGTTACGGCGCCGTGAGCACGAAGGATCTGGGTATCAACGGCATGCCCAATGGCGATCAGAAACTCGGGACGCCGGAGTTCAATTTCGTGAACTTCACGCGGCTGGGCAGCAGTTGGGACACCCTGTTTATGGAATTGCAGATGAGCAAGTCGATCGTGAACGTGACTTCGATCATCCGCGACCGGCACAACATTCGCTTCGGCGGCGAGGCCCGCAAGATCCGCACCGACAATTTCCAGCCGCTGCCCGGCAACACGCAATGGTGGTTCTCAAACCTGTTCACCGACCAGCGCGGCTTCGGAACGTCCGGGTTCGACTACGCGAGCTTCCTGCTGGGTCTGCCGTATAACGCGGCGTACCGCATCTTCCCGGATTTCTTCCGTTCGCGCTCGGCGGTGTATGCGCTGTTCGTGCAGGACGACATCCGGGTGAGCCGGAAACTGACCATCAACATCGGGCTGCGGTGGGATGCGCCGTTGTGGTATCACGAGGCGCGGAACCGCGCGGGTGTCTTCGTGCTCGAGCGGGGCCAGTACGTGCAGTTCGGCAGCGAGGGTTTCCGCAATACCCCATGGGATCAGAACTGGAAGAACTTCGGCCCGCGTTTCGGATTCGCGTACAGCCCGTTTGGCGGAGGCAAGACCGTGATCCGAGGCGGATACGGGATCTTCTCGGTGGGCACCATGAGCAGCGGAGCCTATGGCTTCCTGGAGGCAGACCCGATTTTCTCCGACGCCTCGGGCGGCCGTTACGCCACGGTCGATTCGGTGAACTGGCGGGCCACGCTCGACAACTTTCCCTACTCGCCTTCCGACAAGACCGGCAAGAACTACCTGGCCGTCAATTCCTACCCGGACCACAACCCGATGGCCTACATGCAGCAGTGGAACTTCAGCCTCGGTCACGAGTTCCGGGGCGTGCTTGTCGAGGCCGGCTATGCGGCCAACAAGGGCACGCATCTGCACTACGGGGCATACAACGCCAATGCGATTCCGCTGGCGCTTGCAGCCCAGGCTCAAGGCCGGTTCATCGCGCCGTACATCCGGTACCCGCAATACCCAAACGGCGTCAACATTCAGACCTGGATCGGATCGTCGATCTATCACTCGCTTCAGATCAAGGCCGAGAAACGCTTTTCCGGGGGCGTCAGTTTCCTGGGCGCCTATACCTGGGCGAAGACCATTGCCACCGGCGACATCGGTTACCGGGACCCCATCGGCAACCGCAACCTCGACCGCGGCATCGAGCCCAACAGCATTCCTCAGAGGCTGACCATGGTCTGGAACCTGGAAGTCCCGGCCGGCAAGGGGAGAAGATGGCTCACCCGCGGCCCGCTTGTCTACCCGCTGGGAGGGTGGGAGGTTAACGGCACTGCCACGCTGCAATCCGGCTTCCCGCTCACCCCTTCGATCAGCTACAACAGCTCTCTGAACGGGGCGAGTTTCCAGCGGCCCAACGTGCTGCGCGATCCGTCGTTCGCGCCCTCGGCGCGGACGCTGGCGCGCTGGTACGACGTGAGCGCCTTCAGTCTGCCGGCCCTGTACACGGCCGGGAACGGCGGCAGGGGCTACGTTTACGGGCCGGGCCGCGAGTCCTTCAACCTCAGTTTCGCAAAGAGGTTTTACGGGTTTGGCGACGAGACTCGCAATCTCGAATTTCGCGGCGAGTTCTACAACATTACCAACACGCCTCAGTACAACAACCCGAACATGACGGTGGATTCGCCGACGGCTGGACGCATCACCGGCGCGGGCAACGCGCGCCAGATCCAGTTCGCCATGAAGTTTTACTTCTAACAGGCATATCTCATGAACAGACGAGAACTGTTATGCGGCATGGCCGGCGTAGTTGCTGGAAAGGCGGCGGCGCCGGCCCGCGCCCGCTCTCTGACGGTCCGCGCCTTCGAGCCTGACGGCAAACCCTGCGGCGCGGACCGCCTCAACAAGCTTCTTCTGACCGAACCGAACGGCCAGCCCTGCCGCCTTCTGCCGAAAGCGCAGGCGGACGGCACGGCCGCCATCGAACTTCCCAAGGGCAAGTTCGAAATCATGATGATCCTGCCCGTCCGGGATTTCGGGCAGGTCTACTTGTATGCCGATAACGCGGGCGCGCTGTACGGTCCTTCCACGTCCGGCGAACTGCTGCTTAATTACGAATTCGCCCGCAGCCGCGCGGCCTTTGTGCGGCGCTACATGAAGGCGGCGCAAGCCGAGGGCGTGACCTTCACCGCCGGGGTCACCGAGCGGCTGAACCGCGGCGAAGCGGCTTTGGCGCGGGCCTCGGATGCCCGCGAGCCCGCAGCCCGCGCGGGCCATTCGAACGACTCGCTTGCCGAAACGATGTGGGCGGGAGAGATGGCTGCGGTCGAGCGCGCCCGGCATCACATCTCCCGCAATGGACCTCGCCCGGGTTTCCTGTTCGGGTGCAACGCTTTCGGCTACGCCAAGTCCGAAGAGTATGCCCGCCTGTACCGCGAACTGCTGAATTTCGGCACCGTGCCTTTCTACCGCGCTTCCACCGAGAAGGTTGAGGGCAGTCCGGACTACAGCGCGGTGGACGCCATCCTGGAGAAGATGGCCGGCGCCGGTATTCTTACCAAGGGACACCCGCTGGTCTGGTTCCACTACGCGGGCATCCCCGAATTTCTGAAGAAGAAGTCCTGGGCGGAAATCAAACAGAGCTCGCGGGATTACATCCTTCGCAGCGTAGGCCGCTATCGCTCGCGCATCCATGCCTGGGATGTCATCAACGAAGCCCATGACTGGGCCAACGAATTGGGCTTCGATCACGACCAGTTGCTCGAGATCACCCGCCTGGCCGCGGATACCACGCGGGTGGCCGATCCGACGGCCTTCCGGGTAGTCAATGCCTGTTGCACGTGGGGCGAATACGCGGCCGAGGGGAAGAACTACAAAGGCGTCATGCGCACGCCCATCCGCACGCCGCTTGAGTATTACCAGGCTCTCGACGCCGCGCGCGTTTCTTACGAAGCCGTGGGGCTCCAGCTCTACAACCCTGTTCGCGACATGCTCGAGATCGAGCGGCAACTGGAGCGCTTCTTCGTTTTCTCGAGGCCCGTGCACATTACCGAGCTGGGAGTGCCCTCCGGCGGCGCGCCCGCCAAGGGGATGGGCACGGAAAACGTCTGGCACGGTACGGCCTGGACCGAAGCCACTCAGGCGGACTGGGTGGAGCAGTTCTACACCATCTGCTACAGCAAACCACAGATTCAGGCCATCACTTGGTGGGATTTCGCTGATCCGGCGTTCATTCGCGAGGGCGGATTCCTCGACAAGAATTTCCGGCCGAAGGAGTCCTACCGGCGGCTGAGCCGCCTGATCGCATCGTGGAAGGGATGACGCTTGCGCTGCTTATCCTGCTGGCGGTGGATTTCACGACCGTCGAACGGCTGATCGGCGCCGGGGATTTCCGGGGCGCGCTGGCCGCGCTGCAACGCGCGCCTGAGCGTGCTTCGGCACGCTGGCACTTGCTGGCGTCGAAGGCATACGACGGGCTGGACGACCCGAAGCGCGCCGTCGAGGAAGCCGAAGCGGCGCTGGCGATTGATTACCGCAACGAAGCCATCCATCTGCAACTCGCGCAGATCTTCCTGACCCGCAACACGCCCGAGCCGGCCTACGAGATTCTCAGCGAGGCGCGGCAGTTATTTCCGGATTCTCTGATGATCCGGTTGGGACGCGGCCTTGCCGCCAAGGAGTCAGAGCGCTACGACGAGGCGCTGGCCGACTTGAGCGAATGTCTGCGGCGGAGGCCGGACTGGGGTCTTGCGCTGGATGCGCTCGGGGCCGTGTATCTGCACCTGAACCGCGCCAGTGAGCTTGCGAAAGTCGCCGCCGCGCATTGTGATCGCAATCCGCGGGACTTCCGCGGCTGGTACTATCTGGCGGAGGCACGGTCGGCGCTGGGCATGCAGGACGGTGAGAGCGAGCGGCTGGTGACGCGCTCGATTCAACTGAATCCAAACTTTGCCGCCTCCCACGCTCTGCTGGCGAAGATGCTGGCGGACCGCGGGGACACCGCCGGCGCTATCCGGGAACTCGAGCAGGCCGTGAAACTGCGTCCCGATCACCGGCCCTGGCACGTGCGCCTGGCCAATGCGTACCGGGATGCGGACCGCGCTGCCGACGCGGAGCGGGAACTCGCGGTTGCGCGCCGTTTGGAGGACCAGGAACGGCGGCCGGTTCCGGTGCTCAAGTATCACCGGGGCAAGAAACAGCCTTGAAGGTTCGGGTAGAATGGCGCGACGGACATGGCGCTACTGACTCGCAGGCAATTGCTGGAGAGCCCGGCGGCCGTTCTCGCCGGCGGAGAACCGATAGAGGTGCGGAGCGCGGCCGGGACCGTACGAGCCGGCGCGCCGGACTACACGTGGGAATGGTCGGCCGCGGATGACACCTTCCGGCTGCGCGATTCCAAGGGCCGCGTAGCCGCAAGCGGGAAGTTGCAGCCCGCCATCGTTACCGTCCGCGGCCGGGCACGAGTGTGCACACCGGGGCGAGTAGCCGGGCACGAGGCCGGGTCCGATTCTCTCACCGTGCGCTACGGCGGCGTCAACGGCGGCGGAGGCATCGGGATCACGCTCCGGTTTCAGGCTTCCGGAATCTGGTTTGAGCCGGTTGTTTACGAAAGCACATCCCCCGAAGACGTGGTCGACCTCCGCTACTTTGCCGAGGGCACTGGTGACGATGCCAGGCCGGCTCTGGCATGCCGCTACGTCGTGATGCCGGGCATCAACGAGGGCACCGCCGTCAGCCCGATTCTTACCGCCGATACCAGGCTCAACGTGACGAACTGGCTGGGACGGGGCTCCCTGCCCGCTCCGGGACTGCACCAGCAATGGGGACTGCCGGCCCACTTCTTCTGCGGTTTCGAACGCGGCGGCTATGGACAGCCCGGCGCGCTGACCACCGGCCTTTCCGGCGCCTTCTGCTGCGGCTTGGCCGGGCTGCCGGCGGGCGACCTGTTCCTTCAGACCGCCGCCGGGCGGCACAGCCTGATCGTCAGCGTGCGGAGCGACCTCTGGCATCACGCCCGCGGGCCGGCACGCCTCTCGCTCGGCGCAAAACTGCTTTGGACCATGGGCTCGGATTTTCGCGAGGCCATTCGCGCGTACTATCTCGGACTGGAACGCGAGGGCGCCATTCGGCCCAAGAGCAGTTCCCCGCGCAAAAGCGCGGCCATGCTGAGCCCGCAGTTCAACACCTGGGGCGCTCAGGTGGCAACGGGCAAGGCGGGTGCGCGGCTGGACGAGGCCAGCCTGAACCAGTTGTACGAAGACGTGCGGCGCGCCGGCATGAAGCCGGGCATGTTCGTCATCGACGACAAGTGGGAGGGCAAGTACGGGAACCTCGAGCACTCCGCCGGGAGGCTGCCGCACTTCGAGGAGTTCCTGGAGCGCGTGCGCCGGGACGGGCTGCGCACGGGCCTGTGGGCCGCCTTCATGCGCTGCGAAGATCCGCGCGATCTGGGACTGGCGCCGGCCCACATGCTGCGCGGCGCGGACGGCAAACCCATCCGCAACAGCGGCGGCTGGTACCTCCTCGACTTCACTCAACCCGAGGTGCAGACGGTGCTTCGGGAGCGCGCCCGCCGGTTCGCGCGACGCTACCGGCCGGACCTGATCAAGTTCGATTTCGGCTACGAGTTGCCGCCGCTTGCAACGGCCGCTCCCAAAGATCTGTCCTGGGCCGGAGAGCGCATGCTCCTGAAAGGCCTCGAGGTGGTGGTAGGGGCTCTGCGTGAAGAGAACCCCGATATCGTCGTGATGTATTACTCGCTTTCGCCCCTGCTGCTCGATTACATCGACCTGCACAGCCCCGACGACCTCTACCTGTGCTCCGGAGAGTACGACGTTGAGGCCAACCGGCGTTTCTGGTTCTCGAGCCTGCTGGGCGAGCTGGGAGTACCCACCTACGGGTCGGGCGGGTACGACTGGATCTCGATGCCGCAAATCTGGTTCGATTCGGCGCTTGCCGGCACGCTGGGGTCACTCCAGAGCTTCCGGGGAGACGAGCGGGATAGCGGGCCATCCCCGGAGCGAGTGGCCAAATACAACGGGTTGTCCCGTGTGCTGCGCCGCGCGACGCGGTTCCGCATCGAGCCGGTCGGAGAGGCGCCGCCCTTTGCCCCGACTCGCGGCGCGCACGCCTCCTCGTGGGCGCGGTACGAGGGCGAAGAGCTCGTCGGCGTGGCCCTGCGGGGAGCGTGCGCCTACCGCGACCTAGTGCGAACCAGCAGCTCTGTGGTGCTGACCTCTCTCGACCCCGAGGGACTTGCGCGGGCGCGCCGGCTTGGCGCCGTTCCGTACGGCGATGGCGAACTGGCGCTGAAGCGAACGGGCGCCGCATCCCGGGTGGTGGTCAAGCGGCATCTGTTCGGCGGGGCGGTGGAGGATGGCGGCGCGGAGGCCGGGGGCGGCAGCCTGCGGCTGCCCTTTCAGGAGCGCGCGGCTCATGGCGCCCCGGTCGAATGGATCGAGATCACGGTCGAGTGAGGGTCAGTACAGGATCTTGTCCGGTTTGGCGGCCCACTCCCGAAACGCCGCCAGGGATTCCTCGCGCATGGTCTGAATCATCTGGATGCTCCGCTCGCCGGTGGGCCGCGCGAACTCGCGGTAGATGAAAGCGTCGTCGAAACCGGCTTCGGCCGCGTCCGCCGCGGTAGCCGCGTAGTAGACGCGCGCCGGACGGGCCCAATAGATGGCGCCCAGGCACATGGGGCAAGGCTCGCAGGTGGTGTAGATCTCGCAGCCGTGGAGTTGGAACGTGCCCAGAGCGCGGCAGGCTTCGCGAATGGCCACAATTTCGGCGTGGGCGGTGGGGTCGTTGGTTGAGGTCACCCGGTTGGTTCCCGCGGCGATCATCTTGCCGTCTTTCACCACCACGGCCGCGAACGGACCGCCGCGGCCCTCACGCACGTTGCGCACGGACAGATCGATGGCGGTTTGCATGAAGGCATTCGTCATGGGGTCTAGCGCATGTAGAAAAGGCTCAACCTGGGCAGGCCGGCCTTCTCGAGCAGGCGGCGCTCCAGATATTGCCGCTCGAGCATGCTCAACTGCTCCGCGGTCATTTTACTACGGTAGGGCCGCAACTGCCGGTCGAGTTCCTGCCGGGCGGCGAGGAGTTCTTCCTCGGTTTGGGCGGCCTGAAGCGCCGCGATCATCTTGTCCTCGAGCGCGGTGAGGCGTTGTTCCAGCCCCTCGAGCGCAGTCACATGCTGCTCGGCCTCTTCGGCCAGCCGGCGAAGCGTCTGGGCGATCTCCGCGAATCCCGCCCTGCCAACGGCTTCCGCGTTTTCGCCCAGATAGCGCCGCAGCTCATCGGGAGAGAAGGGGGCGGAGGTTTTCCGTTCGGGGCGGGGCTGGCCGGTGTCCGCCATCGCTTTGGCCTCGGCCAGCACCGCCTGCGAGCAGTAGGCCAGCGAGTTTACCATTTGGACTTTCGATTTGCGGCTGCGCCACTTTTCAAACGCCGCGTCGATGCCGCGCAGGACCGCTTCGAGCGGCACCTCGGATTCCTTCCAGCTTTCGATCAGGGCCCAATCCACCGGCGAGAGCAGAAACAGGCCGGTGCCGCGGGCGCGCTGGAAGTGCTCCTCGATTTCGGTGAAGTAATTGAAGTAGTTGCCGGTCCAGTCTTCGTTCACTGCGGGCGGTTCCGTTCCCAGATCAGGCGCAGGCCGTCCAGGGTCAGGTTGTCGTCGATCTGCTTCAAGTACCGCGAGCCGCGCGCGATCAACCGGGCTTGTCCCCCGGTGGCGACCACGCGGGTGGAAGCGCCCAACTCGGCGATGAGACGCTCCACGATGCCGTCGATCATCCCCAGCGCTCCATAGTAGAGCCCGGATTGCATGCTGGCCACGGTGTTGGTCCCGATCAGGCGCGCCGGGGCGCGGAAGTCCACCAGCGGCAGGCGGGCGGTCTTGGCAAACAGCGCCTCGATGGAGATGCTGATGCCGGCAGCAATCACCCCGCCCAGGTACTCGGCCTCGGCGGAGATGGCATCGAAGGTAATCGCCGTACCCAGATCGACCACCACGCAGGGCCCGCCGTACTTATGAAACGCGGCCACACCGTTTACCACACGGTCGGCGCCCACCTCGGCCGGGTTCTCGTAGCGGATCTTCAGGCCCGTATCGGTGAACGGTGTGACGAACAGAGCCTCGGTGTGGAAATAGCGTTCGGCCGCCAGCGCCAGGCTGGAGTCCAGCGGCGGCACGACGCTGGCGATAATAATCCCGTCCACGCAGCGAATGTCGAGAGAGGCCAGCGCGAAAAGGTTGCGGAGCAGTACGCCCCACTCGTCGGCGGTTTGCTCGTGCACGGTGCTCAACCGCCAGTCGCCGGTCAGCTTGCCGTCTTCGAAGGCTCCGATGGTGATGTTGGTATTGCCAACGTCCAGAGCGAGAAGCATGACCAGACGATTTTACCGCGGCCCGGCGGCTGGCTCAGTGCTTCGTACTGAGGCGCTGATAATTCCGCAGCACCCGATTCACGTAAGTCTGGGTTTCGGGATAGGGGGGCACGCCCTGGTAGCGATCCACGGCGCCGGGACCGGCGTTGTAAGCGGCCAGCGCAAGGTCGGAGCGGTAGCCGTATTTCCGCAGCAGATCCGCCAGGTACTGCATGCCGGCTTCGACATTCTGCCGGGGATCCAGGGGATCGGCATTGAGCTCGCGCGCGGTTGCGGGCATGAGTTGCATGAGCCCGATCGCTCCTTTGGGCGAGACAGCATCAGGCCGGTAGCCGGATTCCGCCTTCACCACACTGTGCAGGAACGCGGGTTCGACGCCGTACTTTCCCGCCACGGTTTCCACGATCCGTTGCGGGTCCGGGGGTGGAGCAGCGGTTTTCGGCGGGACAAACCCGGCGGGCGGAGCCGGCACGTACTCCTCGGCCTGGAAGCCCAGGATGCTGCCGGCGGGCACTTCGATGAAACCGCCGTTCAAATGGAGACGCACCTTGTCGCCCGCGGGTTCGTGGCGATCCACGCGCATGCGCGCGCCCGAGTCGAGCAGAGCGTACTCCGCGGCCCAGAGCGAGACAGCCGCCCAGGGCAGCATCAGCACCAGTCTCCTCATGACACCCGTTCCGCTATCATAAACAGGGCTCTATGAATTACCTGACGCACCTGGAGTGCAGTCTGTGCAATCGAAAATTCACTGCCGGTGAAATCCATGGCCTGTGTTCCTGCGGCGGGCCGCTCCTGGTCCGGTACCACCTGGCCCGGCTCCGCTACGAGTGGCCCCGCGAGTCACTCTGGGCTGCCCCGAACAACATGTGGCGCTACGCGCCCCTGCTGCCGGTGGCCGATCAAAGATCCATTATCTCACTGGGTGAGGGCATGACACCGCTGGTGCGGGCGCGGCGGCTGGGCCCGGCCCTGGGACTTGAGAGCTTGTGGATCAAGGATGAAGGTCTGAATCCGACCGGGTCGTTTAAGGCCAGGGGTCTGGCCTGTGCCGTGTCCGTGGCCGGTGAACTGGGCATTCGCAAGGTGACCATCGGTTCAGCCGGAAACGCGGCCAGCGCGCTGGCCGCTTACGCGGCGGCAGCCGGCATGGAGGCCCGAGTGTTCCTGCCGCGCGATGTCCCCCAGGCCAACTTCCTCGAGTGCGCGGCTTTCGGCGCGGAGGTGACCCTGGTGGACGGCCTGATCGGCGACTGCGCGCGCATGGCCGCGCAGGCCGAGGGCTTCTTCGATCTCGGAACCCTGAAGGAGCCTTACCGGATTGAAGGCAAGAAGACGATGGGCTTTGAAATCGCCGAACAGTTCAATTGGGAGCTGCCGGACGCAATTCTGTATCCGACCGGCGGCGGCGTCGGGCTCATCGGCATGTGGAAAGCCTTCGCCGAGCTGGAGGCGGTGGGATTCATCGGCCCGAAACGTCCGAAAATGATCGTGGTGCAGGCCGAGGACTGCGCACCCGTGGTGCGCGCTTTCCAGGCCGGCGAGCGGCGCGTCACTCCCTGGGAAAACGCGCGGACACTGGCCAGCGGTCTGAGAGTCCCCAAGCCGCTGGGGGATTTTCTGATCCTCGACGCCGTGCGCGAGAGCGGCGGGACGGCCGTTGCGGTGAGCGACGCCGCTATGCTGGACGCGGGCCTGCGCCTGGCGCGCGACGAGGGTATCTTCGCCGCCCCGGAAGGGGCCGCTTGCATCGCCGCGCTCGGCCGGCTTGTATCGGACGGTGTTCTGAAGCCCGCCGAGCGAATCGTGATCTACAACACGGGCGCCGGGCAGAAGTACCCGGAAGCCTACGGGACGCGTTTCCCCCGGCAGGCTGTTTCCGAGCAGGATAAACTGGGAGGACTGATCACGCCCCGATGAGAGATCTCGCCCTCAACGCCCTGGAGGCCGCACACCGCCCCGGCGTCTCGTATGCCGACGTGCGGGTGGTGGAGACCCGGGATCGCCAGGTTTCCACCAAGAATGGCAAGCCGGGCCACCTCTCCGCGTCGTACTCGCTCGGGCTTGGCATTCGCGTGCTGGCGCAGGGCTGCTGGGGATTCGCCGCCACCGACGATCTCACCGCCGGCGGAATCGGCTCCGCCGCAAGGCTGGCCGTGGAAATTGCCCGCTCCAGCGCCGCGGCGAAAAAGCGCGACGTCGTTCTGGCGCCGGAGGACGCGCACACCGCCGAGTGGACCTCGCCCTGCCGCATCGATCCCTTTGCCGTCCCGGTGGAGGAGAACCTGGCCGTCCTTCTCGCCATTGACGCGGAGCTGCGCCACAATCCCGCCATCACGCTGGCCGAAGCCTCCATGCATTTCGAGCGCCGCAGGCAGGTGTTCGCCTCCTCAGCGGGCAGCCTGATCGACCAGACCCGCACAACCAGCGGGGCGGGATTTTCCGCCCTCTGCTACCGGGACGGCGATATCCAGAGACGATCCTACCCGAACTCGTTCGGCGGCCAGTACCAGTTGAAAGGGTACGAGCTGGTCGGGGAGCTGAATCTGCTCGCCAACGCGCCGCGCGTGGCCGAGGAGGCTGTGGCTTTGCACTCGGCCGATCAGTGCCCCGAGGGTGAGTTCGACCTGATTCTGGACAGCTCGCAGCTTGGGCTCCAAATCCACGAATCGATCGGCCACCCGATCGAACTCGACCGCGTGCTCGGGTCGGAGGCCAACTATGCGGGCATGAGTTTCCTGACGCTCGACAAGCTGGGTGTCCTGCGATACGGTTCCGGCATCGTCAACGTGGTGTGCGATGCGCGCCTCGAACACGGGCCGGGGCTGGGGACCTTCGCATTCGACGACGAAGGCGTGCCCGCGCAACGCACGGACATCATCCGCGAAGGCCGCTTCACCGGATACATGACCTCGCGGGAGACGGCGCATGCCATCGGGCAGCGGCGCTCGAATGGCACCATGCGCGCCGATGGTTGGGGCCGGATTCCCCTCATCCGGATGACGAACGTGAGCCTGCTCCCAGGTGAACAGTCGCTTGAGGAGGTTTTTGGCGGGGTCGACCACGCCATTTACATGGAGACGAACCGGAGCTGGTCGATTGACGACCGGCGTTACCATTTTCAGTTCGGCTGTGAGATCGGCTGGGAAATCCGCAACGGCAAGAAGACGCGCATGCTCAAGAATCCCAGCTATAGCGGCATCTCCACGGAGTTCTGGAACGCGTGCGCTGCAATTGCGGGACCGGAGGAATGGACGCTGTGGGGCACGCCGAACTGCGGCAAAGGGCAGCCGGAGCAGGTGATCGGCACCGGGCACGGGGCCTCTCCGGCGCGCTTTCACAGCGTGAAGGTGGGCAGCGCATACACGGGGTGAACCATGCTCGAATCCGAATTGCTCCCCAGGCGCCGGTGTGAGGAAGTTTTTGGTGTCGCTGCGGCGGCCGCGCGATCGATGGGCGTCTCCCAGATCGAGGCTACCGTGGGCGCGCATGCGGATGCGCTCACCCGTTTTGCCAACAATGCCATTCATCAGAACGTGGCCGGGCGAACGAGTTATCTTTCCGTGCGCGCCGTGCTGGATGGGCGGACCGCACGAGCCACGACCAACCGGCTGGACGAAGCATCGGTGCGCTCGGCAGTGGAACAGGCCGTCGCCATCACCCGCGCCCAGGCGCCCGATCCCGGCCTGCTGCCGCTGGATGCGAAGCGGGCCGTCCCGGAGGTGGACCGCTATTTCGATTCCACGGCGCGGGCCGAGCCCAGTGACCGGGCGCGAGCCGTGGCCGAGGTCATCGGAGGCGTCGAGGCCGGCGGTTTCAACTCGGCGGGCATCTTCGCCACCAACCGCTCGGTCGTGGCGCTGCTGAACACGCGCGGAGCGCTGGCCTATCACGCGGAAACCATGGCTCAGTTCGCGATCACGGTCATGGGGGAGGACAGCTCGGGATGGGCGAAAGCCTCCAGTTGTTGCCTGCTCGACCTGGACCATCGCCGTCTGGCGGCGAGAGCGGCGGAGAAGGCCCGCGCCTCTTGCCGGCCCCGCGAGCTTCCGCCCGGGCGCTACACCGTCATCCTGGAGCCGGCCGCGGTGCTCGACCTTGTGGGTCAAATGTTCGGCGACTTCAGCGCCACTGCGTTGCGCGAAGGACGCAGTTTCCTGGCCGGCCGCATCGGGAAGAAGATCTTCGGCGACAATGTCACCATTTACGACGACGTCTTCCATCCCATGCAGGCCGGCGCTCCCTTCGACGGCGAGGGCGTGCCGCGCAAGCGCCTGACCCTGGTGGACAAAGGCTACGTGCGCGAAATCCCCTATTGCCGCCAGGCCGCGCACGAAGCCGGCGCCGAACCGACCGGACACGGCTTCCCGTTGCCAAACGAAATCGGAGAGGCGCCCGTCAATATCGTGGTTGCGGGGGGCGATACATCGCTCGAGCAGATGATCGCCTCGACCGGGCGGGGCATCCTGGTTACGCGCCTCTGGTACATCCGCGAGGTGGATCCTTACGAGAAGATCATGACCGGCATGACCCGCGACGGCACGTTTCTGATTGAAGACGGGGAGGTCGCCTGCGGGTTGCGCAACTTCCGCTTCAATCAGAGCCTGATTGAGATGTTGCAAAACGTCGAACTGCTCTCGCCCGCCGCGCGGACCTCAGGGGAAGAGGCCATGGATATGGTCGTTCCGGCCATGAAAGTGCGGGACTTTCATTTCACCGAAGTGACGAGATTCTGATTCTGTCCAGTTCGGCGAGGAAAAGCCGGGCTACCCGCGGGGAATCGAACCGGCTCACCCATTCCGCGCCTTGCGCCGCCAATTGGGTCCGGAGCGCCGGCTCGCGATGGAGCCGCTCAATCGCTTCGGCCAGCGCCCCGGCATTGTCAGGCTCGACAAGGACGCCGTGACGCACCACCTCGGGGACGGCGGCGGCGCGCGCGGCCACAATGGCTTTGCCCGCCGCCATGGCTTCGAGAAACACGATGCCGAAGCCTTCCTGGACGCTGGGCAGGCAGAAGATGTCCGCGCGGTTGTATTCTTCCGCCAGGGCCGCTTGGGACACATCGCCCAGCCACTCGACCGTGGTTTGCAGGCGCAGCCTGCGCCAGAGCGCTTTGAGGCGCGGCGCTTCCGGACCGTCTCCCACCACGCGGACGCGCAAATCCGGGATTCCGCCGCGCAACCTGGCGGCAGCGTCCAGAAGCAGGTGCAGGCGCTTGCGCGGATAGAACCGGCATACCGAGAGGACGGTGAACTTCCCCTGATCCGCCGGCGCCGGGTTGCGGGCGAGAATCTCGCGCCACGCCGCAAGGTCGATCGGCTCCGGGACAATGCTCTCCACGCGCGGGATTCCGTACAACTCTTCCAGGCGGCCGGCCGCGTACCGGCTGGTGGTCATCACCAGGTCGGCGCGCCGCACGTGCTCGGCCTCGCAATGCGCCTGGATCGCCATGGTGGCTCGGGTCACGCCGCTTTCGTGGCGCATCTCGTCCGCGATCACGCCTTTAATCGAGGCCACGTGCGGTGTGCGGCCGCGCCGGACGACCCGGTAGCCGTCCATGTCGAACCCAACCGTTACGTCGGACCGGTCGCGGCGGAACCGCAGCGTTTCGTTGTAGAGGAGGCGCTCCAGCGTATAGACGGGCAGGCGAATCGAGGGCGTGACGATTTCCACTTCCGCTCCCGCCGCGCGCACCGCGCCGGCCAGCGTGCGGATGCCGACATAGGTCCCGCTGCCCGCTGTTACGCTCAACGGCGTCGAAGTAAGAAACCGGATACGCACCTGGATTCAGTGTTGCTCCAGCATCACGGGATGAAAACCGCGCACCACTGGATTCATTGTAGGCGATCTCTCCATGCCATCTGTTACAGTGGGGCAATGCGGCTCCTTGGTCTGCTGTTGCTTGCGTTCCCGGCTGCCGTGGCGCAGACGCAGCCCGGCCTGGAGGGACACTGGCAGGGTACGCTCGACGCCGGACCCATGAAGTTGCGGCTTGCGCTGCATATTCAGAAGGATCCTGGCGGCGGGCTTACAGGCACGATGGACAGCCTGGATCAGGGCGCCATGGGCCTGCCTATCGACAAGATCACCGTCGAGGGCTCCAGCGTCCGGCTGGACCTGAACCGGATTGGCGGCTCGTACGAGGGAAAGCTGGACGCCGCCGGCGGGGAACTGACCGGCGAATGGAAGCAGGGTGGCGCGTCGCTGCCGCTCTCCTTCAAGCGGTCCGAAAAGGCGCTGGAACTGAAGCGCCCGCAGGAACCGTCGAAGCCATATCCGTACCGGGAAGAGGAGGTGTCCTTCGAGAACAAGCAAGCCGGGGTGAGGCTCGCCGGTACGCTGACCCTGCCCCGCGCGGCGGGCCCCCATGCGGCCGTGCTGCTGATCTCCGGTTCCGGACCGCAGGACCGCAATGAGACCGTGGCCGGGCACCGTCCTTTCCTGGTGCTGGCGGACTATCTCACCCGGAAGGGAATCGCCGTTCTTCGCACCGACGATCGGGGTGTGGGCGGTTCCACGGGCGACCCGAGGACGGCCACCACCGAAGACCTGGTCGGTGACACGCTGGCCGGCGTAGCCTTTCTGAAATCCCGAAAAGACATTGATGCGCGCCGGATCGGCTTGATCGGGCACAGCGAGGGCGGGCTGATCGCTCCCCTGGCCGCCACGCGCTCAGCCGATGTCGCGTTCCTGGTGCTGATGGCCGGACCCGCGGTCACCGGCGAGCAGATTATGTACCGCCAGAGCGAGCTGATCGCCCGGGTGATGGGTGCTTCAGACGAGGCCATCGCCAGGAGCCGCGAGCAGCAGCAACGCCTCTTTGCGATCATCAGGCAGGAGAAAGATCCCGCCACCGCCGAGAAGAAGCTGCGCGAGTCGCTGGATCTGACCCTCTCCGAGGTGAAGCCCGGCGAGCGCGCTTCCGCGGAAGCCGCTGTCAAGGCGCAACTCCAGACGCTGCTCACACCCTGGTTCCGTTTCTTCCTCACCTACGATCCGGCCCCCGGGCTGGCCAAACTGCATCAACCGGTGCTGGCAATCGCAGGCAGCCTCGATTTGCAGGTGCCACCCGATCAGAATCTGCCGGTGATTGAGAAGATGCTGAAGGCGGCCGGCAACAAGGATTTTGAAATCGTGCGGCTGCCCGGCTTGAACCACCTGTTCCAAACCGCCCAGACCGGCTCGCCGATGGAATACGCCCGCATCGAGGAGACCATCGCGCCGGCGGCGCTCGAGACCATCGCAAACTGGATCTTGCGGCATACGCGCACTCCAAGGTGAATTCGCGCCGCGCAGTCCGGTTGCGCTACAATCTTCTCAATTCAACCTGAGAGGGATGCTATGCAAAACCGGTTTACGCGGCGCGGCGTGCTCGCCGTCGCTCCAACCTTGCTGATCGCCGGGCGCACCAGAGGCGCCGTTCTTGGCAGCGGGTCCCATACCTACGAACTGGTCCCAGGCTGGGGGCAGTTGCCCGATGGCGTACGCTACGGCTACACGCACGGGGTGGTGATGGATTCCCAGCAGCGCGTCATCGTTCACAACCAGAGTAAGGACTCGGTGATCATTTTCGACCGCGGCGGCAAGTTCGTCAAATCGTGGGGACCCGAGTTCCAGAAGGGCGCCCACGGCCTGACGCTCAACCGCGAGGGCAGCACCGACTACCTCTACCTGGCCGACTACGCGCGGCACATCGTCGTCAAGGCGACGGTGGACGGCGAAGTCGTCTGGACACTGCGTTATCCGCAGGAGGCCAACGTCTACCAGAGCGAAGATCAGTACAAGCCCACCAATGTGGCCGTGGCGCCCAATGGCGATTTCTACGTAGCCGATGGCTACGGGTTGAGCTGGGTGCACCAGTACGATTCGAAAGCGCGCTATATCCGCTCCTGGGGTGGCAAGGGGAAGGAGGCCGGCCAACTGGACTGCCCGCACGGCATCTGGGTGGATACGCGCGGCCCCAGTCCCATCGTCACCGTCGCGGACCGCAGCAATCAGCGGCTCCAGACCTTCACCCTGGATGGCAAGCACATCGCCTTCGTCACTGACGAACTGCGCCGGCCGTGCCACTTCGATCAGTACAGAGGCGAGCTGTACATTCCGGACCTGTGGGGGCGCGTCACTATTTTCGACAAAGATAACCGGCTGATCACGCACCTCGGTGACAACCCCGGCGTCTGGGAAGTGAAAGGCTACCCGAACCTGCCGCAGGAGCAGCGGGTTCCAGGCAAGTTCATCTCACCGCACGCGGCCTGCGTCGATTCCGACGGAAACATCTATGTGGTCGAATGGATCTCAGACGGCCGGGTCACCAAACTGCGCCGCGTGAGTTAGAATCGCCCCGCCGAGAACCAGCGCGGGCCCACGTAGAGGTGCCGGCTCACCGAGTCCGGCACCACCAGGTACAGCAGGAAGCCCACGATGCCGTGGGCCAGCCCCAGGAAGAATAGATTGCGGTGCTTCTGGTAACTGAGCGCGCAAACGTAGCCGCCGGCCAGAGTGACCGCCATCAGAAACCAGTTTGGCGTGTGGGCGAGTGAGAATGCCGCGGCGCTCATCGCCGAGACCCGGTGCGGTGCGCAGCTTCCGGCGAACTCTCGAAAACGATTCACGAAATAGCCGTTCAGAACATACTGCTGAAACAACCCCCAGAAACAGTAGTACACCAGGCCCCCGAATGCAGTCTCGAAAGAGACGCTGCGCACCGTGCGGAGGATCGTTCCCAGGGCAAACAGCGTCATTGCCAGCAACGCCAGCGCTGGAGACCACTCCGACAGCGCCGCACGAAAGCCGGCTGTGCGGAAACCCAGTTTCTCCGGAGTCTCTCTGCGCAGCGCGTGCGAGATCACCAGCGCGCCCAGGATTCCCATCCAGGCGGCAGGCAACCTTGACCGCAGCCACCAGATGTAGAGCAGAATCAGCGCCAGCGCACCGAGGCTTTCCGCCAGCGCCAACCGCCGTCGCGATGAAGACATGGGAGTCTAGAAGAATCCGTGCCGCACCGTGTTGACCAGCGCGTGCAGGAATGCGGAGGCGAACACGCTGGAGCCCTTCTGGAACACCTTGCCATAGGCGAATCCGGCAATCGTGGCGAGAATCATATAGCGCCAGTTCGGCAGCGGCCCAGGGGCATTGTTCAGATGCGCTGCGCCGAAAATCAGAGACGCCACCAGCAGGGTCCGGTTGGTTTCGCCGAGCCGCTGGAACAGCCAGTTTTGAATCAGCGCGCGGAACAGAATCTCCTCGGGCAGGGCGACCCCTGCAAGGATCAACACGTAACGCGCCGCCAGCCACGCGGCCGTCACGTTCGCGCCCGTGTGGAAAGGCTCGATGAACTTGAGCGCCAGCCCGAGGAGCATCAGTACGGGCGCAACCGCCGCGAATCCGATGAGGGGGTAGAGGAAATCGCGGAGCCCGTTGGGCCAGCGGTACTTCATCCCACCGAGGCCGCGGAACAACAGAAACAGCGTCAGGGCGAGCGTGACCGCGATACCGTAGACCGCCTGATGAACCAAGCCTCGTATCGGGACGGGAATCAGGTCGCGGCCCACGGTCAGTTCGACCGGCAGCCACAGGAACAGGATGGTAACGAAGTCCAGCGCCGAGGGCCGCTGGGTTCTCGTGCCCTGGAGGAACGCTGCCGCCGTTGGCACGAAAGTGAACGCGAGGATCAGCGCCACAATCGGCGGTCCCAAGGCTCCGTAGTACCAGAGAATCAGACAGAAGGCGCCGCTGAGCAGCGCGGGCGCCAGAAAGACGGCGGACGGCCGGCGCTCCAGCGCTCTGCGGCAAGCCTGCTGCACTCCCCCGAACAGAAGACTGAGAACCAGAGTCAGAAAAAACAAAGGAATCAAGGTGCGCATCGCCTCTCGCTGTGTCCGGCGCGCTGGTCCAACGCCAATATACAATAACTTCAGCTCCCCTCGGGTCGGGGCGGAGAAAGGGGCGTTGGGGATGGCACAGCTTTTTGCGGGAACCGGCTGCTGGCCGACGGCCGCGACGTGTACCTGTTTCTGAAACACGAAGATTCGCCGGGCGGCGCGCTCTTCGCCGAGCAACTGCTACGAGGATGAACCTCCCGCGCGGCGTCTCACGGCGCGCTTCCCGGCCGGAGCCGCCCCGGCCTCTTCCGCAGCGCCGCTCGCAGTTGTGGCTGCTCTCACCGGCTTGCGTTGGGCCAGGCTCCGTTTGAGTGCCTCCATGATGTCGATCACCGGAGCCACTTTCGGAACCGCCGCCTCCACCACCTGTCGCCCTTCCAGCTTGGCTGCAATGAGAGCCTGTAGGTTCTCACGGTAGGTGTCTTTGTACTTTTCCGGCTCGAACCTGGCTTCGAGCGAGTGAACCAGCATCCTGGCCAGCTCGAGTTCCTTCTCTTTCACCGCATCGGCATCGGTGCGGAACTCTTCCACGTGCCGGATCTCATCGCTGTAGAACATGGTGTGGAGCATGATGCCCTTGCCGTTGGGCCGCAGAATCACGATGTGTTCGCGATTGTGCATCGCCACTTTTGCCACGCCGCATAACCCGGTTTCCTGGAGAGCCCGGAATAACAACGCATAAGGCTTCCGGCCGCTTTCTTCCGGGGCCATGTAATACGAGCTTTCCAGGTATATGGGATCCACTTCGCTGGCCTTGACGAACTCGAGGATCTCCATCACCTTGGCGGTTTTCGGCGCGGCTTTCTTGATCTCCTCGTCCTCGATCACCACGTACCGGTCTTTCTCGTATTCGTACCCTTTGACGAGTTCGCTGCGCGGCACCGGTTTGTCTTCGGCCTGGCAGAACGTAACCTGCCGGATCCGCGAGTGATCCTTGCCATGCAGCAGGTTGAAACTGATCGTCTCGCTGCGCGCGGCGCTGAACAGTCTTACGGGCAGGGAAACCAGTCCGAAAGTCAGATGACCGCTCCATACGCTGGTAGCCATGTGTTCCCTCTCTTTTGTTCATCGGATAGCACAGCCGCCCTCCAGGATTCAAGACAGGCCTGTGATACCCTAGTACACATACGAGGGCTCATCATGCGTTTCTGGGGCAGGGCACTGGTGCTTGGCGTCGGGTTGCTCGCTATCACCACGCTGTTCGCCTTGCAACGATCCCGCTTTCGACCCTTCGGCGACGAGGAGGATGATCCCGCTCCTATCCCGCCCGATGCCCGCGAGAAGACCGAGTACGCCTTTGCCCGGCTGCGCTACCCTTCAGCAGGACGCTCCTGGTGGTTCCGGAGCAGTTGGCCTACGGATTATCCGAAAGCCGACCGGCAATTCGTTCAGGGTGTTCGCCGCCTGACCCGGATTCACACCCGATCCATGGAAGAGGTGGTCGACCTGGACAGCGACGAAATCTTCAAGTGGCCCTGGATCTACGCCGTTGAAGTGGGCCACTGGCAGCTTACTGACGCGCAGGCGAAACGGCTCCGTGAATACCTGCTCCGCGGCGGTTTCCTGATGACCGATGACTTCCACGGCACCCTGGAGTGGGACGTGTTCATGGAGAGCATGGGCCGCGTGTTTCCGGACCGCCCTGTGGTGGAGATTGAGAACAGCGATCCGATCTTTCACGTTCTCTACGACCTCGACGAGCGCGTCCAGGTGCCCGGCATTCAGTACTGGTATACCGGGCGGATGTATGAACGAGACGGTATTGTGCCCCACTGGCGGGGCATTTACGATGATCAGCAGCGCCTCATGGTGGCCATCTGCTTTAATCAGGACAACGGCGACGCCTGGGAATGGGCGGATCATCCGCGCTATCCGGAAAAATACGCATCCCAGGCCTACCGGGTGGGGATCAACTTTATCATCTACGCAATGACGCACTAGCGCCCCAACAGGGCGGGGGAGCATGTTCGAATTTCTTTTCAAGTATCCGGCCTCGGTGTTCGCCAAGGGCCGGTTTGTGCTCCTGAGTTCCTGGCCCGTCTGGATTCTGGCGGCGTGTTGCGCCGCCGCCGCGCTGGCTCTGGCCTGGCACGTGCGGCGCAACCGCGCCAATCTGACAGGGCTGCGTCCTGCGGTGGTGTGGATGCTGGAATCCTCCTTCGTCGCCCTGCTGTTCCTCTTGTTATGGCGCCCGGCCCTGAGCGTGACCACGCTGCGGCCTCAGCAGAACCTGGTGGCGGTGGTTGTGGACGATTCCCGCAGCATGGCGCTTGAGGAGAATGGCTCCGCGCGGATCGCGCAGGCCATCCACGTGCTTGATTCCGGACTGCTCAGCCAACTGCGGCGGCGATTTCAGGTTCGCATGTACCGTTTCGGCGGCCGGGCTGAGCGGGTGGCGGACGGCCACAATCTTTCCGGCGGGCAGAATGCCACCCACATCGGAGATAGCCTGAGTGGGGTGCTGTCGGATTCCTCGGGTCTGCCCCTGGGCGCCGTGGTGTTGTTGAGCGACGGCGCCGACACTTCCGGTGGGATCGGGCGCGATGCCGTGGCGGAGTTGCGGCGCCGCCGTGTGCCCGTACACACGATCGGTTTCGGACGCGAACGGTTCTCCCGTGACCTGGAAATCGCCGGCGCTGCCGTCCCTGCGCGGGCCCTCCCCGGTTCCCGGCTCAGCGCTGACGTCACCATCGTCGAGTACGGGTATGCCCGGCGCAAGGCCAGGCTTTATGTACGAGAGGGCGATCGTGTGCTGGCGGCCCGCGAGGTGACCCTCAAGGCCGATGGTTCTGCTCAGTCCGAACCGATTGCGTTCCAGGCGGGCGCGGCCGGCGGGCAGAATCTCATTTTCGGCGTCGAGGTCTTGGAAGGGGAAGAGAACACGGCGAACAACGCCGTTACCCGGCTGGTAAACGTCGAAGCGGCGAAACCGCGCGTGCTCTACATCGAGGGTGAACCGAGGTGGGAGTACAAGTTCATCCGCCGCGCCATCGAAGAAGACCATGCGCTTGAGCTGGTCTCGATGCTTCGCACCACCCAGAACAAGATCTACAGGCAAGGCATCGCGAATCCCAAGGAACTGGAGCCCGGCTTTCCCTCCACGGCCGAAGAGCTGTTCGCCTTCGGCGGCCTGATCATCGGAAGCGTCGAGGCCAACTACTTCACGCCGCAGCAGCGCGAGTTGATCCGCGAGTTTGCCAACCGCCGGGGCGGAGGAGTCCTGTTTCTGGGCGGCCGCGCCGCTCTGGGCGATGGCGGATACGCGCGCTCGCCGCTTGCCGAGATGTTCCCCGTGCGCTTGCCCGAAGCCAAGGGCACGTTTCACCGCGACGAGGTGAAGGCGGAACTGACGCCGGCCGGCACCCATAGTCCGATTTGCCGCTTCGACGACGATGCCGGGAGAAACGCCGAGCACTGGACCAGGCTCCCGGCGCTGGCCGACTACCAGGAGACGGGGGAGTTGAAGCCCGGCGCTGTGGCTCTGCTGGAGCTAAGCGCCGGCGGACGCAGGCGCGCCCCGCTGCTCGCCGTTGAGAACTACGGAAGGGGTCGCACCGCCGCGCTGGCCACCAGCGGTACCTGGCGCTGGCAGATGCTTCAGCCGCTTGAAGACAAGACCCACGAGATCTTCTGGCAACAACTGCTCCGCTGGCTGGTGATGGACTCCCCGGCCCGGGTGTCGGCTTCGACGCCGCGGCCCGTTCTGTCCGACGAGATCGAAGCGCCGCTGCGGGCGGAGGTGCGCGACAAGGCATTTCAGTTGGTTACGGATGCCCGCGTCGCGGCGCACATCGTCGGGCCGGAGGGCCTCAGCGTGAGTATCGATCTGCCACCCGAGGGGCACGAGCCGGGTGTCTACACGGCCCGGTGGACGGCGGAGAAGCCGGGTTCGTACGTGGCTGAAATCGTTGCCCGGCGAGGCGATGAAGAAATCGGGCGCGATGTGGTGATGTTCCGGCGTGAAGACGGAGTAGCCGAACATTTCCGCGCAGCGCAGAACCGCGAGCTGCTCGAGAAACTGGCTGAGGAGACCGGCGGACGCTATTACCGGCCCGAGCAGGCTTCCCGGCTGGGTGAAGAGATCTCGTACTCCGAGGCCGGGATCACGGTTCAGGAGACCAGGGACCTGTGGAACATGCCTCTGGTGTTCGCCTTGCTGCTCGGCCTGAGGGGCGTGGAATGGATGCTGCGGCGGCGGTGGGGGGTGGTGTGATGCGCCGTCTGGCAAGCCTCGCTCTGGTGTGCGCCGGTACGCTTCCGGCCGCCACCTGGTTTGTGACCGTTGCCGGATTGGGCGGTGAGCCGGAATACGAGCAGCGTTTTCGGCTCTGGGCGCAGGAAATCGAACGGGTCCTCACGAGCGACTCCGCCGCCAAGGTGGCGACACTCGCGGGTGAGTCCGCCAGGCGCGAAAACGTACGCGGAATGCTGGATCGCGTCGCCAGGGAGGCCGGCCCGCAGGATGCGCTGGTGCTGATGCTGATTGGGCACGGGACCTTCGACGGGGTCGATTATAAGATCAACCTGCCCGGGCCGGACCTCTCGGCGACAGATCTGGCCGCACTGCTGGACCGGGTTCCGGCGGGCCGGATCCTCGTGGTCAACATGACTTCAGCCAGCGGGGGCGCTACCGAGGCGCTGCGCGGCAGCGGCCGCGTCATCATATCGGCCACCAAGAGCGGCACTGAGAAGAATGCCACCGTTTTCGCGCGCTACTGGGCCGAGGCGTTGCGCGAACCCGCGGCCGACACCGACAAGAACCAGACCATCTCCGCAGCCGAGGCCTTCCGCTACGCCAGCCGCAAGACCGCGCAATTCTACGAGACCGAGAAGCGGCTGGCCACCGAACACGCCGTCCTGGACGGCGAGCAACTGGCTTCCGGATTTCCGCTGGTGCGCTTCGGGGCAACCGCCGCCTTTGCCTCTGATCCGGCCAAGCGAAAATTGCTGGCGCGGCGCGAGGCAACCGAGCTCGAGATTGACCGTCTGAAACTGGAAAAGGCGGCCATGCCGGTGGCGGAATATAAGAAGCGCCTGACCGCCTTGCTCCTGCAACTGGCCACCATCCAGGAGGAACTCGAGAAATGAGACTCTGGGCTTTGGCGCTGATTCTGGCTTCCGCGATGGGTGCGCAGAGCCTTGATCGCGCAGAGTCTCTGTGGCGCGCGGGCGATTACCAGGGCGCGAATGACGCCTTCCGGGCGCTGGTCGCCGCCTATCCGGCCAACGCCGACTATCGGGTGCGCTGGGGCCGTCTGTTTTTGGAACGTTTCCAGCCCGCCGACGCGGCCAGGCTGTTCCAGGAGGCGCTGGAAATCAAAAGGGACCATGCCGGCGCGCTGCTGGGCCTGGCCCTGGTGGCCGCCGAAAGCTTCGAGGGCCGCGCCGCGGAACTTGCCCGGCGTGCCCTGGCGGTGAATCCTAAACTGCCGGAAGCGCGCGAGCTGCTGGCGCGCCTCGCCCTGGAGGACAACAATCCGGACCGCGCCGCCGAGGAGGCCAAAGCGGCTCTCGCGATTTCGCCCGGTTCGGTTCAGGCTAAGGCGATCCTGGCAACCATCCGCTGGCTCGAAGACAAGTCGCCGGACGAGGATCCGCGCGACGCCGAGGCGTACTCAACCGCGGCCCGCTTCTTCATCCTGAATCGCCGCTATGAAGAGGGAATTGCTTTCTATCGGAAGGCGGTGGCCCTCGATCCGAAACTCTGGAGCGCGCGCTCGCAACTGGGCGTCAATCTGATGCGCCTGGGCGAGGAGGAGGAAGCGCGCAGGCACCTGGAGCTGTGTTATGAGAACGGATACCGCAACCCGGCCACGGTGAACACCCTGCGGTTGATGGACAGCTACAGGAACTTCGTCACCGTGAAGCACGGCAACACGATCCTGAAGCTGCACAGGAAAGAGGCGCAGTTGCTCGCCCCCTATTTCCAGGCCGAGCTCGAACGCGCCATCGCGGCCTACAACAAGAAGTACGGCTTCGCGCTCGAACGCCCGGTTCAGGTGGAAGTCTACCCGGACCACGAAGACTTCGCGGTGCGCACCCTGGGCATGCCCGGGCTGGGCGCTCTGGGCGTGACGTTCGGTTACGTCGTAGCGATGGACAGCCCCTCGGGGCGCAAGCCGGGCAGCTTCCACTGGGCCAGCACCTTGTGGCACGAGTTGAGCCATGTCTACGTGCTTGCGGCCACGCGTCACCGCGTGCCCCGCTGGTTCACTGAAGGCATGGCGGTTTATGAAGAGACCGCCGTTTCGCCGGAGTGGGGTGACCGGCTCGACCCTCACGTCATCCTGGCGATCAAGGAAAAGAAGCTTCTGCCGGTGGCGGAACTGGACCGCGGATTCATTCATCCCAGTTATCCCGAGCAGGTAGGGGTCTCCTACTTTCAGGCCGGAAAGATCTGCGCCTACATCGCGAGCCAGTGGGGTTACAGCAAGCTGCTGGCCATGATGCGAGATTTCGCCGCCACCGTACCTACGGCCCGGGTAATCGAAAAGGAACTCGGCCTCAAACCCGAGGAGTTCGACCGCCGTTTTCTCGGCGCGCTCGAGGCCGAAACGAAACCGGTTGTGGCGGGGTTCGACGAATGGCGCAAGCGCATGCGCCAGTTGGCCGAGGCCGCCCGAGCCGGCAGGCACGACGAGGTAATTCGCGAGGCGCCCGCCGTGCGCGACCTCTATCCCGAGTATGTGGAAGCCGGCAGCGCGTATGAGTTGCTGGCCGGCGCGCACCTGGCCGGGAACAACCAGCGAGCTGCCATCGCAGAGTTGGAGCGGTATATGAAGGCCGGCGGGCGGAGCCCGGCTACCCTCAAGCGCCTGGCCGCGCTGCTGGCCGAATCCGGCCGCCAGAGCGACGCTGCGGCGGCGCTCGATCGTCTCATCTATGTCTCTCCGGTAGACGAAGAGCTGCATCGCCGTCTGGGCGACCTGCGGATGGCCGAGCGCGACTGGAATGGGGCCGTGCGGGAGTATCGCGCTCTCATCGCGATGAACCCCGGCGATCCCGCGGACTCTCACTTTCAACTGGCCCAGGCGCTCAAGAACGCCAATCGCATTGAAGAGGCCAAGGACCAGTTGCTGCTGGCCCTCGAAGCCGCGCCGGGATACCGTCCGGCGCAGAAACTTCTGCTCGATTTGTCGAGGAAATAACGGAATGTCGATACTAGCCCCAGCCCAGGCGGAACCACAGGAATTGAAGAGCCGCATCGCGCGATTTCGCGAGGTGGAACAGGAAATCGTCAGGCAGGTCCGCAGAGTTATCGTCGGACAGCAGGACGTGCTCGAACAGGTCATGATTGCCCTGTTCGTGGGCGGCCACTGCCTCATCACCGGCTTGCCGGGAACGGCCAAGACGCTCCTGGTGAGGACCATGGCGCAAACACTGGGGCTGCTGTTCAAACGCATCCAGTTCACCCCCGACCTGATGCCTTCCGACATCACCGGTACGGACATTATTGAGGAAGATCCCACCACCGGCCACCGCACCTGGACGTTCGTCAGAGGGCCGATCTTCGCCAATGTGCTGCTCGCCGACGAAATCAACCGCACGCCGCCGAAGACGCAATCGGCGCTGCTTGAAGCCATGCAGGAACTGGCCTGCACGGTGCGCGGCAACAACTACAAACTGCCCGCGCCGTTCTTCGTGCTGGCTACCCAGAACCCCATCGAGCTGGAGGGCACCTACCCGCTTCCCGAAGCCCAGCTTGACCGCTTTCTGTTCAACACCGTACTCGATTACCTTTCGGCTGACGAAGAGCTGAAGGTGGTCGATCTGACCACGACGACGCACATCGCGCAGGCCGAGCCGGTGACGAACGCTTCCGAAATTCTGGAATTCCAGCAACTGGTGCGCATGGTTCCCATCGGCGAGTCGGTGGCCCGCCATGCCGTCGAACTGGTCCGGGCGTCGCGATCGAGCGACCCGAGCGCGCCCGAGATCGTAAGGAAATATGTCAACTACGGCGCCAGCGTGCGCGCGGCGCAGTTCCTCGTGCTGGCGGCCAAAGCGCGGGCGTTGATGAAGGGCCGCTACCACGTCTCCTATGAAGACATCCGGGCGCTGTACATCCCGGTTCTGCGCCACAGGATTCTGCTGAACTTCCACGCGGAATCCGAACGGGTGAAGCAGGACGACGTGCTCCGCAAGATCCTGGAGTGGAAGACCGAGTAGGCCTGTATGCTGCAACGTTTCCTCGATCCGCGGGTGCTGGCGGGCATTTCCGGCCTCGATCTGGTCGCCAAGACCGTGGTCCAGGGGTTCATTTCCGGCTTGCACCGCTCGCCGGACTTCGGTTTCAGCCAGGAGTTCGCCGAGTACCGGGCCTATACTCAGGGCGACGACCTGCGGCACGTGGATTGGAACGTCTTTGCGCGCACCGAGCGCTGCTATCTGAAGCGCTACCGGGGTGAGACCAACACCCAGTTGATGGTCCTGCTGGATGCCAGCGCATCCATGGGTTACGCCTCGCAGTCCGTCACCAAGCTCGATTACGCCCGCTACCTGGCCGCTTCGCTCTGCTACCTGGCCAACCAGCAGCGGGACGTAGCGGGGCTGATCGTGTTTGACGACGAGGTTCGCGATTACGTCGCTCCCTCGTCGCGGCACGGCCAGATCTTTCGCCTGTTGCACGCCATCGAGAAGGCCGAATCCGGGTCTCGCACCGATTTTGCAAAGCCGTTCATCCATTTCCAGCAGTTTTTGAAACGTCACGGGCTGGTGGCGGTAATCTCGGACTTCTATGAGGACCCGGACAAGGTCATCAGGACCATGCAGCCGCTCCGGTTCCGCGGCAACGAGGTGATTCTGTTTCACATTCTGGATCCGCGCGAGATCGCCCCCGGCTTCCGCGAGCCGGCCCTGGTGGTGGATCTCGAGTCCAGGGAAAGTCTCGAGGTTTCTCCGGAATATGTGCGCCACGAGTACCGCGATAAGATGGATGCGCACATCGCGGCGCTGCGGGACGGCGCCATGGGCGCGGGCATGGACTATTTCCTGATGAACACGGGACGCCCGCTCGACGAAGGACTGCGCGAGTATCTGACCGTGCGGCAGGGGAGGATGTAGTGGGCTTTCTCGCGCCATGGTTTCTGGCGGGTCTGGCGGCGGTTGGACTGCCCCTCTGGCTGCACCTGCTCAAGCGCCACCGCAGCACGCCCACGCCGTTCCCGTCCATCCGGTTTTTCGAACGGCGCACCCAGAGCTCCATCAAGCACCGCCGGCTCCACTACCTGTTGCTGTTTGCGGCGCGAACGGCTCTGGTGGTGGTGCTGGCCCTGGCTTTCGCCAATCCGTTTCTGCGGTGGCAGAGCGGGGCCGGAGCGGGCGGCCGCAAACTGATTGTTCTGGCCGTCGACAACTCCTTCAGCATGCGCCAGGGCGGGAGGCTGGAGCGCGCCAAACGCGAAGCGCTCGCCGTGGCCGCGCGCGCGCGCCCGGACGACCGGGTGCAGGCGCTGGCCTTCGCTTCCCGAGTCCAGCAGGTGGATGCCATTCAGGCTATCGCCCCTGATGACGGCGCCAGCTCCTATGCCGAGCTGGCGCGCGCGCTGCGCTCCCTGGCCCCCGCGGCCGGGTTGCCCCTCGAAGTCCACCTGTTCTCGGACATGCAGAAGACCTCTCTGCCCGCCAGCTTCGCCGATGTGCGTCTGCCGGATGGCGCCGCCTTGATTCTCCACCCCGTGGCGTCCGGGCCGCTGCCGAATTACGCGGTGGAAAGCGTCACCGCGCCGGCTCGCGTCTTCGAAGCGGGAGCCCGGGTTCAGGCCACCGTGGCCGGCTACGGCGCTCCGGCGGCAACCGAACGCGTCTCACTTGTCTTTAACGGCAAGGTGCAGGCCTCGAAAACGGTGGACGTGCCCGCCAACGGGCGCGCCACGGTCGAGTTCCCGGCGATCGAGCCGCCCTTCGGCGGCAATCGTGGCGAGGTTCGGATCGACTCCGGCGACGCGTTCCCGGAAGACGATCGCTTCCTGTTCTCCATCGAACGCAGTGAGCCGCGCCGGGCCCTTTTCATCCACGACGCCCGCGATCCGCGCTCAGCCCTGTACGTGGAGACCGCGCTCGACGCCTCGCCGGCAACCGCCGTCAAGCTGGATTCCCTCAGCGTGGAACAGGCGGGCGGGATTTCCCCGGACAAGTACGCCTTCGTGGTGCTTTCCGATGTGGCTGCCCTGCCCGCCGGCTTCGAAAGCGCGGTGGCGCGCTACGTGCGCGAGGGCGGCTCGCTGCTGATCACCCTGGGCCCGGCAACAGCGGCCCGCGGCCGCGTCCCCATCCTGAATGAAGCCGTTGTCCCGGCCCGGTACGAGGCGGCGGAGAGTTCAGACCGCTGGGAGGGTGTGCGCTTCTTCCAGGCCGCGCGGGTGGAATCCAGGACCGCGCGCGTGGAGGCGCGGTTGTCCGACTCCACGCCGCTGCTGATGGAGCAGCGGGTCGGCGAGGGCCGCGTCCTGGTTTTCGCTTCCACGTTCGACAACATCTCCAACGATTTTCCCCTGCACGCGTCGTTTGTCCCCTTCATCCAGCAGACCGCTCAAGACCTGGCGGGAGTCGCCCGGCAGTCGCCCACCCTGGTTGTCGGCTCGCACCTGGAGCTGGGTACCGGAAGGCGCGGTGCGGCCGTCGAGGTGCTCGGTCCGTCGGGAGAGCGGGCGCTGTCGCTGGAAGAATCCACGCGTGCGCAAACCCTGCGGCTTGACCGGGCGGGTTTCTACGATGTGCGCCGCCCCAGCGGCAGGCAGGAACTGGTGGCCGTGAATCCGGACCGGAGAGAGTCCGATTTCAGTCCGGTTCCGGAAGAGACTCTGGCGCTTTGGCGGAATACCGGCCAGCCGGCGGTGGGGAGCGCTTCACAAGCCGAGGCCCGCGAGGAGCGGCGTTCCCTGGGCTGGTATTTCCTGGCGGCCGCTCTTGCTCTGGCCGCGGCGGAATCGGTTCTCGCCAACAGATATTTGTCGGTGAACAGGGAGGCCCCATGAATCCTCTCCAGGTTCTGAGATCTTATCTTCAGCAGTTGGAGCGCCGCTTGCGCGCACTGGCATTGATGCGGGGCGCGGCGATGACGGCGGCGGCGGCGCTTCTGGCCACCCTGTTGCTGGTGCTGGCGGCCAACCGCTTCGCTTTCTCCGAGACCAGCGTGCTGATCGCGCGTGTGGCCCTGTACTTCGCTCTTGCCCTGGCCATCGGCGCCGCCGTGCTGGTTCCGGTTTTGCGCGTGAACCGGCGCTCGGCCGCAAGGGCGGCCGAAAAATACTGCCCGCAGTTTGCACAGCGGCTGATCACCTTCGCCGAGCGCGACTCCGCGCCGGATCCCTTTCTTGAGTTGCTGGCCGGCGATACGGTCTACCTGTCCACGGTGGCGGAACCGGCCGGCATCGCCGCCAACTGGCGCTTTGCCGCCTACACCGCCCTGGGGGCGGCGGCCTGCGCCACGCTGGTCTGGCTGGCTGCCTCGGGTCCTGGTTTCCTGGGCTACGGCGCGTCGTTGCTCTGGGCCGGTGTCCCGAAGGGCGGGGCGCGGCCCTTCTATGAGATCGTAGTCGAGCCCGGGGACCGGGCCATTCGCAAGAATTCGGACCAGAGGATCACGGCGCGCCTGGTCGGGATCGAGACTTCCAAGGTGCGTCTGTTCGCGCGCTATCAGAGCGCCACCAGGTGGGAGCAGACGGAAATGCGCCCGCAGATGGATGCCCCGGGCTTCGAGTTTCTGCTCACCGGAATCCCCGAGCCGGTGGACTACTATGTGGAGGCCGGCGGCATCCGCTCGCATTCGTACCGGATCACGGTGCTTGACCTGCCCTCCATCCGGGGCTTGCGGGTCACCTATCGCTTCCCGGCGTGGACTGGGATGAAGGACGTCACCGAGGATCCGGGCGGCGACCTGCGCGCCGTGGAAGGCTCCACCGCAGATGTCGAAATCCGGACTGACCGCCCGTTGACAAAGGGCGCTCTGGTCGTCGACGACGGCTCGAAGATTCCGTTGCTCTCCAGCGACAGGAACCGCTACCAGGCCCGGGTGCCCATTGAAAAGGACGGCATGTACCACGTGGCTTCGGTCGAGCAGGGCGAGATGGTGCGGCTCAGCGAAGACTACTTCATCGAGGCCCGCAAGGACGCCCCGCCTACCGTGCGCATCACCCGTCCCGGCCGCGACGCCAAGGTCAACCCCATCGAAGAGGTAAGCGTGGCCGTGGACGCGCAGGACGACTTCGGCCTGACGGCCGTGGACCTGCATTATTCGGTCAACGGCGGCGCCGAGAAGACCGTTCCCCTGCCAGGGAAGGGCAGCCGGGAGGGTGGCGGCGCAACCACTCTGTTTCTGGAGGACTTCAAGCTTTCTCCCGGCGATGTTGTGAGCCTGTACGCCACCGCGCGCGATGCCCGGGCTTCGTCGCGAACCGATATTTTCTTCGTGGAAGCTCAGCCCTTCGAGCGCGAGTACTCCCAGAGCCAGGTGGCCGGAGGGCAGGGGGGCGGCGCCGGCGAAGACGAGAATCGCATTTCCCAACGCCAGAAGGAGATCATCGCCGCCACCTGGAACGAACTGAAGGGCATGTCTCGGGGGAGCACCGAGGCCGCGGAGAACGCCAGGTTTCTTTCCGAAATGCAGTCCAAGCTGGAAGCTCAGGCGCGTTCGCTGGCCCGCCGCATGCGCAGCCGGCAGTTGGCGGGGGCGGGGGAAAGCTTCAACGCATTCGTGCGCGAGATGGAGGAGGCGGCCGCGGCCATGGGTCCGGCGGCGCAGCAGCTCAAGTCCAGCCGCTGGAAGGATGCGCTCGGGCCCGAGCAGCAGGCCTTGCAGCACCTGCTGCGCGCCGAGGCCACGTTCCGCCAGATCCAGGTAGCCTTCGGATCGCGGGGCGGCGGCGGAGGGGGCGGCGGGAACATGGGCCGCGATCTCGAGAGCCTCTTCGACCTCGAACTGGACACGGAAAAGAACCAGTACGAGAGCGGCCAGCAGTCCGCCTCGGCGGACAATCGCCAGAAAGAGATCGACGAAGCGCTTGCCAAACTGGAGCAACTGGCGCGCCGCCAGCAGGAACTGGCCGACCGCCAGCGTTCTCAGCCCCAGACCCCCCAACAACGCTGGCAGCAAGAAATGTTACGGCGCGAAGTGGAACAATTGCGCCGCCAGATGGACCAACTCGCCCGCAGCGGCAGCGGAGGTCAACTGGACCGGGCGCTAAATCAGCTCTCGCAGGCCACCCGGGACATGCAGGGCGGCGGTGGGCAGGAGGCCCGGCGCGCGGCCGGCCGCTTGCGCGAAGCAAGAGATCAGCTTTCGGGAATGCGCAAGCAACAGGCCACCGGTGAGCTCGACTCGCTGGCGCAGAAGGCCGGGCAACTCGCCCGCCAGCAGCAGGATCTGGCCAACCGCCTCAGAAAGCAGTATGCCTCGCCGGCGACGGCTCCCAACCGCCAGGGAGCCGAGCAACTTTCCCAGGAACAGCAAGGCCTGCTGAGCGAACTCGAAAGCCTGGAACGGCAGATGCAAAACGCAGTCCGCAACCTGAGCGGGGCCCAGCGGGATGCCGCCGGCAAGGTGCGCAAAGCGCTGGGCGACATGCAGCAGGAAGAGCCCGCTGCCCGCATGCGCTGGATGGCGGAGGCGATCCGCCGCGGCTACGGCTCCTACGTTGTGCCGCGCTCAGCGCCGGTCACCAACGCCCTCAATACGCTGAGTGAGCAATTGCGGGAGGCGCAGCGCGCGCTGGACCGCTCGCAGCCCGGCCAGGGCGGTAGTGAACAGGCGCTCAGCCGTGTCGAGAGTCTGCGCCGTCAACTGGAACAGATGTCCGGAGCCGGGAGGCAGTCCTCCGGTCGTGAGGGCGGCCGCGAAGGCGGCCAATCCGGTGAGCGGCGCGCGGGCGAACGCCAGGGAGGTGGCGACTGGACCGCCGGCAACCCCGCCATCAACAGGGGGGACTGGCAGCCTGCTCCGGGCGGAGCCGGCAGCGAGCGGGCCTATCGCGAGGCGGTACGGGAACTCGCGCAGTTGCGGCGCGCCCTCGCAGAGTCGCCCGAAATGGCGCGTGACGTGGACGATCTGGTCCGCCGCATGCAGCGGCTTGATCCGAGCCGCTTCCCAGGCAACCCGCAACTGCTGGAACGCATGCGATCAGAGGTGCTGCCAGGGTTGGAGCGGTTGGAACTGCAACTGCGCCGGCAAGTGGAAGACCACCAGGGCGCCGCTGTCCGAGCCGGATCTTCGGAGCCTGTCCCGCCCGGGTATGCCGATGCCGTCGCCGAGTATTTTCGCAAACTGAGCAAAGATAGCGGAGCGAAATAGCCGCTGCCGCACCTGTGCGGCACGAGTATACTGACACGAGACGCGCGTCATGCTGACCACACGAAGAGAGCTCATTGCGGGCGCTGCCGCGAGCAGCCTCGGCGCCCAAAGCACCATCACCAGGTACGTTCGTTTCCGCCGGGGCGCCGCCACCGGTTTCGGGGTTGCCGAGGGGACTTCCATCCGCGTGTTGAAGGGCGATCTGTTTGGCGCTCATGTGCCCACCGGTGCGGTCTACGCTTCCCAGGAGGTCAAGCCGCTCGCGCCCTGCCGCCCTCCGAAGATCCTCGCCGTGGGCCTGAACTACAAGAGCCACATTGGAAACCGCAAAGCCCCGACACGCCCTGAGATCTTCTACAAGCCCGTCTCGGCCTTGCAGGACCCCGGGGGCAAGATCGTGATCCCCAGAGGCGCTGCGAACGTGCATTACGAAGGGGAACTCGTGCTGGTGATCGGCAAGCGGGCCAGCAACGTTTCCGAGGCGCAGGCGCGCGAGGTGATCTTTGGCGTCACCTGCGGCAACGACGTCAGCGAGCGCGACTGGCAAAACGGACCGGACAAAGACCTTCAATGGTGGCGCGCCAAGGGCGCCGACACCTTCGCGCCGCTCGGACCCGCCATTGTGCAGGGGCTCGATTACTCGAACCTGATGCTCCAGACGCGGCTCAATGGGGAAGTTGTGCAGAGGCAGTCCACTTCAGACCTGTTGTTCGGCCCCGCCACCCTGGTGAGTTTTATCAGCCGGTATGTAACCCTGGTTCCCGGTGATGTCATCTACACGGGCACTCCGGGCTCCACTCGCAAGATGAGTCCCGGCGACGTAGTCGAAGTGGAAATCGAGGGTGTCGGCGTGCTCCGGAATGAGGTCGCGGCCGAACCCTCGTAGCGGCTACCGGGCCGGCGCGACCGCCAGGCGCCGGGTCTGTCCCGCGGCGATTGTCACCGGATACCCGGACTTCAAGTCGCTTCCCAGAAGAGTCTGTTCCTCGTTCGTTTCCGCATCCCTGACAGTGTATAGCGTGTTCTCGTCCACGCTGTACCATTCAGGCCACTGGTTCAAGCGCGCGTAATTCTTCCTGAGATTCATCACCCGGCGGTGCCGAGCGTAATCGAAGACAACCTTGCCTCTCCAGGGCTTTGGCGAATGCACGGTGACGTACAGGGTGCGGCCGTCAGGCACGGCGCCAAGCTCGACCCCCGGCTGCCAGGTTTTCAAGTGGCAGCCCTGCGTCTTCATCAGGGCATACAGCAGCAGGGTCCGATTCCAGTTTCCGTCCCCATACCAGCGTTCGATGAAACCGTCGGGCTTCTGGTACCCGAACATCTTCCGCACCGAATGATCGATCCAGGCCTCCGCTTCGGGGACCGGCTCGTAGGCCACCAGATAAATGGCTCCCTCGATGGAATCGGCAAGGTCGTCCACGGTGTTTGCGGGCCTGGTCCAGTCGTAGTCGCGATACTTCGCCAGGTTGCGCAGCACCCGCAGCACCGCAGCGCGATACTTTTCCTCCCCGGTTGCCTGATAGTACGCGTACATGGAACTGTAGACGTAGCCCCAACAGTCCGTCAGCCACGTGTTGGTCACTTTGAGGTCGGCTACACGGATGCCCCGGTAAATGAAGCCGTCCGGGTTGGCCGTCTCGAGCACCCGGTCCAGGACCTTACGTAGCACCGGACGATAGCTCTCACCGCGGGGCAGTCCGAGTTCACTTTCAATCGCTTGCAACAGCACCAGGCCCACGATAGCCTCGTTGCCGTGATCACCGAGCCCCGCGGTCTCGGATGGAAGGCGCTTCTCGAAGTCGTACCGGGCTGTGGGGAGGTGGTTGCTGCGGGGCAGAATCTCCTCGATATAGGCGTCGCCGATCTGCTCGGCCCAGCGGAGGAAGCGCCGGTCGCCGGTCATCGGTATCAACCGGCCGAGCGTCTGCAACACGTCGCCATTGAGTTCCGCGCCGCTGTCGGGCAGGTTGCCCCAGCGTGTCTTGACCGGGGCACGGTTCAGGAAGTCCTCCGTCATGTCCACCATGCGGTAGTACCAGCGCGTGCGGCCCAGAAGCTCGGTGACGGCCACCATGCCGTCCTTGCAATACTCGCCCGCGCCAAAAAAGCTCGGCGGCCCGAGTTCGTGCGTGTCCAGCCTGAGGTTGCCCGGTATCTTTCCGCCCCCGACATCGGTATAGCGGACTTCGCTGCGCAGCATCTCCGCCATGCGGCCGCGGTAAAGCTCCGGGTCGGTCAGATACGAGGTCACAATCAGGTACGGGTAGTTGTCCGCGCCGGAATTGTGAGGCGTATAGATCGGAATGCCATCCCATTTTCCGAACAGGCACCCTGCAACGCGATCGGGGAGAAGCAGGGTCTTTCGATCCGCGGTCGTGAGCCAGGCGCGGAGCATGCTCCGGGTGCGCACGAAGATCTCGTTCACCACGGCTCCGTTGGCCCGGGCTGTCCGCCAGGCCTGCTGGGGGTCGGCGGCGAGTGCGCGGCCGCCGGAGCACGCGAGCGCCACAAAGGCCCCGAGTATGCTCTTCGCGTCCATCGGCTTGCTTGCCTCCTGCTCGAGGTGGCCGGCCACCTCGCCAAGAGTCTACCGTATTCTCAGTTCCACTCCGAACAGGATGCCCCGTCCCGGCATCCGCACGCCCGGGACCTCCTCATAGGCGGCGCTGCTCAGGTTGGTCAGTTGCAGAAAGGGGTGGAGCCGGGTGCGGTCCGACGCGAGATAGACATCCCAGAGGGCATACGGCGGGCGCTGGATCCGCTGGAGGACGCCCAGCCGGCTGCGCGCCAGAACGCCGCCCCACAGCGTGGCCTCCCACGAGGCCACTGCCGAGTGCGCCGGATAGTTGAACACGTACTTTGACTCGATGCCGGAGGGGAGTTCGTGAACGCCCCGCAAAGCGCTATAACGCAGGTCGACACGGTGGGACTTGCGGATGCGAGCGCCGGCGGAGATCTCGATTCCGGTGAACCGCAGCCGCTGGAAGTTGGCGGCGCGCCAGATGCCGGCCGGGGACCCGCGCACGTAGTCAATGACATCCTCTTCCCGCCGGTGGAAGACCGTCGCATCCGCGCGGAGCCTGCCGCCGCTGTTCCAGTCCAGGCCGGCCTCATAGCTCCAGGCTCTTTCAGGACGAAGGTCGGGCGATCCGAGGTTGGCGGGGTCGTGGTAGTACAGATCGGTGAAGGATGGCATACGGAAGGCGTGGCTGACTCCCGCGCGCGCCTTCACGCGCGATGAGAGCCAGGCGCCAGCGCTCACGCTCGGGCTGAGCTCGCTGTGCCGTCTGCCGTACACCTCCTGCCGGAGTCCCGCGGAAAAGAAGAAGCGGCGCACGGCCCGTGCATCGACGGCAAGATAGCCTGCGCCCCGGGCGCGGTCGTGGCGGCCCAGATTGGAGCTCTGGATGTTTTCGCGGAAGGCCTCCAGGCCGTAGTGCAGCTTCGTGCTGGCGGCGATCCGGTCATGACGCCGCAAAGAGGCCTGATAACTCTCCACCGCATGCCGGTTGGTGAACACCTGGGGGCGGTCGCGATAGAGGACGAACAGATCTGTGTGACGCCGGAAGGCGAACGCAGCTTCGGTTCGGGCGCCGAGGTTTTGGCTCACGGATCCGAACCAGGTTTTCGTTCGCTCCCAGGAATTGAAATTGCCGTAGAACCGGTCTGCTCCGAAAGGGCGATCGCTGAGAGCCAGCACCACGCGGGTGGGTCCCAGCGCCGACAGGATACCGGTGGACGAGCCGAGAGAGAAATTCCGGTAATCTCTGTTGGGCGCAAAGCCGGAGGAAAAATCGCGCGAGAAGGTGAGTTGTTCGGTGAGCCTGGCGGCCACACCGCTCACAGATCCGCGCTGCTGGTTTACGCCAAAGTTCCCCACCGCCGCCCGCAAGCGGAATTCAGAGTACCGGGGCGGCTCAGTGATCACGTTAACCACTCCGCCGGCCGCGTCGGAGCCATAAAAGGTGGAACCCGCGCCATGCAGGACTTCGACTTGAGAGACGCTTTCGAGCGGCGCCGGAATATCCATGTTGTGGTGGCCGGATTGGGCGTCATTCAGACGCATGCCGTTGAGCAGGATCAAGGTCTGGCCAAATGTGCCGCCGCGGATGGACAGGTCGGACTGGATTCCGTCCGGCGCTCGCGATCGCAAATCAAGGGCCGGGTCCAGGCGCAGAAAATCCGTCAGGCTGTTCGCCAGCAGCGCCAGTTCACGGACCGGGAACGAGATGACGGCCCGGTCCGCTTCTTCCAGCGGAATTGGCTCATAGACGCCGGTCACCACGATGACGTCGCGGCGCGGTTCCTGCGCGCGGCTACAGCCGAGGCACAACAGAAGCAAGCAAACCAGGAGCATCGGATCCAGCGAGAGTGAAACTCCAGGTTAGCAGCCGGCCTGCCCGCCGGGGACGCCTCCCTCGAGGACGCAGATATCGCGCAGGTTGCGGTATCGCTCCCCGTAATCCAGGCCGTAGCCGACCACGAACTGGTCGGGAATGCGGAATCCTACGTAGCTCACCTCCACCGGACGCACGCGCCGCTCGGGCTTGTCCAGCAGGGCGGCGATCCGGACCGATTTCGGGCGGCGCTGCCGCAGCACGTGCGTCAGGTAGTTCAGCGTGATGCCGCTGTCGACAATGTCCTCGACAATCAGCACGTCGGCGCCTTCTATGGACATGTCGAGGTCCTTGGTCAGCTTCACCTCTCCGGACGTCGTTGTGCCTTTGCCGTAGCTGGAGATGCCCATGAAGTCCACCACGGCATCCCGCTTGAGGGCACGGGCCAGATCGGCCAGGAAGAAACAGGCGCCCTTGAGAATGCAAATCAGGTGGAGAGTGCCAGTGGGGTAGTCGGCATCGATCTGGGCGCCGAGCTCGCGGACGCGCCGCTGAATCTGCTCTTCACTGAGGAGCACACGGAGGGTGGGTTCCGGCATGGCTGTCGCTAACCGCCTTTCGACAGGCGTCCGCTCACCGGGCCGATGTGAATGTGCGGAGCGGTCGATTTTCCCGGCACGGACGTGCGAAAAGCGAAGTAGGGGATTCGATGGGACTCCAGGAACTGCCGCAGCCACACGCCTTCGGCCTGGTCCGGATCGAGGGCGACATCCACGCGGTTACGGTGGTCAAAGCCGAGGGCCCGGTGCACAGCCGTCTGTCCCAAGGCGCTCACCGGCAGATCGTGCGCAAAGCGGGTCAGAAAGGCCGCTTCGATGCGGGCCAGGCCGGCGATGTCGAACACACCGTCGCCGTCATACCGTTCGCCGTAGGGCAGGAGCGTCGCCGCGGAGGGCTCGAGGTGCTCCTCGATGGCCAGCTCGGCGCGAGCCATCTGGGCGATCTCGTGAATCAGACGTGCTCGGGAGAGCGCCGCGTCGAGTTCCCGCCGGGCGCTGTCGACAGCTTCCAGCGGCCCGGTCAGACTCAGTCGCGATACCGCCCCGGCATCGGCCAGTTGCTCGGTCTTCTGCAACTCCTTTTGGCGGCGTTCCAGGCGCCGGCGGGCTGCCGCCAGCATAGCGTCTGTCTCGGCTTCAGTCAGGTCCGGACTATAGAGAGTCCGGCGCAGGCAGGCGGCGTCGCGGGCATCGTCGAGAGCCTGCTGAGCGCGATCGAGCTGGCTGCGCGGCACGGCGCCTGCCTCGACCAGCGCCCGGGTCTTTTCCATCTCGGCCGTAGCAAGGGCTATCTCGCGCTCTCCGGCGCTCGAAACGGCAGGCGGCCGCTCGGCCGCCCGGGTGGCTTCCGGCGTGCCCGCCGCTGCGGCGAGCCACACCAGTAGCAAAGCTGAACGCATTTTCCTTCCATTGTAGTACGATACGTATTAGGAGTAGCTTACTGAGCACGCCGAACGCTGAATCCAACGCCTGGCTGATCGCCGTCCAAGCGGCCCAATCCAAGAAAGCCACCGATATTCGCGTGCTGGACCTCCGGGGAGTCACCTCGTTCACCGACTATTTTGTGATCTGCACCGGAGCGAACCCGCGCCAGATTCAGGCCATCGCCGACGAAGTCGGCCTCAGGCTGAAAGAGCGGGGTGAACTGCCGCTCAGCCTGGAAGGCTACGAACAGGCCGAATGGGTGCTGGCGGACTACGGCGATTTTCTGGTGCACGTCTTTTCGGAGAAAGCCCGCGCCTACTACGACCTCGAACGGCTGTGGCGCAGCGCGAAACTGGTCGATATCTCCGCCGAGTGAAGATCTTCGTCTACTTCATCGGAAAGCCTAAAGATCCTGAGGCGAATCGCATTGCCGAAGACTTCCTCGAGCGGGCGTCGCGTTATGCGCGCTGCGAGATGCGCGAAATTCGTCCGGATCGCGCAGACTTCTGGACCCGCCATCCCTCGGCCTGGAAGGTCTTGCTGGACCCGGCCGGCGCGAAGATGGACTCGGCCGCGTTCACCGCATGGATTGCGCGCGCCGGGATGGAAGGGCGCGACGTTGTCTTCGTGGTTGGAGGCGCGGAAGGGCTTCCATCCGGCTGGGCCGAACGGGCCGACCTGCTGCTCTCGCTCTCCCCTATGACCTTCCCGCACGAACTGGCGCGCGCCATGCTGGCCGAGCAAATCTATCGCGCGTTCGCCACCCTGCGCGGCCACCCCTACCCGCGCTGAAAGCTGTGTCCGGCGTGTGATAACCTGTGGGCACCTTACGCAAGGAGTGCGGCTCGATGATCATTCGTCCCTCTCGGCGTGAAGTGCTTCAGACAGCCGGCGCCGGTCTCTCGCAGCGATCCGTAGACGTGAAGATGAAACGGTCCGCGGATGTTGCGATCCGCATCCCGGGCTGGGTGAAGACGGAGGAGTGCAAGCTGGCGGTGAACGGCGACCCTCGACCTGTCGCAGCCGCAAAGCGCTATGCC
>Ga0272446_1000448_pt1 | contig 65487 bp, 58 predicted proteins | sample YNPCB0061_FD_194587 | JGI IMG/M metagenome (GOLD analysis project Ga0272446, IMG submission 194587) | Hot spring microbial mat communities from Yellowstone National Park, WY, United States - YNP-CB-006-1 | ecosystem: Environmental > Aquatic > Thermal springs > Hot (42-90C) > Sediment | place...
GGGGCGGCTCAAGGCCGAAGCCGCCGAAGGCGGGGGCGCGCAGCGCCCGCCTTGAACCGCACCGGGCTCCCGGCCAGCATCAAAAGGCAGAACGACCATTGACCACCAACACAGTCGCTCAGCCCGCACGGGCCGAAGGGGTCAGCCCTTGAGGTTGACCGCCTGGCGGCCGCGCTGCCCGTCACGGACGTCGAGCGCGACCTTCTCGCCCTGCGCCACGTCCTGGCGGCCGGCGCGCTGCACGACGGAGGAGTGCAGGAACACGTCCTGCCCGCCATCGTCCGGCGTCACGAAGCCGAAGCCGCGCACCTGGTCGAACCACTTCACGGTGCCGGAGACGGCGTAGGTCGGCCCGCCCTCGTCGCGGCCGGCATCGCGGCGCGGGGGACGGTCGCCGAAGTCACGGCGCGGGCCGCCGAAGCCGCCGCCCGGCGGGCCGCCGAAGTCGCGACGCGGGGGACGGTCGCCGAAGCCGCCCGGGGCGCCGCCGAAGTCGCGGCGCGGGGGACGGTCGCCGAAGCCGCCGCCGCCGCCGAAGTCGCGGCGCGGGGGACGATCGCCGAAGCCGCCGCCGCCGCCGAAGTCGCGGCGCGGGGGGCGGTCGCCGAAGTCGCGGCGGGGCGGACGGTCGCCGAAGCCGCCGGAGGCAGCGCCGCCCGGGCCGGGCTTGCGCTCGATGATGCGGGTGACGAGGCGGCGGCCCTGGCGGTCCGTGCCGATCGTGCACACCAGCTTGTCGCCGGTCTCGGGCGGTTCGATCCCGGCCTCGGTCAGCGCCGAGGCGTGGAAGAACACATCCTGCCCGTCAGGGCCCAGAACGAAGCCGAAGCCCTTCCGGGAATTGTACCACTTCACCTCGGCCTCGGTCGGCCCGGTGCCACCATCGTTGTCGCTGTCAGGAAACACTTCTCGCTAACCCACACACTGCCGCGGCCCGACACGATTGAGGGCCGCCGCGGTCACTGTCGCAGACCGCGCCCGGGAAAGATAGCCCTGATTCATTACAAGCAGTGACGGGCGCCGCGCGGCGGCGGCGCCGGCCGCGCGTCAGCCCGCGTCCAGCACCGCGCGCTTCGCCATCACCGTGACGAGATGCGCACGATACTCGGCCGAGGCGTGGATGTCGGAGTTCAGGTCATCCGCCGGGATCGAGATGCCGGCGACGGCGTCCGGGGACCAGTTGGCCGCCAGCGCCTGCTCCATCGCGGCGACGCGGAACACGCCCGGCCCCGCGCCGTTGACGGCGACGCGCACCCCGGCCGGCCCCTTGGCGACGAACACGCCGGCCATGGAGTAGCGGCTGGCCGGATTCTTCATCTTCGCGTAGCCGCACTTCTCCGGCACCGGCAGGCGGATCGCCACCAGCAGCTCGCCCGGTTCCAGCGCCGTCGTGAACATGCCCTGGAAGAAGTCGTCCGCCGCGATCTGCCGCGCGTTGGTGACGAGCGTGCCGCCGAGCGCCAGCACCGCCGCCGGGTAGTCCGCCGCCGGGTCGTTGTTGGCGAGGCTGCCGCCCATGGTGCCGCGGTTGCGCACCTGCGTGTCGCCGATGGTGCCGGCCATGCGCGACAGCGCGGGGATGGCGGCGGCGATGGTCGCGTCGGTCGCGACCTCGACATGGCGGGTCATGGCGCCGATGACGATGGTGTCGCCCTCGCGCCGGATGCCCTTGAGCTCCGCAATGCCCGAGAGGTCCACGAGCGCGGAGGGCCGGTTCAGCCGGTGCTTCAGCGCCGGCAGCAGGGTGTGGCCGCCGGAGATCGGCTTCGCGTCCGGATCCGCGGCGAGGAGCTTCACCGCATCCGCGATGCTGGTCGGCTTGTGGTAGGCGAAATCATACATGGGTCTCGTCCTTACTCGGCGGCCATGCGGCGGCTGCCGTGGATGATGCTCCAGATCTTCGCGGGCGTCGCCGGCATCTCGACGTGCCGGATACCATAGCCCTTCAGCGCGTCCACCACCGCGTTGATGACGGCGGGCGGGGAGCCGATGGCGCCCACCTCGCCGCAGCCCTTCACGCCGAGCGGGTTGTGCGTGCAGAGCGTGGTGTGGGTGGCGACGCCGACACTCGGCAAATCATCGGCGCGCGGCATGGTGTAGTCCATCATGCTGCCGGACAGCAGCTGCCCGTCCGGCGCATAGGCCGCGTTCTCCAGCAGCGCCTGGCCGATGCCCTGCGCCACGCCGCCCTGGACCTGGCCTTCCACGATCATCGGGTTGATGACGCGGCCGACATCGTCCACCGCGACGAAGTTGACGATGGAGATGGCGCCGGTGTCCGGGTCGATCTCCACCTCGGCGATGTGGCAGCCGCCGGGATAGGTGAAGTTCTTCGGGTCGTAGAAGGCGGTTTCCTCGAGGCCGGGCTCGATCTCCTCGATCGGGTAGTTGTGCGGGACATAGGCGGCGAGGCTGATGTCCGTCAGGCTCTTGGTCTTGTCCGTGCCGGCGACGCGGAAGGTGCCGCGGTCGAACTCGATGTCCTCGACCGAGGCCTCCATCAGATGCGCCGCGATGCGCTTGCCCTTGGCGATGATCTTGTCCATCGCCTTCACCATCGCCGAGCCGCCGACGGCGAGCGAGCGCGAGCCGTAGGTGCCCATGCCGAAGGGGATCTTGCCCGTGTCGCCATGCACCACGTCGATGTTGGCGACCGGCACGCCGAGCCGGTCGGACACGAGCTGCGCGAAGGTCGTCTCATGCCCCTGCCCGTGGCTGTGCGTGCCGGTGAACACGGTGACGGAGCCGGTCGGGTGGACGCGGATGTTCGCCACCTCGTACAGCCCCGCCCTCGCGCCGAGCTGGCCGACGACGTGGGAGGGCGCGATGCCGCAGGCCTCGAGATACGTCGAGCAGCCGATGCCGCGCAGCTTCCCGCGCTTCGCCGCCTCCGCGCGCCGCGCCTCGAAGCCGGCCCAGTCGGCCGCCTTCAGCGCGGCATCCAGCGTCGCGTCGTAGTTGCCGCTATCGTATTGCAGCGCGACCGGCGTCTGGTAGGGGAACATGTCCGCCTTGATGAAGTTGCGGCGGCGGAGCTCGATGCGGTCGATGCCCGTCTCGGCCGCCGCCACGTCCACCAGGCGTTCGAGCAGGAAGGTCGCCTCCGGCCGGCCGGCGCCGCGATAGGCGTCCACCGGCACGGTGTTGGTGAACACCGCCTTCACCTCGGCGTAGATCACCGGCGTGCGGTACACCCCGGCGAGCAGCGTCGCGTAGAGATAGGTCGGCACCGCGGGCGCGAAGGTGGAGAGATAGGCCCCCATGTTGCAGCGGGTGGAGACCTTGAGGCCGAGGAAGGTGCCGTCCTTGTCGAGGGCGAGTTCCGCCCGCGTCACATGGTCCCGCCCATGCGCGTCCGACATGAAGGATTCCGAGCGGTCGGCCGTCCACTTCACCGGGCGCTTCAGCTGCGCCGCGGCCCAGGTGACCAGCGCCTCCTCGGCATAGTGGTAGATCTTCGATCCGAAGCCGCCGCCGACATCGGGCGCCACCACGCGCAGCTTGGATTCCGGGATATTCAGCACGAAGGCGCCCATCAGCAGGCGGATGACGTGCGGGTTCTGGCTGGTGGTGATGAGCGTGTGCTCGCCGGTCGCCGGATCGTAGTCGCCGATCGCCGCGCGCGGCTCCATGGCGTTCGGGATCAGTCGGTTGTTCGTGGTCTCGAACACCACGACCTTGTGCGCCCTAGCGAAGGCGGCGTCGGCGACGGCAGGGTCGCCGATGTGCCAGTCGTAGCAGACATTGCCCGGCGCGGCGTCGTGGATCTGCGCCGCACCCGGGGCCAGCGCACCGTCGATGGTGCCGGCCGACGGCAGCACCTCGTACTCGACGCGGATCGCCTCCGCCGCGTCCTGCGCCTCGGCGCGCGTCTCGGCGATGGCGACGGCGACCGGGTCGCCGACATGGCGCACCTTGCCCATCGCCAGCACCGGGTGCGGCGGCTCGGCCATCGGGCTGCCGTCCTTGTTCTTGACGGCCCAGCCGCAGGGCAGGCCGCCGACGCCCTTGAGATCCTCGCCGGTGAACACGGCGACCACGCCCGGCATGGCGCGCGCCGCGCTGGTGTCGATCGAGACGATGCGCGCATGCGGGTGCGGGCTGCGCAGGATCACCGCATAGGCCTGGCCCGGGCGATTGAGGTCGTCGGTGTACTGGCCGCGGCCGGAGAGGAAGCGCGGGTCCTCCTTCCGCTTCACGGCGGCGCCGATGCCTTCGAAGGGGGTCACCACGTTCATCGGTCTTCTCCCTGTCTTGTTATGATTCGTTGCGGGGGCGTCCGCCGCCCCCGGGCGCGCGTCACTCCGCGGCCATCACCTCGGCGGGACGCAGCGTGTCGCGCTTGCCGTGCATGACTTCGGCGGCGGCGGCGATCGCCTTGACGATGTTGTGGTAGCCGGTGCAGCGGCAGAGATTGCCCTCGAGCCCCTCGCGGATCTGCCGCTCGGTCAGGCCCTCGGGGTGCTTCTGCACCAGGTCGATCGCGCTCATCACCATGCCGGGCGTGCAGAAGCCGCATTGCAGGGCGTGGTATTCGCGGAACGCCTCCTGCATCACGTGCAGCGTGCCATCCGGCTTCGCCAGCCCCTCGATGGTGGTGACCTTCGCGCCCTCGCACTGCAGGGCGAGGGTGGTGCAGGACTTCACGCTCTCGCCGTTGATGTGCACGACGCAGGCGCCGCACTGGCTGGTGTCGCAGCCGACATGCGTGCCGGTCAGCCGCAGTTTCTCGCGCAGCAGCTCGACCAGAAGCGTGCGACCCTCGACCTCGACGGTGTGCGACCGACCGTTCACGGTCAGGTTCACCTGCGGCATGGCGTATGTCTCCCAGGAACAGGGTGTGCGGCGGGGTTGCGCCGCACCCGTGAGCCGAAAGCCTTGCCGATCGCGCGGCGCAGCGTCAAGCGGCGCGCGAGAGCGGGTTCGCGATGTCCGGCCTGTCATGCAGGTGACAGGCAGCGAGATGCCCCTGGCCGGTCGGGCGCAGCGCCGGCGTCTCCGCGCGGCAGCGGTCGAAGGCATAGGGGCAGCGGGTGTGGAAGCGGCAGCCGGGCGGCGGGTTCACCGGGCTCGGCACGTCGCCGGTCAGGATGATGCGCTGCCGCTGCGCCCCCGGCTCGGGCACCGGCACGGCGGAGAGCAGCGCCTCGGTGTAGGGGTGCTTCGGTGCGGCGAACAGGCTGCGCTTCTCGGCCACCTCGACGATCTGGCCGAGATACATGACCGCGACGCGATGCGTCATGTGCTCGACGATCGCGAGATCGTGGCTGATGAACAGCATCGCGAGGCCGAGATTCGCCTGCAGGTCCTGCAGCAGGTTCACCACCTGCGCCTTCACCGAGACGTCGAGGGCGGAGACCGCCTCGTCGCACACGATGAGGTCGGGCTCGGCGGCCAGCGCGCGGGCGATGCCGATGCGCTGGCGCTGGCCGCCGGAGAACTCGTGCGGCCAGCGGTTGGCGGAATCCTTCGGCAGCCGGACGAGGTCCAGCAGGTCGGCGATGCGTGCGTCCCACCGCCCCTCGTGCAGGCGGAAGTTGCGCATCGGCTCGACCAGTACGTCGCGCACCCGCATGCGCGGGTTCAGCGAGGAGAACGGGTCCTGGAACACCACCTGCATCCGCCGCCGCAGCGGCCGGAGCGCCGGGGCGGAGAGATCGTCTATCCGCTGCCCGTCCAGCACCACCTGGCCTGCGGTGAGAGGCACGAGCCGCAGCACCGCACGGCCCACGGTGGACTTGCCGCAGCCGGATTCGCCGACCAGCGACAGCGTCTCGCCGCGCGCGATCTCGAAGGAGACGCCATCCACCGCGCGCACGATGCGCGGCCGGCCGAACAGCCCGCCGCCGACCGGGAAATGCTTGACGACATCCGTCACCTGCAGCAGCGGGATCGCGCTCATGCCGCGACGGTCTCCGCATGGTGGCAGGCGACGAGGTGGCCCGCCGCCTTCTCGTCGAGCGCCGGCGCGACCTCCCGGCAGAGGTCGGTCGCCAGCCCGCAGCGCGGCGCGAAGACGCAGCCCTGGATGCGCTCCTTGAGCGACGGCACGAGGCCCGGGATCTCGGCCAGCCGCCTCGTCTCGCCCGACAGGGAGGAGCCGAGCCGCGGCACCGCGCCGATCAGGCCCCGCGTGTAGGGATGCAGGGGCTCGCGGAACAGCGGGCCGACCGCCGCCTCCTCCACCTTGCGCCCGGCATACATGACGATGACGCGCTCCGCGACCTCGGCCACCACGCCGAGGTCATGCGTGATGAGCACGATCGCCGCCCCCACGCGGCGCTTCAGCTCGCGCATCAGGTCGAGGATCTGCGCCTGGATGGTCACATCCAGCGCCGTCGTCGGCTCGTCGGCGATCAGCAGCTTCGGGTTGCAGGCAAGCGCGATCGCGATCATCACCCTCTGCCGCATGCCGCCCGAGAGCTGGTGCGGGTATTCCTTCACCCGCCGCGCCGGCTCCGGGATGCCGACCAGCGTCAGCATCTCCACCGCCTTCGCCTCGGCCGCGGCGCGGGAGAGGCCCTGGTGCAGCATCAGCGTCTCGCCGATCTGCCGCCCGACCGTGAGCACGGGGTTCAGGCTCGTCATCGGCTCCTGGAAGATCATGCTGATCTCGTTGCCGCGGATGTCGCGCATCGCGCGGTCCGGCAACTTCAGCAGGTCGCGGCCCTGGAACAGGATCGCGCCCGCGATCTTCCCCGGCGGCTCCTGGACCAGCCGCAGAATGGACAGGCTGGTGACCGACTTGCCGCAGCCCGATTCGCCGACGATTGCGACCGTCTCCCCCGCCTCGACATGGAAGGACAGCCCGTCCACCGCGCGGTTCACCCCGCCGTCCGGCGTGCGGAAATGCGTCTGCAGGTTGCGGACCTCGAGCAGCGGCATCGTCACACCCGCTTCGCCATGCGCGGGTCGAGGCTGTCGCGCAAGCCGTCGCCCAAGAGGTTCACCGCCAGCACGGTGACGGAGAGGAAGATCGCCGGGAAGAACACGATATGCGGCTTGATCTGCCAGAGCTGCCGCCCCTCGGCCATGATGTTCCCCCAGGAGGGGATGATCGGCGGCGTGCCGGCGCCGATGAAGGAGAGGATCGCCTCGGCGATCATCGCGGAGGCGCAGATGTAGGTGGCCTGCACGGTGATCGGCGCGAGCGTGTTGGGCAGGATGTGCCGCCAGATGATGGCCGGCGTGCGCGTGCCGGCGGCCACCGCCGCCTCGACATAGGGCTGTTCGCGCAAGGACAGCACGACGCCGCGCACCAGCCGCGCCACCCTCGGCACCTCGGCGATGGTGATGGCGATGATCACGTTCGGGATCGAGGCGCCCCAGAGCGCCATCATGGCGATGGCGAGCAGGATCGAGGGAATCGCCATCACCCCGTCCATCACCCGCATCAGCACGGCGTCGATCCACCGGATGAAGCCGGAGACGAGGCCGATCAGCAGCCCGATGACCGAGGCGAGGATCGCCACCGAGAAGCCGACGACGAGCGACACCCGCGCGCCGTAGAGCACGCGCGAGTAGATGTCCCGCCCCAGCATGTCGGTGCCGAACCAGTGCAGCTCCGACGGGTCGCGGTTGCGGCGGATCGGGCTTATCTGCGTCGGGTCCACCGTCCACAGGAAGGGCGCGAAGACGCCCGCGGCGACGATCAGCAGCAGCAGCACGCCGCCGATCGCGATCGTCGGGTGGCGCCAGGCCCAGCCCAGCACGCCGCCGCGGCGCCGGAGGACGGGAAGGATGTCGGGCAGCGGCAGGGCGCCGCGCGGGGCGGCGTCGCTCAATAGCGGATCCTCGGGTCGAGCAGGGTGTAGGTCAGGTCCACGGCGAGGTTCACCAGCACATAGACGAACGCGAACATCAGCACGATGCCCTGGATCACCGGGTAGTCGCGCCACAGGATGGCATCCACCGTCAGCCGCCCGATGCCGGGTATGGCGAACACCGTCTCGGTCACCACGGCGCCTCCGATCAGCAGCGCGACACCAAGACCGATGACGGTGACGATCGGCACGGCGGCGTTCTTCAGCGCGTGCAGGAACAGCACCGCCGCCTGCCCGAGCCCCTTGGCCCGCGCCGTCCGCACATAGTCCTGGCCGAGCACCTCGAGCATGGTGGCGCGCGTGATGCGCGCGATCAGCGCGATGTAGATTGAGCCGAGCGCAACCGAGGGCAGGATGAGGTTGCGGAGCCAGGGCCAGAACCCCTCGGCCAGCGGCGTGTAGCCCTGGACGGGGAGCCAGTCGAGCCCGAGGGCGAACACATAGGCCAGTACATAGCCGATCACGAACACCGGCACCGAGAAGCCGACGACCGCGAAGGCCATCACCGCCCGGTCCACCACCGTCCCCGACCGCCAGGCCGCGACCACGCCGAGCGGCACCGCGACCAAGACCGAGAACAGCAGCGTCACCACCATCAGCGACAGCGTCGGCTCGACGCGCTGTGCGATCAGCGTCGTCACCGGCAGGTTGGTGAAGATCGAGGTGCCGAGATCGCCCTGCAGCAGCGCGAGGATCCAGGTGCCGAAGCGTTCATGGAACGGACGGTCGAGACCGAGCGCCGCGCGGATGCGTTCGAGATCCTGCGTGGTCGCGAGATCCCCGCCGATCACCGCGGCCGGATCGCCGGGCGAGAAATACAGCAGGCTGAACACGACGAGGGCGACGACGCCCATCACCGGAATCGTCGCGAGCACCCGTTGCACGATGTAGGCGAGCATCCCCGAGCGAAACCTCCAGCCGGCCGTTCCCGGCAGCCACGCCCCTTAGCCTGCCCGGCCCGCGCCGCCAATGCCAGCGGCAAGGCGCGTCACGCCCGGCGGATGTTCCAGAACAGCGGGATGCCCGGCTGCACGCCCCGGATGTCCCGCCTGAGCGCCATCGGCGCGAAGGCCTGGCCGAGCGGGACATAGGGCAGCACCGCCGCGGCCTGGGCGTGCAGCTCGGCGGCGATCCGCCGGCGCGCGTCCTCGTCGGCCGCATCGAGCCATGCTTCGCGCAGCGCCTCGATCTCCGGGCTGTCCGGCCAGCCGAACCACGACCTCTGCCCCGCCGCCCGCAGCGGCTGGTGGATGCCCGGGTGGCGCATGTCCGCCCCGGCCCAGAGGGTGAAGAACACCGACCAGCCACCGCGCGCAACCGGCTCGCGGCTCATCCGCCGGCGCAACAGCGCGGCCCAGTCCGCCGCGGCGGCCTCGGCGGTGAAGCCCATCCGGCGCAGCGCCTCGAGCCCGGCCTGCGCCAGCGCCGCCAGCGCCGGCGTGTCGGTCGGCACCAGCACGACGATGCGCTCGCCGCCGTAGCCCGCCTCGGCCAGCGCCCGCCGCGCGGCGGCCGGATCGGCCGGGGCGAACAGCGGATCAAGACCCGCCTCCGAGGCGTAGGGAGTGCCGGGCGGGAAGAAGCCGACCCGGTCGCGCCACAGGCTGCGGTCGTGCGGCAGCAGCGCGGCCATCATCTCCGCCTGGCCGAAGCCGGCCAGCACCGCCTGCCGCACGCCCGGGCTGTCGAAGGGCGGGTGCAGGTGGTTGAAGCGGCAAAGCGCCACGAAGCCGAGCGGATCCTGCGCCCCGAGCACGACCGACCGCTCGCGCCGCAGCGCCGCCTGCGAGGCCGGGTCCGGGTTCTCCCACCAATCCGCCTCGCCCGAGCGGAGCGCCGCCAGCGCCTCGGCCGGCTCGGCCGCGGGGCGCCATTCGACGCGGGCGAAATGGGCGCGCTTCGGGCCTGCGGTGCCCGAGGCCTCCTCGCCCGCCCGCGGCAGGTAGAGGTCGAAGCGGGCATAGGCGGCAAGCAGCCCGGGCTCGTGCTCCTCAGGCAGGAAACGGTAGGGGCCGCTGCCGGTGATCTCGGCCAGCGGCCCTGGCGCCGAGGCCAGCCGCTCCGGCATCATCGCGCAGAGCGGCGGCGTGGTCTTGCCGAGCGCCTCGAACAGCAGCGGGAAGGGCCGGCGCAGGCGGAACCGGATGGTCCGGTCGTCCGGCGCGTCCAGCCGATCGAGCCGCGCCAGCAGGTCGCCGCCCAGCGGATCGCGCCGCGCCCAGCGGCGGATGGAGGCGACGCAGTCGCGCGCCAGCACCGGCGCGCCATCGTGGAAGCGGAGCCCCTCGCGGAGGCGGATCAGCACCAGCCGCCCGTCCCCGCTCACCTCCTGCCCCTCGGCCATCTGCGGGCGCGGCACGAAGTCGCGGTCGAGGCCGTAGAGCGTGTCCCACACCAGCAGCGCGTGGGTGCGGGTGGCGTAGGCGGTGGACAGGTGGGGGTCGAGCATCGCCGGATCGGCCGCGGGAATGAAGCGGAGCGTCGCCGGATCGCGCGCGACGCCGCCCGGCGCCGGCCGCCCGAGCCACGGCGCGGCGAGCAGCCCCCCGCCCGCGATCAGCACCCCGCGACGACGCATGTCCCCTGCTCTTGCCGTGTCCGGACAAGCCAAGCCCAGGCATCGCGGCGGTGCAAGGCCCGGGGGAAGCGCGCCGCTTGCCGCCCGCGGGCCGAGGCCGTAAGCCGCGCGCGATGTCGCCTTCCCTTGCCCGACTCGCCGGCCAGTTCCTGCGCTTCGGCGTGGTCGGCGCGGGCGGGTTCCTGGTGGATACGGCACTGCTCTACCTGGCGCTCTGGGCCGGCGCCGGGCTCTACGGCGGGCGAGTGTTCTCCTACCTGGGGGCGGCCAGCTTCACCTTCGTGCTCAACCGCGCCTGGACCTTCCGCGGCGCGGCACAGGCCCACGCCGGGCGGCAATGGGCGCTGTTCCTGCTGGTGAACCTGACCGGCTTCGCGCTGAACTACGGCACCTACGCGGTGCTGGTGGCGTTCGTGCCGCTGGTGGCGGCGAACCCGGTGCTGGGCGTGGCGGCGGGGTCCGTCGCCGGGCTCGGGGGGAATTTCCTGGCGTCGCGGCGCTTCGTGTTCAGCGGCGCGTGAGCCGCCGCGCGACCGGCGCGGAGGCGGCATGAATCTGCCATAGTCAGCCGGCATTCACCGCCCATGCACGAGATGCCCCAGCCGATCTCCACCCTTGCCCGCCCGCGGATCGCCGTCCTGATCCCCTGCTACAACGAGGAGGTGGCGATCCCCCGCGTCGTCGCCGCCTTCCGCGCGGCGCTGCCGGAGGCGGAGATCCTCGTCTACGACAACAACTCGAAGGACCGCACGGCGGAGGTGGCGCGCGCGGCCGGCGCCACCGTCCGGCGCGAGACGCTGCAGGGCAAGGGCAACGTTGTCCGCCGCATGTTCGCCGACGTCGAAGCGGACGTGTATGTGCTGGTGGATGGCGACGACACCTATGACGCCACGGCCGCCCCCGAGATGGTGCGGATGCTGCTGGACGAGCGTCTGGACATGGTGACGGGCGTTCGCGTCACCGACATCGAGGCCGCCTACCGCCCCGGCCACCGCTTCGGCAACCTGATGCTGACGGGCATGGTCCGCCTGGTGTTCGGCGACCGCATCAGCGACATGCTGTCCGGCTACCGCGCCTTCAGCCGGCGCTTCGTGAAGTCCTTCCCCGCGCTGGCCGAGGGCTTCGAGACGGAGACGGAGTTCACCGTCCACGCGCTGGAACTGAAGATGCCGGTCGGCGAGGTGAAGACCGCCTACAAGGACCGCCCGCCGGGGTCGACCTCCAAGCTCAACACCATCCGCGACGGCATCCGCATCCTGCAGACCATCATCGGGCTGATCCGCCGCGAGCGGCCGCTCGCCTTCTTCGGCGGCGTCTCGGGCGTGCTGTTCCTGGCGGCGGCGGCGCTGTTCCTGCCGGTGCTGGCGACCTACCTGGCCACCGGCCTCGTCCCCCGCTTCCCCACCTTCATCGCCTCGGCGACGCTGGCGATGCTGTCCTTCCTGTCGCTCGCCTGCGGCCTGATCCTGGACACGGTGACGCGCGGGCGGCGGGAGGCGAAGCGCATCGCCTATCTCGCCGTTCCGGGGCCGGGGGCGACGCGGGGCTGAGCCGACGCGCCCGGCCTTGGCAACCGGGCGCTAACCCCGTGGCGGGCACACGGGAAGAATGCGATGCTCCCTCCCGTTCCGGGGGACGACGCATCGCCCCTCTTGGATGACCCGCAGCCGATGAGTGCCCGCCCCGCCGAACGCCGCCCGCCCGACGCGCTCGCCTCGGCGCTTGCCGCCTGCCGGCGGGAGTTCTGGACGGTCGGGCTGTTCTCGGGCGTGGTGAACCTGCTGCAGCTCACCGTCTCCATCTACATGCTGCAGCTGTTCGACCGGGTGTATGCCACCCGCAGCACCGACACGCTGTGGCTGCTCACGGTCATCGCGGTGGCCGCCCTGCTGCTGCTGGCGATCCTCGAAGCCTGCCGCGGCATGGTGATGGCCCGCGTCGCCGCCTGGGTGGAGGCGCGGGTGGCGCCCGAGGGGTTCCTCCGCGGCATCGAGGCGGAGCTGCGCGGCCGCCCCTACCGGATGGAGGCGCTGCGCGATCTCGGGCAGCTGCGCGGCTGGCTCGGCAGCCCGGCCTCGCTCGCCGTCTATGACGTGCCCTGGGTGCCGATCTATCTCGGCGTCATCTTCCTGCTGCACCCCTGGCTCGGCTGGCTGTCGCTGGCCGGGGCCGCGGCGCTGTTCCTGCTGACGCTTGCCACCGAGTGGCTCACGGCGCCGCTGCTGCGGGAGGCCGGCACGCGCGGCCTGGCCGCCCAGCGCCGGGCGGAGGCCACGGCCCGCAACGCCGAGGTGATCGACAGCATGGGCATGCAACGCCCGCTGCTCGCCGCCTGGCAGGAGGCGGTGTCGCAGGCGGCGGCGCCGGCAGGCGTGGCGGCCGACCGCGCGGCGGTGCTTCTGGCGCTCGGGCGCTTCGCGCGCCTCGCCTTGCAGATCGCGATCCTCGGCCTCGGCGCCTGGCTCGTGCTGCGGCAGGAGCTGACGCCCGGCGCCTCGATCGCCGCCTCGATCATCATGGGCCGGGCGCTGGCGCCGGTCGAGCAGCTGATCGGCGGGTTCAAGCAGCTGGTCGCGGCGCGCGCGGCGCGGCGGCGGCTGGAGCTGTTCCTCGCGCAGCCGCGGCTCCGCCCCGAGGGTAGGCCGCTGCCCGAGCCGGCCGGGCGGCTCGCCGCCGAGCGGGTGGTGTTCGCCTTCCAGCCGGCGCCCGGCAGCGGCCCGGCGCTGCCGGTCATCAAGGGCGTCTCCTTCGCCCTCGATCCGGGGGAGAGCCTTGCCGTCGTCGGCCCCTCGGCGGCCGGCAAGACGACGCTGCTGCGCCTGATCACCGGCACGCTCGCGCCCAGTTCCGGCACGGTGCGGCTGGACGGCGCCGACGTGCATCTCTGGCAGCGCGAGGATTTCGGCCGCCACCTCGGCTATCTGCCGCAGGATGTGGAGCTGTTCGAGGGCACGGTGTTCGACAACATCGCCCGCATGGGCGAGGCGGCTCCGGAGGCGGTGTATGAGGCGGCGAAGCTCGCCGGCTGCCACGAGATGATCCTCCGCCTGCCGCAGGGCTACGAGACCGAGATCGGCGAGGGCGGCCAGCACCTCTCCGGCGGGCAACGGCAGATGATCGGGCTGGCGCGCGCGCTGTTCGGCGCCCCCAAGCTCGTGGTGCTGGACGAGCCGAACAGCAATCTCGACGGCGAGGCCGAGGCGCGCCTTGTCGCCACCCTGGCCGAGCTCAAGCGCCGCGGCGTGACGGTGGTCGTCGTCTCGCACCGCCCGGCGCTGGTGCAGGCGGTGGACAAGGTGCTGCTGCTGAAGGACGGCGCCGCCGAGATGTTCGGCCCGCGCGCCGAGGTGCTGAAGCGCCTGCTGCCGGCGCCGCGGATCGCCCCGGCGAAGGGGGATGCGGCATGACCACCGCCCTTGCCGCCCGCTCCGGCGCCGCCCCGCCCGCCCTGACCGGCCGCCGCAGCATCGTCCTGCCGCCGCCCGTGCCGGCGACCGGCCAGCCGCTTGCCGTCGGGCTGCTGGCCATCCTGGTCTTCGTCGGCGGTTTCGCGCTGTGGTCGCACGAGGCGCCGCTGGCGGAGGCGGCGATCGCCCATGGCGAGATCCGCGCCGAGGGCCAGCGCCGCACCATCCAGCACCTGGAAGGCGGCATGGTACAGGAGATCCTGGCCCGCGACGGCGACCGGGTGCGCGCGGGCCAGGTGCTGCTGCGGCTCGACACCGTGCAATCGGCAGCCCAGGCCGAGGTGCTGCGCGCCCAGCGCTTCGCCCTGCTGGCGCAGGAGGCGCGGCTGGCGGCGGAGGCCGATGGCCGGCCCGCCATCGCCTTCCCGCCCGATCTCATCACCGCGAACGACCCGCGCGCCGAGGAGGCGATGGACGGCCAGCGCGCCCTGTTCGCCGCCCGCGCCGCCGCCTTCGCCGGGCAGCTGGCGGCGCTGGCCGCCCGGCGGGAGCAGCAGCAGGCGACGCTTGCCGCCATCGCCGGCCAGGCCCAGAGCCAGGCCCGCCAGCTCGACCTGATCCGGCAGGAGGAGGAGAGCGTCCGCCGCCTCGTCGCCCAGGGACTCGAACGGATGCCGCGGCTGCTCGCGCTGCAGCGGCAGATGGCGGCGCTCGAGGGCAATGCCGCCGACCTCGAGGGCCAGGCGGCGCGGGCGCGGGCGGCGGTCACGGAACTGGAGGGCGAGCGCGCGCGGCTCGAGCAGACCCGCCAGGCCGAGATCGCCACCGAGCGCCGGGAAGTCGCCACCCGCCTCGCCGATGCCACCGAACGGCTGCGCGCCGCCGAGGACGTCTCCACCCGGCGCGAGGTGGTGGCGCCCGAGGACGGCACCATCCTGCACAGCCGCCTCTTCACCCGCGGTGCCGTGCTGCGCCCGGGCGAGCCGGCGATGGAGCTGGTGCCGGCGGCCGACCGGCTGCTGGTGGAGGTGCAGCTCTCGCCCGCCGACATCGACCGCGTGCGCCCCGGCCTCGCCGCCGAGATCCGCCTGCCGGCCTATCGCCAACGCGTCGCCCCCACCATCGAGGGCGAGGTGGTGGAGGTGGCGGCGGACGTGACGCATGACGAGCGCCGCGGCACCGCCTTCTACCGCGTGCGCATCGCCATCCCGGAGGAGCAGGCGGCGCGCCTGCCCGGCGGCCCCTTGCGCCCCGGCATGCCGGCCGAGGCGCTGATCCGGACTGGCGAACGCAGCCTCGCCCGGTACATGCTCCAGCCGCTGCTCGACAGTTTCCACCGCGCCTTCCGGGAACGCTGACACATGGACACCCCCTCCGTCCCGCTCGTCTTCGCCGACGGCATCAAGGACGCGCATGTCGCGAACGGGGTGGTGCGGCTGACGCTCGCCATGCTCGGCGGCGACGGGAAGCCGGCGCCGAGCGGCACGATCGTGCTGCCGCTGACGCAGCTTGCCGCCTTCGCCAACGGCATCGTCGCGCTGACGCGCCAGGTGGAGGCCAAGCTGCGCGAGGCGCAGGCAGGCCAGAAGCCGGACGCCGCCCAGGGCGAAAGCGCGTTCCGGCTCGGCTCGTGATCCGCGGCGCGGCGGCGGCGCTGCTCGTGGTGCTGGCGTCGGCCGCACCCGCCGCATCGCAGCCGGCCGAGGCGTGGGCCGCCGTGGCAGGCCCGACGCCAGGAGCGGCGCGGGTGATCGGCGCCCACGGGCTCGGCTGCCTCGCCGGCGCCGTGCAACTCCCGGCGGATGGGCCCGGCTGGCAGGCGATCCGCGTCTCCCGCAACCGCCACTGGGGCCACCCGGCGACGATCCGCTTCGTGCAGCACCTGGCCGCCGCGGCGCGGCGGGCGGGGCTGCCCGACCTCTACATCGGCGACATCGCCCAGCCGCGCGGCGGGCCGATGCCCTGGGGGCATGTCAGCCACCAGACCGGCCTCGACGTGGACATCTGGCTGGACCTGAGGCCGAAGCCCGCGCTTCCCGCCGCGCAGCGGGAGGAGCTGCGGATCGCCTCCCTGGTGCGGCCGGACGAGCGCCGCGTGGACCCCGCGCGCTTCACGCCGGACCATGCGCGGCTGCTGCGGCTGGCCGCGACCTCGCCGGGGGTGGACCGCATCCTCGTCCACCACGCGATCAAGCGGGAACTCTGCCGCCTGCACCGGGGCGAGGACTGGCTGCGCCGCATCCGCCCCTGGCGCGGGCATGACAGCCACATGCATGTCCGCCTCTCCTGCCCACCCGGCGAGCGGGAATGCCGGGACATCGCCCCGCCGCCGCCCGGCGACGGCTGCGACGCCAGCCTGGACTGGTGGCTGACGCCGGAGGCCAGCCGCCCGCCGCCGCGCCCGCCCGGGCCGCCGCCCGCGCTGCCGGCGGCCTGCACGGCCGTGCTGGGCGCCCGCTGACCGGGCGGAGCCCGCCGACAACCCTGGCGGGTGGCAATCCGCTGGCAATGCAAGCGCGCTACCGGTAACCTGCCACAACGAACAGGAACACCGTCATGGCGCCCTCGCCTTCTCCCCAAGCCCGCCGCCTGCCAGGGCTGCTGCGGGCCTTCGCCCTGGCCGCCGCGCTGCTGCCGGCCGCCGCGTCAGCGCAGACCGCGACGACTCCGATCTCCCTCAAGATCGTCGGCGGACTCGCCGGCGTCAGCCAGTTCGTCAATTTCGAGGAGCCGTTCTGGCGCGACGAGGTGCCGCGGCTGACCGGCGGGCGGGTGCAGCCCGAGATCGTCGCCAGCGACCGCGCCGGCATCCGCAGCCAGGAGATGCTGCCGCTCATCCGCCTCGGCGTGGTGCCGTTCGGCACCGCGCTGCTGGCGGTGATCTCGACCGAGGATCCCGAGTTCAACGCCATGGACCTGCCGGCGCTGAACCCGACCATCGCCGAGCTTCGGCGGACGATGACGCGGTTCCGCCCCTTCCTCGAGCGCGCGCTGAGCGAGCGCTACGGCGTGCGCCTGCTGGCGATCTACACCTATCCGGCGCAGGTGGTGTGGTGCAACCGCGCCTTCTCGTCGCTGGCCGACCTGCGCGGGCGGCGGGTGCGGACCTCCTCGGTCGGTCAGGCGGACCTGATCGCGGCGCTCGGCGGCACCGCCGTCGTCACGCCGTTCAACAAGATCGTGCAGGCCATGCGGACCGGCGTGGTCGAGTGCGCGATCACCGGCACCCTCTCCGGCATGTCCATCGGGCTGCACGAGGTGACGACGCATGTGCATGCCGCCGCGATCAACTGGGGCGTCTCGATCTTCGCGGCGAACGAGCAGGCCTGGGAAGCGCTGCCGGAGGACATCCGCCGCGTCCTGACCGACGGCCTCGCCGATCTCGAGCGCCGCATCTGGGACGGGGCGGAGCGGGAGACGGGCCTCGGCCTCGCCTGCGCCTCCGGCCAGCCCTCCTGCGACCTGCCGCGGCGCGGCACCCTGACGGTGGTGCGCCCGACACCCGAGGAGCAGGCGGGCCGCCTGTCTCTGCTGACGGGCGCCGTGCTGCCACGCTGGGTGGACCGCTGCGGCCCGGTCTGCGCCGAGGTGTGGAACGAGACGCTGGGGCCAGAACTCGGCATCCGCGTGCCGGTGAACTGAGAGGACGCGGGCGGCAGGGCCGATGCAAGGCGGGCGGCACCTCCGGGCGATCATCATCGGCGCGGCGCTGCTGCTGCTCGCCGCGATCTGGGGCGCCGTCTGGAGCATGCAGGAACGCTCGCGCGAGGCGGCGCTCGCCGCCGCCGCCGCGACGCTCGACCGGGTGGGGCGGGCCGTCGAGATCTCGATCAACCGCAACCTCGTGCAGACCGACGCGCTGCTGGCCGGCCTGCCGATGCTGCTCAACACCTACATCGCCGGCGAGACGACCAACCACGCGGCGATCGCGCAGGTGCTGCGCGAACTCAACAACCAGAACTTCTTCTTCCGGGACCTGTTGCTGATCGGCGCGGACGGCATGCCCTTCTCGACGGCGCTGCCGGTGTCGCGCCGGCGAAGCCTGCCGCTCGACTGGCGCGCCGCCTTCACCGACACGACGGGCGGCGGGGGCGGCGGCGTGCTGCTCGCCGGGCCGGTCCGCAACCCGGTGACGCAGGAGTGGTCGGTCTATGTCGGGCGGCAGATACGCCTGAACCGCGTCGGGCCGCTGCTCGCGGTGGCGGAGGTGCAGGTCGGCGCGCTCGCCGCCGTGCTCGCCGTCGGCGGCGATCCGGAGGGGCAGCGGATCACGCTGGAACGCGCCGACGGGACGCTGCTGGCCAGCCTGCCGCACGACGAGACGCGGATGGGCCAGAGGCTGCGACCGACGGCGGCCGAGATGCACGCCGCCGCCGGGTCGGAGGTGGTGCCGGCGGAAAGCCGCTTCGACGGGCAGCAGGCGCTGCGCCTCGTGCGCTCGACGATCTACCCGGCGCTGTTCGTCAGCGCCTCGGTCAGGACCGACCAAGTGCTGGCCGGCTGGGCGCGGGACCGCGACCGCACCCTGATCGGCACCGGCGTGCTCAGCGTGCTGATCGCCGCGCTCGCGGTCGCGCTGCTGCTCTGGGTGCGCTCGCGCGAGACTGCGGAGGCCGAGCGGCAGCGCTGGCGCGCCACCCTCGAGAACGCGATCGAGAGCATGTCCGACGGCTTCGTGATGTTCGACGCCGACGACCGGATGGTCGCCTGCAACACCCGCTACAAGGATTTCTACCGGATCAGCGCGCCCTTCATCGTCCCCGGCGCGCGGTTCGAGGACATCATGCGCGAGGGCGCGAAGCGCGGGCAGTATCCGCAGGCCGGGCCGGACATCGAGGCCTTCGTCCAGGAAATGACGGCCTGGCACAAGGGCGACAACCCGCCGATCGAGCGGCTGCTGCCCGATGGCCGCTGGGTGCTGATCACCGAGCGCCGCACGCCGGACGGCGGCACCGTCGGCATCCGTACCGACATCACCGCGATGAAGCGCGCGATGGACGAGCTGGCCGAGGCGCGCGACCAGGCCCGCGCCGCGGCGGAAGCGAAGTCGCAATTCCTGTCGCGGATGAGCCACGAGCTCCGCACGCCGCTCAACTCCATCCTCGGCTTCGCCCAGCTGCTCGCCGCCGATGGCGGGCTGACGGAAGATCAACGCAGCCAGGTGCAGACGCTGCTCGGCGCCGGGCGGCACCTGCTCGATCTCGTGAACGGGCTGCTCGACCTCGGGAAGATCGAGGCGGGGCGGCTCGACCTCGCCGACCGGCCGCTGGCGCTGCCGGCGCTGCTCGCCTCCTGCGCCGACCTGCTGCGCCCCGAGGCGCAGCGGAAGGGAATCTCGCTCAGCGTCTCGCTCGCCGACAGCCTGCCCGCCCATGTGCGCGGCGACCCGACGCGGCTGCGGCAGCTCGCGCTCAACCTGCTGTCGAACGCGGTCAAATACACCCCGCCCGGCGGCGTGGTCGCGCTGCGCGCCTCGGCCGGCACATTCCCGGCGCCCGAAGGGCTGGCTGCGGTCCGCATCGAGATCGAGGACACCGGCCCCGGCATCCCGAAAGAGCAGCTCAGCCGCCTGTTCCAGGACTTCCAGCAGATCGCGCCGGCGCTCGAGCCGGGCACGGGGCTCGGGCTCGCCATCTCGGCGCGGCTTGCGGAAGCGATGGGCGGCCGGATCGGCTGCGACAGCGAGCCGGGGCGCGGCGCGCTGTTCTGGCTGGAACTCCCGCTGCCGCTGGCCGAGGCGGCGGAGAGCGCGGCGCCGGCCCCGAGCGCGCTGCGCACCCCGCTCCGCGTCCTGGTGGTGGACGACGTGGCCGCAAACCGCATGGTCGCCCGCGCGATGCTGGCCGCCGCCGGCCATACGGTCGAACTCGCGTCGGACGGCGCGGCGGCGGTGGACGCCGTCGCGGCGCAGGACTTCGACGCCGTGCTGATGGACCTGCAGATGCCCGGCATGGACGGGCTGGAGGCGACGCGCCGGATCCGCGCCCTGCCGCCGCCGCGCAGCAGAGTGCCGGTGTTCGCGCTGACCGCCTCCGCCCTCCCTGAACAGGTCGAGCAGTGCCGGCAGGCGGGGATGGATGGCCACCTGGCGAAGCCGATCGAGCGCGGGGCGCTGCTGGCGCTGCTCGATGGCGTGCAGCCCGGCGGACAGGCGGCGCCGGATGTGCTGATGCCGGGCGTGCTGGAACGGCTGGAGCAGGATCTCGGCCCGGTGGCGCCCGCAGTGGTGGCGGGCTTCGTCGCCGAACTGCGGCTCGGGCGGCAGCTGCTGGCGATCGCCGCCTCCGAGGGCGTGCTGCCGGCCAGCATCGCGCAGACGGCGCAGCGCCTTGCATCCGGCGGCCACATGGTCGGGGCCGACCGGCTGGCTGCCGCGAGCGACGTGCTGGCCGCGGCCCTCGCCGGCGGGTCTGCGCCGCGGCAGGCGCTGGCCGGCGCCCTCGCCGCGCTGGACGAGACGCTGCCACGGCTGGAAGCCTGGGTGGCGGTGCGGGAGGCGGCGGCACGGCAGGCCGCGGAGTGATCGTCCCTCTGGCAACCGGGCCCGCCCCGCGCTACCAATCATCGTTTGGGCGGGATCATCCGCGCCACAGGGCGTGCCATGGACCAGCAACTGCAGACCGAGTTCGATGCGTCGGCCGACAGGGCGGCCGAGTATCTCAAGGCCCTTGCCAACCCATGGCGGCTCCGCATCCTCTGCACCCTCGCGGAAGGCCCGCTTGCGGTCGGCGTGCTTGCCGCCCGGATCGGCGCGCGGGAGGCGCTGGTCTCTCAGCACCTGATGCGGCTGCGCGCCGAGGGCCTCGTCCGCACCGAGCGCTTCGGGCAATCCGTGCACTATTCGCTCGCCAGCCGCCTGACCGAGCGCATCATCGGCGCGCTGTACGACGCGTATTGCGGGCCCGACGCCCCGGGCGCGCGCGAAAGCCGCTGAGCCGCCGCGCTACGGCAGCGCCGCCAGACGCCGCGCCAGCAACGCGAAGAACCCGTCGGCGTCGAGCGACTCGGGCAGCGTGACCCCGGCCGGCCGGCCGCTCCGCCCCCAGCGGTCCACATGGGTCCGCCCGCGTCCCGGACCCACGCCGCATTCCACCTCGACCGAGACGGAGCGGCTTACGAACAGCCCGGGCGCGACCAGCCACGCCACCGCGCAAGGATCGTGCAGCGGCACGCCGCGATGGTCGAAGCGGCGGGAGGGCGGGATCGCCGCCAGGATGTCGGCCGCGGCGGCGAGACACCGCCCCTGCCCCGCCGCGCGCAGCGCCGCGATGCGCGCGGGCGTCACCAGCGCCTGCGCCGTCAGGTCCAGTGTCACCAGCGTCACCGGCCGCCCGCAGCGGAGCAAGATCGCCAGCGCCTCCGGGTCCGACCAGGCGTTGAACTCGGCGGCGGGGGTGATGTTGCCCTCGCTGACCGCGCCGGACATCAGAACCACCTCGGCGACGCGGTCGGTCAGCGCCGGCTCGGTCGCCAGCGCCAGCGCCAGGTTGGTGGCGGGACCGAGGCCGATCAGCGTGACCGAGGCCGGCGCCGCGCCGCGCAGGACCGCGCGGATCGCATCCGCGGCGATGCCGGGCGCGGCCGGCGGCCCTTCGGGCAGCGTCACGCCGCCGAGGCCATCCGCCCCATGCACCCGCGGCTCGCCAGTGAAGGCACCGAGCAGCGGGCGGTCGGCGCCGGCCACCACCGGCACCGCCCGCCCGGCGAGGCCGACGATCGCCCGCGCGTTCGGCAGCGTGCGCTCCAGCCCCGCATTGCCGCCGGCGACCGTGATCAGCCGCACATCCAACTCCGGCGAGGCAAGCGCGAGCCAGATCGCCACCGCGTCATCGGTGCCGGGATCGGTGTCGAGGATGCAGGGGCGGCTCAGGGCGCGAGCTCCTGCAGGGCGAGGCCGCACCAGAATGCCGCGCCGTGGACCAGCGCCGCGTCGTTGAAATCGAAGCGCGGGCTGTGGTGCACGCCCTCGGGACATGCCGGCTCGCCGGTGCCGAGCCAGGCGTAGGCGCCAGGAACGACAGCCAGGAACGAAGAAAAATCCTCGCCGGCGGTGATCGGCGGGTGGTCGTCGCGGGCATTGGCGGGGCCGAGCGTCGCGGCGGCGGCGGCAGCCATGCGTGCGGCGTGCTCGGGGTGGTTGCGGGTGGGCGAGAGACGGCGGGTGTAGACGGGCTCGGCCACGACGCCATGCGTCGCGGCGATGCCGTGGGCGATGGCGGCAAGCCGTGCCTCCAGCCGGTCCCGCACCGCGGCCGAGAAGGCGCGCGCGGTGCCGGTGATCCGCACCTCGGCCGGGATCACATTGGGCGCGGCGGCATCGCCCGCCGCGATGGCGCCGACCGACACCACGGCGGGTTCCAGCGGGTCCGTCTCGCGCGACACGATCGCCTGGATGGCCTGGATGAAGGCGGCGGCGGCCAGCACCGCGTCGGTGCCGAGATGCGGCTTCGCGCCATGGGTGCCGCGGCCACGGAACACCACGCCCCAGGTGTCGGAGGACGCGAGCACCTTGTCGCGCGGCACGGCGAGGGTGCCAAGCGGCAGGCCGGGCAGGTTGTGAAGCCCGTACACCGCATCGGCCGGGAAGCGGGCGAACAGCCCCTCGGCCAGCATGGCATCCGCCCCGCCGCGGCTTTCCTCGGCCGGCTGGAAGACGAGGCGCAGCGTGCCGGCGAAGCGCTCGCGGTGCCGCGCGAGCCACACGGCGACCCCGAGCAGCATCGCCGTGTGCCCGTCATGCCCGCAGGCGTGCATGCGGCCCGGGTGGGTGCTTGCCCAGGGGAGGCCGGTCGCCTCGGTCATCGCCAGCGCGTCCATGTCGGCGCGGAAGGCGATGGCGCGGTTGGAGGGCCTGGCGGTGCCGGTCAGCGTGCCGACGACGCCGGTCGCCGCGATGCCTTCCGCCACCTCGATCCCGGCCTCGCGCAGCGTGGCGGCGACGAAGGCGGCGGTGCGTCTCTCCTCGAAGCCGAGTTCGGGGTGGGCGTGCAGGTCGCGCCGCCAGGCGGTCATGGCGCCGGCCAGGGGCGCAAGGTCTTCGGGCTTCACCATCGCGCCGCAGCATGCCACGATCCCGCCCCGCTGACGATTCGTGGGAGATGCGCGATGCGCCTGAAGGCCGCCCTGCTTGCCTGTGCCCTGAGCCTCGGGCTCGCCGCCGTGCCGGCCGCGCAGGAGACCCTCAGGATCGGCGTGGAGGCGGGGCCGACCAGCCTCGACCCGCATTTCGCCAGCCTGATCACCAACATCGCCTTCGCCCGCCACGTCTTCCAGCCGCTGGTCGAGCAGGACCACCAGCAGGCGCTGCGGCCGGCGATCGCCACCTCCTGGCGGATCGTCAACGACACCACCTGGGAACTGACGCTCGACCCCAACGCCCGGTTCAGCGACGGCACGCCCGTCACCGCCGCCGACATCGCCTTCACCATCTCGCGCGCGGGCGACGTGCCGAACTCGCCCTCCTCCTTCCGCTACGCGACGCGCCCGATCGCGCGGGTCGAGGCGGTAGACGCGCGCACCATCCGCATCGTGACGCACCAGCCCACACCGCTGCTGCTGAATTTCCTGTCGCTGGTGATGATCGTGCCGGAGCGGAACCGCGAGGCGACGACCTCCGACTACAACGCCGGCCGCGCCATGCTCGGCAGCGGCCCGTTCCGCTTCGTGGCCTGGCAGCCGGGCCAGCCCTACACGATGGAGCGCAACCCGAACTTCGCCGGCCGCGCGCCGGATTTCGCCCGCGTCGAGTTCCGCCCGATCGCCAATGCCGGCGCGCGCGTGGCCGCGCTGCGCGCGGGCGATGTGGACCTGATCGAGATCGTGCCGCCCGAGCAGATGGAGCGCTTCCGCACCGACCCCCGCTTCGCGGTGGCGGAAAGCCCGTCGAACCGGCTGATCTTCCTGACGCTTGATTCCGACCGGGAGAACAGCCCCTTCGTCCGCGCCCGCGACGGCGGGCCGATCGCCAACCCCTTGCGCAACCGCGACGTGCGCCGCGCGCTGTCCATCGCGATCAACCGCGAGGCGATCGTGACGCGCGTCCTGCAGGGCCAGGGGCTGGCGGCGGGGGATCTCGGCCCGCCCGGCTATTTCGGCACCTCGCCAGACCTGACGCCGCCGCCCTTCGACCTGGAAGGCGCGCGGCGCCTGCTGGTGCAGGCCGGCTACCCGCAGGGCTTCAGCGTGCAGATCAACGGCCCGAACGACCGCTACGTGAACGACGAGCAGGTGGTGCAGGCGATCGCGCAGATGTGGACGCGGCTCGGCCTGAACGTGACCGTCGAGACCAAGACCCGCGCGGTCTGGCTCTCCGAGGCGGCAAGGCTGATGTATTCCGTGAACCTCGCCGGCTTCTCGCCGAATCCCGAGGTGCTGGGCATGCTCGAGACGCAGATCCATTCCTGGAACCCCGAGCTCGGCCTCGGCACCGCCAACCGCGGCCGCTTCAGCAACCCGGAGATTGACGCCATCATCCAGCGCGCGCGCACCACGGTGAACGACGACGAGCGCCGCCGCCTGACGCAGGAGGCCACGCGCCGCGCGCTGCGCGACGAGACAGCGCTGATCCCGCTCTATTTCCAGGTGAACACCTGGGCGATGCGGCGCGGCATCACCTACGAAGCGCGGACGGACGAGATGACGCTGGCCTTCTCCGTGCGCCGGGCCCAGTGAACGCCCGGCTGCTCGCCGCCGCGCGCGGCGGCGCGCCCTTCGACCTGCTGCTGACGGGCGCGACGCTGGTGGACGTCGCGACCGGCGAGCTCCGCGCTGCCGATGTCGGGATCGTCGGCGACCGCATCGCAAGCGTCCATTCGCGCGGGGCGCGGCGGGATGCCGCCGAAACACTCGACCTGCCCGGCCGCTTCCTCGCCCCTGGCTTCTTCGACAGCCACATGCATGTCGAGAGCAGCCTGGTGCCGCCCGCCGAATATGCCGCGGCCGTTCTGCCCGCGGGGACGACGACGATCGTGTGGGACCCGCATGAGCTTGCCAATGTCTGCGGCATCGCGGGTGTCGCATGGGCGCGCGACGCCTCGCGCGGCTTGGCCCTGCGCGTGCTGTTGCTGGCGCCCTCCTGCGTGCCCTCGGCCCCGGGGCTGGAAGTGGCCGGCGCGCAGTTCGACGCGCCGGAGATCGACGAGCTTCTCTCCTGGCCGGAGGTGACGGGGCTTGCCGAAGTGATGGACATGGCGAGCGTGATCGCGGGCGAGCCGCGGATGGCGGCGATCCTCGATGCCGCCGCCGCCTCGGGCAAGCGCATCAACGGCCATGCGCGGGGCTTGCGCGGGGCGGCGCTGCAGGCCTTCTGCGCCGCCGGCATCACGTCCGACCACGAGATCACCTCGGGCGAGGACCTGCTCGAGAAGCTGCGTGCGGGGCTGACGGTGGAGCTGCGCGGCAGCCACGATTCCGTGCTGCCCGGCGCGGTGGCGGCGCTCTCCACCCTGCCATCTCTTCCGCCGACGCTTGTCATCTGCACCGACGATGTGCTGCCGGACGATCTGCTGGCGAAAGGCGGGATGCGCGACACGCTGGCGCGGCTCATCGCGCGCGGCATGGCACCCGTCGCGGCGATCCGCTGTGCGACGCTGCATGCGGCGCTGCGCCTCGGGCGGACGGATCTCGGGCTGGTCGCACCGGGGCGCATCGCGGACATCGCGGTGCTGTCCGACCTCGCGGGCGTCGTGGTGGAGGGCTGCATCGCGTCGGGCCGCGTCGTCGCCTGGGACGGCGCGATGCGCGCGGCACTGCCGCACGGCGCGGACGGGCTGCGCGGGACGATGAAGCTTGCGCCGCTGTCGCTCGAGGCCTTCCTCCCGCGGGTGAAGGGCGTCGCCGACGGAGAGGCCGTGCTGCCCGTCGTGCTCGGCAGCCGCTTCACCTCGCTCGGCTCGGCGCGCGTCGTCGTGCGAAACGGCGTCGCCGTGCTGCCGGCGGGGCTGTCGCTGCTCGCCGTCATCCATCGCCACGGGCGGACGGATGCCACCCCCTCGGTCGGGCTGGTCGAGGGCTGGGGCGAGATGCGCGGCGCCTTCGCCACATCCCTCGCCCATGACAGCCACAACCTGCTGGTGTTCGGGCGTGCCCCGGCCGACATGGCGGCGGCGGCGAATGCGGTGATCGGCGCCGGCGGCGGCATGGCAGTGGCGAAGGGCGGTGCGGTGACGGCGCTGCTGCCGCTGCCGATCGCCGGGCTGTTGTCCGACGCGCCGCTCGCCGAGACCGCCGCGGCCCTCGCCCGAGTGCGCGCCGCCGCCGGCGATGTCATGGATTGGCTGCCGCCCTATCGCGTGTTCCGCGGGCTCACCGGCGCCTCCCTCGCCTGCAACCCCGGCCCCCGCGTGACGGACCGCGGCATCGCCGACGGCGCGACGCGCGAGCTGCTGGACCCCGCCGCCCCGCTTGCGGCCGAATAGGCTACTCCGCGGCCGCCTTCCCGCGCGACGCCTCGAACCGCGCGATCGCCGCCAGAAGCTGCTTGCGCATCGTCACGCCGGGCCGGTCGGAGGGCATGTTCATCTCGACGCCCGTCTGGTCGAGCGGCACGTCCCATTCCGTGCTTTCCAGGATCGCCTTGTCCTCCTCCGTCACCTGGCGGTCGAAGGCGATCACCTTCTCGGCCGGGGCATCGGCCTCGGTGTCGTTGCGATAGACCCACTGGCAGATCATCGAGGAACGGTCGTCGATCGGGGTTGCGATCGTCACGATCGAGTGGATCAGCCCGTTCGGGTAGGTGATGCGGAGCTTGCGGGCGAAGGGCAGCCACCAGCGCGCGTGCATGTGCCGCACGGTGCGGTCGCTGTCCATCTTCAGCAGCTCCTTCTGCGCCGGAGGGTTCACCACCGGCACCTCGGAGCGGAACAGGAAGCCGTCGTCGTACTCCGTCACCTCCAGCTTCGCCGGCTCCGGGTGGCCGGCGTCGCCGAAGGAGGCGCGGTGGACGAAGCTGAAATGCGCGTTGTCGAAGCTGTTCTCCATGACGCGCAGCCCGGCGCAGTTCCACACCTCGTAGAACTCGGGGATGCGGCGGAAGCCCTCGGCCTCCTCTTCGAAGTCGGGGATGCCGGTGAGCGGCTCGCCCAGGCAGGCCCACACATAGCCGTAGCGGATCTCGGCGCGGAAGGCGCCCACGCGCATGTTGGTGCGCCCCTGCTTGTCCACCGGGCGCTGCGGCACCCGCACCACCGTGCCCTCGGTGTCGTACTCCCAGCCGTGGTAGCCGCAGGCGAGCACGCCGTTCGCGTAGAACCCCTTCGACAGCTTGGCGGTGCGGTGGCAGCAGCGATCCTCCAGCACGCCGGGGCGGCCCTCGCCGTCGAGCCACACCACGAGGTCCCGCCCGAGCAGCCGGAACGGCTTCGGCCCCTCGGCGAGGTGCCCGACCGGGATCAGCGGGTACCAGATGTGTTCCAACAGCGGCGTCTGCGTTGCGAGCATGGCGAACCTCCTGTCGTCGTGCATGGAACCAGAGTGCCCGCCGCGGCGGAAGCGGCGAAATCCGGCCGCCCAACCGGGCAGGCCGCGCTCCAGGGCAGCCTGCCCATTCGCTGGGCAGCGCCCTGCCGCCGGAGTGCGCAGCCGGCACGGAAGCCGCTGGACAGCGGGCGGCAGCCGGGCTTTGACTGCCGCGCCGGAACCGCACCCCAGAGGATCCTCATGCGCCGTCGAGATACGCTGAAACTGTTCGGGGCGAGCGCCCTCGCCGCCTCCCCTCTGGCCGCCCCGGCGGTGCATGCGCAGACGCTGGTGGACGTCCGCTTCAGCCTGGACTGGGCGCTGCAGGGCCCGCAGGCGCCCTATGTCTGGGCCATGGAGCGCGGCTATTTCCGCGAGGAGGGGCTGAACATCGTCGCGCTCGACCGCGGCTTCGGCTCGGGCGACGTGCCGGTGAAGCTCCTGGGTGGCAGCTACGACGTCGGCATCGCCGACATCAACCCGACCATCCGCATCAGGCTGGAGAGGCCGGACGCCGACATCTTCTCGCCCTTCGTCGTGCATGACGGCACGGCGCTGGCGATCATGACCCTGGCGCGGGAGAACATCCGCCGTCCGGCCGACCTCGTCGGCAAGACCATCGCGGCGCCGGAGACCGACGCGGGCCGCCAGATGTGGCCGGCCTTCGCGCGCGCCACGGGGCTCGACCCGAGCTCCGTCACCTGGCTCACCGTCACGCCGCAGCTGCGCGAGACGATGCTGATGCAGCGCCGTGCCAACGCGATCGCGGGCTTCATCACCTCCGGCATCCTGTCGCTCGAGGCGCTGGGTGCGCGGCGCGAGGACATCGTGGCGCTCCGCTACGGCGAGCATGGGGTGGACCTCTACTCCACCAGCCTGTTGACCTCGCGGGCCTGGGCGCAGCGCCACCCGCAGGCGGTGACGGGGCTGATCCGCGCCATCGTGCGCGCCCACAACGACGCGCGGCGCGACACCCCGGCGGTGATTGCCGCGCTGCGCCGGCGCGAGCCGCTGACCAACGAGCCGATCGAGACCCGGCGCCTGCAGCTGTCGCTGTCGGAACTGACCTACACGCCGCATGTCGTCGCGAACGGCTTCGGCCGCGTGGACATGGCGCGGCTGCAGCGCTCGATCGACCTGACGCGGGCGGCCTTCGGCATCGCGCGCGAGATGACTGCCAGCGACCTCTACGACCCGCGCTACCTGCCACCTGCCGAGGCGCTGCGCGCCGGGCCGGCCGCGGCATGATCCGCACGCGCCATTGGTCCGACCTCCGCTGGCCGGAGTTCCGGACCCTGCCGGCCAACACCGTCGCGGTGCTGCCGGTCGCGAGCACGGAGCAGCACGGGCCGCATCTGCCCGTCTCGGTGGACTGCACGATCAACCGCGGCGTCGTCGAGCGCACGCTCGCGGTCATTCAGGCCGAGCTGCCGGTGCTGGTGCTGCCGATGCAGTCGGTCGCGCTCGCCGTCGAGCATCTGCGCTTCCCCGGCACCCTGACGACGAAGGCGGAGACGCTGATCGGCCTCGTCTGCGACATCGGGGCGTCGGTGGCGCGCGCGGGCGTGAAGCGGCTGGTGATCGTCAACAGCCATGGCGGCAACGTCTCGGCGCTCGACATCGCGGCGCGGCGCATCCGCATCGAGAGCAACATCTTTTGCGTGAACGCCATGTGGGCGCGGATGGGCAAGCCCGAGAGCCTGCGCGACCCGGTGGAAAACCGCTTCGGCATCCATGCCGGGCGCGACGAGACGTCGCTGCTGCTGCGCCTCGCGCCGCAGAACGTGGACATGGCGCAGGCGCGGAACTTCGTCAGCCGCTGGCAGGGCGCGTCGAACAGCGCCCCCCGCCTCGCTCCCGACGGCGGCGCGCCGCTGGCCTGGCAGGCGCAGGACCTGAACCCGGCGGGGGCGGTCGGCGATGCGTCCTCCGCATCCGCCGAACTCGGCGAGGAGATGCTCGCCTTCGCCGCCGCGCGCATGGCCGAACTCTGGCAGCAGGTGGCGGCCTTCGACGTGGACGCCTGGCTCGCGAACGAACCCGCCGCCGATGCGTGACATCGCAGGGCTGAAGGCGCGGCTCGACGCCACCGGCATCGAGACGAGCGACGAGCGCGCGCTGCTGCGCCTGCGCTCGCGCGATTTCTACTGGTACTCGCCGGTCCTGAAGAAGCAGCTCGACGGCAAGGCGGCGGAGCTGATGGTCCGCCCGAAGACCGAGGCGGAGGTGCTGGCCACACTCGCCGCCTGCCGCGAGGCTCGCATCCCCGTCACCGCCCGCGGCGGCGCCACCGGCAATTACGGGCAGTGCGTGCCGCTCGAGGGCGGCGTGCTGCTCGACATGACGGGCATGGACAGGTGCCTGTCCCTCTCGGGCGGCGTCGCTGAGATCGAGCCGGGCGCGGAGCTGATAGACGTGGACCTCTGGGCGCGCGAGCACGGGTGGGAGATCCGGCTCTGGCCCTCCACCAAGCGCACCGCGACGGTCGGCGGCTTCATCGCCGGCGGCGGCGCGGGGGTGGGCGGCATCGCGCACGGCACCATGAAGGAACGCGGCAACCTGCATTCCGTGCGCGTCGCCACCATGCAGGACCCGCCCGTGGTGCTGGACCTGGCCGGTGACGCGGCAAACCCGGTGAACCGCACCTACGGCACCACCGGCATCCTGACGCTGATCCGCCTGCCGCTGACGCCGGCGCAGGACTGGCGGGACGTCGGCCTCGCCTTCCCGGACTATCCCTCCGCCGCGCGCTTCGCCCTGGCGCTGGCCTTCAGCGACGGCATCCCGAAGAAGATGTGCGGCACCTTCGACGCGATGCTGCCGCCCTACTTCAAGGGCATCGCCGATGCGGTGCCCGCCGGCCATTCGCTGGTCCTGACGATGATCGCACCCTCCGCGATGATCGCGCTGCAGGACCTGGCGCGCGAGCATGGCGGCAGGATCGTCGTGGAGCAGGACACGGTGGCCGCCGAGCGCGACAAGGACGCGACGCCATTCTACGAATACTGCTGGAACCACACCACGCTGCAGGTGCTGAAGCGCGACAAGGGCGTGACCTACCTGCAATGCCGCTTCCCGTTCGAGGACACGCTGGCCGCCGTGGACGCCATGCGCACGCGCTTCCCCGACGAGCTGTGGATGCACACCGAATGCGTGCGCTTCGGCGGGCGCGTCACCATGTCGGCGCTGCCGGTGATCCGCTGGACGGACGAGGCGCGGCTGAAGCAGATCATGGAAGGGGTGGAGGCGCTCGGCATCTCGATCGCCAACCCGCACACGGTCAGCATCGAGGAAGGCTCCTCCTATCGCCGCGTCGAGGGCGACCAGCTCGGCTTCAAGAAACTCGCCGACCCGCTCGGGCTGCTGAACCCGGGCAAGATGACAAGCTTCACGATGGAGACCGCCGCATGAGCGTGACAGCCCTGATGGACGCGCTGCCGGGCCTCGACTGGACGACCGACCCGGCCCTGGTGCGCCTGAAGTCGCGCGACTTCTTCTGGTATTCGCCGGTGCTGAAGCGTCAGCTCAACCGCGTGACGGGCGAGGCGGTGGTGACGCCGCGCAGCCGCGAGGAGGTGCGCGCCGTCCTCGCTGCCGCCTACGCGCATGACGTGCCGGTCACCCCGCGCGGCGCCGGCACGGGCAACTACGGCCAGGCCATGCCGCTGAAGGGCGGCGTGGTGATGGACCTCTCGGCGCTGGATCGCGTGGTCTGGACGAAGCCGGGGGTGGTGCGCGCGGAAGCCGGCATCAAGATCATCGACCTCGACGCGCATACGAAGCGCGAGGTTGGGATGGAGCTGCGCTTCCACCCCTCGACGAAGCGCACCGCGACACTCGGCGGCTTCATCGCCGGCGGCTCCTCCGGCATCGGCAGCACCAGCTACGGGATCCTGCGCGAACCGGGCAACATCCTCGGCCTGCAGCTGCTGACGATGGAGGCGGAGCCGCGCCTGCTGGAGCTGCGCGGCGCCGCGATCAACCAGGCGAACCACGCCTACGGCACCAACGGCATCATCACCGAGTTGGAGATGCCGCTCGCCCCGGCCTGGGACTGGGTGGACGTGGTGGTGGCCTTCCCGACGCTGATGGGCGCGGCGAAGTTCGCCGATTCCTTCTGCCGCATGGATGGCGTCGCGAAGAAGCTCGCCTGCGTCGTGCCCTCGCCCATTCCGCAGCAGCACTTCAAGGCCTGGGGCGCCAAGGTTCCGGCCGGCCATTCGGTGGCGATGCTGATGGTCGCCCCGCCATTCCTCGAGATCCTCGCCGACCTCATCGCCGCGCATGGCGGCGCCGAGGTGCACCGGGAGCCCTCCGACGCGGCGGAGGTGCCGCTCTACGAGCATTCCTGGAACCACACGACGCTGCAGGTGCTGAAGACCGACAAGACCATCACCTATCTGCAGACCCTGTTCCCCGCGCCGAACCACCTCGACCTCATCGCGAAGATGGAACGGATGTTCGGCGACGAGGTGCTGCTGCACCTCGAGTTCGTTCGCTTCGGCGGCACCGTCTGCGCCTTCGGCCTGCAGGTGGTGCGCTTCACCACCGAGGAGCGGCTCGCCGAGATCATCCGCCTGCACGAGCAGAACGGCGCGCCGATCTTCAACCCGCACGCCTATACGCTCGAGGATGGCGGGATGAAGGCGGTGGACGTCGAGCAGCTGGCGTTCAAGCGCAAGGCCGACCCGAAGGGCCTGCTGAATCCGGGCAAGATGGCGGCGTGGGACGACCCGGACTGGCGGCCGGGCCGCACCGGCAGGATCACCCTCTACGAGACGGACTACGCGGCGCCGGCCGAGGTGCTGGAATAGCGACGCGCGGCGGCCGCGGCGGCCGCTCAGAACGCCGCCATCCTCGCCCGCACATGCCTGAGGAAGGCCTCGCAGCGCGGCCGCGTCGCCTGGTTCATGTTGTAGAGCGCGTGATACTCCGCGCTCGCCTTCCACTGCGTCAGCACCCGCAGGTAGCGCGTCACCGCCTTGCGCGGCGGATCGCCGACCAGGACGGCGTTCCACCGCGGCCGCCCGTAGGTGGAGACGCCCGCGATCTTGCGGATGTAGGTCAGCGCCGGCTTCGCGACGCCCTCGGGCGACAGGGTGAAGGAGACGCCCGGGATGAACACGCGGTCGAAGAAGCCCTTCAGGATGGCCGGCAGCCCGTAGGACCAGGTCGGGAACTGCACCACGATCCCCTCCGCGCGCCGCACGCGTGCGATGTAGTCCGCGCAGGGCAGATGGTTCACCGACAGGTCGTGGTACTTCCGGCGTTCCTCGGGCGAGAGCACGGGGTTGAAGCCCTCCGCGTAGAGGTCGCAGACATCCACCTCGTGCCCCGCGTCCTTCAGCCCCGCCTTCACCTGCTCGTGGATGGCGCCGTGGAAGGATTCCGGCAGCGGATGGGCATAGAGATAGAACACGCGCATCAGCGCACCCCCCGCAGCACGGCCAGGTCCTCGTCGTCCAGCGCGACTTCCTCGCCGCCGCGGATCAGCTCGGCGAAGCCTTCGTTCGGCGCCATCAGCGTCAGGCAATAGAGTTTGCCGGGGCCGGTGTTCCGAACGACATGCTCCACACCCGGCTTCAGCAGGAAGGAGGAGCCGGGGCCGATCGGCAGTTCCACCCCGTCGGCCACCGCGACCCCCTCGCCCTTCAGCACGAAGAACATCTCCTGCGCCGTGCTGTGCGTGTTGGGCGGCGTGGCGCCGCCCGGCGCGAAGATCTCGACGACCAGCGTGAAGGACGCGCCGTCCGCCAGCGGGTCGTACAGGCAGGCGAAGTAGTTGGTATCCTCGGGCGAGATGCGGAAGGCGCGCAACTCCTCGGGGCGCTTGGCGATGCAGCCGGTCTCTGTCATGTGGGGAGGGCCTCTTGGCGATGGAGGGAAATCGGGCGATGCGCGTGCTTCTCGTGTTCAGCCATCCGCGGTCGGACAGCCTGTCGGCGGGCCTGAAGGACGCGACGGCGGCGGCGCTCGGCGCGCGCGGGCATGAGGTCGAAATCCGCGACCTCTACGCCGAGGGCTTCGCGCCAGCCCTCACCTCCGAGGAACGCGACCGCTACCACGACGTGCCGGACAACCTGCAGGGCATCGAATCGCATGTGGAAAGCCTGCGCCGCGCCGAGGCGCTGGTGCTGGTCTACCCCACCTGGTGGTACGGCATGCCGGCGATGCTGAAGGGCTGGTTCGACCGGGTGTGGGCGCCGGGCGTCGCCTTCCATCTCGGCGAAGGCGCGATCCAGCCGGCGCTGACCAACATCCGCCGCCTCGCGGTCGTCACCACCTACGGCTCGCCGCGCTGGCTGCTGTGGGTGATCGGCCATCCGGACCGCAAGCTGATCGGCCGCGGCATACGCCGCCTCTGCGCGCCGGGCTGCCGGCTGGAGTGGCTTTCGCTGACGCGAATGGACCACCGCACGCGGGCGGAGTGCGAGGCGTTCCGCGACCGCGTCGCCGCGCATTTCAGCCGCTGGTAGCGGGCGCGAGCCCGACCACCGGATCGAGCTCGCGCCAGTCCGGCAGCGTCGCATCCAGCCGTCTGCCGGCGCGCAGCACCACCCGGTCGGACTGCGGGCGGGAGAGCAGTTCCGTCATGAAGCGGGCGGAGAACAGCACCAGATCGGCCGGCATCCCCGGCGCGATGCGGCCGCGATGCGCAAGCCCGAGCGCCTCCGCCGGGCGCCGCGCGGCGGCGGCGTGCCAGTCGCCGAACGGGTGGTCGAAGTGGAGGATGCGCGTCGCCTCGCGGAACACCTCGACCATGTCGTGGTCGCCGTAGGCGTAGAACGGGTCGCGGCAGTTGTCGGAGGCGACGGAGACGCGCACGCCGGCGTTGCGCAGCTCATGCACCAGCGTGACGCCGCGCCAGCGCGGGGTGCGGCCCGGGACGCGGTCCTGCAGGTACATGTTGCACATCGGCAGGACGATGATGGAGATGCCGGCGTCCGCCACCGCCTGGATGGTCTCGCGCGCGAACTCCTCGGGCTGCAGCGCCAGGCTGCAGCAATGCCCGCATTGGATCGGCTGCTTGAACCTGCGGCGGATCGCGGTCAGCGCCACCTCGCGCAGCGCGCGCGCGCCCGTCTCGCCGCTTTCGTCGATGTGCAGGTCGAGCGCGAGACCGCGTTCCTCCGCCAGTTCGAACAGCCGGTCGAGCATCGGTTGGAAATCCGGCGGCAGCGCGTCATGCACGCCGCCCGACAGCCGCGACACGCCGCCGAGCACGCCGCCATGGCGCGCCACGAGGTCGGCGATCATCACGCCTTCCTCGGTCGCCATGCGGTCCATCACCGAGATGGAGGACGCCTGCAGCTCGATCTTCCCCGCCCATCTGTCGCGCAGCTCGGCGAACACGCCCCAGGTGGTGGGCGCATGCGGGAAATAGGTGTCGAGATGCGTGCGGATCGCCACCGTGCCGTGCGCGTAGGAGCAGGCCAGGCCGAACTCGAAGCGCGCGCGCATGTCGTCCGCGGACCAGTTCTTCTCGCGGTCGCCGAACACGGTCGTCAGCGCGCCGAGGAAGGTGCCGTCCGGGTTGGCGGCGCGCGGCCAGATATGCCCCTTGTCGAGATGCGTATGGCCGTCCACGAAGCCCGGCCACACCTGGCCGCCGCGCATGTCCACGCCATCCGGCGCGGAGCCGTGCGGCGCGACGGCGGCGATCTTCCCCGCCTCGATGCGGATGTCGCAGCGGACGAGGCCCTCGCGGTCTGCGGCGCCGACAGCGCTGTCGAGGAAACACGCGGGAACCCGCGCGTCGCGGAGCCACCAGGCCCCGCCCTCCGGAATGGCGGGCATCATGCGGTGTCAGCCCTTCTCCCGGCTCATCGCGCTCTCATGCCAGGAGCGTAGCGCCAGGTGCGAGATCAGCGTCATCACGAGGAAGATCGCGATGCCGGTCATGGACACGAGCAGCAGTGCGGCGAACATGCGCGGGATCTGCAGCTGGTAGCCGGCTTCGAGGATGCGGTAGGCGAGGCCCGAGGCGCTGCCCCCCGTGCCCGCGACGAACTCGGCCACGATCGCGCCGATCAGCGCAAGCCCGCCCGAGATCTTGAGCCCCGCCAGGAAGAACGGCATGGCGGAGGGCAGCCGCAGCCGTGTCAGCACCTGCCAGCGCGTCGCGCCATAGAGGCGGAACAGGTCGAGCAGATTGTGGTCGGCGCTGTTCAGGCCGATCGTCGTGTTCGACAGGATCGGGAAGAAGGCGACGATCCAGGCGCAGATCAGCAGCGCGATGCGGATGTCGTCCACCCAGATGATGATCAGCGGCGCGATCGCGACGATCGGCGTCACCTGCAGGATGACGGCGTAGGGAAACAGCGACAGTTCCACCACTCGCGACTGCGCGAACAGCACCGCGAGCAGCAGCCCGAGCGACGCCGCCACGGCAAGCGCGGCGAAGGTGATCTGCAGCGTGATGCCGAGCGAGACGGACAGCGTGTGCCAGTCGCGCAGCAGCGTGTTCCACACCTCGACCGGGCCGGGGAGGATGTAGGACGGCACCTCGTTGACGCGCACCGCGTATTCCCAGGCGCCGAGCGCCAGCAGCCCGACCAGCAGCGGCGCCAGGATTCGCCCCCAGCCATCGGCGGTGAGGCCGAGGAAGCGCGGATCGGCGTTCGGGATCGGCGGCTCGTTGCTCATGCGGCCATCGCTTCCGACAGGGCGCGCGAGACGATGCGGCACTGCGCCGCGTATTCCGCCGAGGTGCGGAAGCTCTCGCCGCGGGGGTAGGGATCCTCGATCGCGATGTCGTGCACCACGCGCCCCGGGCGCGCGGCCATCACAATGATTCGCTGCGACAGGTACACGCTCTCGAACACCGAATGCGTGACGAAGATGGTGGTGAAGCGCTCGCGCTCCCACAGTTCCAGCAGGTCGTTGTTCAGCTTGAAGCGGGTGATCTCGTCGAGGGCGGCGAAGGGTTCGTCCATCAGCAGGATGCGCGGCTTGGTCACCAGCGCGCGCGCGATGGAGACGCGCATCTTCATCCCGCCCGACAGCGCCCGCGGGTAGGCCTTCTCGAACCCCGCGAGCCCGACCGCCGCCAGCGCCGCCGCCGCGCGGTCGGCGGCTTCCGACTTGGGTACGCCGGCCAGCCTGAGCGGCAGCATGACGTTGCCGAGCGCGCCGGCCCAGGGCATCAGCGTCGGCTCCTGGAACACGAAGCCGATGGAGCGTTCCGGCCTGCCGCGCGCGTCATGCATCGCGTTCGGCCAGTCTATCGTTCCGGCAGACGCGTCGATCAGCCCCGCGATCATCCGCAGCAGCGTGGACTTCCCGCAGCCCGACGGCCCGAGCAGGGAGACGAACTCCCCCTGCCCGATCGCGAGATCCACGCCGCGCACGGCAAGCGTGCCGTTGCGGTAGCGCTTCTCGACCCCCGTCAGCGCGACGAGCGGCCGGATCAGGGACGTCGTGTCAGGCAAGTCCGACCCGCTTGTTCACGAAATCGAGGCTGTAGGCGCGCGTGACATCAAGGCCTGCGGGCAGCACCCCGACATTCACCATGGTGGTGTAGAGGGTGTTCCAGCGCTCCGCCGTCATCGCGCCGATGCCGAGGCGCGTCGCATCGCCCGACATCACGATCCCCTGCTCGTTCATCACGCGGATGGCGTAGGCGATGCGCTCGTCCGTCATCTCGGGGTTGTCGCGCTTGATCAGCGCGTTCGCCGCCTCGATGCCCTGGCCGGTCATGTATTGCGACCAGCCCTCGATCGTCGCGTTGACGAAGCGCTGCACCAGGTCCGCCCGCTCCGTCACCATGCGGCGAGAGATGTCGATGGTCGTCTGGTAGTTCGGGTAGCCGGCGTCGGCGATCAGGAACGTGCGCGGCCGCGCCCCGCCCTGGATGGCGGCGAAGGGCTCGGAGGAGAGGAACCCCTGCTGGATCGCCATGCGGTCGGCGAGGAAGGGCTGCACGTTGAAGGTGTAGGGGCGGATCTGCTCGTCGGTGAAGCCGAAGCGGCGGCGCAGGAACGGCCAGAAGGTGGTGCGCGCCACCGCGCCGATCATGATCGGCCGGCCGCGCATGTCCTCGAACGAATTGATGCCGTTGCCGTCATGCGTCATCAGGATCTGCGGATCCTTCTGCATGATGGCGGCGATGCAGAGGAACGGGATGTTTTCCCGCACATAGTTCAGCGCCGTCAGCCCGCCGGACATGATCATGTCCACCCGCCCCGCGAGCAGCAGCTGGGCCGGGTTCATCTGCGGCCCGCCCATGCGGATCTCGGCCTCGATGCCGTAGCGCCGGTAGATGCCGGCGGCGACCGCCTGGTAGTACCCGCCATGCTCGGCCTGCGCGCGCCAGTTGGTCTGGAACGACACGCGGTCCAGCGTTTGCGCCGACACCTTCGCGCCCGGCACCGGCACCAGCGCGAAGCCGAGCGCGCCGCCGAGCAGCGTGCGGCGCTCGATGCGGTACTTCGTGGCAACGGTTCTCATGTCGCCCTCATCCCCTCCGGCCGCGCGCCCCATGCGCGCGGCGCTTTCCTGCAAGCCAAGATAGCAAAGGACGCGCCATCCCGTCCCGCGTCGCATCGCCCACCGTGCCGCCGCCCCGGATCGTACCCGGCGCGTCCTGCGGCAGACTGCTCAAAGCACGGGCAGCGGCGCGCCGCTAGTGCTCTCACGAGCCCGGCGCCCCCCTCTGCCACGGGGATACCCCAACGGCGGATTGCGCTATCGTCGCCCGATGGCGGATCCGACCCCCCATCTGTCCCTCCAGGGCGTGGCGAAGGCCTATGGCCAGACCCTCGCGGTCGCCGGCGTGTCGCTCGACGTCGCGAAGGGGGAATGCATCGCGCTCCTCGGCCCCTCCGGCTGCGGCAAGACGACGACGCTCCGCATGGTCGCCGGCTTTCTGACGCCCGACTCGGGGCGCATCACGCTCGCCGGCCGCGACATCACCCGCGACCCGCCGAACCGCCGCAACATCGGCATGGTGTTCCAGGCCTATGCGCTGTTCCCGCACCTGTCGGTCGCCGGCAATGTCGGCTTCGGGCTGGAAATGCGGGGCGTGCCGCGCGCCGACGCCGCGCGCCGCATCGGCGCGGCGCTCGACATGGTGGGCCTCTCTGCGATGGCGGATCGCTACCCCTCGCAGCTGTCCGGCGGCCAGCAGCAGCGCGTGGCGCTCGCCCGCGCCCTGGTGATCGAGCCCGACCTGCTGCTGCTGGACGAGCCGCTGTCCAACCTCGACGCCGGGCTGCGCGCCGAGATGCGGGCGGAGATCGCCTCGCTCCGCCGCCGCCTCGGCATCACCACGCTGTTCGTCACGCATGACCAGCACGAGGCGATGGCGCTCGCCGACCGCATCGCGGTGATGTCTGCCGGGAAGGTCGTGGAGCTCGGCCCGCCGCAAGCGCTGTCGGAAGCGCCGCGGCATGTGTTCACCGCCGGCTTCCTCGGCGAACGCAACGTCATCGCCGGACGAGCGGAGGCCGGCGCCTTCCGCGCCGCCGGCCTGCCTCCGGTGGCGGGCGCGCCGGCGGGCGCCACGCATCTCGTGCTCCGCGCCGCGCGCCTCACCCTCGCTGCCGTGCCCGATGCGGTGCTGCGCCTCACGGGCACGATCGCCGACGCCGCCTTCCTCGACGACATCCTGTCCTACGAGGTCGCCGCCGGGCCGCTCCGCCTGTCGGTGCTGCGTCCCTCGACCGAGCCCTTCCTGCCGATCGGCGCTGCCGTCACCGTCGCCGCGCCGCCCGACGCCCTGTCCTGGATCACCGACACCGACCAAGGAGTTGCCGCATGAGCACCACCCGCTTCACCCGCCGCGCGATGATCGGCGCGGCGCTCGCCACGCCCGCCATCTGGGGCACCGATGCGGTCGCGCAGATCCGCCGCGGCGACGAGCTGACGGTCGGCGTCTGGGGTGGGGCGCAGGAACGCATCCTGCGCGAGTTCGTCTCCGGCCCCATGGAGGCGCAGTACGGCGTGCGCATCAACTACGTGCTGGGCGGCACCGTCGAACGCCGTGCCCGCGCCTATGCCGAGCGCGGCCGCCCCTCCTTCGACGTGATCTACCTCAACATTTTCGAGAGCCGCCAGGCCGTGCGCGACGGCGTGACGCAGGCGCCGACCGCGGAGGTTCCGAACTTCGCCAACCTGTATCCGTCCGCGCGCCTCGGCGGCTACGGCGTTGCCTACAACCCGGTGACGGTGGTGTATGACCGCCGCAAGGTGGCAGCGCCGATGACCTCCTGGCGCGACTTCTGGCGCGAGGATCTGCGCGGCCAGGTGATCTGGCCTTCCTACCCGGGCGCGCAGGGCACGGCGGGGCTGCTGATGGCGGCCAAGGTCTGGGGCGGCAGCGAGAACAACATCGACCCCGCCTTCACCAACATCGCGCGCCTGCGCCCCTTCGCCGGCATCCAGGCGAGCCAGGACCAGCTGTTCACCATGTTCGACCAGCAGATCGGCGCCGCCTCGGTCGAGTTCGGCTCCTTCACCAGGATGTATGCGGAGAGCCGCAACCCGAACATCGTCATCGCCAACCCGACCGAGGGCCAGGCCATCGCGCTGAACGTCGCCTGCATCACCGTCGGCACGACGAAGCAGGCGCTGGCGAACGAATGGGTAAACCGCCACCTCTCCCCCGAGTGCCAGCGGGCCTATGCGGAGCGCATCTACTACTCCCCCACCATCCGCAACCTGGAACTGCCCGCCGAACTCGCCGCGAAGCTGATCATGGGCGAACAGGCGGTGGCGAGCCTTGTCGACTTCGACTGGGACGTGGTGATCCGCAGCCAGCCCCGCTGGGCGAGCCGCTTCACGCGCGAGATCGCCGGCTGAGCTGACGGACCGAAGATGACCCGCCCCGGCTGGGCGGCAGCCCTGGCCGCGCCCTACGCGGCCTGGATGCTGATCGCCTTCGCCGCCCCGCTCGGGGCGGTGCTGCTGATGAGCGTGCAGGAGAACCCGGAGCCCTTCGCGCCCCTCTCCTGGACGCCCGACTGGATCAACTACCAGGAGATCGCCGGCGATTCCTTCCTGCGCCGGGTCATCGGGAACACCATCCTGCTCGGCGCCGGCGTCACCATCGCCAGCGCCATCCTCGCCTATCCGATCGCGCTGTGGCTGACGCGGCTGCCCGCGCGCTGGCGGCCCTGGGGCTTCGCGCTGATCCTGGTGCCGCTGCTGACGAACGTGGTCGTGCGCTCGCTCGGCATCATCCTGCTGCTGTCGCCGACGGGCGTCGTGTCCGGGGCGATCCAGGCGCTCGGCTTCGAGCGCCCGAACCTGCTGTTCGGCTGGTTCGCCGTCGGGCTCGCGCTCGTGCAGGTGTTCCTGCCCTACATGGTGCTGTCGCTCTACGACGTGCTGGAAGCGCAGGAGAAGCGCTTGACCGAGGCGGCGCAGGGCCTCGGCGCCGGGCCGGCTACCACCTTCCTCAAGGTCGTGCTGCCGCTGTCGCTGCCGGGGCTGCGCGCGGGGCTCGTCGTCGTGTTCCTGCTCTCCTCCACCGCCTATGTGTCGGCGACGCTGGTCGGCGGGCGGCAGGTGTGGGTCTCCGCCATGGTCGTGTTCCGCGAGGGGCTCGACAACCTGAACTTCCCGCTGGCCTCGGCCATGGCGACGGTGATGCTCGGCGTCGCCATCCTCGTCACGCTGCTGATCGGGCGCGGCATCTCCCTCGCGATGCCCTGGGCGCATGGGCGCAAGCGCCGCGCGCCGCTGCTGCCCGTCGGCCTCGCCCGCGTGCTCCACGCCGCCGCGGAAGCGGTCCGCCCCGTGCTGTCGCCGCTGCTGTTCGCCATCGGCGCGGCGCTGCTCGTCTTCCCGCTGCTGCTCGTGGTCGTGGCCTCGGTGAACGACACGCCGCAGGCGACGGTCGCGGCCTTCCACGGCTTCACCTGGCGCTGGTACGGGCTGATCTTCGACAACCCGCGCTACCTCGGCGACACCTGGGTCAGCCTGCAGCTCGCCTTCGCCACCGTGCTGGCGGGGCTGCTGATCGCGCTGCCCGCGGCCTTCGTGCTGGTGCGCGGCGCCTTCCCCGCGAAGGAGGCGCTGGGTGCGGCCTTCCTGCTGCCGCTGGCGCTGCCCGGCATCGCGGTCGGCCTCGGCATGCTGCGGCTGCTGCAATGGTTCACCGCCGTGCCCGCCTTCCTCGGCATCCTCGCCGTGCATGTCGTTCTCGTCGCGCCCTTCATGCTGGTGTTCCTGCGCGCCTCGGTGGCCGGGCTCGACCGCACGCTCGAGGAAGCGGCGCAGGGCCTCGGCGCCACGCGCCGGCAGGTGCTGGGGCGCGTCATCCTGCCGCAGCTCGCGCCCGGAATCGCCGTCGCCTGCATCCTCGGCTTCCTGATCTCCTTCGGCGAGGTCACGGTGACGGCCTTCCTCACCACCGCGCGGCTGCAGACCCTGCCGGTCAGGATCTACGCGGAAGCGACCTTCAGCCTGGAGAACACCGTCAACGCGATCTCGACGCTGACCATCCTGCTGACCATCGCGCTGCTGCTCGTGCTCAACCGCTTCGTGCGGCTCGACCGGGCATGGAAGCGCTGACGGCGGGCGCGGCCGTGTCCGCCCTTCGCCGCCGGCCGCTTCCCGACTATGAAGCGCACGGATCGCGCGACGTCCGGAGCCACCCGCCCCGCCGCCGATCGCCCGGGATACCGCCATGAGCCTCCATGTCGCGCTGACGCACCGCACCTCCTATCGCTACGAGCGCCCGGTCGCGCTCGGGCCGCAGACCATCCGCCTGCGCCCCGCACCGCATGCGCGCACGCCCATCCTCGCCTACAGCCTGAAGGTGCAGCCGAAGCCGCATTTCCTGAACTGGCAGCAGGACCCGCAGGGCAATTTCCTGGCGCGCGTCGTCTTCCCCGAGCGGGTCACGCATTTCGACGTGACGGTGGACCTCGTCGCCGACATGGCGACGATCAACCCCTTCGACTTCTTCCTGGAACCCGAGGCCGAGAGCTTCCCCTTCGCCTACGACCCGGTGCTGGACCACGAGCTGGCGCCGTTCCGCCGGCTCGACCCGCCGGGCCCGCTGCTCTCCGCCCTGCTGGCGGAAACCCCGCGCCGCGCGGAGCGCACGGTGGATTTCCTCGTCTCGCTCAACCGCGCCATCCAGCAACGCATCTCCTACATCGTCCGCATGGAACCCGGCGTCTGGTCGCCGGAGCGGACGCTGGCCGAAGGCCGCGGCTCCTGCCGCGACTCCGCCTGGCTTCTGGTGCAGCTGCTGCGCCATCTCGGCTTCGCCGCGCGCTTCTGCTCGGGCTACCTGATCCAGCTCGTCGCGGACCAGAAGCCGGTGGACGGCCCGGAAGGCCCGACCGCCGACTTCACCGACCTGCACGCCTGGGCCGAAGTCTATCTGCCCGGCGCCGGCTGGATCGGCCTCGACGCCACCTCCGGCCTGCTGACCGGCGAGGGCCACATCCCGCTTGCCGCGACGCCGGATCCGCAATCAGCGGCGCCGATCTCGGGCCTGGTCGAGAAGGCCGAGGTCGAGTTCGACTTCGCGATGTCGCTCAGGCGCGTGCGGGAGACGCCGCGCGTCACCAAACCCTACAGCGACGCCCAGTGGCAGGACATCCTCGCCGCCGGGCGGCAGGTGGACGAGCGCCTGGCCCGCGGCGGCGTGCGCCTGACGATGGGCGGGGAGCCGACCTTCGTCTCCACCACCGACCGCGACGGCGAGGAGTGGAACACCGCGGCCCTCGGCCCGACCAAGCGCCGCATCGCGGGGCGGCTGCTGCGCCGCCTCGCCGATCTCTGGCTGCCCGGCGCGGCGCTGCAATACACGATGGGCAAGCAATACCCCGGCGAGCCGCTGCCGCGCTGGGCGCTCTACGCCCATGCCCGCACGGACGGCGAGCCGGTGTGGCACGATTCGGGCCTCCTCGCCTCCGACGACACGCAGGACAGCGCCGACGCCCGCGACGCCGCCCGCTTCGCCGCGGCGCTGGCGCAGCGCCTGCAACTGGACCCGTCGCTCGTCATCCCCGCGCATGAGGACGTGCACTACTACCTGTGGCGCGAGAAGAGGCTGCCCGCCAACGTGCTCGTCGAGGATTCCAAGCTGCGCGACCCGCTGGAACGCGCCCGCCTCGCCCGCCTGTTCGGCCAGGGGCTCGCCGCGCCGGTCGGCGCCGTGCTGCCGCTGCGGCGCGTGCTGCAGGACGGCGCCCGGTGCTGGCAGTCCGGCCGCTGGTTCTTCCGCGACGGCGCGCTGTGCCTGATCCCGGGCGACAGCCCGATCGGCTTCCGCCTGCCGCTGGACAGCCTGCCCTGGGCCGATCCGGACACCCTGGCGCGCGAGGCGGAGCAGCCGCGCGACCCCTTCGCGCCCGCGCCCCCGCTTCCCTCCGCGCAACGCATCCGCGAAGCCGCCGCGCTCGGCGCCCAGGGCGCCGAAGCCTTCCGCCCGGTGCCGCAAGACCTGCCCGTGGTCGGGAAAGAGGACCCGGGCGTGGTGCGCACCGCGCTCACGGTCGAATCCCGAGGCGGCATCCTCCATGTGTTCTTCCCGCCGCTCGCCGCGGCCGAGGACTGGCTCGACCTCGCCGCCGCCATCGAGGCGACCGCCGCCGAGGCCGGCCGCCCCGTCATCCTCGAAGGCTACCTGCCGCCCTCCGACGACCGGCTGCAGCACTTCTCCGTCACCCCCGACCCCGGCGTGATCGAGGTGAACATCCACCCGGCGCATGACTGGCCGACGATGGTGACGCGCACGGAGCAGCTCTACGACGCCGCGCGCCAGGAGGGGCTCGGCGCGGACAAGTTCCTGCTCGATGGCCGCCATGTCGGCACCGGCGGCGGCAACCATGTGGTGATGGGCGGCGCGACCGCCGCCGAAAGCCCGTTCCTCCGCCGCCCCGATCTGCTGAAGTCCCTCCTCGGCTTCTGGCACAACCACCCCTCGCTCTCCTTCCTGTTCTCCGGCCTGTTCATCGGCCCCACCAGCCAGCACCCGCGCATTGACGAGGCGCGGGAGGACAGCGTGGGCGAGCTCGAAATCGCCTTCGCCCAGATCGCCCGCGGCCGCGAAACCCCGCCCTGGGTCACCGACCGGCTGTTCCGCAACATCCTCGCGGACATGACGGGCAACACCCACCGCACCGAGTTCTGCATCGACAAGCTCTACAGCCCGGACGGCCCCGGCGGCCGCCGCGGCCTGGTCGAGTTCCGCGCCTTCGAGATGCCGCCGCACGCGCAGATGTCGGCCGCGCAGATGCTGCTGATGCGCGCCGCCGTCGCAGCGTTCTGGGACCAGCCCTATGAGCGCCGCCTCATCCGCTGGGGCACCCGGCTGCACGACGACTTCCTGCTGCCGGAGTTCTGCGCACTGGATTTCCGCGACGCGATCGGGGAGCTGCGGAGCCTCGGCGCATCGCTCGACCCGGAGTGGTTCGCGCCGCATCTCGGCTTCCGCTTCCCGCTGATCGGCGAGGTGACGCTGCGCGACATGCACATCGAGATACGCCACGCCCTGGAGCCCTGGCATGTGCTGGCCGAGGAGAGCGCCGCCGGCGGCACCGCCCGCTACGTGGATTCAAGCCTCGAGCGGGTGCAGGTGAAGGTGCAGGGCTTCGTGCCCGAGCGCTTCACGCTCGCCTGCAACGGCGCCGCCGTGCCCCTCGCCCGCACCGAGACGCCCGGAGCCTTCGTCGCCGGCGTGCGCTTCAAGGCCTGGGATCCGCCCTCCGCGCTGCACCCGATGCTGCGCGCCCACACGCCGCTCGTCTTCGACCTGTGGGATTCCTGGACCGGCCGCTCGCTCGGCGGCGCCACCTACCACGTCGCCCACCCGGGCGGCCGCGCCTTCGACACCTTCCCGGTCAACGCCAACGAGGCGGAGGCCCGCCGCCGCGCCCGCTTCTTCGCCATCGGCCACACGCCCGGGCCCATGCCCGCGCCGAAGCCCGTGCCGAACCCGACCCACCCGCGCATCCTCGACCTGCGCAGGATGGCCTGAAGCGGGGGGCGTGCTACCCTTCGCCCGGTGAGGGACTCGGCACCGCTCGACGAGATGGTGGACGGGCGGCGCCGCATCCGCCCGCATTGGCAGGGCGCGATGGCGGCGTTCTCCGACCTGCCGGAGGGCGGGCTGGCGGCGCGCGCGCTGCGGCTCGACCGCGCGCTGGCCGAGGACGGCGCCCGCAGCCTGCTCGCAGGGCCCGACAGCCGCGCCGCCGCCTGGCGCTGCGATGCCGTGCCGCTGCCCATCCCGGCCGCGGAGTTCGCCGCCCTGGAAGCCGGCCTCGCGCAGCGCGCGCGGCTGCTGGAAGCGGTGCTCGCCGACCTCTACGGCCCGCAGGCGCTGCTGGCCGAGGGGCTGATCCCGCCCGAGCTCGTCTTCGCCAACCCCGCCTTCCTGCGCCCGGCGCGCGACGCCGCCCGCCCCGCCTCTCTGCCCTTCCTGCAGACCACCGCCGCCGACCTGCTGCGCGGCCCGGACGGCGCCTGGCGCGTGCTGGCCGACCGCACCTCGCGCGCCGCCGGCCTCGGCCAGGCGCGGGAGAACCGCCGCCTGCTCGCCCGCGCCTTCCCCGATTTGTTCCGCGGCCAGCAGGTCCGCCCCCTCGGCCCCTTCTTCGAGGCGTGGCAGGACGCGCTCGCCCGCCTGCTGCCGGAGGACGCCCCCGACGCCGGCATCGCCCTGCTGACGCCCGGGGTCACCCACCCCCACTGGTTCGAGCACATGGTGCTCTCGCGCGACCTCTCCTGCGCGCTGGTGGAGGCGGGCGACCTCTCGGTGCGCGGCGGCGCGCTGTTCCTCAAGACGCTGAACGGGCTGAAGCGCATCGGCGTGCTCATCCGCCGGGTGGATGGCCGGCTGCTCGATCCGCTGGAACTCGGCACCGCCGGCGCGGCGGGCATCCCCGGGCTGTTCGACGCACTGCGCGAAGGCAGCGTGCGCATCGTCAACGATCCGGGCTCTGGTGCCGCGGAAGCGCCCGCGCTCGCCGCCTTCCTGCCCGCCCTCGCCCGCCGCCTGCTGGGCGAGGAGCTTCTGCTGCCGCAGGTGCCGACGCGCTGGCTCGGCGCCGCCGGCGCGGTGGCGGAGGTGCTGGAGGCGCCGGAGCGCTGGCTGATCCGCCCGGCGACCGACGGGATCGCCCCGGCGGTGGCGCTGGCGTCGCTCGACCTCGCCGAGCGGGCGGCCTGGCTGTCCCGCATCTCGCGCGACGGCGCCGCCTTCGCCGCCAGCGAGGCGATCCCGCCCTCGGTCGCGCCCACCATCGTGGACGGCGCGCTGCAGCCCCGCCCCGTGCTGCTGCGGATGTTCCTGTTGCAGGACGGCGGCGCCTGGCAGGCGATGCCCGGCGGGCTGGCCCGCACGCTGGAGGGGGCAGGCGGCCTCGCCGGCGGCCTGCCGGATGGCGGGATCGCCAAGGATGTATGGGTTCTGGCCGAGGAACGAGAGGAGATCCTCGGCCCCGCCGCCCGCCCGCAGGCGCCGCTGCCGATCCGCCGGGCCGCCGGCGAGTTGCCGAGCCGCGTCGCCGACAACTTCTTCTGGCTCGGCCGGCAGGCGGAACGGCTGGAAGCGGCCGCGCGGCTGCTGCGCGCCGCGGCGCAGCGGCTCGACCGCGGCGTCGCGCTGCCGCGCGAGGCCTATGAGCTCGCCGCCCTTGGCCGCTGCCTGATCCGCGCCGGGCTGCTGCCGCCGGACGCCGCGCCGGCGCCGGGGCAGACCAAGGCGCTGGCCGACGCGGTGCTGCGCGCGGGCCGCCCGTCGGGCGCGCTGCTGCCGCTTTTCGCCCCCCTCGCGCGCCTCACCGACAGCCTGCGCGACCGCCTGACCGCCGACCTCTACGCCGCCTTCACCCTGCCGCTCGGCGAGGCGCGGGCGGCGCTGGCGGAGACGCGGGACCTCGCCGCCGCGGCCGAGGCGCTGGATTCGCTGATCCGCGCCCTTTCCGGCATGGCCGGGGCGGTGGCGGAGAGCATGGTGCGTGGCGGCGGCTTCCTGTTCCTCGACCTCGGGCGGCGGATCGAGCGGGCGCAGGCCACCGCCACCTCGCTCGGCGCCGCGCTCGAGGAACCGCCGGCGCGGATCGAGGCGGGGCTGCGCCTCGCGCTCGACCTCTGCGATTCCGTGCTGACCTACCGCGCGCGCTACCTTTCCGTGCTGCAGCCGGCGCCGGCGCTGGACCTGGTGCTGGCCGACCCGGGCAACCCGCGCGGCCTCGCCTTCCAGACCGACGCCGTGGCCCGCCACCTGGCCCTGCTGCCCGGCGCCGAGGCGCTGCGCGCGCAGGCCGAGGCGCTCGGCGCGGAGGCCGCGGCGATGGCCGCCGAGGTGCTCGCCGCCCCGCAGCAGGCGGCCGCCGCCGCGCTGCTGCCGCCGCGCCTCACGGCCTTCGCCGCCGAGGGGGCGGCCCTGTCCGACCGCATCACCCGCCGCTTCTTCGCGCTGCTGCCCGCCGCCCAGGCGCTCGGCCCCGTCGAGGACAGCGCCTCGCTGCGCGGCGCCGCATGAGATACCGGCTGCGCCACGTCACCGCCTACCGCTACGCGGAGCCGGTGGATCTCGCCGCGCATCTCCTGCACCTCTCCCCGCGCGACATGGCGGGGCAGCGCGTGCTGCACCACCGCATCCTGGCCGATCCGCGGCCCGCGCGGCTGGTGCACCGCGAGGACGCCTACGGCAACCGCGCCTGCTGGCTGTTCCTCGATTCGCCGCATGCGCGCTTCGAAGTGGTGACGGAGGCCGAGGTCGAGGTCGGCTTCCCCCTTCCCGCCGGCCCCGGGCCGTCCGCCGCATCGCTGGCGCCGCTCGCGCGCATCGTGCCGGACGCGGCCGAGTTCCTGTTCCCCTCGCCGATGCTGCCGCATTCGGAGGCCGCGCGCGCCTTCGCCGAGCCCTCCTTCGCCGGCGGAGGCCCGGTGGTCGAGGGGCTTGCCGACCTGATGCGCCGCATCCGCCAGGGCTTCGCGTTCCGCCCGGGCGTGACGGACATCGCGACGCCGGTCGCCCGCGTGCTGGAGCGGCGCGAAGGGGTCTGCCAGGATTTTTCTAACGTGATGATCACGGGGCTGCGCGGCCTCGGCATCCCGGCGCGCTACGTCTCCGGCTATGTCCGCACGCGGCCGCCGCCGGGCCAGCCGCGCCGCCGCGGCGCCGACCAGTCGCACGCCTGGGTCGCCGCCTGGTGCGGCCTCGAGCTCGGCTGGACGATGTGCGACCCGACCAACGACTGCTTCGTGACCGACGAGCATGTGGTGCTCGGCTGGGGCCGCGACTTCGCGGACGTGTCGCCGCTGCGCGGCGTCATCCTCGGCGGCGGCGCGCATGGTGTGACGGCGGCGGTGGACCTGGAACCGGCCGAGACCGAGGTGGGGTAGACCCGTCTCGTCGCATGGTCCGGGGCGCCCCCCATGTCAGCCTGGCGTGACAAGGGTCCAGGCCGCCACCCGCGGCGCATGGCTCGCGCGCCAAGGGGTTCCGCCCGCCCCCCGATCGGTGGCACAACCCGGGCAGGGACGAAGCGCCGCCGCACAGGCGGCACCGCACGGCGACACTCTCGGAGATTGCACCATGAGCGAACCGACCTTCCACCCCTCTCGCCGCAGGCTGCTCGGCGTCGCCGCCGGCGCCGCCCTCGCGCTGCCCGCGATCCGCACCGCTGCCGCGCAGACGCCGATCCGCTTCAGCCTCGACTGGGCGCTGCAAGGCAACCACGGCATGTGGGCGCTGGCCGAGGACCGGGGCATCTTCCGCCGCGAGGGCTTGGCCGTTCGCATGGACCGCGGCTTCGGCTCGGGCGACACCATCGTGAAGGTCGGGTCCGGCGCCTACGACATCGGCTTCGCCGACATCAACTCGGCGGTGAAGTTCAACGCCGAGAACCCGCAGAACCGACTCGTCTCGATCTACCAGGTGTTCGACCGCACGGCGGCCGCGGTGGTGACGATGCGCGGGCGGGGCATCGAGCGGGTGCAGGACGTCGCCGGCCGCAGTCTCGGCGCGCCGGAGGGCGAGGGTTCGCGCCTGCTGTTCCCGGCCTTCGCGCGCGCGGCGAACATCGACACCTCGCGCATCCGCTGGACCTCCATGGCGGCGAACCTGCGCGACACCATGCTGCGCCAGGGCCAGGTGGACGCGGTGACGGGCTTCCTGTTCACCGTGCACTTCAACCTGGTCGGCCTCGGCGTGCCGGAGGACCAGATCCTCGGCTGGCCCTATGCCGAGAACGGGCTCGACCTCTACGGCTCGGCGGTGTTCGCGCGCGCCGAATGGCTCGAGCGCAACGGGGAGACGGCGGCGAAGTTCGTCCGCGCCTCCATCGAGGGGCTGCGCATGCTGCTGAACGACGTGCCGGGCGGCATGGCGGCGCTCAAGCGTCGCGAACCGCTGTTCGACGAGGCGCTGGAGGCCCGCCGCTTCGCCATGACGCGCGACCGCTCGATCCTGACGCCGAACAGCCGCGCGCACGGCCTCGGGCACCTCGACATGGCGCGGGCGGAGACGCTCGTGCGCGCCAACGCGGAAGCCTACAGCATCGCCAACCCGCCGACGGCGGCGTCCATGTTCACCGACCGCTTCCTGCCGCCGGCGTCGGAACGGCGCGTCTGACAGGGAAGAACCACCGGGGGGCGAAGGCGCCCCCCGGACCCCGCCATTCGTTGGGAATGCCACCATGCTGCTGATCACGGGGGCGCGCGTGCTCAGCGCCGATGCGCTGTCCGCGCCGCACGGCGACATCCTGATCGACAAAGGGCGCATCGCCGCGATCCTGGCGCCTGGCGAAGGGCCCTCGGACGTGCAGCGGCACGACGCGGCCAACCGGCTCATCATCCCCGGCCTGATCAACGCCCACACCCACGGCCATGGCGGGCTCGGCAAGGGCGCGGGCGACAGGTGGGACCTCGCGCTGCTGCTCGCCCACGCGCCCTGGCTGAACGGCGGCCGCGGCACCGAGGAGAAGCGCCTCTCCACCCTGCTCACCGCGGTCGAGAACCTGAAGAAAGGCACGACCGGCGGCTTCGACATGACGGCCGAGTTCCCGGGCCCCACGCCCGACGGCCTGGACGCGATGGCCGAGGCCTACGAGACCGTCGGGCTGCGCATGGTGCTGGCGCCGATGGTCGCCGACCTCACCTTCTTCGAGGCGACGCCCGGCCTCCTCGATTCGCTGCCCGCAGAACACCGCGTGCGCGCCGCGGCGCTGAAGATGCCACCCGCCGCCGAGACGCTCGGCGTGATCGCGCGCGTCGCGTCGTCCTGGTCGCATCCCGGCGTCTTGCTCGGCATCGCGCCGACCATCCCGCTGCACGGCACCGAGGAGTTCCTGCGCGGCTGCCGCGCGTTGTCGGAGCGCTTCGGCATCCCGATGCAGACGCATGTGGCCGAGGCGCGCTACCAGGCAGCCGGCGCCGCCGCGCGCTACGGCCGCACGCTGCTGGCCGAGATGGACCGGCTCGGCTGCGTCGGCCCCTGGTTCTCGGTCGCGCATGGCGTGTGGCTGACGGACGACGACCTCGACCTGCTGGCGGCACGCGGCGGCGGCCTCGCGCACAATCCGGGCGCCAATATGCGGCTGGCGTCGGGCGTCGCGCCCGTGCGCAAGGCGCTGGCCCGCGGCATCCGCGTCGGCCTCGGCACCGACGGCTCCTCCTCCTCCGACAACCAGAACATGTTCGAGGCGATGCGGCTGGCCGCCTTCGCCTCCCGCCTGTGGGAGGACGCGGCCGAGGAGGAGTGGCTCGGCACCGCCGAGACGGTGCGGCTGGCGACCGCCGGCTCCGCCTCGCTGTTCGGGATGGAGGCGGGCGTGATCGCGGCAGGGAAGCATGCCGACCTCGTGTTCCTCGACACCACCCACATCAACTGGGCGCCGTTCAACGACGCGGCCAATCAGCTCGTGTTCACCGAGGACGGCTCGGCGGTCAGCGACGTGATGGTGGGCGGCGCGTGGAAGCTGCGCGACCGCGCGGTGCTCGGGCTGGACGAGGCGAAGCTCGCGTCCGACGCGCAGGAGGCCGCCGATCGGCTCCGCGCGCTCAACGCGCCCTTGCGCGGCTGGTGCGAGGCGGTGGCGCCGCACATCGCCTGCCACTGCCGCGCGCTGGCGAAGGGCTGGCGCGGCGCGCGGCGGCTGCTGACGGAGGCGCCCTGAGGTTGCGCCGCGGCGCGACCCGCGCGATTGTCCGGACATGACCCTGCCCGTGCTGATCGTCGGCGGCGGCCCCGTCGGCCTGACCCTCGCCCTGCTGATCACGCGCGCCGGCGTCGAGACCCGCGTCCTGGAGGCCGGCCCCGACATCGCCGAGGAGCTCCGCGCCTCGACCTTCCATCCGCCGACGCTCGACATGCTCGACACGCTGGGTCTGGCGCAGCCGCTGATCGAACAGGGTCTCGTCACGCCGACCTGGCAGATCCGCTGGCACGAGGTGAACGAGTATGCGCTGTTCGACCTCTCGGTGCTGCAGGACGACACCGCCCACCCCTATCGGCTGCAGGCCGAGCAGCACAAGCTCTCCCGCCTGCTGCTGGCCGCCCTGCCCGCGGGCACCCTGCGCTTCGGCGCAGAGGTCGCGGAGGTGACGCAGGACGCCGACGGCGCGACGGTGCGGCTGGCCGACGGCGAGACGCTGCGCGCGCAGTGGGTGGTGGGCTGCGACGGCGCGCGCAGCGTGGTGCGCCGCGCGATGGGCCTGGACTTCCCGGGCGACACCTATCCGGAGACGACGATCCTCGCGACGACCTCCTTCGACTTCGCCAAGGTGCTGCCCGGCCTGTCGAACGTGAACTACATCTGGACCGAGAGTCCCGCCTTCTCCGGCACCTTCTCGCTGCTGCGGGTGCCCGGGAAGTGGCGCGCGAGCCTCTATCCCGCGCCTGGCGAGAGCGTGGAGGACGCGCTTGCCCCCGCCGCCATCGAGCGCAAGCTGCAGGCGATCTGGAGCAGGCCCGAGCCGTATGAGGTGCTCGACCTCCGCCCCTACCGCATCCACCAGCGCATCGTCGCCGACTACGTGAAGGGCCGCCTGGTGCTCGCGGGGGATGCGGCGCATCTCAACTCGCCCTCGGGCGGCATGGGCATGAACGGCGGCATCCACGATGCCTTCGAACTCGCCGCCCACCTGCTGCCGGTGCTGCGCGGCGAGGCGGAGCCGGCCATCCTCGGCCGCTACACCCGCCGCCGCCGCCCCGTCGCCGAGAAGGAGATCATCGCCCAGGCCGACCGCAACCGCGCCCGCATGCGCGTGACGGACGCCGCGGAGCGCCGCGCGATGCTGACCGAGTGGCAGACCATGCTGGCCGACCGCGCCAAGGCGCGCGAGTATCTTCTCCGTTCGTCCATGATCGCCGGGCTTCGCGCCGCGGCCCAGGTGGAGTGACTGCGATGACGATCTCCCGCCGCGCGCTCGCCGCGCTGCTCGCCGCTCCGGCCGCAGCACCATCTCTCGCCCGCGCCCAGGCCTGGCCCGCGCGGACGATCCGTGTCGTCGTCCCCTTCCCGCCCGGCGGCACGACGGATGTGCTCGCCCGCCTCGTCACCGCGCGCATGGGCGAGCGGCTCGGCCAGAACATGGTGATCGAGAACCGCGGCGGCGCGGGCGGCACGGTCGGCTCGACCGTCGTCGCGCAGTCGGCGCCGGACGGGTACACGCTGCTCGTCTCCAATGTCGCGAGCCAGGGTGTGGGCCCCTCGCTCTACCGCAACCTCGCCTACAACGCGGTGACGGACTTCACGCATATCGGCGTGATCGCCGAGATCCCGTCGGTGCTGATCGTCAACGTGGACCGCCCGATCCGCACCCTCGCCGAGTTCATCGAAGCGGCGCGGCGCGACCCGGGCGGCATCCGCGTGGCGTCGCCCGGCAACGGCTCCTCCTCGCACATCAAGCAGGTGCTGCTGAACCAGCTCGCCGGCATCCAGACGACGCATGTTCCCTACCGCGGCGCGGGCCCGGCGCTGAACGACGTGGTCGGCAACCAGATCGAGGCGATGATCACCACGCTCCAGGAGGCCGGGCGCAACCCGCGCGTGCGGCTGCTGGCGGTGACGTCGGCGCAGCGCGTCGCGCGCTGGCCGGATGTGCCGACCTTCCGCGAGCTCGGCTACGACATCGTCGCCTCCACCTGGTTCGGCCTGTCGGCGCCGGCGCGGCTGCCGGAGGCGATCGCCGACCGGCTCAGCGCGGAACTGCTCGCGACGCTCGCGGAACCCGCCATCGCGCAGCGGCTGGACGAGATCGGCTCCACCACCCGCCCGCTGACGCGCGCGCAGTTCCAGGCCTTCGTCGCCGAGGAAGTGGCGCGCTGGGCCCCCATCGTCCGCGCCTCCGGCGCGCAGGCGGACTGACGCGCCATGGCCACCAGGGGCAAGGTCATCATCACCTGCGCCGTGACGGGCGCGATCCACACGCCGACCATGTCGCCGCACCTGCCGATCACGCCGGCCGAGATCGCCGAGGCCGCGATCGGCGCCGCGGAAGCGGGCGCCGCCATCGTGCATCTCCACGCCCGCGACCCGGCCGACGGACGCCCGGTGCAGACGCCCGAGGCCTTCGCCCCCTTCCTGTCGGTGATCAAGCAGGCCTCGGACTGCGTGATCAACATCACGACCGGCGGCGCGCCCACCATGTCCATTGCCGAGCGCGTGCGGCCGGCGGCGCATTTCAAGCCGGAAGTCGCCTCCCTCAACATGGGCAGCATGAACTTCGGCTTGTTCGGGATGCTGAAGCGCTTCCCCGAGCTCAAGCACCAGTGGGAACGCGACTACCTGTCCAACAAAGACATCCTGTTCCGCAACACCTACGGCGACATCGAGCACATCCTGACCACCTGCGCCGCCGCCGGCACGCGCTTCGAGTTCGAGTGCTACGACACGGCGCATCTCTACAACCTGCGCCACTTCCTCGATGCCGGGCTGGTGAAGCCGCCGCTGTTCATCCAGACGGTGTTCGGCATCATGGGCGGCATCGGCAGCCACCCGGACGACGTGATGCACATGAAGCGCACCGCCGACCGCCTGTTCGGGAGCGACTACCGCTGGAGCGTGCTCGGCGCCGGCCGCGCGCAGATGCAGGTGGCGGCGATGGCGGCGGCGATGGGCGGCAATGTCCGCGTCGGGCTCGAGGACAGCCTGTGGATCGGCCCCGGGCGGCTGGCGGAAAGCAACGCGCAGCAGGTGCGTCAGGCGCGGCAGATCATCGAGGGCCTCGGCCTCGAGGTGGCCACCCCCGCCGAGGCGCGGGAGATCCTCGCCCTCAAGGGCGGCGACAAGGTGGGGTTCTGATGGCGGGCGTCGCGGTCGTCACCGGCGCGGGCACCGGCATCGGGCGCGCCTCGGCGCTCGCGTTGGCAGAGGCCGGCTGGAAGGTCGCCTGCGCCGGCCGCCGCCTGGACGGGCTCGCCGCCACCGTCGCCGCCGGCCCGCCAGCCGCGATGTTCGCCCACGCCACCGACGTCGCCGATGCGGCCCAGGTCGAGGCGCTGTTCGACGCGACGGTCGCCCGCTTCGGCCGCGTGGACCTGCTGTTCAACAACGCCGGCCGCGGCAGCCCGTCGGTGGATTTCGACGAGATCACCGACGAGGACTGGTTCGGCGTCGTCGCCGCCAACCTGCACGGCGCCTTCCTCTGCGCCCGCGCGGCCTATCGCCGGATGAAGGCGCAGGCACCGAAGGGCGGCCGCATCATCAACAACGGCTCGATCAGCGCGCATGCGCCGCGGCCCGGCTCCGCGCCCTACACGGCGACGAAGCACGCGATCACGGGGCTGACGAAATCGCTCAGCCTCGATGGCCGCAGGCACGACATCGCCTGCGGCCAGATCGACATCGGCAACGCCGCCACCGAGATGACCGAGCGCATGGCGAAGGGCGTGCCGCAGGCCGACGGCCGCATCGCGGTGGAGCCGCGGATGGATGTGCAGGACGTCGCGCGCGCCGTGGTGTTCATGGCCTCCCTGCCGCTCGACAGCAACGTCCAGTTCATGACCATCATGGCGACGAAGATGCCCTTCGTCGGGCGGGGCTGACCCCGCCGCCCGCGCGATGCCTCAGACGGGATAGGCCTCCGGGTCCACCCCGGCCTCCTTGAGGAAGTGCCGCACCGCCATCACCACCTCGCCCGGCACCGAGTGCTGGCCGAGATGGAAGGCATGCACCTTGCCGTTCAGCGTCACCTGCGTGGAGCCCGCGCCCGTCTCTCGCAGCTCGGCGCCGAGCTCCTCGAACACGTGGCGCAGCAGCGTCGGGTCGATGTTGTGGTTCAGCGGATGCGCGAAGACGGCGTGCAGGACCTTGCGATGGCGATGGTTCACGCGGAGCTCCTCCGGAGGATTGCAAGACAAGCAGAATGCCGAAGCCGGCACAGCCCGTCCTTGATCCGCGTCAACCGCGCCGACTCAGCGGCGGATCACCATGATGACGTGCCGCCCCTCGCGCCGCGCCCGCCGGGCGCGCCACCACAGCGTGCCGAAGCCGACGAGCCCCGCGACGATCGCGATCGGCAGCAGCACGGCGGCGAACACCACCGCCAGCGCCGCGAGCGCGAGGCCTCCGGCCATCACCGCCGCCAGCAGGGCAGTGGCGCCGACGCGCGCCAGCGCGCGGTCGAGCCAGGAGCCGCGCGTCGCTGCAGGCTCGCGGAACTCGCCCTCCGGCGTCATGTCGATCACGGGGCGTTCGCGGGTTCGGTCCATCTCCGGCATGTTGCCGCCCGCGCCCCGCGCTTCAAGCCCCCGGCGCGGTAACGGAGGGTGACGCGCCGGGACGCCGCACCTTGAGGTGGGTGCCGTTCACGCCGACCACCTCCACCCAGTCGCCTGCCGCGAGCGATCCCTCTCCCTCCGCCGACCAGTCGCTGTCGCCGAGCCGCACGCGCAAGAGCGGCCCCGTCGCGTCGGTGACGATGCCGATCCGCCCGACCACCGAGGAGCCGGGCAGGTTCACCTGCGGCCGGTCGCCGGTGATGCGTCGCAGCCGCAGCCCGACGAAGATGCCGGCCGACAGCACGGCGATGAACAGCCCGACCGTATAGGAGAAGGGCATCTCCGGCCAGGCCATCAGCGCCAGCCCGGCGCCGATCGAAGCGATGCCGATCCACAGCAGGAACACGCCGGGCAGCAGCAGCTCTGCGCCGAAGAAGCCGAGCCCGACGAGAACCCAGATCAGCCCGGGCGACATCGCCGCCTCAGCGCGGCGCGGGCGGCGGCGCCGGTGGCGCCGCGCCCGGCGCGCCGACGCGCAGCAGTTCCATCGCCTGGGTGATGCCGCCCGCCAGCGAGGACGACTCCATCGGCACCACCACCAGCTTCGACGAGGGGTTCCCGGCCATCGCCTCGAACGCCTTCACGTATTTGTCGGCGATGAAGTAGCGCAGCGCGTCGGCGCCCGCGCCGGAGGCCGCTTCCGCCACCAGCCGCGTCGCGTTCGCCTCCGCCTCGGCCAGCCGCTCGCGCGCCTCGGCGTCGCGCTTCGCAGCTTCCAGCCGGCCTTCCGCCTCCAGCACCTGCGACGCCTTCTGGCCTTCGGCGCGGCGCACCTCGGCCTCGCGCTCGCCTTCCGCGCGGGCCACCTGGGCGCGGCGCTCGCGCTCGGCGGTCATCTGCATGTTCATCGCGCGCACCAGGTTCTCCGGCGGCTCGATCTTGCGGATCTCGACGCGGTTCACCTTCACGCCCCACGGCTCGGTCGCGCCGTCGAGGATGTTGAGCAGCGAGGAGTTGATCCGCTCGCGCCCAGCCAGCGTCGCGTCCAGATCCATCTCGCCGATCACCGCGCGGATGTTGGTCATCGCGATCGAGGTGAGCGCGGCTTCCAGGTCCTGCACCTCATAGGCGGCGCGGCGCGGGTCCATGATGCGGTAGTACACCACGCCGTCGGCGCTGACCGAGGCGTTGTCCTGCGTGATCACCGCCTGCTCGGGGATGTCGAGCACGATCTCCTGCACGTTCAGCTTGCGCCCGATGCCGTCCACATAGGGGATGACGAAGTTCAGCCCCGGCTGCAGCAGGCGGGTGAAGGCGCCGAAGCGCTCGACCGTCCACACCTCGCCCTGCGGCACGGTGCGGATGCCCTTCATCGCGGTCACCGCCGCCAGGATGAGCAGCACGACCAGCACGATCGTGCCGCCTGTCAGCCATTCCAACACGTGGTGCCTCCCCTGCGGTCTGCCGGGAGACTAGACCGGTTCCGCGTCGCAGCAAATGCCGCGCGGCCAGGGTGGCGGAGAGGCGCGGATTGCGGCAGCCTCCGGCCCCATGGAACGCACCACGACCCGAGGCCTCTCGCCCCGCGCGGCGGCGGCGGCCTTCCTGCTGCTGGCCCTCGCGCCGCTCGGCATCGCCGCGGCGACGGGGGAGGACATCGGCTTCTTCCACCAGGAGCTCGGGCTTGGCCTCGGGCTCGTCGGCCTGTCGCTGCTGCTGCTGCAATTCGCCCATGCCGGGCGCTGGGCCTTCGTGTCGGGGCGCACCGGCATAGATGTGACGATGCGCTTCCACCGCGCCGCGGCGATCCTGCTGCTGGCGGCGGTGGTGCTGCACCCGCTCGCCTTCGTGGCGCCGGCGATCCTGGCGGACCCGGCCGCCGGCCTCGCCGGTCTCGCCCGCATGTTCGCCTCCGAGAGCATGACCAGCGGCAAGATCGCCTGGATCGCGCTGATCGCGACGGTCGCGCTCGCGCTGGCGCGGCACCGTGTCCGCTACGAGACCTGGCGGCTGCTGCACGGTCTCGGCGCCGGAATCGCCGCGGTCGGCGCCACGCATCACGCGCTCGCCCTCGGCTTCTACTCGGCGACGCCCTGGCTGTTCTGGCCCTGGCTGGCGGCGATGGCCGGGGCGCTGGCGCTGCTGCTGTGGTCCTGGGGCTGGAAGCCGTGGCGTCTCGCCGCCGCGGGGCATCGCGTGGCGGCGGTCGAGCGGCTCGGGCCCGGGTACTGGGAACTGCGCATCGCCGGGCCGGTGCCGCGCTACCGCGCCGGGCAGTTCTTCTGGCTCGGCTTCGGGCGCGCCGCGCCGTGGGACGACAACCCCTTCTCCGTCGCCTCCGCGCCGGGGGAACCGGAACTCCGCTTCGTCATCCGCGAGGCCGGGGACCGCACGCGGCAGATGGCCGACCTCGCACCCGGCACGCCGATGCGCCTCGACGGCCCGCATGGCGCCTTCACGCTGGACCATGCCGGCACGGGCCCGCTGCTGCTGATCGCGGGCGGCGCGGGCATCGCGCCGATCCTCTCGCTCGCCCGCGCGCTCGACGCGGCGGGCGACCGGCGCCCCGTCGCCCTGCTGCACGGCGCCCGCACCGCCGACCGGCTGGTCTGCCGCGCGGAGACCGCGGCCACCGCCGCCCGCCGCGGCTGGCGCATCCTGTTCCTGGCCGAGGACGATGCGCCCGAGGGCGTGACGCAGGGCGTGATGGACCGCGCGCGCATCGCGGCCCTGATCGAAGGCTGGAACGTGAAGGAGATGACCGCGATGATCTGCGGGCCGGAGCCGATGACGACGGCGGTGGCGCGGCACCTCGAATCCCTCGGCGTGCCGCCCTCGCGCATCGTCTATGAGCTGTTCGACTATGCCTGAGCCACTGCCCCGCGGCGAGGCCGCGCTCCGCCTGAAGCTACGCCTGCTGCTGGCGGTGGTGGCGGCGGGCGCGCTGCTGTTCGCGCTGCGCGCCCTGTTCGCCTGAGGCGGCGTCAGCGCCGCGTGTGGTTCGCCTCCAGCCAAGCGACGATGGCGGCGCGCTTCGCCGCGTCAGGGGCATGATGCCCGACGAGGAAGCGGTCGAGCTCCGCCTGCCGCTGCTCCGGCGTCATGTCCAGGTAGCGGCGCATGAAGCGCGCCGGCGTGCGGTGGCAGCTGGCGCAGGCTTCGGCATAGGCGGCGGCGCCGTCCGGCGCCTGGGCGACGGCGGGCGGCGCGGCTGCGGCGGTGATGGCAAGAGCGGCGACGAGAGCAGCGGTGCGCATGGCATCCTCCCCGGTTCCGATGCGGTGCAAAGCGATGCTAGACGCTGCGCGACGCCTGCGCCAAGCGACAGGCCCATTGCAGTCCCGAGGACACCGACATGGACATCCCCCGCCTCTCCTCCTTCGACCAGCTTGCGGTCGGCCAGCGTTTCCGCCTCGGCACGCTGGTCCTGCCGCGCGCGGAGGTGGTGGAGTTCGCCCGCCGCTTCGACCCGCAGCCCTTCCACATGGACGAGGCCGCCGGCCGCGCCAGCATGTTCGGCGAGATGGTGGCGAGCGGCCTGCACACCCTCTCTGCCGCCTTCGGGCGTTCGGTGGACAGCGGGCTGCTCGCCGACATCAACCTCGGCGGCAACCAGATGGAGGTGCGCTGGCCCGCGCCGGTGCGCCCCGACGAGGCGCTGGAGCTCTCGGCCGAGGTGATGGAACTGCGCGCGTCGCGCAGCCGCGCCGACCTCGGCATCGCGAAGTTCCGCTACCTGGCCGAGCGCCAGGCGGACGGCGTGCTGGTGCTGGACGCGCTCGTCACCCACTTCCTGAAGCGCTGACCCTCAGCGGCAGGAGCAGGACCGACCCTCGCCGCCGAAGTTCCGGCGCGCGAAGTCCTGCGCGCCGGAGCGCGTGCTGAACTGCGGGCCCATCTGGCAGAAGCTGCTGCCGCGCGCGATCCGCATCTGGTTGTTGTCGCGGCTGTCCACCGAGATCCGGCCGCGGTCGCAATAGACGTAGTAGCTGGCGAAGGCCGGCGCGGCGCCGAGCAGGAGCATCGCGGCGGCAAGCGGCAGGCGTCGCATCGGTCGTTCCTCCTCGGCAACGCCCGCAGCATGGCGCGCCCGCGGCCCGGAACGCAACGCGGCGCGGAGGCCTCCCCCCGCGCCGCGCGCCAGCCCGGGTTGAGGGGGCGGCCTACGCCGACGCCTTCATGATCTCGTCGGCGACGTTGCGCGGCACCGGCTCGTAGTGGTGGAACTGCATGGAGAAGGAGGCGCGGCCCTTGGTCATGCCGCGGAGGTTGGAGATGTAGCCGAACATCTCCTTCAGCGGCACATGCGCGCGGACGATGACCGAGGTGCCCGCCATGTCCTGGCTCTGGATCATGCCGCGGCGGCGGTTCAGGTCGCCCACCACGTCGCCGACATGATCCTGCGGCGTCGTCACCTCGACATCCATGATCGGCTCGAGGATCACCGGGCCGGCCTTCTTCATGCCTTCGCGGAAGCAGGCCTTGGCGGCGATCTCGAAGGCGAGCGCGGAGGAGTCGACGTCGTGGTACTTGCCGTCCACCAGGGTGAACTTGAAGTCCACCGTCGGGAAGCCGGCCAGCACCCCGGTATCGGCCTGCACCCTGATGCCCTTCTCGACCGCCGGGATGTATTCCTTCGGCACCGCGCCGCCGACGACCGCATTCTCGAACACGATCCCCTCGTTCCGCTCGAGCGGCTCGAAGGTGATCTTCACCTCGGCGAACTGGCCCGAGCCGCCGGTCTGCTTCTTGTGCGTGTAGGTCTCGGTGTGCGTCTTGGTGATCGTCTCGCGGTAGGCGACCTGCGGCGCGCCGATGTTGGCATCCACCCCGTATTCGCGCTTCAGCCGGTCGATGATGATCTCGAGGTGCAGCTCGCCCATGCCGGAGAGGATGGTCTGGCCCGTCTCCTGGTCGGTCTTGAGGCGGAGCGACGGGTCCTCGGCGGCCAGCTTCTGCAGCCCGAGCGTCATCTTCTCGACCGCGTCCTTGGTCTTGGGCTCGACCGAGATGTCGATCACCGGCACCGGGAAGGCCATGCGCTCGAGCACCACGGGGTCCTCGGGGCTGGCCAGCGTGTCGCCCGTCTGCGTGTCCTTCAGGCCGACGAAGGCGGCGATGTCGCCGGCGAAGACCTCCTTGATCTCCTCGCGCTTGTCGGCGTGCATCTGGAACATGCGGCCGATGCGCTCCTTGTGTCCCTTGGTCGTGTTCAGCACCTGGTCGCCGGAGCGCAGCACGCCGGAATACACCCGCACGAAGGTGAGGTTTCCGTATTTGTCGTTGATGATCTTGAAGGCGAGGCCCGCGAAGGGCCCGTCCTCCCGCACCGGGATGATGCGGCGCTCGCTCTCCTCGTCCTGGCCTTCGGCCGGCGCCACCTTGATGCCCTCGACGTCCACGGGGCTCGGCAGGTAGTCGATCACCGCATCGAGCAGCGGCTGCACGCCCTTGTTCTTGAACGAGGAGCCGCAGAGCACCGGGCGGAATTCGCCCGAGATGGTGCCCTTCTTGATGCAGCGCTTGAGCGTCGCCACCGAGACGTCGCCCTTCTCGAAATACTCCTCCATCGCCGCCTCGTCCACGCCGACCGCGGTGTCGAGCAGCTTCTGGCGGTATTCCTGCGCCTTCTCCTGCAGATCCTCGGGGATCGGCGCCTCGTGGTATTTGGCGCCGAGCTCGTCGCCCTCCCAGATCAGCGCCTTCATCTCGACGAGGTCCACGACACCCTTCAACGTGTCCTCGATGCCGATCGGCAGCTGCAGCGCCACCCAGGTGATGCCGAGCTTCTCGGAGAGCGTCGCCGCCGCGCGGTAGAAGTCGGCGCCCGTGCGGTCGAGCTTGTTGATGTAGATGATGCGCGGCACGTTGTAGCGGTCGGCCAGTCGCCAGTTCGTCTCGCTCTGCGGCTGCACGCCGGCCACGCCCTCGATGATGAACACCGCGCCGTCGAGCACGCGCAAGGACCGGTTCACCTCGATGTTGAAGTCGATGTGGCCCGGCGTGTCGATGATGTTGATGCGGTGGTCCTTCCAGAACGCCGTCACGGCGGCGGAGGTGATGGTGATCCCCCGCTCGCGCTCCTGCTCCATGTAGTCGGTGGTGGTGTTGCCCTCGTGCACCTCGCCGATCTTGTGCGACTTGCCGGTGTAGTAGAGGATTCGCTCGGTCGTCGTCGTCTTGCCCGCGTCGATGTGCGCGGTGATGCCGATGTTGCGGATACGCTCAAGCGGGGTGCGCGCCACGATAGGCCTCCATGCGCGGCGAGCCCGCCGCGGGTCGTCCAGGGTGTTGCCTCGGCCGGGCGGCGCCACGGGCGCCGCGTCGCGTTCGGCCAAGACGAAGGGGCGGCCGGTTTCCCGGCCGCCGATCCAACCCGCTTCTGGCCGGAACGCGCGCGATTTGCAAGCCGGGATTCGCGCCCTCCTTGGCCGCGACACGTTTCGTTGCGCGCAGCGCCGGCCAGATCTGCTACCAGTCGCCGCCGACGAAGGAGAGCACGCCGCACGATGTCCGCCGCCCACCTCGCGCTGATCCGGTTCGGCTTCGGCCCGAAGCCGGGGAAGCCGCTGCCCGCCGATCCGGCGCGCTGGCTCGCGGCGCAGCTCCAGGAGGATCCACGGCCGCCGCCGGGCGGGGCCCCCTTGGCCGCGCTGTCCGACGCCTTCCGGATGGTGGAGGCGCGGCGCACCATGCCGGGCGCCGAGACGCAGCGGGCGGTGGCGAACCTGACGAACAGCGAGGCGGAGGCCTGGGCCAGCGGCTGCCTCGCCACCCGGACGCCCCTGATCGAACGCCTCGTCGCCTTCTGGTCGAACCATCTCGCGGTCTCCCGCCGCGCCGGCGCCGTGGCGGCGGTCGCCGCCGGGCATTACGTGCGCGAGGCGATACGCCCGCATGTCCTCGGCCGCTTCGAGGACATGCTGCTGGCCGCCGTCCGCCACCCGGCCATGCTGCATTTCCTGACCAACGCGGAGTCGATCGGCCCCAACAGCCCCGCGGGCCGGCGGCGCAACCGCGGCCTGAACGAGAACCTGGCGCGGGAAATCCTGGAGCTGCACACCGTCACCCCCGCCGCCGGCTATTCCCAATCCGACGTCACCGAGTTCGCCAAGGTCCTGACAGGCTGGAGCATCGCCGGCGGCTGGGCCGGCTTCGAGTTCCGCGCCGCGGCGCATGAGCCGGGCGACAAGACGGTGATGGGCCAGCGCGTCCCGGAAGGGCTCGAGGGGGGCGCCGCCTTCCTGGCCTGGCTGGCCCGCCACCCGGCGACCCACCGCAACCTCGCCGCCAAGCTCGTCGCGCATTTCTACGCCGACCGCCCGGACCCTGCGATGGTCCGGCAGGTGGAGGCGGCGCTGCGCGACACGGGCGGCAGCCTCGGCGCGGCGGCGCGGGTGCTCGTCTCGCTGCCGCAGGCGCTGTCCGCCCCGCCGGCCAAGATGCGCCCGCCGCACGACCTCGCGCTCGCGGCGCTGCGCGCGGTCGGCGCGCCGCCGGAACGCGCCGGCCTCGCCATCCAGGCGATGAACCGCCTGGCGCAGCCGTTGTGGAGCCCGCCCTCACCCAAAGGCTGGCCCGACACCGCCGCCGACTGGACAGGGCCGGAAGCGCTGCTCGCGCGGGTGGACTGGACCTATGCGCTCGCCGGCCGCTTCTCCCGCACCGACGCGCAGGCGGCCGCCGAGGCGGTGCTCGGCCGCCTCGGCCGCGACGCGCTGCGGCGCGAGATCGGCCGCGCCGGGTCCACGCGGGACGCGCTCACCATCCTGCTCGCCAGCCCGGAGTTCCAGCGGCGATGACGACCTCCCACCTCCCCGCGATCGGCCGCCGCGGCCTGCTGCTCGGCCTTGCCGCCGTCGCCACCCTCGCCAATGCCCGCCTCGCCCTCGGCCAGGCGCCGGGCGACCCGCGCCTCGTCGTCATCCTGCTGCGCGGCGCGCTGGACGGCCTCGACGCCGTGGTGCCCTATGGCGACCCGGCGATGGCGGCGCTGCGGGGCGATTTCCCGCCGCCCGAGCCGGGGCGCGAGGGCGGGCTCCTCGACCTCGGGGGCTTCTACGGGCTGCATCCGGCGATGGCCGGCCTGCACGCCCTCTATGCCGCGAACGAGGCGGCGATCGTCCACGCCGTCGCCGGCCCCTATCGCACGCGCAGCCATTTCGAGGCGCAGGACCTGATGGAGGCGGGCGCCGAGCAGCGCCTTGCCTCCGGCTGGCTGAACCGTGCGCTCGGCGCGCTGCCGCCGCGGCGCAACGGCACGCCGCGCAGCGGCCTCGCGGTCGGGCTCGATGTGCCGCTGCTGCTGCGCGGCCCGACCCCGGTCGGCGCCTATGCCCAGGCGCCGGAGACCGATGCGCCGGGCGAACTCGTCGAGCGCATCCGGGCGCTCTACCAGGGCGACGCCCTGCTCTCCCGCCCCTTCGAGGAGGGGGTGCGCGGCCGCCTCTTCGCCGCCGGGCAGATCGGCCGCGACGCGGCACGGCAGGGCGGCTTCGCGGCGCTGGCCGGCATCGCCGGCCGGCTGCTTGCCGCCGCGGACGGGCCGCGCGTCGCCGCGCTCGAACTCGGCGGCTGGGACACCCACAACAACCAGAAGGCGCGGCTGCCGCCGGTGCTTCGCCAGCTCGACGCCGGCTTCGTCGCGTTGAAGGAGGGGCTCGGCCCGGCGTGGTCGCGGACGGCGGTGCTCGCCATCACCGAGTTCGGCCGCACCGCCCGCGTCAACGGCACCGCCGGCACCGACCACGGCACCGCGGGCGTCGCATTCCTGGCCGGCGGGGCGATCCGCGGCGGGCGCGTGATCGCCGACTGGCCGGGGGTGGGCGAGGCGCAGTTGCACCAGAACCGCGACCTGGCCGCGACGCGCGACCTGCGCGCCATCGCCAAGGCGCTGCTGCGCGACCATCTGCGGCTGCCGAACAACGCCGTCGCCGCCGCCTTCCCCGGCAGCGACACGGTGCGGCCGGAGGGCGGGCTGCTGCGCGGCTGAGGCGTCAGCCCCCGGCCGACAGCGCCGCCGCGATGGCGGCGGCCGCCCGCGCGAGCGATGCCGCGGCGGCCGCCGCACCGCCGCGCACCAGCACCGCCGCGAGCTCCGGGTCGGCCGCGAGCCGCCCGACCGCCCGGTCCAGCGCGGCGCGGTCCGCCGCCACCAGCGCCTCCACCCCGTCGGCAAGGCCCGCCGCCGCCGGGTCGGCCAGCACCACCACCGGGCGGCGGCAGGCGAAGCTGTCGGCCACCCGGCAGCCGGGCGCCGCCTCGCGCCCCGGGCCGAGGTGCAGATGCACGGCGGCGGCAAGCCGCGCCGGGCCGAACGCCTCGGCCGGGTCGAGCAGCCGCGCCGGACCGAGCCGCGACACTGCATCCAGCGCCGCCGCCACCAGGGCCGGCGGCGCACCGTGGTCGAACACGCACACCCCCGCCGGGCGCATCGGCGCGTCGTCCGCAGGCGGGGCGAGCGGCGGCAGCGGCACCCGCGCCGCCGCCGCGCCGAAGCCTGCGGCGAAGCGCTGGCTCGCACGGTCGAACGCCAGCAGCGGATGCGCGCCGACCAGCGCGGCACGGATCGCGAGCAGCGCCTCG
>Ga0272446_1000449_pt1 | contig 65467 bp, 54 predicted proteins | sample YNPCB0061_FD_194587 | JGI IMG/M metagenome (GOLD analysis project Ga0272446, IMG submission 194587) | Hot spring microbial mat communities from Yellowstone National Park, WY, United States - YNP-CB-006-1 | ecosystem: Environmental > Aquatic > Thermal springs > Hot (42-90C) > Sediment | place...
ACTCCGGGGTTGATACCCACGTGTTCCTCAGCCGTGCGCCACGCAGCCGTGCAAGCACGCTGCGTTCGACTTGCATGCATTAGGCACGCCGCCAGCGTTCGTCCTGAGCCAGGATCAAACTCTGCGTTGCATCGTTGGCTTACCCGGCGCCCTGCCGAAGCAGGTGTGCCGGGGGACGGGCACGCACGAAACCACACTCGTTTGGCAAGGTACCGAGGCCGCGGGCTGACGAACAAAAAACTAGCGTCACCACTGGTGACCCTAGCCTGGGATGGACACTGTCGTCGTCCGTACCCAACTGTTCGTGCTGTTCGGTCTACCTCCCTGAGGAGTGAGACTGCAACCGCGCCCTTTCGTACGGGCAGTATAACGCACCCGGTCGCCTATGTCAAGCTTCATGCTGCCCGTGCGATCACGTTCACGCTTGAAGCTATCGTACAGATGTGCTATACTGAGGGTGCTCCTGCTACGCAGGCCGGGCGACAGAGCGGTGGGGCGCGCAGCGCCCTGGTACAGCGAAAACGAGCAGCTACAGCAAGTCGGAGTATGACCGGCAGCAGCGCCGCCGGCCGGCGCCACCGGCAAGGAGAGGACCCATGGCCACCCCCAGCGACGGCGAGGCCAGCGTCACGCGCACCTATCGCGTCGCGCTTCGCCTCGGCGAAGACTACATCACCCTCGAGGAGACGATCAGCCTGCCGATCGATGCCAGCGATGAGGAGGTCCAGCAGGCTGTCGACCTGGGCTGGCGCGTCTATCGTGCGCAGCGTGAGGCGGTCGAGCAGCAGGTCAGCAGTATCCGCGAGGCCCACGGCAGCTATGCGGCGATCACCGTGCGTGATCCGGACGCGCCGGCCAGCGAGAAGCAGCGCAACTATATCGCGACTCTGCAGGATCACCTGCACTGGACGAGCGATGAGCTCGCCAGTTACGCTACCGAGCACGGCGTTGACCTGGTGACGCTGACCAAGGGCCAGGCCTCGGCGTTCATCGATGGGCTCAAGCAACTCGCCGAGGAGCGGGCTCGCTATGTCGTCGATGCCCGTACCCGCCCCGCTGGCGATGCCCCGAGCGCCGGTAGCGGGGCTCAGCCGGCCAGCGAGAAACAGCTGCAGGCGCTCGCCCGCCTGGCCCAGGCCCGCGCCCTCGATCTCGACGCGGAGACTGACCAGCGCTATGGCGTGCGCAGCGCCGACCTGAGCGACGAGCAGGCCCGTATGCTGCTCAGCGAGTGGCAGGTCCGCCCCGCTCGCTCTACGAGTGGCCGCCCTGACCCCGCACGCTAGTGCGATTGGCGATGGGGCGCGGCGCATCTGCACATGGTCGACGGCACGCTGATACCTGAACTGGTCGCCTGGAATTGCACCAGGACGGCGTCTATGCCCATCTGTGTCCGTGTGGTATCATACTGCCACTACATGGTTCATCCGGCACATTCCATGTCACCCTGAGCCCTTCGGCGCCGCGGCTCCCGAGCTTGTCGAGGGGCAGGGTCCACCCGTCGGCGCCGCGGCTCCCGAGCTTGTCGAGGGGCAGGGTAAACTCCGCGAAGGGTCTCCCGCGTCAGGAGTCGGAAGATGCTTCGCTACGCTCAGCATGACCAATGCCGTACCGGATGCATCACGAAGGGTCGGCACCCGGTACTGGCTCTGAGCTCCGTTGCCGGGTTGCGCTTGGTGGGCCGCAGCATTGGCCTTGTGGGGCAGGGGCATCACGTTATGAGTACCAGCGCCGAGACGATCAGCATCCTGATCGCCGATGACCATACCATGTTCCGTCAGGGCCTGCGCGAGTTGCTGGAGCGCAAGGGTGGCTTCAAGGTTGTCGCCGAGGTGAGCGATGGGGTTGCCGCCGTGGCCCAGGCCCGTCAGTACCGCCCTGATATCGCCCTGCTCGATATCTCTATGCCGGGGATGACCGGGATCGAGGCTGCGCGCCAGATCGCCGCCGTGAGCCCCGCGACGCGCACCGTGGTGCTGACCATGCATCGCGATGAGCGCACTGTGCTCGAGGCGCTCCGCGCCGGGGCCAATGCCTACCTGCTCAAAGACGCCGATGCAAGCGAGCTGATCGAGGCGATCCGGGTCGTCCATCGCGGTGAGGCCGCCCTTGCCGGCAGCGCTGCCGCCCGCGTGCTCGACCTGCTCCGCCGCGGTGATAATGCCCCCGCCACCGCTGACCTGCTGACTCCCCGGGAGCGCGATATTCTCGCTCTTGTCGCCCAGGGCGACGATAACCGCGCGATTGCGCTCAAACTTAGCCTCTCGGAGAAGACGGTCGGCAATCGCCTCAGCGAGATCTTCCAGAAGCTCGGCGTCAGCAATCGCACCCAGGCCGCGATTGTTGCCGTCCAGCGAGGCCTCGTACCACCCCCCGAGGTGAGGTAGCCGCACGTGCCTGGACGCCAGGCGCAATCTATCGCCCCAATATGATGAGATTCTTCCCTCAGAGCGCGGGTAGCCGCGCTCTTCTGCATGCTGCGGCTCCGGCCTATACTTTCCCCATAGCCTGAAGCACGTGCTTCAGCTCTGCATCTGTCTAGAAATGGAGTTGTTACGGTGCAGATCTGGAATACATTTAAGACAACCCTGCTGCTTGCCGGTCTGACCGGCCTCTTCGTTGTGATAGGTGGCGCCCTTGGTGGGCAGGTTGGCATGATCATCGCCCTGGTCCTGGCCGTGGCGATGAATATGGGCGCCTGGTGGTTCTCCGACAAGCTCGCGCTGCGTATGAGCGGCGCCCAGGAGGTGAGCCCGGCCGATGCGCCGGAGTTGCACGCTATGGTTGAGGAGCTCGCGGCGCGGGCCGGCATCCCCAAGCCGCGTGTCTACATCATCGAGAGCGAGACGCCCAACGCCTTTGCCACCGGGCGCGACCCGGCCAATGGCGCGGTGGCAGTGACAACCGGCATCGCGCGCCTGCTCACGCGTGATGAACTGGCAGGCGTGGTCGCCCACGAGCTGGCCCACATCAAGCATCGCGATACGCTGATCTCCAGCATCGCGGCCAGCATCGCCGGCGCCGTCACCATGCTGGCCGACATGGCGATGTGGGGCATGATGTTCGCTGGCCTCACGGGCCAGAGCGATGAGGAGGAGAGTGGCGGCATCGCCGATCTGGTCGGCGGGGTGCTCATGATGATCCTGGCGCCCATCGCTGCGGTGATCATCCAGATGGCGATCTCGCGCTCGCGTGAGTTCCTGGCCGACGCTGGCGGCGCCCAGATCCTGGGCGACCCGCTGCCCCTGGCCAGCGCGCTGGAGAAGCTCGAATGGGCCGCCGAGCGCGTGCCGATGCAGACCAGCCCGGCGACCTCGCACCTCTACATCGTCAACCCGCTGGTGGGTGGCCTCGGCAACCTGTTCCGCACCCATCCGCAGACCAGCGAGCGCATCGCCCGTCTGCGCGGCATGGCCTCGCGCAGCCCGCTGGCTGCCTGACGCGCGCCGCCGTTACGCGCGCTATCCACCCACGCCCGATCACCAGCCCCATAGGCCCCACGAGCCCCGGCACTGGCGCCGGGGCTCGTGGCGTGCTGCTGGCCCATCCCGTGTTGCGCCCCGCCGTTCCCCGGCGGTACAATAGTGCTATGACAATCCGAACCCTCGCCGCCGGGCTGCTGCTGCTGCTGCTCGCCGCCTGCACGTCGATCGGCGCACCTGAGCCCACCGCGGCCCCCCGGGCGACGCTGGCGCCGAGCGCGGTCACCTTGCCGACCGCTGTTCTCCCGACGCCCGCTGCGCAGCCCAGCCCGATCCCCATCGGCGGCGCCGAACGCCCGTCACCAGCGCCCGGTGCGCCGACCAGCGGTGTGGCCGCCGCCCCCACCGACCCGCTCGCCACCCTCGCCGCCGCGACCCGTCTCCCGCGCGACCCGCTGGCCCTCGCCCGCGCCCTCGGCGCCTGCCGCGCTGCGCCGCAGGCCTGCCCCACGGTGGTCCGCAGCGCGCCGCTCGATGCGCAGGTTGGCGAGGTGCGCTCCTTCTACGTCAGTGATGTCGCTGCCAATCGGCAGTTCGCCATCCTCGCCGAGTTGCGTTACGCCGGCCCGGTGGTGCTCATGTATGTCGAGCAGGGCCTGCCCTACAGCCAGCCCGACCTGGAGGCCGCCGCCCGCACCTTCGAGCAGGAGATCTATCCGCGCACCCGCGAGATCTTTGGCTCCGAGATCCAGCCTGGCGTCGATGGCGACCCGCGTATCACGATCCTCAACGCCAGTGATCCGAGCGGCCAGCTCCTTGGCTACTTCTCTGCCCAGGACCTGGTGCCGCGCCAGGTCAATCGCTTTAGCAATGAGCGAGAGATGTTCTTTATGAACATCGGGCTCATGTCGTTTGCCGACGAGCGTTACCTCGACGTGCTGGCCCACGAGTTCCAGCACATGATCCACCAGAACGAACAGCCGGGCAGCCCGACCTGGTTCAATGAGGGCGCCTCCCAGCTCGCCGAGGATCTCAACGGCTACTTCAACCACGGCATGATCCCGCTCTATCTCTTCGACCCGGACCTGCAGCTGACCGCCTGGTCAGCCGGGATTGGCCAGACGGGCGGCCACTATGGCGCGGCGCACCTCTTTATGCGCTACGTCTATGCCCAGTACGCCGGCAAGGATCAGCTCCTGCCGCTCATCCGCGCCGACGCAGGTAACAGGCTCCAGGCCTTCGTCGAGCTCGCCGCGCGCACGCGCCCCAGCATCACCAGCTTCGGCGAGCTGGTCGCCGACTGGGCGGTGGCGAACCTGATCGATGACCCGACCGTGGGCGACGGCCGCTATGGCTACGCAACCGGCCACGAGTTGCCGCCGCTGCTCCCCACGCGTGTCCAGCCCCGCGAGGCTCGCCCGGGGCTGCAGGCTGACTCGGTGGCTCAGTTCGGCGCCGACTACCATGTGCTGCCCCCCGGGGCCAGTGCGCTGGTCTTTCAGGGGGCGACCAGCGTGGGCCTTGCCGCCGAACCGGTGCGCGGCAAGGCCAGCTGGTGGAGTGGCCGCAGCGATGATAGCTATGCGACCCTGACCCACGCCTTCGACCTGCGCGACCTCAAGCGCGCCACCCTGCAGTTCGCCGCATGGTACGAGATTGAGAACGACTACGACTACGCCTTCGTCACCGTCTCGACCGATGATGGTCTGACCTGGGAGACGCTGCCCGGCACCTTGACGACCGCCGACGATCCCCAGGGCATGAACTACGGCCACGGGCTCACCGGCGTCAGTGGCGCCCCGGCTGCCCGGGTCGAGGACGGTGTGCGCGGGGTCTGGGTCGAGGAGACGATCGATCTCAGCGCCTACGTGGGCCAGCGCATCCTCCTGCGCTTCTGGCAGATCAACGACCAGGGCTACAACGCCCCCGGGCTGCTGCTCGATGAACTGCGCATCCCCGAACTGGGCTTCAGCGACGATGTCGAAGCGGGCGTAGGCGACTGGCAGGCGGTGGGGTTCGCGCGCACCGGCGGGGTGTTGCCCCAGCACTGGGAGCTCCGCCTGGTCCGTTTCTCCGCTGATGGGGTGACGGTCGAGCCCCTGGCGGTGGACGAGGCCGGCACAGCCCGGGCAAGCCTGAACCCGGAGGAGCGTGGCGTGCTCGTCGTGCTGGCCACCACGCCCTATACTACGGAGCGTGCCAGCTACGAGCTCGTCGTGGAATAAGGCGCACTTGGCTGCCCGGGCACGTTGGAAAGATGCTGCTGGCAAACCTGGGTGCGCGGGCCTCCGGCCCGCGTGCGGGCGAGACGCCCGCGCACCCGGCGTGGGCCCAACGGAGGTTGCCAGCAGGTTTCTGGAACGCCAGCGGCGGCAATCTGCAATCGAACATCTGAAATGGTCTAGCCACCCATGTTGCGTCCGCCACAGATCTCGTGGGCTGCCCTCGGCCCGATCCTGTTCTTTTCGCTGCTAGTGCTCCTCGTGCTCGGGCGTACCCCGCCGCCGCGGACGATCATCGCGCCGGCCACGGCGCTGCAGCTACCGCTCGCACCGGAACGGCCCGTGGCTCCCGGCGCCACCACTCCCACCCCGGCGCCGCTGGCCGGCGCCCTCCTGCAGACCGCGACCCTCGATATCGTAACCGCCGAGGGCCTGCTGAGCCCTGCCGAGCAGCAGCAACTTGCCGCCGCCCTCGACCGTGCGCTCCAGGACGTCGTGCAGCGTTTTGGCACGGCGCCGGCCGATCGTATCGATGTGTATGTCGGCCTGGAGCCGGCCTGCGGTCTCCACGGCATCGCCTACACCGACGTGCGCACCGTGCAGGTCTTCACCTGCCCTGACTTGCCAATGGCCCGCGCTGTGAGCATTCTGGCCCACGAGTTTGTGCACCAGCTCTGTCACGACCGCTATGGCGACCGGCACCTCAGCGCCGATCTGCTGTTGGCCGAGGGTATGGCTACCTGGGGGGCCGGCGCGTACTGGCTCGGCGATGCGCCACACTTCCGCGCGTTCGTGCGCCCATGGCTGGAGAGCGGCGCTGCTCTGCCGCTCGGCGAGAGTTACGTGGGCCGGCCGATCAGCGATATGAACAAGCTCTACTACCAGTGGGCCAGCTTCGTCGAGTTCCTGATCGAACGTGATGGCCGCGAAGCGTTCGACCGGCTCTATCTCACCGGCCAGCATGCCCCTGCCTCGGCTGACTACCTCGCGGTCTACGGCAGAAGCTTCGACGAGCTCGAGGCCGAGTGGCGGGCCTGGGTGCTCACGGGCTGACCCTACACCCAGCCCATTGCGCGCCATTCGGCGTAGGTCGCCCGCACGGTCAGCCCGGCGGCCGGTGAAAGCCGGTCGGCCAGGGCCTCGACGGCCCGTTCTAGCACCGGGCCACCAGCCCGCGCTGTGCCGGCCCGCACTGATTCCAGCGAGAAGTGGGCATAGTCCCGCACCCAGCGGGCCAGGTCGACCGGGCCGAGCACCTCCCAGGCCACTGGCCAGACGCGTGGCCAGCGTCGGTAGATCCCCAGCAACATGAGGACGAAGTCGCTCCAGCGCATCTGGTCGCGGAACAGGCGCGTCGCCCGCTCACGGCCCAGTTCGTGCAGCACGTCGACAAACAGGTTCTGCAGCCAGTTGATGTCGTCGGCCTGATCCCAGGGATGCATAAAGCGGCTGAACACCCAGTGCAGCGCGACGTTAGCCTGGAAGGTGGTGATCTGCGCCAGGTGCTCCGGCTCCAGCAGGTCGCGCTGGAGGGCATGCTCGAGCAGCGCGGTGGTGCGCCGCAGATTGCGCACGTGGGCGCCGAAGCCGCAGAAGGTGAGCGGGCTCTGCTGGGCTGCCGAGTCGCCGACGGGCAGCACGCCGCGCAGCAGCGGCACCTCCTGGCGGCGCAGGCTGTGGCGTGCGGGGATGTAGCCATAGACTGGCCGGATGTGCTGGAAGTGGGGCCCTGGTTGCTTGTAGCTGGGGAGCAGCAGGAAGTACTGCTCGTAGAGGTCGAGTAGCGAGTAGCGCGGGGCGTCGGGGCGCAGGCCGCGCGCAGGCAGCTGGTGGCCGTCGGGATCGACGGTCGCGTAGTAGAACACATAGACGGTCATCTCGCGCTCGCGACCGGGGAAGCCCTCCCAGATCAGCTGTTCGCCGCGCTGGGCATCGGCCACGCTCACCAGAATGTCGCCCCGGCTCGGATCGACTTCGTGCAGGCCCGGGCCTTCCACGAAGCCCGCGGCCACCGTGCCGACCGTCGGGCAGACGCCCGCAAACGGTCGCCCCTTGTGGCGCAGCAGGGCCAGGGGCGAGGTGCTCCCCATGCCGTCCAGCAGCAGGCGGGCGCTGTAACGCTCCGGCACGGCGCTGCCTAGCCGCTCGAGCTCGACCTCGATGGCCAGCGGCCCCTGCGCGCTGGCACGCACCGTGCGGAAGCGACGGCCGCTGAGGATCACGCCGCCCGCCGCCTCAAGCTTGCGCCGCATCAGGCGCAGCAGTGCCCCGGCATCCAGGGCCAGATTGAGCACCTCGGGCAGCCAGAAGCTGGCCGGGTTCGCACCATCGCTGTGGCTGTGGCTGTGGCGGTTGTGGAAACGCAGCGTGCCGCCGTGGTACTCGCGCATAATCACTGGCGCGAGTTCCTCCCAGGAGACAACACCCGTATCGACGAGCGCCTGCAGTTCGCTACGGCTGATGTTCCACTCCCGGTGCGCACAGCCCACCTCGCCGCGGTCAAAGACCATCACCCGGCGCCCGTGGCATGCAGCCATCACGGTGGCGTGCAAGAGTCCCAGGCCGCCGCCCGCGTAGATCAGCTCGAAGTCATACCCACGGTCCGCCTCGAGGCCCGGCGCCAGTTGATGCACCGCCGGATCGTACTCGCCGCGCATGATCCGCTCCCAGCCGCGCTCCAGCCGCGCGACCCGCTCCAGGTGGTCGAGGGCGCCCATGGCGAGAAAATGCTGGACGGTGAGCGGGTAGCGCGTGCGCAGGCTGGCCACGAGCGCGGCCTGCTCGGGGGTGGCGCCGACCGGCTTCGTCGGCCGGTCCTCCAGGGGAGCGCTGCCCGCCGTGACAGCCACCGCGACCGGGCGGGTCGGGGCGGCGAGCGGCACCTCGAGGGCGCGCAACTGTTCCACCAGGCGCGTAGCGATGCTACGGGTCGCCTGGCGGAGCCACCGGCGTTGTGGCTGGCGCCAGGGCCAGCCCCGCCCGGGCAGTTCGAGCGTCAGTTGCAGCGCGGCGTGGGTCGAGATCAGGGCATCGTGCAGCTGCAGGGTGGCCTCGATCCGCGGACCGAGCCCGGTCGCGGCCTCGGCGATCAGCCGCAGGGCCGGCTGATCGCCGGGGAGGCGCTCGATCGGCGCCAGCGTGTAGAGCTCGCTACCATGGCGCCAGAGCGTGCCGAGCTGTTCGGCGCCAACTGCATCGGCCCAGACCTGGGGGTCGCGCAGGAAGTCAAGGACAGCGACAAGGGGGGCGGGCAGTTCCAGGTAGTCCGTGTACGTAAGCCTCATCGGGGATCCATCTAGCTAACGCTGCACGTTTCACGGCCCGGCAGCGTGGCGCTGCGGCGTGCCGGGTCCGTGCATAAGCCGGGCGTCCTGGCCGCGACACGCAGGTTCGGGCTGGAGGTTAATGTCCGAGGCGTTCCACCATCCTGCGCTGGGCCCGTTGTTCGAGCGTCATATCCAGCGGGGCCAGCGTGGCGTCCGGGCCGTAGCGCCGCTGCAGGGCCAGGCTGATCAGGTGATCGGTGAGTTGCGGGTTCTTCGGCAGCAGTGAGCCGTGCAGGTAGCAGCCGAAGGTATTGCGATACATTGCCCCGCCGATCCCGTCTTCGCCGTTGTCGCCATGGCCGACCAGCACTCGCCCGAGCGGGCGCACCCCTGGCCCGTGGTAGGTGCGGCCACTGTGGTTCTCAAAGCCGACCAGGCGGATCGGCGGCGCTCCGCCAAGCTGCGCCTCGACCACGATGTTGCCGATCAGGCGCTGCTTGCCGCCGATGGTGTGGACATCAAGCGCGCCAAGGCCCGGCAGCCGTTCGCCGCTGTGCGTCAAAAAGTAGTGGCCGAGCAACTGGTAGCCGCCACAGATCGCCAGCAGCACCAGCCCGTCCTCGATCGCCGCGCGCAGGCCGGGCCCCTGTCGCTCCAGCAGGTCGTTGGCGATCAGCGCCTGGCCACTGTCCTGGCCGCCGCCGAAGAACGCCAGGTCGATGCGCGCCCAGTCGATGTCGGCGCCCGGTTCGACCGGGATGACCGTGAGGGTGATCCCGCGCCAGGCGCAGCGCTGTTTCAGCGCGATCACGTTGCCACGGTCGCCATAGACGTTCATATGCGAGCCATACAGATGGGCCAGGGTGAGCGGGTTGCTCATGGGCGTGCGCTGTAGTCTCCCTCGCCAACCCATTTGAAGGTTGTCAGTGCCTCCAGGCCCATCGGGCCGCGCCAGTGGAGCTTCTGGGTCGAGACGGCCACCTCGGCCCCCAGGCCGAACTGGCCGCCATCGTTGAAGCGCGTGCTGGCATTGACGAAGACGGCGCTGGCGTCCACCTCGGCCGTGAACCGGGCGGCTGCGGCGCGGTCCGCGGTCAGGATTGCCTCGGTGTGGCCGGAGCCGTGGGTTGCAATGAAGTCGATCGCCTCATCCAGGCCGGAGACAATGTGGATCGCGAGGATCAAGTCGAGAAACTCGTTGCCAAAATCAGCCGGGCTGGCGGGAACGATGCGCCAGCCGCCGGCGTCCGGCTGGTCAGCCAGGATAGCCAGGCTCTCGCCGTCGCAGCGCAGTTCGACCCCGGCGGCGCACAGGCTGGCGGCCACCGCCGGCAGCAGGTGCGCGGCCACCTCCCGTTGCACCAGCAGCGTGTCGAGCGCGTTGCAGACGCTGGGGCGTTGCACCTTGGCGTTGAAGATCAGCGGCACGGCCCGCTCGAGGTCGGCGCTGGCCTCCACGAACAGGTGGACCACCCCGATGCCGCCGGTGATCACGGGGATGGTGGCGTGCTCACGGCAGAAGCGGTGCAGCCCGGCGCCGCCACGCGGGATGATCATATCGACGTAGCGGTCGAGCCGCAACAGGCCGCGGACGATCGCGCGGTCGGGGTCGGTGATGCTCTGGATGGCATCGGCAGGCAGGCCGACGTGCTCGAGCGCGGCGCCAAGGGCGCCCGTGATCGCGGCCACACTGCGCGCGATGTCGCTCCCACCACGCAGAATGGCCGCGTTGCCGGTCTTCAGACAGATGCCGGCGATATCCACGGTGACGTTGGGCCGCGCCTCGTAGATCACGCCGACCACCCCGAGCGGCGTGCGCCGCTTGTGCAGATGAAGACCGTTGGGCAGGTCCACTGCGTCAAACACCGTGCCCACCGGGTCGGGCAGGTCGGCGACGCTCCGCGTATCGGCGGCGATGGCGGCAAGGCGCGCGGGGGTGAGCAGCATGCGGTCGATCAGCGCGTCCGTGGTGCCGGCTGCCCGCGCTGCGGCCACGTCCTCGGCGTTGGCGGCGAGGATCGCCGCCTCGTGCTCGCGCAGGGCCGTGGCCATTGCGTGCAGCGCCCGGTCCTTTGCCACCGTCGGCAGCGTGGCCAGCATCCGCGCTGCTGCCCGCGCCCGCTGCCCGATCTGCTCCAGGTCTGTGCTCATGGCGGTCCTATCTCCCACGGGTCTCGTGAGGGCCCTTCTGCCAGGTGGAATTGGCAATCCCGCATGGTCCCGCTCATCGCCACAGCGCTCCAGCTCCACACAGGGCTTTGTCGAGCTGGAGCGCTGTGGAGGTGTGGAGTTGAGCCCATGCGAGGCCATCAAGCAGAGTCGGTATTATACCATTTTGGCTTGTCGATTTTGGATTGTGGATTGCCGCGCATGGCGTTCCAATGCGCTCTGACGGTAACACCTATGCGGGTTGCTCAATTCCAATTGGTATTACTTGTCCCCCTCGCGTCGCTCGTAGCGCTGGCGCTCCTCGTTCAGCAAGCTCCGCGCGCGCTGCAACTGGCCGGCCATCTCGCCGCGTCGGTACGCCGCCAGCAGGGCCAGCACGGCGACCAGCACCAGCGCCAGCCCGAGCCCGATGCTCAGTTGCGTCAACCAGGCGCCGCCGATCGTGAACAGGGTGAACAGGTTGGCGAGGGCGAACAGCACGAAGGCCAGCGCGCCAGCGGCAAAGGCCTGGCGCCGGCGCGTGCCCCGGCCTGCGCGCCAGGCCTGTTGCGCCAGCAACAGCGCCAGTACAGTGATCAGGATGAGGCGCAGAATCTCCGGCAGCATGTGGTCACCCCACTGACGATGGTTAGCCGCCCCAATTGTACCATCAATGTGGCAGCGCCCTGGATCGCGCGTACAGCGCCGCCAGCCGCGAGGCCACAGCGACGGAACGCCGCGTATCTGCCGATCGTCGCCTTCCCCAACGGGCTATGGGGCGGCGCAGCCGCCAACACCACCGCAACAAACCGGGTCTGGGGCTTGCCGCGTGGACGTTGCACAAGCCCGGGCGCGTACGTCCTGCTATTGCAGATCGGCGAGCAGTGCCCGCAGGTCGCTAAGGAAGACCCGGGGGCTACGGGCGCGCATGCCCACGAAGGCGTGGTCGACCCCGGGGTAGATGCGCAGCATCGCGGCCGGGTTGCGCTCATTCAGCAGATAGGCGTTGCGCACCGGCACGGTGGCGTCCCGGTCGCCGTGGATTACCAGCAGCGGCAGGGTGAGGCGCTCGATCACATCGAGCGGCCGCGGCAGCAGCACCTCACCGAGGCGGAAGCCCAGCAGCGGGGCCACCGGGCGCAGCCAGGGCACCGGCGCGACGTACCTGACCAGCTGGGGCCGCAGCCCACCGGTCAGCTCGTAGTCGGCGGGCGCGCTGACCACGGCCACCGCGTCGGGCAGCGGGAAGGCCGGATTATCGGCCTCGGCGCCCAGCGTGGCGAGCGTGATCAGGCCGCCCATGCTCTCGGCCACCACCACCACATGCCGGTAGCCCCAATCGCGGGCGGCCACGAGCACCGCGGCAAGGTCCAGCGCCTCGGCGCCGCCGAAGCTGGCCAGACCAGTGCTCAGCCCGTAACCGCGCCAGTCGAAGGTGAGCACGTCGGCCGGGCCAGCCAGGTGCTCGGCAAGCCAGACGATCGACGCCGTCTGCTGGTTGGCGCCAAAGCCGTGGGCGATGATCACCAGCCGGTCGGAGCCGCGCCGCAGCAGCGTCGCCGCCACGCTCACCCCGTCAGCGGTCGTCAGCTGCTGCAGCTCAACCGGGCCGCTGTAGGGCGCCCGCTGCAAGTGCGCGATCGGGTTCAGTTCGGCCGCGAGGCGGCGCGCGGCGTAGGGGTAGCGGCGGTGACGAGGCATCGGGTAATGCTACAATGAACGATGGCACAACATCGACTGACAAAGGTTGAACGATGAGCGACAACTTCTCTGCAACTGACGGGCTACGGCCAACCCTGCTGGCCGTGTTTGCCCATCCCGACGACGAGAGCTTCGGCTGCGGCGGCACCCTGGCCCGTTACGCCTGGAGCGGCGCCGCGGTGCACCTGATCTGCGCCACGGGCGGCGAGGAGGGCTCGTTCGACCCGGAGCACCTCGCGGGCTACACGACCCTCGCCGAGCGACGCCGGGCCGAGCTGGAGTGCGCCGCCCAGGCCCTGGGGCTCAGCAGCGTGATCATGCTCGGCTATCGCGACTCGGGCATGCCCGGCGCCCCGGCCAACAGCCATCCCGAGGCCCTCGCGGCCCAGCCGCTGGAAGCGGTGGCCGCCCGCGTGAGCCACGAGATCCGCCGGCTGCGCCCCCAGGTGGTCATCACCTTCGACCCGATCGGCGGCTACCGCCATCCCGACCACATCGCCATCCAGCGGGCCACGGTCGAGGCCTTTCACGCCGCGGGCGACCCCGCGCGCTTCCCCGATGGGTTGCCGGCCTATGCGCCGCAAAAGCTCTACTTCCATACCTTCCCGCGCGGTGCCCTGCGCGCTGCGGTGCGGCTGATGCCGCTCTTCGGCCGTGATCCGCGACGCTTCGGGCGCAATCAGGATGTCGATCTTGCCAGCCTGGCCGAGGTCGAGTTTCCCATTCACGCCCGGATCGACATCCTTCCCGTGATCGCGGCCCGCGATGCGGCGGGTGCCTGCCACGCCAGCCAGGGCGGCGGCGGCGGCCGGCGCGCCCGCATCCTCACCCGGCTGCTCAGCCTGCTCGGCGGCCACGAGATCTACATGCGCGCCCACCCGCCCGCGCCCCCCGGCCTCCGCGAGACTGACCTGTTCGCGAACGTGCGGCTCTGATGCGCCGGCCCTCCGCGGCCCCGCCGTCACCCCGTCGCCCCGACCTCGATCTCCGCCACCGACTCGACCACCCGCGTCGGGCGGTAGGGGAAGCGCTCCACATCCTCGCGGCGTGTCACCCCGGTGAGCACGAGGATGGTCTCCATACCGCTCTCGGTGCCGCCGATGATGTCGGTGTCCATGCGATCGCCGACCATCACCGACTCCTCGGAGTGGGCGCCGAGGGTGCGCAGCGCGGTGCGCATCATCAGCGGGTTCGGTTTGCCCACGAAGTACGGCCGCACCCCGGTGGCCGCGGCGATCAGCGCCGCGATCGCGCCACAGGCCGGCACGATCCCGCCATCGCCGGGGCCGCTGACATCGGGGTTGGTGGCCACAAAACGCGCGCCCGCCGCCACGAAACGCACCGCCCGCGTGAGCCGCTCAAAACTCAGCGACGTCGTCTCCCCGATCACCACATAGTCCGGGTCGTGATCCGTCATGGTGTAGCCGATATCGTGGAGCGCGGTCGTGAGGCCGGCATCGCCGATGACATACGCCGTACCATCGGGGTGCTGCGTCTTGAGGAAACGGGCCGTGGCGAGGGCCGAGGTGTAGATCGCCTCGGGCGGCACCTCCAGCCCGATCCGCTCGAGCCGGGCCGCGAGGTCGCGTGGTGTGTAGATCGGGTTGTTGGTCAGCACCAGAAAGCGGGCCTGGGCTGCGCGCAGCCGCTTGATGAATTCGTTGGCGCCGGGCACCGGCTGCGAGCCGTGCACCAGCACGCCGTCCATGTCGATCAGGTAGTTCTTCCGGCCGGGCATCGCCGCTCCTCCTCCTGCGATCGATCTGCCGCGAGCAGATTATAGCAGCCCGCACTGCCTCACGCGCGCCGTACAAGCAGGGCAACGAGCCCGTATCCCACGATCAGCAGTCCCAGAGCGGCAAGCCAGTTCCCCGTGAGCTGCAGGACGAGCAGCGCGGCGACCAGGGGCAGCGTCGCGCCGAGCAGGTCGCCCAGCCCGCCGGCGGCTGGCGTGTCGGGCAGCGCGGGCGTGTTGCGCGCTGCCAGATCGCCGAGTTGCCCCTCGTCGCGGGCCGCGCCGCCCTGGCCGGCGAACGCCTCCGGGGGCAGCGGCGCGCCCGGCACGGGGCGCTCGCGGGCCTCGGCCAGGTAGGCCGCGCGCCAGTCGTAGCCGGGCTGCCGGTGCGCCTCGAAGCAGTGAAACATGGCGCGCTGCAGGTAGGCCGGGTGGCCCGCGCTGAGTGCGGCCAGCTCACGCAGCTCTGCCGCGCTAAAGCTCACCTCCGTCTCGTCGAGGTAGGCCTCGGCGAGCAGCCGCACCTCGGCGTCGGTGAGCGCGCCAAGGCGCACCACGGCGAAGGGCTCGCTCAGGGACGGCGCGCTCGCCCCCGCCACGGCGACGAGCAGCAGGTCGAACAGCCCTTCGCCCCGTGGCGCCAGGCCACCGGGCTCGCCCGGCACGCTCCGCCGCGCCAGACGGGCCATGCGCTCCAGCAGGTCGGCGCCCCAGCCCGCGTTCACGGCCGCCTCGGCATGATCGCAGCAGACCAGTACGCTGTGACCGGCCCGCACCAGGGCGGCCTCCACTGCCTCGGGCGTGTCGCCGCGGCTCGCCAGCGCCCGGCTGATCAGGCGGTAGACCGTTGCCGCATCGGGCAGCAGCGCCAGGTCGAGGTAGAGCGCTTCCAGCGTGGGATCCTCTAGCACCGCGCCCGCCGACTGCCCGACGTGGGTCAGCAGCGAAGACTTGCCGGTGCCCGGCGCGCCAGTGAGCAGCACCGGGCGCCGCGCCTCCAGGCGCTCAAAGACCATGCCCACTTCGCGCCAGCGCCCGGTAAAACGCTCGGGTTCGGTGATCCGCTCGCGCTGGGTGAAGGGGTTCATGGGGTCAGGTACCAGCGTTCGATGTTCCACAGGTAGAGCGGCGCTTCGAGCTCAACCGGGCCGTCAAGCGTGGTGACGCGGCTGCTCAGCGCCACGGGCAGGCGGTCGGCCCAGAGGAAGAGGTACGGCAGCGCGTCGGCCACCCGCGCCTGGGCCTGGGTGATCGCCGCGCTGCGCTCATCGAGATTGTAGAGCTGCCGGGCGGCCTGGGCCTGGTTGTCATAGGCCGGGTCGCTGAAGCCAACGAAGTTGCGCGTCGAGCGCTCGTCGGTCTCGCCCTGGTTGAGCTGGCTGGAGTGGAACAGGGCAAAGTCATCGGGGTCGTAGAACATCACGTCGGCGAAGTCCGGGTCGCCGGCGCCGTTGCTCCAACTGCCCAGCAGCAGGTCAAAGTCGAACGGCGGGGCGTACCGTGAGAGGATGACGGTGGCGAAGTCGGCTGGCTGCACCTCGATCTGCATGCCCACCGCCGCCGCGGCCTCGGCGATGCGCCGTGCGGCCGCCACGCGCCGTGGGTCGTCGCCGCGCACATAGAGCGTCGCGCTGAGCGGCGTGCCATCGCGCTGGCGGATCGTGGCGCCCTCGGGCAGCGTCCAGCCGGCCTCGTCGAGCAGGGCCCGGGCGGCGGCGAGGTCGGCGCCAGCGGCGGGCGCGGGCGTCAGGTCGGCCCAGGAACCGGGCAGGGCGCTTGCGCTGATCGCGATGCCCTGGCCGTCGGTGGTGGCCTCGACCAGGCGCGGCAGGTCAATTGCCAGTGCCAGGGCGCGGCGCAGGCGTTGATCGGCAAACGGGCGCCCCTCGCGCAGGTTGAAGCCGAGGAAGTAGTAGCCGTTTTCGGGATAAGCGCCGAGCACCACGCCGGGCGTGGCAGCCGCGGCGACCCGCTCACTCCAGGGCAACTCGGCCAGCAACAACTGGCCGTCGGCCAGCGCTGCACGAGCCACCGCCGGATCGGGGGCCACGACCAGGGCTACCCGGTCGAGCAGTGGCGCGCCGCGGTGGAAGTCGGCGAAGCGCTCGAGCACCACTGCCTGGCCCGGGTCGCGTTCGGCCAGGCGAAACGGCCCGCTCCCGATCGGCACGTCCCAGAAGTTCAGGGTCGCAATGTCGCGATCGGCGAGAGCATGGGCGGGCAGGATGGGCACGGCCAGCGCGGGCAGCAGCGGCGCGAAACGACTGGTCAGCGTGAGCACCACGGTGGTGCTGGTCGGCGCGGTGGCCGCGCTGACATAGCGCAGGTCGGCCAGGAGCGCGGTCGAGGTGAGCGGGAGGCTACGCAGCCGTTCGAGGGTAAAGAGCACGTCGCCGGCGTCGAGCGGCGCGCCATCGTGCCAGGTGAGACCACTGCGCAGCGTGAAGGTGAGCGTGCGCCCGTCCGGCGTGGTCTCCCAGCGTTCGGCCAGGTCGGGCACGGGGCGCAGCCGGTCGTCGAGGCGCATGAGGCCACTGTAGAGCAGCCCGATGATCTGCTCCTCGCCCCGGGAGCGTGGCTGCCAGGGGCGCAACTCCGGCACATCGGCGGCCAGGCGCACGGTGAGGTTGCCGCCCCGCGGCAGCGCTGTGGGGCTGGGCGGCGGCGTCGGCTCCAGGGTCGCCGTGGCCTCGGTGGGGGCCGGACCGCCGGCAGCGGCGCAACCGGCCAGCAGGGCGAGCGTGGCAAGGGCCGCAAGCAGGCTGGCCCAGAAGAGGCGACGGATGGGTAGCAAGCTCATGGCGCCCATTATAGCGCAGCTACCCGGAGGCGCCGCCCGCAGCCTGGCCCGGCGGATGAGCATTTGCTCAGAACGGCGGCATTTCGGATGGTACAGGCTCCGTAACAAAACAGCCTATGCTACAATAGCAGAACGATTGAGGTGGAGACGTGACTGGCAGCGCGAGGAGGGCAGATGACCGTACAACGAGCCGATGACTCGGTGCAGCAGCGGCTGTGGTCCGTGCTCGAGCCGCTGGGCTCGCCCCAGGCCTTCCGGCGGCACAGCGCGATCTACACCCCTGGGCAGCCGGCGCAGGCCCTGTTCCTGCTCCAGATGGGCCAGGTTGGTCTGCAGATGCTCTCGAGCGAGGGCCGGGTGCTCACCGTGAAGGTGGTGGAGCCGGGGCAGATCTTCGGCCACAGCGCGCTCGACGGCGGGGAGCGCTACGACACCTACGCCGAGGCGCTGCAGCCGGCACGGGTCGTGGCGGTGCCACGCGCCGCGGTGCTCCAGGCCGTCCAGCGCGAGCCGGGCCTCGGCACGGCCCTGATCGAACTGCTTGGCCAGCACCGGCTCACCGTTAGCCGACGGCTCGACGAAGTGGCCTTCAAGTCGGTGCCTGCCCGCCTCGCCTCGGTGCTGCTCGAAATGTCGCAGGACCAGGCCAGCGGGCCGAAGCCGCAACAGCGTGTCCCGCGGCGCACCCACCAGCAACTCGCCGAGATGATCAACGCCTATCGCGAGACGGTCACCAAGGTCATCAACCAGTTCCGCGACGCGCGGCTGCTCGACGTGGACCGCTCAGGCATCACCCTGCTCAACCCCTCCCGCCTCCGCGAGCTCTCGCAGAGCTAAGCAAGGCCGCAACACGTGGCGCAGCCACTGTGCGGCCTTCCTTATGCTCAGATGGAGGACCAGTTACGCCGGCCTGCGCAGCAGGTAGATCCCGCCGGCGATCAGCAGCGCCGGGAAGATCAGCGAACTGAGGCCGGGCCAGACCAGTTGCAGGGTGAGGAAGATGCCCAGGCCGAGCAGCACAGAGCCGAGCAGCTTGCCGTGCCCCTCACGACGGGGAGCAGCCGGACCCGTGCCCAGGTTGTTGATCGGAATCTCCTCCGGCTCGTTCGCCGCGCCCGTCATCGGGTCGAGCCGCAGGCGCTGCGTCTCGCCGGTGGCCACAAACACCTGCCCGCGCTCCGCGTCCCTCAGGTTGGCGCTGCCGGCGCGCTCGCGCGGCATCACCAGCCAGAGCAGCGGGTAGACGAGCAGGGCCGGTCCACTGAAAGCCAGCAGCACAAAGACCAGGCGCACAATCGTCGAGTCGATATGCAGATAGCGGGCCAGGCCGCCGCAGACGCCGGCGATCATTGCGTCGGAGCGGCTGCGCTCAAGCCGGGTTGTCATGTCCATCGTCGCGATCCTTCCGTCCGTCCTCAGCCATCCGGCTGTCTGGCAATCTGACGGCCGCGGCGGCTCGCTTGTTGCAGCGCTCACCAGTAATACTCGCGATTCTCGCGGTAGAAGGCAAGCGTGCGGGCCAGCCCGTCACGGAGGCGCACCTGCGGCGTCCAGCCGAGGCGCCCCTGGATGCGCCGGTAATCGCCGTAGTAGTCGCCGATGTCGATCGGCTTGCGGTCAGCCGGGTAGGGGATAATCTCAAACCGTCCCGACCCGTTCAGCTCGATCAGCAGCGCCGCCAGGTCGCGCAGATTGATCGTCTCGTCGCTTCCGAGGTTAAAGACCTGGCCGGCCGCCCCCGGCTCCTTCGCCGCCAGCAGCAGCGCCTCGACACAGTCATCCACATAGGTGAAATCGCGGATCTGCAGCCCGTCGCCCCACACCTGCACCGGCTCGCCGTCGATCACGCGCTTGATCCAGATCCCCAGAAAGGTCTGGCGAGCGTCCTTGACGCGCATCCGCGGGCCGTAGGTATTGGTGAGCCGCAGGGCGCAGGCGCTGATCCCGTAGACGTTGTTGTAGAGGATGTGATACCACTCGCCGGCCATCTTGTTGATGCCGTTGACATCGGTAGGATGGAGCAGGTGGCGCTCATCGACCGGCAGATAGTCGGGCTTGCCGTAGATCTGGCGGGTGGAGGCGTAGACGACCTTGATCGCAGTGTTATGCTTGCGACACGCCTCGAGGATGGAGAGTTGGGAGCGGCAGTTGATCTCCAGGTCGGTGTAGGGGTCGCGCATCGAGTCCATGTGGCTGGTCTGCCCGGCCAGGTTGAAGAGGTAGTCCTGGCCCTGAACCAGGTAGTTCATGGAGTGCTCGTCGCGCACATCGGCGATATTGAGCCGCACGCGGCCAGCGACCTCGTGGAGGTTGCGCAGATTGCCGCCATACTCGGGGATGAGCGAGTCGACGACCGTGATCTCCGCGCCCAGGTCGCACAGGCGCCGGGCCAGGCTTGAACCGATGAAGCCGGCCCCGCCGGTGATCAACACCCGGCTGCCGGCGAAGGCGGTGTGCAACGCAGCAGTCTTGTTCATAGGCGCGTCCGGCGGTGGGCTGGGGCGATCCGGCGCGGGCCTACGAGTGCTCTCTCATCACCCGCGTCGCCGTCTGGCGCCGCCGGGCGATGCGCTCCAGATGCTCACGGCGCACCACGAGCTTCCACCAGAGCTGGATGAGTTGCACGCCGGTGCGCCACAGGCGCGGGAAGTTGAAGAACTGGCTCTGGCCGTAGGTGCGGTGATAGTGATGCACCGGCACCTCGGCAAAGCGGTAGCCGGCGTCCTGGAGCTTCTTGACCAGCTCCAGGCAGATCGTGCCGCTGTCCGACTCCAGGTCGATCACATCGAAGACCTCGCGCCGGATGAGCCGGAAGTCGCAGTCGACATCGCGCAACTGGAAGCCAAAGAGCAGTTTGACCGTGTGGTGGTAGACCCGGCCAATGATTTTGCGGTGCAGCGGGTCGCCCCGGTCGATCTTCCAGCCATTGACGACATCAACATCCTGGCGCAGCGCGGGGAGCAGCAGCTTGAGCTCGCGCGGGTCGTACTGGGCGTCACCGTCAGTATAGAAGATCAGATCCTTGGTGGCGCTGGCAAAGCCAACCCGCAACGCGCCGCCATAGCCGAGCGGCTGCCGGTGGGTAAAGACCCGCAGTCGCGGGTAGCGTTCCGCCAGCGACTCGAGCACCTGAACGGTGTAGTCGGTGCTGCCGTTTTCGACGACGATCACCTCATAGTCGTCGGTGAGTTCCTCGAGGGTCTTACTCACACTGACGACCATGCTCCCGATCGTGCCCGCGTCATTGAAGGCCGGGAAGAACGCCGTGATACTGGGACGCTCACTCATCGCTCGTGCCCCGCTGGTGCTGGCCGCCGCTGCGACCAGGTGGAGATTATAGCACAGGTTCTCCACCACAACGGGCGGGGATTGTGCTATGATACGAGCATCACGCGTTCCCAGTTTCCAGGAGCAGGTTGTGTGGCTGTGGGCCTTCTTCTTCGTCGTCGTGGTCATTGAAGTCTGGTACGCTTTCGCCTTCGTCTACGCCTATATCCAGCTCCGTGAGCGTCTGCTGCTGCTGCCGGCGCTACAGGCCCTGCTGATGATCGCGGTCTTTGTCTACCTCGCCTACAGTCTGGCCAACAACCAGGCGGCAAGCCTCTTCGTCGCCATCCCGCTCCTGCTGGGCATCCTGATCATCTCGATCTTCTGGCGCCGCAGCCCGTCCGGCCTCGCGCAGTTCATCAAGAGCTACCCGCGTGGCACCATCGACGTTCTCTCCTTCCGCAAACCGGTAATGGACCTGAAGCGGCGGGTGCGAACCAAGTAACGCACGGCCCACCCATGGCCCGGCACAGCCCACCAGGGTCGTCGCGTCCCCGCGGGAGATCGTGCGGGTCTGCGATGAATGACTACACGCTCCACGGCCTTGCGCCGAACCACGTTGCCGAACCGGCCAGCGCCGAGCACCTCGCCGAGTTGCTGCGCGATGCCCACGCCCGGCGCCTCGCCCTCGTGCCCTGGGGCGGCGGGACGCGCCAGCACGTCGGGCGTCGCCCCGCCCGCTACGACCTGGCCCTCTCGACCCGGCGCCTCAACCAGATCGTGGACTATCAGCCCGCCGACCGGGTGATCACCGTGGAGGCAGGTGTGACCCTCGGGGCCGTCCAGGCCCAGCTCGCTCACCACGGTCAGTGGCTTCCCTGGGATCCGGCGCAGCCCGAGCGGGCCACCATCGGCGGGCTGCTGGCCAGTGGCGCCGCCGGCGCCCTGCGCCTCAGCCACGGCTCACCCCGTGACTGGACGCTGGGTATGCGCGTCGCCCTGGGCGATGGGCGCCTCGTCAGGAGCAGCAGGCACCAGGTGAAGAATAGTGCCGGCTTCGACACCCACCGGGTCCATATCGGCGCCCTGGGCACCCTCGGGGTGATCACTGAGGCGACCTTCCGGGTGGCGGTGTTGCCCGAACGTCGCCAGAGCCTGCTCGCCGCCTTCACCAACCCCCACCTGCCCGCGCGGGCCATCGATCAGTTGCGCGACGCCCCACTGCAACCGCTCGCCCTCGTGGCGCTCAACCAGCGCGCCGAGCAGCGCATTGCCGCGCTGCATGCCTTTCTGCGCAACCAGCCTGCCCATGTCGTTGTGCTTGCCCGCTTCGCCGGGGCCAGCGGCATTGTCCAGCACCAGTTGCGCGAGGCCGTGCGCCGCTGTGTCGAGATCGGCGCGCGCACGGTCGAGCTCCACGACGAGGAGGACCATGTCCTCTGGAACGAGCTTGCCGGTGCGCTGGCCCCCCACGCCGACGGCTCGCTCCTGCTCAAGGCCCGCGCCCCCTCCAACGCGTTCGGCGCCGTCGCCGGCCTGCTCGAGCGGACGGCCAGGCAGTGCGGCTGGGACGCTGCCCAGATTGGCATCGCTGGCGTGGGGCTGATCTACAGCCGCTGGGCGATTGCTGGTGCGCGACCCGAGGTGGTGGCAGCGACCCTGGCCGGCCTGCGGGCCGAACTGGCCATGCTGAACGGCTACGCCGTCGTTGAGGAGGCGCCACCCGCCCTGACCGACAGCCTCGATGTCTGGGGGCCGCCGCCAGAGGGCATCGAACTGGTGCGCTCACTCCAGGCCCGCTGGGATCCGGCAGGCATTCTGAATCCGGGACGCTATGTCGTTTGAGGTGCAATGATGCAGATCCTGGGGCTGGATATTGGCGGCTCGGGTATCAAGGGCGCGATCGTGGACGTGGCAACCGGGGTGCTGGTGACCCCACGGCACCGCATCCCCACCCCGAATCCGGCCACCCCCGAGGCGGTCGTCGAGACGGCCGTGCAGCTTGTGCAGCACTTCGCCTGGCGCGGTCCGATCGGCTGCGGCTTCCCCGCCGTGATCAAGGGCGGCATCATTCACACCGCGGCCAACGTCTCGCCACGCTGGATCGGGGTCAATGGCCGGCAGATGCTCGAACAGGCGATCGGCGCGCCCGTGGCCGTGCTCAACGATGCCGATGCCGCCGGGCTCGCCGAGATGCGTCTGGGTGCGGGCCGCGACCGCGACGGGGTCGTGCTCATGCTCACTGTGGGCACAGGCATCGGGACCGCGCTGTTCGTCAACGGGGTGCTGGTGCCGAATACCGAGCTCGGCCATATCGAGATCCGCGGCAAGGACGCCGAGAGTCGCGCCTCTGACAGCGCCCGTGAACGTAAGGGCCTCAGCTACCAGGCCTGGGCGCCGCGCTTCGATGAATACCTGCAGCGGATCAGCGCCCTGCTCTGGCCCGACCTGATTATCGTAGGTGGCGGGGCCAGCAAGGCCTTCGAGAAGTTTGCCCCGCTGCTCGCTGTGCACGTCGAGGTGCTACCGGCACAGCTACGCAATGAGGCCGGGATCATCGGCGCCGCGCTCTATGCCCACGAACAACTCCCGATACCGGCCTGAGCAACCTCGCCTGGATCGGTACGGTACAGGATCGTAGCCGCAATGGAAGGAGCATCATCATGTTCGCGCTTGGGGTCATTATCGCTATCGGCTCGGCCATCGCCTTCGCCGCCCTCGGCGCCCTCACCCTCTGGGGTGGCTGGGTCACTGTTACCCGTGAATTGCCGATCCATTTCGTCAGCGCCGGCGCCGCCGCGGGCGAGCGGGCGCGCACCCTCGCCCTCGTGGTCGTGCCCCTGGCGATCACCGGCGTCTTTGGCCTGCTCGCCGGCTGGCGCATCCTGATGCTCGCCTTTGGCCTTGGATGAGTAGTGGCCCGCCAGATCGGCCGTTTGTTCTCACCCTTCGAGGAGGTTCTATGCCCGAGCGCGCGCATCCGAGGCCCGTCGTCCTGGCGATTATGGACGGCTGGGGTCTCGCCCCGCCCGGTCCCGGCAATGCCGTGGACCTGGCCGCTACACCCAATGTGGACCACTGGATGGCCGAGTATCCCTGCACCACCCTTTCGGCCTCGGGCCTCGATGTGGGCCTGCCTGCTGGCCAGATTGGCAACTCCGAGGTGGGCCATCTCAATATCGGCGCCGGCTTCGTCGTCTACCAGGAGCTCACTCGCATCAGCAAGGCGATCACTGATGGCGACTTTTTCACCAATCCGCAGCTCCACGGCGCGATCGCCCACGCCCAGGCCACCGACGGCGCCCTCCACCTGATGGGCCTGTTCGGCCCTGGCGGGGTTCACGCCCACGAGGATCACCTCCACGCCCTGCTCGAACTGGCCCGGCGCGAGGGCTTCAGTCGCGTCTATCTCCACCTCTTCCTCGATGGCCGCGATGTGCTGCCCCGCAGCGCCCTCGGCTTCCTCGACACCCTCGAGGCCGCGATTGCGCGCATCGGCGTCGGTACGGTTGCCACCGTCTCGGGACGCTACTATGCCATGGATCGCGACAAGCGCTGGGAGCGCACCGGCCGCGCCTATGCGGCCATCGTGGAGGGTACGGGCGAGACGGCGCCCAGCGCCCGCGTCGCTATCCAGCAGGCCTATGACCAGGATGTGAGCGATGAGTTCGTGCTGCCCACCGTGATCGTGCACGATGGTGCACCGGTCGCCACGCTCAAGGACGGCGACGCGGTGATCTTCACCAACTTCCGCCCCGATCGCGGGCGCCAGCTCACGCGCGCCCTGGTGCTGCCCGATATCAACGAGCAGATCCAGCGCCACTACGCAAAGCAGAAAGCCGAGGGCCAGCAACTGCCCGATACGATCTGGCAGCGCCCGCGCCAGTTGCAGAACCTGCACATGGTCACGCTGACCCAGTACGAGGAGGGCCTGCCCGTCCAGGTGGCCTTCCCACCGCGGCCCGTGGTCGAACCGCTCGCCGCCGTGGTCAGCGCAGCCGGCAAACGCCAGTTCCATATCGCCGAGACCGAGAAGTATCCGCACGTCACCTTCTTCCTCAATGGCGGTCGCGAACCACCGTTCCCCGGCGAGGAGCGGCACCTGGAACCCTCACCCAAGGTGGCAACCTATGACCTCCAGCCCGAGATGAGCGCCGCCGGGGTCACTGAGCATCTGCTCGCCGCCATCCGTAGCGACCAGTACGACCTGATCGTCGTCAACTACGCCAACCCGGATATGGTCGGGCACACCGGGGTCATCCCGGCGGTGATCAAGGCCTGCGAAACGGTGGACGCGGGGATGGGCGCGGTCGTGGCCGAGGTGCTGGCCCGAGGCGGCGCCGTGCTGATCATCGCTGACCACGGCAATGCCGAGCAGATGATCGACCCGGAGACCGGTGGCGCCCACACCGCCCACACCACCAACCCGGTGCCGTGCATCCTGGTGGCCGCCGATGGGCTGGGCCTGGGCAAGGGCGAGGTTACGTTGCGCTCCGGTGGCCGCCTGGCCGATGTGACGCCCACCTTGCTCGAACTGCTCGGCCTGCCCAAAGCCACTGATATGACGGGTGAGTCGCTGATCGTGCGCGGATGAGCCTTGATGACGACCCAGAAACCCCTCTCCGCCCGCAACCGACGCTGGAACATCCTGCCCCCCGCACCTCCGGAGTTCGTGCGCCAGAGCGGCCTGAGCCCGCTGCTGGCCGCGCTGCTCCACCAGCGCGAACTGCGCGACCCGGAGGCCGTGCGGGCCTTCCTCGACGCCGACTACAAACACGGGCTCCACGACCCATTCCGCATGCGCGGCATGCCCGAGGCCAGCGCCCGCATCGCCCAGGCGATCGAGCGCGGCGAGCCGATGGCGGTCTACGGCGACTTTGATACCGATGGGGTCACTGCGGTCACCCTGCTGGTGCAGGCGCTGACGGCGATGGGCGGCACGATCCGGCCCTACATCCCCCACCGCACCCGCGAGGGCTACGGCCTCAACCGGCAGGCGATCCACCAGCTGGCCGCCGAGGGTGTGCGCCTGCTGATCACTGTGGACTGCGGGATCAGCAATGTGGCCGAGGTGGCCGAGGCCAGCCGGCTGGGCCTCGAGGTCATCGTCACCGACCACCATACCCCGCCCGCCGAGTTGCCCGCGGCCCTGGCCGTGGTCAACCCCAAGCAACTGGACTGTGCCTATCCCTACAAGCACCTCGTCGGGGTCGGCATTGCCTTCAAGCTCGTGCAGGCCCTGGTCAGGCGGGGCCGCACGCTCGGCGTCGTGCGCGGTCGCGATCTGCTCGATGTCGTGGCCCTTGGCACGGTCACCGATATGGGCCCGCTGACCGGCGAAAACCGCGTGCTGGTCAAGGCCGGCCTGGAGGCGATCAACAGCTCGCAGCGCCCCGGGCTCAAAGCATTGATCGAGGTCGCCGGCCTGGTCCAGGGCCAGGTCACGGCCAGCGATATCGGCTACATGCTCGGCCCGCGGCTCAATGCGGCCGGTCGCCTCGCCGACGCGGTGCGCGCCTACGAGTTGCTGCTGGCCGGCGATTACGCCACGGCGCGGGCCATCGCTCAGGAGCTGAACCAGACCAACCGCGAGCGCCAGGAGCTCACGAAGCAGGTGCAGGCGGCCGCCCGGGCGCAGGCCGAGGCCAGCGGCAAGCACCAGCGCCGCGTGGTGGTGCTGGCCAGCGAGGAGTTTCCCGCCGGCATCGTTGGCCTGGTGGCCGGCAAACTGGTTGAGGAGTGGGGCCGCCCGGTGCTGCTGATCGAGCGTGGCGCTGAGCAGTCGCGCGGCTCGGCGCGCTCGGTGCCCGGCTTCAGTATCGTTGAAGCCCTGGCCAGTTGTAAGGATCTGTTCGTGCGCTTCGGCGGCCACGCCGCAGCCGCCGGCTTCACGATCGACAACGCTAATCTCCCCCGCCTGGAGGAGCATCTGCTGGCTCTGGCCGACGCGCAGCTCAGCGACGCGCTGCTGCAGCCCTCGCTCACCGTTGATGCCTCGGTCGCCCTCAACGCCCTCGGCCCTGAGCTGCTCGCCGAGCTACGGCGCCTGGAGCCCTTTGGCCAGGCCAACCCCACCCCCGTGCTGATGAGCTCCGGGGTGCAGGTGGTCGACGCGCGCCCGCGCGGCAGCGATGGCCAGCACCTGCGCCTGGTGCTGCAGCGCGACGGCGTCACCCACGAGGCGATCGCCTTCCGTCTCGGCCATCTCGCCGATGCGCTGCGCCGCCACCCGCTCATCGATGTGGCCTACAGCTTCGAGGAGCACGAGTGGAACGGCCAGAAGCGCCTCCAGCTCAATGTGAAGGACTTCCGCCGTGCCATCGGGTGAGCAGCCCTATGCGCGTTCGTCCTGGGTAAGCACCAGCCCTTTCGCCCGCGCGCGCACCAGCGCCTCCACGCAGTCGCCATCGAGCTCGCTGCCGGCCAGGCAGCGCAGGATCACGATCGCCTCGTCCACTGAGCGCGCCGGGCGATAAGGCCGGTGGCTGGTGATGGCGTCGAACACGTCGGCGACGGCGACGATCCGCCCGACCAGCGTGATCTGGTCGCCGCTGATCCCGTTGGGGTAGCCGGCGCCGTTCAGCCGCTCGTGATGCTGGGAGAGCGCCGACCAGGTGTCGCGGAGGAGCTCCAACTCGAGCAAGCCGCTGTCGCGCAGAAACTCCAGCCCGTAGATCGGGTGCTGGCGCATCTGGCGGAACTCGGCGGCGGTGAGGCTCTTGCGCTTCTTCAAGATGCGGTCGGGAATGCGGATCTTACCCACGTCGTGGAGCTTGCTCGCGATGCGCACGCGGAACACCGCATCGGCGTCGAGCCCGAGCTCCTGGGCGATCGCCACCGAGTAGTCGCTCACTCGCTGGCTGTGACCGCGCGTGTAGGGATCCTTCAGGTCGATCGCGCCGGTGATCGCGTCGATGATCCGGGTGGAGAGGGCCGAGACATCAGCATAGAGCTGGGCCAGGCGGATGACCGTGGCCGCCTGGTTGGCAAGCGATTCGAACAGCTCCACGTCGTCGCGTTCAAAGACCCGCCCGCCGCGTGGGTTGAGCGCCTGCGCGCCGCCGATGATCCGCTCCTCCACGACGCCGCGGGCATCACCTAGCTGGATGCGTGGCGCCTTGAGCGGCACACAGAGGATTGAGCGTGTCACGAAGCCGCTCTTGGCGTCGATCTGCCGGTAGAAGCGCGCATCGCGCGTCACATCGTTGACCGTCACCGTCTCGCCGGTGGCGACGACGTGGCCAATGATGCCCCGGCCCGCCGGCACCCGCTGGGCGACCATCCGGTCGCGCTGGAAGCCGGCGGCGCTGTGCAGCACCAGTTCATCCTGCACCGGGTCGCGGATCCAGATCGAGGTGGCCTCCACGTCCAGCAGTTCGCAGGCATAGGTCATGATCCGGTCGAGCAGCTCGTCGCGATCGAGGGTGGTCGTCAGGTGCGAGATGATCTCGAGCAGCGCCTGCTGGCGCCGTTCGCGGCGCCGGGCCGCAGCGAGGAGCCGGGCCTTCTCGATCTCGCTCACCAGGCGCGAGCAGAGCAGCTGGATCAGCGCCAGTTCGTCGGCGTCGTCACAGGTGCCGCCTGGCAGATTGTAGATCTGCACCACGCCCAGCGGATGGCCGTGCAGCAGCAATGGCACGCAGTAGAGCGTGCGCAGTGGCAAACTGGCCAGCGGGCTGCCGTGCTGCATCACGGGTTCACCTGTCACCTCCGTGGTGAAGACGGGCTCCGCCTGGCGCAAGGCGCGCCCGGCCGCCCCACGGTCGGCGGCAAAGCGCGTGCCGAGCAGGCTCCGGCCCCCGGCAATGCCCTTGACCACCTTGAAGACCAGCGTGCCGGTCGCCTCCTCGTAGAGGGCGATCGCGCCCGCCTCGGCCTCGGTCACCAGGATGATCAGGTCCAGCATCTGATCGAGGAGTTCGTCGAGGACCGGACTGGCGGCGATCTGGTTGGCGCGCTGAATGATCGTGATGAAGTGCTGGAAGCGTGTTTCCTGCATCGGCATGGGTGGCCTCCGGGGGCGTTGAAGAAGCGACGAACCGGATACCGGGCAGCCACGTCGGGTGAAGGCTGGACGGCAACTGTATGAACGGCGCCCGCCACCTGAATAGCATGGCGAGGCACCGCAGGCAATCGGATACCATGCCGCGTCCTGGCGGCGACGCTACACGGCGTGGGCCAGGGCGCGCACGTAGCGCACCAGTTCATCCGGGTCGGCGGCCAGGGCCACCGGCATACCGGCCGCTTCAGCAATCCGCTGGGGGCTCCAGTCGTCGATGGTCCGTTCGCCCTGGTGGTCAAACATCACCCGTGGCAGCAGGGCCCGGGTGCAGCCGCTCGCACGAAGCGCCGGCACAACGTCCTGGGCGGTGAGCAGGCCGCTCACGGTCACCATCTCGCCGAAGAAGCCATTGGTCACCGGCACGACGCGAGCGGTGAGGCCCGCGACCCGGTTGAGGCGCGCCGTGACGTGCTCTAGCAGCGGGGCGACCAGCGTGCCGCAGACGAGGGCCAGGCTGGCGGGTTGCGGCAGGCGTGGCGGCAACCTGCGCCGGGCGCGCGCCCAGAGGTCGAGAAAATCGCGGACCATACCGACGCCATTCGAGTACTGGGGCATGCCATCGTAGCGATCGGCGGCGGGCACGGGGCGACCGGCGAGCAGGTAGAACTCATCGCTCGGATAGACCAGGGTCATCCCGAGCTGGTCGCGGCAGCGGGCGCCGAAGGGCTCGATCAGGTCGATCAGGGCGGCGGCCTCAGCGGGCGCATAGCAGCGCAGCGGGATGCTGCTCACCGCGGCGAGCCGCGAACAGAAGCCCAGGGCTGGATCGTGGAGCGGCGCCGCGTCAGCCCCGGCGAGGGGGACGGCCCGCTGCTCGGTGGCGCTGTCCCAGAGTGGCTGGCGCTCCCAGTTGGTGTCGATCCACTCGGGTGTCTCGTGGACCTCGATGGCGGCCTTGATGCTGCGCGGGCGGTTGCCGTCAAAGCGATGCTTCGTGAGCCCGACCGGCACCACCGCGATCGACTGCACCGTCGGGTAGAGCGCGATCAGGTCGGCGATGCTCTGGCGCAACACCTCGCCATCGTTGGCCCCCGGGCAGGCGACGATCTGGGTATGCACCTCGATGCCCAGCGCGCCGAGACGACGGATCTGCGCGCGCACATCGGGGACGTCCCGCTTGCCAAGCATCACCGCGCGCCAGAAGGGGTCGGTGGCGTGGACGCTGATATGCAGCGGCGAGAGGCGCTGCTGCCCGATGCGCTCCCAGTCGGCCTCGCTCAGATTGGTGAAGGTGACGAAGTTATTGTAGAGGAACGAGAGCCGGTAATCGTCGTCCTTGAGGTAGAGCGTCTTGCGGAAGCCCTTCGGCATCTGGGTAAGGAAGCAGAAGGGGCACTTGTTATTGCAGGTGCGGAGCCGGTCGAAGAGCGGCTCAGTGAACGTGATGCCCAGGTCTTCGTCGGCCTCTTTCTCGATCGTGATCAGCACCTCGTGATCGCCGGAGCGCACCAGCACCTCGATCTGCTCCTCGGCGATCGCGAAGCGGTAATCGATCACATCGCGCAACCGCTGACCACCAACGGCAACGATCACATCGCCGGGCGCGAGCCCGAGCTCCGCGGCAATGCTCTCCGGCGCGACCGCGGCAACGACGCCGCCCTCACCTTTGATCTGCGAAACGTCAGGCTGGTATTCCACAACACCAATTCCACTGATGTGGCGTCCACAGCCATGGATTATACCACGCGCACCTGCGTGACTCACGTCCTGGATGGGGTACAATCAGGGCTGATGCAACGATCCTGCTGGCAAACGCCGTTGTTCCCACGCGGGCAATAGTGGGGGTACAATGGTCCAGAGTCCGTGCAGGAGCGCAGCGATGAACGTCCCTGATCCAATCGCCGCCCCCTCCACGCTGAGTGAGACGATCAGCGTCCCGCTGCTCGGCGTGCCGATCGTCTTCCGCAGCAACAGCGCGGCAGTGATCGCGTGCGCGGCGGAGGCGCTGCAGGTGTGGCGCGATCTGCCGGCGGACCTGGTCGAGACAGGCGCGCCGGCCTGCGTGGCGATCGTGGTGCAGCCCCTGGCGCCCGGCGAGTCGGCGGCGCCGCTGCAGGGCGGGCTGCTCATACGCGTCCACGGTGACACGCTGCTTGCCGCCGGCGACGGCTGCCTGCTCAGCGCGCGGCCAGCCGCTGGCACGGCGCTGGCCTTCATCACCCCCGAACTGGCCGGCGACCCGCCCCGCCTGCGGCACGCCGTCCTGGAGCGGCTCGGCCTGCTGCTGGCCGGCGCCCGCGCGCGGGCGCCGCTGCGCGCCAGTGCGGTTGGCGCTGGCCCACGGGCGCTGCTGCTCAGCGGGGCAGACGACGACCTGATCGCCACGCTCTGCTACGGCGGTGCGCGCAGCGGCCTGGCATTGCTGGCCAGCGAGCACGTCTATCTGCGTGACGGGCACCCACCATGGCTCTGGGGCCACCCCGGCGTGCTGCGCCTACCCGCGGCGCACGCGCAGCGCTTCCCAGCGCAGGCCGGCGCGGCGCCGCTCGCGCGGGGAGGGATGGTAGAGCTCGCCGGTACAGCGAAGCTGGCCTGCCCCGCCAGCCAGGTGCGGGTCTGCCTGGTGGAGCGCGCAACGGGGCAGGCCAGTCGCCTGGAGCCGGCAGCGGCGGCGGCGGCGGCCGCGGCGCTGACCTGGCTGGCGGCGCCGGAATGCTGCTTCGCGCAGGCGGCTACTCCGGCAGCAGCCGCCCGCGTCGCGGCGGGGGCCTACCGGCTCCGGGTGGGCAGCGACCTGGCGAGCGCCGTCGCGCTGTTGCAGCACCTGCTTGAGCACAGCGAATGGTGAGCGAGCGCGAGTCAATCACCCGGCCACAGGTAGCGCGCGAGCTCCACCCGGTCGCGCTCATCAACCAGCACCCCCTCGGCCTCAAGGCGCGCCCGCTGCAGCGCGGGCTCATAGGCATTGCTGATGTAGCCGTTGCGATTGATCACCCGCCACCAGGGCACCTCGGGGCCGCCGGCGGCACGGAGCGCGTGCAGCGCGTAGCCAACCAGGCGCGCATGGCCCGGATAGCCGGCGAGGACCGCCACCCGCCCGTAGCTGCTCACCCGCCCGTAGGGGATGCGCCGCACCACCGCGTAGATCGCCGCATAGCTGGTCGTGGACATGCTGCAGGCCTTGCGTTGTCCTCCTACGCCAGCCGGCCACCATCGACTGCGAGCGAGGTGCCGGTGACGAACGAGGCGCCATCGGAGCAGAGCCAGATCACGGCCGAGGCGACCTCCTCGGGTGTGCCGAGGCGACCCACGGGCTCGCTCTCGGCAAACTGGGCGAGGACGCGCTCGTCGCCGCCGGTGAGCCGGTCGATCAGCGGCGTATGGATCGTGCCGGGGAGGACGGCGTTGACGCGGATATTGTCGCGGGCGTACTCCAGCGCCGCCGCCTTGGTCAGGCCCACGATACCGTGCTTGCTCGCCACATAGGGTGACACGCGCCGCGACCCCAGTTGCCCGGTGGTCGAGGAGGTATTGACGATCACCCCGCCGCCCTGGCGCAGCATCTGCTGGATTTCATACTTCATGCACAGCCAGACACCCTTGAGATTGATGTCGATCACCCGGTCCCACATCTCCTCCGGGTAGTCGACCAGCATGGCCTGCGGGCCGGAGATACCGGCATTGTTGAAGGCGAAATCGATCCGCCCGTAGTAATCGACCGCGGTCGCGACCAGGGCCTCGACCGCGGCGCGCTGGGAGACATCGGTGGGCACGAACATCGCGTCGGTGTTTTCGGCGCGCGCCAGGGCCACTGTCTCCTCGCCTTCAGCCTGCAGGACGTCGGCGACAACAACCTTGGCGCCGTTGCGCGCGAAGGCCAGCGCTGCGGCGCGGCCAATCCCCGAGGCGCCCCCCGTGACCAGGGCCACTTTGCCATTGAATTGCACGACCATCGCAGAGACCTCCTTGCATCATCCCCCGCGGGCTGCCCGCAGCCACGGTGCCGCGCAGCGTGATGTGTTTCACCAATGTGCGGCCCATCATACAACACTTTCAGCTGGCGGCGAGCCCGCGCCCCCGCATCGGCCCTGCCCTCATAACAATTTTTTCACCAATGAAGCGAAGTGGGGGCGCGCCGCGTTTAGGCTAGTGAACGAGCGTGTTCACGAGCCGCGAAAGGGGAATGAGATGCCTGAGTACCAGGAGACCCGTAGGCGTCGTGCGAGTCGTGCTCGCCAGCGGGCCGCGGCTGCCATGCAGGTTGAGCCCCTGGAGCGGGCCGTCGGCGAGCCACTGCAGAGCCCTCCGCCCGCACCGCTCTCGTTGCTGCGGCCCCAGCACCAGCGGAACGTCAGCTGGCGCTGGCACCTGCGCCGCCGCCAGCGGGCCGGGTAGCCACCAGCCAGACCATCATCCGCGCGCTTTTTCCGGTTGACACCCTACCCCACCCGCGGTAGGGTGTCTGTATGTACCGTGAAGACTACATCATGCGCCTGATCGAGCGCTTCGGGCAGGTGATCCTCTACTTGACGGGGTTGCAGCGTGCCGGGCAGTACCACCTGGCGCTCGCCGCCACCGACGAGGCCTTGCGCAATGCGCTCGGCATCGGCTCCAACAACCTGGCGAGTCGCTCGGAGCGGGAGATCCTGGCGCTCATTCGCTTTGCCGACCGCGACAACGCCTGGCGTGAACTGGCCAGCTATGTCGCGGCGATCCTGCATGCTGAAGCGGCGATCTACGCGGCGCGCGAGCAGCCCGACCTGGCCATCCCCCGCGCGCTGCTGGCCCTGCAACTACTCAGCGAAGCCGCGCTCGCCGGTGATGCGCTGCCCGACTACGCCCCGCCCCGTGCCCACCTGCTCGAACTGCTGGCCGGCTACCGTCTGCCGCCGCGCACAGGCATAGCCCTGTTCAGCCTGTACGAGCGCGAGGGCGCCTATAGCCAGGCCGAGGATGCGCTCTTCGACCTGCTGGCCGAAGACCCGACCAGTCCCGATCTGATCGCGGCGGGGATCGCCTTCTACGAACGGCTGCTCGAGCAGGATGCCGTCACCCTCGCCGCTGGCGGGCTGCCGCACAGCGAGGTGCTCAGCGGCCTGGCCGAGCTACGCGCGCGCGCCCGATCGTGACGTATGCTACCCGCCCTGTCATGCTGAGCGAAGCGAAGCATCTTCTGCCTCCTGATTGGCACGACCCCGCGCGGGGTCGTACCAGATTCCTCACTGCGCTCCGCTCCGTTCGGAATGACATGAACCCTATGGTTCTGAGGAGCAGCGATGGCCGGCGGCGGGCCAGTGGCGCCGGGCGCAACCCATGGCACCCCGAGCCCTTCGGCTGCGCGGCTCCCGAGCTTGTCGAGGGGCAGGGCAGGCTCCGCGCGGGGTCTTGCGGCGCATGGGCAGCGCCAGATTCCTCACTGCGCCTGCGGCTCCGTTCGGAATGACATGAACCCTATGGTTCTGCGGAGGAGCGTGTGGCCCGGCGGCGGGCCAGTGGCGCCGGGCGCAACCCATGGCACCCCGAGCCCTTCGGCTGCGCGGCTCCCGAGCTTGTCGAGGGGCAGGGTACACTCCGCGAGGAATCTTCCGTCCTCGTGGCTCGAAGACCCCTCGCTGCGCTCGGGGTGACATGGATGGTGACACTGTGGGCCAGCGCCGCAACGACCAGCCACGCCACGGCGGGCCGGCGCCGCGGCGGGCCAGTGGCGCCGGGAGCAACCCATGGCACCCCGAGCCCTTCGGCTCCGCGGCTCCCGAGCTTGTCGAGGGGCAGGGTACACGCAGCGCGGGGTCTTGCGGCGCAAGGGCAGCGCCAGATTCCTCACACCAAATCCAGTTGGCAGTTCCGCATTGTCGTTGCCGTCATCGCTCATCGTGACGCTATGTGCGGCAATCTGCAATCCAAAATCTGCAATCGGAAATGGTATCACTGCGCCTGCGGCTCCGTTCGGAATGACATGAACCCTATGGTTCTGCGGAGGAGCGTGTGGCCCGGCGGCGGGCCAGTGGCGCCGGGCGCAACCCATGGCACCCCGAGCCCTTCGGCTGCGCGGCTCCCGAGCTTGTCGAGGGGCAGGGTACACTCCGCGAGGAATCTTCCGTCCTCGTGGCTCGAAGACCCCTCGCTGCGCTCGGGGTGACATGGATGGTGACACTGTGGGCCAGCGCCGCAACGACCAGCCACGCCACGGCGGGCCGGCGCCGCGGCGGGCCAGTGGCGCCGGGAGCAACCCATGGCACCCCGAGCCCTTCGGCTCCGCGGCTCCCGAGCTTGTCGAGGGGCAGGGTACACGCAGCGCGGGGTCTTGCGGCGCAAGGGCAGCGCCAGATTCCTCACACCAAATCCAGTTGGCAGTTCCGCATTGTCGTTGCCGTCATCGCTCATCGTGACGCTATGTGCGGCAATCTGCAATCCAAAATCTGCAATCGGAAATGGTATCACTGCGCCTGCGGCTCCGTTCGGAATGACACGAGCGATATGGTTCTGAGGAGCCGCGCAGCCGAAGGGCTCGGGGTGACACAAAGCAAGAAACGTCGTTAGACAGCCCAATGAGCCGCCGGGCGGGGGGAGCGTGCAGCATGTTACACTGCACCCGGACCGGCAAAAAGGCTTGACATTCCCCGCCGCGGCGGTGTACACTCGAAGCGCCTTCACCGCGTCAGAGTAATTTCCGATACGCTATGCGCAAGCAGTTGCTGTCAACCTCGGCTGATGAGCGAGCCCTCGACGAGGCGCTCGCGCCGCCCCCTCCGGCGTGGCTTGGGCGCGTCAGCGAATGGCTGCTCGTGCTATGTACCCTTGTCGTCCTCGCCCTGCTGAGTGGCACGGTCGGCCTGCTGCTTGCCGAGCGCGAAATGGCCCGCCGGATCTATCCCAACATCAGCGTGCGCGGCGTGCCGGTTGGTGGCATGACCCTGGCCGAGGCCCGTAGGGCGGTCGAGCGCCACTATGGCGCCTTCCTCTACAACCCGGTCGAGCTGCGCTTCGGCGAGCATAGCTGGCGCCCCAGCGCCGAAGAGCTCGGCCTGCAGCTCGCCCTCGACGAGGCGCTCGCCGAGGCCTTCGCCCACGCCCGCGGCGAGACGCGGCTCAAGAACCTGCGGCACGCGCTCGCCATCTGGGAGCAGGGGGTGGACCTGCCCCTACGCCTCAGGGTGGACCAGCACGCGATGCAGCGCTATTTGCTGGATGTGGCTGCCGCGGTCGAGCAGCCGCCCGAGGATGCGGCCGTGGTGCTCGCCGGCGCCACGGTGGTTGTCACGCCCGAGCGCTGGGGCACCCAGGTCCTGGTCGATGAGACGCTGCAGGACATCACCGCGGCAGTGCAGGGCATGGCCCGCGCGCCGGTGGCGCTGCGCACCCGCGCGCTGGAGCCGCGCCTGCGCGATGCCCAGGTCGCCCCGGTGGCCGACGAGTTACGGCTGATGCTCAACGGGCCGATCGAACTGGAGGGGGCCAGCGGCCCCTGTGCCGCCGGCTGCCGCTGGTCGATCAGCCCTGAGCGGCTGGCCGGCTGGATCAGCGTGCGGCGCGTCAGCGGGGCAGACGGCAGACCCACCTACAGCGTCAGCGTCGACCAGGCTGGCCTGCGGGCGGCGCTGCTGCCCGTGGCTGCTGCTGTGCGCCAGGAGGGAACGTTGCCCAGCGTGGCCTGGAACGGCGGCGATCTGCGGATCGTCAGGCCGGGCACGCCGGGCCTCGGCCTCGATGCCGACGAGACGCTTGCCGCGCTCAACGGCGCGCTCGCCGGTGGCCCGCGCCGTATCAGCCTGCCGCTGGAGCCGATCCCACCCCCGGTGACCGAGCGCAACCTGGCCAGCCTTGGCATCAGCGAGCAGGTGGGCCTCGGGGTCAGCTCGTTCGCCCGCTCCGAGCAGTACCGCATCACCAATATCCGGGCCGGGGCGCGCCGCATGAATGGCGTGCTCATCCCGCCCGGAGCGACCTTCTCGTTCAATACCCAGCTCGGCGAGGTGAACGCCGCCAATGGCTTCGTCGAGGGCCTGGCCATCGTCGATAATCGCACCCAGAAAGAGTGGGGCGGCGGGCTGTGCCAGGTCTCGACCACCGTCTTCCGCGCGGCCTTCTTCGGCGGCCTGCCGATCAGTGAGCGACACGAGCACGCCTTTCGCATCGGCTGGTACGAAGAGCTCGGCGAGCCGCCCGGGCTCGATGCTGCGATCTTCACCCCCTACAACGACTTGCGCTTCGTCAATGACAGTGGCGGCTGGCTCCTGATGGAGAGTTATGTTGATCTGGAGCGCCAGCGGCTCACCGTGGCGCTCTACGGCCCATCCACCGGGCGCAGCGTCAGCTACGAGCATCGCGTCCTCGAGCGCACCCCCGCCCCGACCACGCCCGTGTACGTGAACGACCCCTCGCAGCCTCGTGGCTACCTGCGCAAGAGCGACACCGCCCGCGGCGGGATCAAGGTCGTTGTGACCCGCACCGTCACCCGGGGCGGCCAGGTCCTGAGCCGCGATAGCTTCCTCACCGTCTTCAAGCCCTGGCCGAACATCTATGTGCGCGGCACGGGGCGGTAGGCATGGTTCAAACGCACGTGACAATCGAGTCTTCAGCTCCACAGCGCTCCAGCGCTCCAGACCGGTTCTGTGGAGGTGTGGAGGTGTGGAGGTGTGGAGGTGTGGAGGTGTGGAGGTGTGGAGGTGTGGAGCTGTGGAGCTGTGGAGCTGTGGAGGTGTGGAGCTGTGGAGCTGTGGAGTTGTGGAGGTGTGGAGCTGTGGTCACACTGGCATGCCGATTCTGAAACATGTCTGAGGCGTGATGTACAGGAGTGATGCAGGCATCTCCCGGCAGGGGCGCTGCCGGCGGTTCGCCCGGTCTCCTGGCCGCCACGAGTGGGGAACCGGGGCATGCGGTGCGACTGCGTCTTGCAACTCTGAGGAATACCGGCTATGAAGGCACATGAGATCATGACCCGCACGGTGATCAGCATCCGCGCTGATGCGACCGTCGAGGACGCCGCGCGGCTACTGGCCCGCAACCGCATCAGTGGCTTGCCGGTGGTGAACGAGAATGGGATGCTGCTCGGCCTGGTGACGGAGCACGACCTGATCGCCCGCCCGGGGCGCCTGGTGAGCGAGATCATGAGCCGTGGGGTGATCACCATCAGCCCCGACACCGAGGTTGAGCAGGTGCAACACCTGCTGACCAACCAGCGCATCCGGCGTGTGCCGGTGGTCGAGGATGGTAAAGTGGTCGGCATCGTCAGCCGCTCGGACCTGGTGCGGGAGATCGCGATGCGCTGGGTGTGCGGCGTGTGCGGCGAACTGGTGCGCGGCGCAGAGCCGCCAGCCGGCTGTCCCCGTTGTGGCGCCGACGCGCAGGCCTTCGTCCACGATGTGGTGCCGCCCGGCATGTAGGCGGCGCCGTAGAAACGGAGCGACCGGATGGCAAAGGTGGAGGATGCGGCCCGGGCTGCCCTGGAGCGTGAGCACGTCGACGACCTGAAGCACTACTACAGCCAGATGCTCCTGCTCCGGCGCTTCGAGGAACGCACCAGCGAGATGTACGTCAAGGCGAGGATCGGCGGCTACTGCCACCTCAATCTCGGCGAGGAGGCCACCATCGTCGGTCTTATGGCCGCGCTCACGCCCGATGACTACATCTTCACCAACTACCGCGAGCACGGCTACATCCTGGCCCGTGGCGTCCCGCCCGGGCCGGTGATGGCCGAGCTCTTCGGCAAGGAGACCGGGGTGGCCCGTGGTCGCGGCGGCTCGATGCACCTCTTCAGCCGCGAGCACCACTTCATGGGCGGCTATGCGATCGTCGGCGGCCAGGTGCCGCTCGCCGTCGGTGCGGCCTATGCCCTGCGCTACCAGGGCCGGCCCGGTGTGGTCGTGGCCCAGATGGGCGATGGCACCACCAACATCGGCGCCTTCTACGAGTCGCTCAACCTGGCCAAACTCTGGCAGTGCCCGGTGCTCTTCTTTATCGTCAACAATGGCTATGGCATGGGCACCTCGGTGGCCATGGGCTCCTCCGAGCCAGACCTCTGGAAAAAGGGCGCCTCCTTCCGCATCCATGGCGAGCAGATCGACGGCACCGATGTACTGGCCGTGCGCGATGCGGTGCGCCGCCTGCGTGCGCGCGCCGAGGCCGAGGGCGAACCGGCCATCCTCGACGTGGTCAGCTTCCGCTTCCGCGGCCACTCGGTCATCGACGCCGACCGCTACCGCGACCCCGAGTTTGTGCGCGCGGGCCGCGCGGCCCACGACCCGGTGCGCAACTTCGCGGCCCTGCTGCTCGAGCACGCTATCGTAGACGAGGCCTGGCTCAAGGCTACCGCCGAGCGGATCGACCGCGAGGTCCAGGAGGCGATCGATTTCGCCAACGCCAGCCCCGACCCGTCGTTCGAGGATCTCTACGCGAATATGTACGCCACCCCGGTGCCCAACACGCCCGGCCCCGAGGACGCGCTCCGCGCGGCGCGCATCAACCGGGGTGAAAGCTAGATCGGAGCGTACAGCGTGCCCATCATTACCTACCGCCAGGCGCTGAACGACACCCTCGGCGAGGAACTGGCCCGCGACCCCAACGTGCTGCTCATGGGCGAGGAGATCGGGGTGTTCCAGGGATCCTACCGCATTACCGAGGGGCTGCTGCAGGAGTTTGGCCCGAAGCGTGTGGTCGATACGCCGATCGCCGAGGAGGGCTTCGTGGGCGTGGCCGTGGGCGCAGCCATGCTCGGCCTGCGCCCGGTGGTCGAGATTATGACCATCAACTTCATCCTGGTGGCCATCGACCAGGTGGTCAACCACGCCTCGAAGATCCACTACATGTTCGGCGGCCAGGTGCGGGTGCCACTGGTTATCCGCACGCCCTCGGGCGGCACCGGCCAACTGGGGGCGACCCATTCGCAGAGCTTCGAGAACTGGTTCGCCTACTGCCCGGGGCTCAAGGTCGTGGCCCCCGCCACGCCCTACGACGCCAAGGGCCTGTTGCGCGCCGCGGTTCGTGATGATGACCCCGTGATCTTCATCGAGAGCCTGGCGCTCTACGATACCAAGGGCGAGGTGCCCGAAGACGACGATTACGTGGTGCCGATTGGCCTGGCCGAGGTGAAACGCCCCGGCACCGACGTGACCGTCGTGGCCTACTCGCGCATGACCGCGGTTGCCCTGCAGGTCGCCCAGCGCCTGGCCAATGAGGGCATCAGCGTCGAAGTGGTCGACCTGCGCTCGCTGCGCCCGCTCGACCGCCCGACGATCATCGCCTCGGTGAAGAAGACCAACCGCGCGGTCGTGATCGCCGAGGATTGGTACTCCTACGGCGTGACGGCCGAGATCGCCGCCAGCATTCAGGAGCAGGCCTTCGATTATCTCGATGCGCCAGTGCAGCGCGTGGCCGGCCTCGAAGTGCCGCTGCCCTACGCGAAGGAACTGTCGGCTGCCTCCAAGCCCAACGCCAACAGTCTGATCTATGCGATCCGGCAGGTGCTGGCGGGGAAAACCTGATGTGACCAGGGAGCAAGCATGGGCGAAGTAACGATGCCCCGCCTGTCCGATACGATGTCGGAGGGCACGGTGGGGCGCTGGCTGAAACAGCCAGGTGACCAGGTCAATGCCGGCGAGATCATCGCCGAGATCGAAACCGACAAGGCAACGATGGAGTTGGAGGCGTTTGAGTCCGGCACCCTCCAGCAGATCATCATCCCTGCGGGCCAGACGGTGCCGATCGGCGAGGTGATTGCGATCATTGGCGCGGGGCCGGTGACGGCGGCGCCCGCCGCGCCCCCCCCTGCCGCCGCCGCGCCTACCGCCGCCGCCGCACCCCCTGCCGCCGCCGCGTTCCCTGCCGCTGCCGCACCCCCTGTCAGCGCCGACACCGAGCGGGTCCTCGCCTCACCGGTGGCGCGCCGCCTGGCCGAAGAACTGGGCATCGATCTGCGCCAGGTGCCGGGCAGCGGCCCCGGGGGACGGATCATCAAGGAGAATGTCGAGGCATTCGCCGCCCAGCGGCAGGCCGGCGGCCGTCCCGCGCCCGCCGCGGTCCCACCTGCCCCGGCCGCCGCGCCGGCGCCGCCCGTGACGGCCCCGCCGGTCCCGCCAGTCAGCCTGCCCGGCGCCGAACCCCTGGGCCGTATGCGCAAGGCCATCGCCCGCGCGATGAGCGACGCCAAACCGGGCGTGCCACACATCTACGTGACGATCGAGGTCCTGATGGACGCCGCCATGGCCTTGCGCGCCCAGCTCGCCGCCAGCGGGGTGCGCATTTCGGTGAACGACCTGGTCGTCAAGGCAGCAGCGAAGGCCCTGGCCAGGGTGCCGGCGGTCAACAGCAGCTACAGCCTCACCGCCGACGGGCAGCCCGGTCGCATCCAGCACCAGCAGATCAACGTCAGCGTCGCCGTGGCGCTCGATGACGGCCTGGTCGCCCCGGTGGTGCGCGATGCTGACAAGAAGAGCATTGCCACGATCAGCGCCGAGATCCGCGACATGGCGCTGCGGGCGCGCGAGGGCAAGATCAAGCAGCAGGAGCTCGAGGGCGCCACGTTCCAGGTCTCCAACCTGGGTATGTTCGACATCACCGAGTTCGTCTCGATCATCACCGTGCCGCAGGCGGCCTCGCTGGCGGTTGGCGCGGTGCGCCAGGTGCCCGTGGTCAAAGACGATCAGATCGTCGTGGGCCAGGTGATGCACCTGACGATCAGCGCCGACCACCGCATCATCGACGGCGCGCTGGCCGCGCGCTACCTCAAGGAGCTCAAGACGCTGCTGGAGCACCCGCTGCACGTACTGGCCTGAGGCGTCGGCCACTGGTATGCGGCGTATCGCGACGCCAGCATCCGAACGGGGGGGCTGTGTGTCTCTCAGGTGGAGGGTTTTTGGCGGATAGCGTCCTGATGCGCATGGGGCCTGGGGGCGCACCTCCCAAAAACCCTCCACCTGAGAGCGGCTGTGTGTGCCCCCCTGAACGCTGTTGAGCGCGGGATGCCCTTGCTCCCAGGCTTGCGTGGTATCCCCAACGTTGAAGACGGACCCCGGTTGTGCCGGGCGCGGCTACATCTCGCCGTACAATTCGAGCAACTCGCGCCACTCGCCGGTCAACTCCTCGCGGCGGGCGGCGTAGTAGAAGTGGGGCTCACCGAGCTCATCGAGGTAGACCAGGTCGACCTGGCTGCGCATAGGGCGCAGGTAGCCCAGGTTGCCCCACCAGCGCACCTTGTCCGCATCGAGCGGCAAATCTTGCTGGTACATCCGGGCGGCGTACTCGCGCACAGTGCCCGGCTCGATGTCCTGGAGACGCCAGGGGACGCCGCTCACATCGCCGGTGCGCAGATTGCGAAAGACAAACTGCCAGGCGCCGTCCTCGCCACAGGATGCGCTCACCACCTCAATGCCGGTGCGGGGGCGGGCGACGCGGATGAGGCTCAGCCAGGCATCGGTGAGCTTTTCGGCGGGCACACCGGGGTAAGACTGCTGGTCGCCGCCGTTCTTATCCTTCATCAGCAAGTCGAAGCGCACCTTGCCCGCCTCGTCGCGTGTGACCGCTGCGAGGCCGCCGCGTCCGCGCCAGCGCACACGGCGCTCACCCCAGGTGGCAGGTTCGGGCAGGGCCGCCAGGGGCTCGTCCGGTGCTTCCTCGGCGAGCATCAGCGCCGGGCTCTCATCGGCCTGCTCAAAAGCCTGCGGCTCCTGCTCCACGGTCTCGCCGTTGCGTTCGCTGAGCAGGGTAGCCCAGCCGTCGCCGAGGCCCCAATCGCTCACGCCGAAGAACACGTGGTCGATCACGCCATTAGCATCGCGATGGACCAGGTCATACTTGGTGCGATTGCCCTGGCGATAGGCGCGCCAGAGCCCAAGACGGCCCTTCCACTTCACCTGGCTCTGCAGGTCGATCCGGCCATCGCGCAGGTCTTCGTGGCGACTGATCGCATAGGCCCAGAGCCCCTGGGCGCGGTCACGGGTGACACTGGCGGTGGTGCGCAGATCGCGAACCTCATACAGCCAGACGCCGCCGCGCTTGACGGCGCCGACGATCTCGACGCCGGAGCGGGGCAGTTCGAGGTCCTGGCCATTATCGAGCGGTGATGAGGCGCCTTCGGCGAGGGCGCGCCGGCAGAGCTGAATAATCTCGCCGCGGTCGGCCAGGGTCGTCTCGCCGGCGCGGCGCACATAGATCGCGCCATTGGCGCCGACATAGGGCGGATGCTCCACCGCCTTGACCTCGACGCGCATCACGTCCTGGCCCTCATAGCTCATCAACTCGAACGACAGGTAGGGTTGCGGCGTCAGCTGATCGGCAACACATGTGCGCAGCAGCTCACTCACCTGGTCCGGGCGGGCCACGCCCACCACCTTACCGCCGGGCTCACAGCCGATCACGAGCACGCCGCCGCCAGCGTTGGCGAGGGCGGCCACATCCTGCCAGAGCGTGGCGAGCTGGTCATCATCAGCGGGCGCGCGCAGCACCTGGCGCTCGGTCGAGCCGCCGAAGCGCACGGCATCAACGGCCCACTGTTTCTGATCACGCTTGGGCACGCGCACCCGGTCGAAGTCCTGGCTGGTGAAGAGCGCCTTGAGCGCCTCGAAGCTATTGTCGGGCAGGAGTAGCTCTACATAACGATCGCCGATACCGTGGCGATGCAGCACCTGCGCATCACCATCGGCGAGGCGCCGCAGGCGGTGGGCATCGGAGCCCTGGATGCAAAACATGCGCCGCTCGTAGTGTTCGGTCCTCCCGTTGTAGAAGCCAGGCGAGGTGAACTTCTCGTGGTCGGTGTAGAAGTTCACAAACTCGAGGGCGTGGAGGTAGGGGCTCTGGGAGACGGCAATGCGGGCCTGGCCACTGGTCCCCATGCGCAGGGTCTCGCTGATCACGCCATTGGGGCCATTGACGTGGGGTGCGATCACCAGGCCACCGGCGCGGGCGATGATCTCGTAGGCTTCGGTCACGTGGCGAGTATTGGCGATACCGCAGCGCCCGGCCTTGAGGTGTTCAGCAGGGACGCCCAGCTGCAGCAGGGTAGTCTCGATCAGGCTAATCGGGCGATTCGGCGGGAAGATGCCAAGGATATGGGCGCCGAAGTGGGAGGTAAATTCGAAGCCCGGCAGCACGGTGATCTTGCTGAGCAGCCGGCGATACTCGGTCAGGCGCTCCTGCTCATCGGGCGTAAGGCGCCCGGCGGTCTCCAGGGCGTGCAAAAAATCCAGTTCGCGCTGCAACTGCTCATAGCCGTGGACCGTATTATGGTCGGTGAAGGCGATCAGTTCAAGTTCGCGACGCTCTGCTTCCTGGAGGATATCGAGATAGGTAATTTCCGGTTCGGCGTAATCCTCAGAGGCCGGCGTATGAATGTGCAGATCGGCCCGAAACCAGCGCAGGCCATTGCGCACCTCGGCAGGTGTGCTCATAGGTTTTCAACTCCACAACCTTTATTGATCTCTCACTCTCTCGGTCTTATCTGGTTCTTTTTGCCGCAATACAATGCGCGGCGTGCTGCGCACCCTCCTTTCTGCCATTCAGCGCAGGTTGGGTCAACCATTACGGGAGCGCCGGGCTCAAAGGCGTGCTCCCATCAAGCGGGCTCTCATGGCCACTATGATACTCGAAACATCGCCAGACGACAATAAGCGCGAGACCGGCAATCAGGCACCGGCTCGCGCTCAGTATAACACACAGGAACCAGCCAGGGAGCGGTACGGGGCGCTCCTACCCGGAGCTACGCAGCAGGCGCAGGATCGTTTCTTCGGAGAGGATGCGAGGTGTGGTGTCGGCACCAGGGCGGTGCGTTGCGCTCAGGTGCAGCAGGCGGTCGAAGAGGCCCTCGCCGGCCTGTGGTGTGGCCTCGGGCGTGGCGGAGGCTACGGGCGTAGCCGAGCCGGGCAGGAGTTCGATAATGCCATCGCGCAGCAGCTGCATCGCCACCTCAGCCACATCGACGGCGGCCCAGGCCAGGCTGGCGGCGATCTGTCGCAGGGTATGCTGGCCGTCGATCTCGGCCAGCACGGGATGGTGGGCCGGGCTCACCCGGCGCTGCAGCCCATCGCGCGGCACGAGAAGGCGCGGCACCCGCTCGAGGTCCGGCACATAGGGGCGGATCTGCCGCCAGCGGGCTGCGGCGTGCTCGGCGTTCTGCAGCTGGTAGCTGAGGGGCCCGTACAGCGACTCGTCCTGGGTGGCGATATCGCTCACAAAGCTGAAGCTCGCACTCCCGAGCTCCAGCAGTTCGGCCAGGGCATCGGCACCGCGCGCTGCGCCCCGTGCGACGTGGTATAAGACACCGTCGCGAAAATACAACTGGCCGGGCGCACCCGGCCCGTAGATGTTCAGGGCACCGGTGACCGAGCTATAGACCACCATGTCGATGAGTTCCCGCAAGGGGAATGTGTCGATCGAACCTTCCAGTTTCACCTTGATGCTCCCCGGTAGTGATGTTGTGTGCAGATGAAGGGTAGTTGCATCAGGACCTACCTGATTCTAGCACCCGTCAACGTCTGAGCACAACATGACCCCGGTACCCTCGTGCTGTAGCTCGCCCAACAGCAAGATGACAGGGGAATCATCGGCGATTTACGGTGAACTGTTGCCTTGTTCTCGGCTGTCAATGCCCTACGGCTATCATAGTACGACAGAATCGATGAGTTGACGACAAGCTGCCGGCTGTTTATCGCTGACAATTTGTTCATATTCGGCGCACCTGACGGGTCATGCAGCCGTGGACCTGTCAGGTGGGGCAGCAAGGCCGGATTGCCGCGCGCGCCATGGCTGACAGCCCCTGGGGTCGGGGCGATCAGGCATGGCCGGAGGCTCTCAGGGGTAGAGTTTCTGGCGGATGGCGTCCTGATGCGCTGCCTGCCCTCACCCCCCTCCCCCCTCTCCCAACCTGGGAGAGGGGGGTATGTTGTTGGCGTTGCGGTGCGCCAGCTTCGCTGGCGCACCGCAACGCCAGATTCTGGCCCCCTCCCCTGGCAGGGGAGGGGGTAGGGGGGTGGGGTATGCGGGGCCTGGGGGCGCAACTCCCAAAAACCCTATACCTGAGAGATGGCCGCAGGAGGGCCCGCGCATCAGGAGCGCACCCGGCCGGTCCGGTCCGGTCAGGTGCGGTTATAGGGAGGGATGGCGTAGATATAATTCTCGAGCTGCTCGATGATGAAGCTCTTCTCGGCGATGAGGTCGGCGACCACATCGCGGATGGAGATAATGCCGAGGATGCGGCCCGCGTCGACGACCGGCAGGTGGCGCAGGTGCTTTTCGGTCATGAGCGCCATACACTCTTCGATCGTCTGTTCGGGGCGCACATAGAGTACGCGCTCGGTCATGATCGCGCGCACGGGGGTAGCGGCGGCATCGTGGCCCTGGAGGGCGAGCTTACGCACCACATCGCGCTCGGTAACAATGCCGACCAGGCGTTCACTAGAAACCACCAGCAGCGCCCCGACATCCTTTTCGGCCATCAGGCGCAGGGCCTCGGCCACCGGCTGCTCGGGCTCGATACTCCAGACCCGTTTGCTCTTATGCTCCAGCACCCGCCCTACCGTCTTCATCGCTTCTCCCCTCATTCGCTTCCAGCGCCGTTGGGCCTGCAACTACAACCCTTTTATTATACCTCAGGGCGCAGCTGGGCACGGCCAGGCTGGGGTGCGGCGCGCGGCGTCGGTACGGGCTCGGGGACGGCCAGGGCGACGGCGCTGAGCAGCACCAGCACGATCCAGGTGGCATCAGCCATGAGCAGGTGGACGAGTTGTATCCAGACCGGAGCCTTGAGGCTCACGTTGAGCCCGCCCAGCAGGATCTGGAGGAAGAAGAGCGCGACCAGGCCCCAGGCAAAGCCGCGGGCCTGCGGCTCGGGGCGGTAGGCCGTCACAGTGCGGGCGAGGAACAGGGTATACAGGGCTACCAGGGTGCCGATGATCGGGTGGATGATCCGCATCTGTACCAGCGGGTGCGAGTTGCTGCCGATCGGCTGACTGACACCGCCGGGCAAGACGCCATACTGCAGCAACGTATCGCCCAGGGCCGTCACCGCGCCGCTGGAGCCGACCAGCGCCGTGCCCAGCAGGCCGAGGCCGAGCAGCCAGGGCAGGCGGCCATGGCCCCGCAGGCTGACCGGCGCGCCGCCGGCGGCCCACCAGGCGGTCAGCGTCAGGGCGCCGAGCAGCAGAAAGGTATTGACCAGGTGCAGGGCCATCGCCCCGGCGCGGGCCGCCGACGCGTTGTGGGCAACCAGTTCGAAGAGCACCAGGCCGGCGCCGAGCAGCGCCTCCAGCAGCATAAAGATCATCGCCGCCAGCGCGCCGCGGCGCACCCGATGGCCGCGCCCATAGGCGCGGAAGGCCCAGACCAGCAGCGCCAGCGCGCCGAGCAGCGCAACACCGCTGGTGAGACGATGGGTAAACTCGATCAGCATCTCGGTGCTGGGAGCGCGGGGCAGCACCTGGCCATCGCAGAGCGGCCAGTGATCGCCGCAGCCGGCGCCGGAGCCGGTGGCGCGCACGAAGGCGCCCCATAGGATAACGAGCAGATTGTAGGCCACATTGGCCCAGGCAAACACGGCAAAGCGCGAGCGAACCATGGCGGCAGCTTTCTAGCGGGTGAACGCCTCCCGGCACGATCGGTGGCCGCCGGTATGATAGCATATCTCGCCGGACTGCAAGGCCATGGCTGGCCGGGGCCTTAGATACGGTTCAAACTCACGTGACACCCCAGCCTGCAGCTTCACAGAGCGGTTCTGTGGAGCTGTGAAGCAACGGTCGGCGCCAGGGTATGGCCGCTTCTCGCCCATACCCTGGCGCCGACCGCTTCAGCGACGCAGCGCGATATGCAGTTCTTCAAGCTGGCGCTCGTCCACGGGGGAGGGCGCGTTGGTCATCAGGTCGACGGCCTGCTGGGTCTTGGGGAAGGCCATCACCTCGCGGATGGTATGCTCGTCGGCGAGGATCATCGCCAGGCGGTCGATGCCGGGGGCGATGCCGCCGTGAGGCGGGGCGCCATACTCGAAGGCCTCGAGCATGTGGCCGAACTGGGCCATGGCCGTCTCGCGGCTAATGCCGAGCAGGTCAAAGATCTTCTGCTGGATGTCGCGGCGATGGATACGGATCGAGCCACCGCCGGCCTCATAGCCGTTGAGCACGATGTCGTACGCTTTGGCGCGCGCCCGCCCGGGATCGCTATCGAGCAGCGGCAGGTCCTCGTCGCGTGGTGCCGTAAAGGGATGGTGGACGGCGTCCCAGCGCTGTTCGTCGGCATTCCACTCGAACATCGGGAAGTCCACGATCCAGGCGAAGCTGAGCCGGTTCGGGTCGATGAGGCCGAGGCGGCTGGCAAGCTCGCGGCGCAGCCGGTCGAGTGCGGCGGCCACCACGGCTGGCTGGTCGGCGACAATCAGCAGCAGGTCGCCGGGCTGCCCGCCCATCCGCTCGACGATCGCCTGTAGTTCGCCGGGGGCGAGGTTCCTGGCGAACGAGGAGCGCACCTCGCCGCCGTCGGCAGGCAGGGCGGCCCAGGCCAGGCCGCGGGCGCCGCCGATCCGGGCGAGCTCGGCCAGTTCGTCGATCTGCTTGCGCGAGTAGCTGGCGCAGCCAGGGGCGCGCAGGCCCTTTACCTGGCCACCCTGCTCCAGGGCGCCGCGGAAGACCTGGAAGGGAGTATCGCCGAGCAGATCGTCCAGCCGCACCAGTTCCAGGTCGTAGCGCAGATCGGGCTTATCGGAGCCGTAACGCTCGATCGCCTCCTGGTAGGTGAGGCGCGGGAAGGGGGTGCTGAGTGTCTTGTGTGGGACGACGGCGCGGCAGAGGGCGATGAAGAGCCGCTCGATCAGCTGCAGCACGTCTTCCTGGTCCACGAAGCTCATTTCCATATCGAGCTGGGTGAACTCGGGCTGGCGGTCGGCCCGCTGATCCTCGTCGCGGAAGCAGCGGGCGATCTGGAAGTATTTGTCGTAGCCGGCCACCATGAGCAACTGCTTGAGTTGCTGCGGGCTCTGGGGCAGGGCGTAGAACTTCCCGGGGTGCAGCCGGGCAGGCACCAGGTAGTCGCGGGCGCCCTCAGGCGTGGACTTGATCAGGATCGGGGTCTCGATCTCGAGGAAGCCCTCGCGGTCGAGAAAATCGCGCATGAACTTGATCATGCGGTGGCGCAGGATGAGGTTGCGCTGCATCCGCTCACGCCGCAGGTCCAGATAGCGATACTTGAGGCGCAGGGCCTCGTCCTCGCCGCCCTCCTTGGAGATATAGAGCGGCGTGGTGCGGGCGGGGTTGAGCACGCTGGCCTCCAGCGCCTCCAGTTCGACGCTGCCGGTGGCGAGGTCGGGGTTGACGGCTTCGGCAGGGCGGGGACGCACGCGGCCCCTGACCTGCAGCACATACTCCGAACGGGCCTCCTCGGCGACCTTATGGGCTGCGGCGGTGAGGCTATCGAAGACCACCTGGGTGATGCCGTAGCGGTCGCGCAGGTCGATGAAGATCAGTTCGCCGTGATCGCGGCGGCGATGGACCCAGCCTGCCAGCGTCACTTCAGTGCCGATGTGCTCGTCGCGCAGCTCGCCGCAGGTGTGCGAGCGGAACATAACTGCTCCTGAAAACGAATAGCGGCCTGGCCTGCCTGGATGGGCCATCAGCAACCGCCGATGGCTGCCCCGGCGTTGCCCGGGCGTGAAGGCAGGTGTTCAGCGCCGATGAACGAACTCCGCGGCATTATAACACGCCGTGCGTGGACCGCCAGTCTGTTATAATCCAGGGGTAAGGCATGCTTCAAACGCACGTGACAATCCAGCCGTCAGCTCCACAGATCTCCAGCCCTCCAGACCGGCTGTGTGGAGGTGTGGAGCAACGGTCACGCGAGAACGCCCAATCCTGAACCATGCCTCAGGCATGCTTCAAACTCGCGTGACAATCTGGCCCTCACCTCCATACCTCCACAGCTCCACACCTCCACAGACCAGTCATGCGGAGCCGTGGAGCAATGGTCACGCTGGGAGATCCAGGTCTGAACCATGCCTAAGACTGCATAGCCCGGTGGCAGATCATGGCGATGAGAGAGCCGGCATCCCTGAGCTACCGACCTGCCGCCCCGCGCGCGGTTCGCATCCTTGGGGTACGGGTCGACGACGTCACCGAGGACGAGACGGTGGCGCTGGTCGCGGGATGGCTCCAGGCTGGCGGCTCGCACCAGATCGTCACGGTGAACCCGGAGTTTGTCCTGGAGGCAGGGCGCAACCCGGCATTTGCTGCGGTCCTGGAGGGGGCCGATCTGGCGACGCCCGATGGGGTCGGTCTGCTGCTGGCGGCCCGCTATCTGGGGATGCCGCTGCGCGGGCGGGTCACCGGGGTGGAGTTGACCCACCGGCTCGCAGCGCTGAGCGCGCAGCGGGGCTACCGGCTCTTTCTGCTCGGGGCGGCCCCGGGGGTGGCGGAGGCGGCTGCCGCGGCGCTGCAGGCGCGCTATGCGGGGCTCCGCATCGCGGGGACGTTCGCCGGCTCGCCCGCTGCGCGCCATGAGCCGTTTCTGCGCCAGCTGATCGCCGCGGCGCAGCCTGACATCTTGCTGGTGGCCTATGGGCATCCACGCCAGGACCTGTGGATCGCCCGCAACCAGCCGTACCTCGGCATCCCGCTGGCCGTCGGGGTTGGCGGGGTCTTCGACTACCTTGCCGGGCGCGTGCCGCGCGCCCCACGGTGGATGCGCCGGCTCGGGCTCGAGTGGCTCTATCGCCTTGTGCGCCAGCCCGCCCGCTGGCACCGCATCGTCGATGCGGTGCCACGCTTCATCTGGGCGGTGGTGAGGCGCGGGCCTGGCTCGTAGGGCGCGCAATGCTTTGTATCTGCTAAGGAGCAGCCGTATGTCGCAGACGACCGCCGAAAAGATCGAAGAGCTTCGCCGCCGCCGCCAGCAGGCCCTCGCCGGTGACGCGCAGGCGATTGCGAAGCAGCACGAGCGTGGGAAACTCACAGCGCGCGAGCGCATCGACCGGCTGCTCGATCCGGGTTCGTTCGTCGAGCTTGACGCCTTCGCCGTCCATCGCACCGCCGCCTTCGGGATGGATCGGCGCAAACCGCTGGGCGACGGCGTCGTCACCGGGCACGGTACGATCGATGGGCGCCCGGTCTGCGTCTTCGCCCAGGACTTCACCGTCTTCGGCGGTAGCCTGGGCGAAGTCTTCGCCGAGAAGATCTGCAAGGTGATGGACCTGGCGCTGCGCATGGGCGTGCCCTGTATCGGCATCAACGACTCGGGCGGCGCGCGCATCCAGGAGGGGGTGGTCAGCCTGGGGGGCTACGCCGAGATCTTCTACCGCAATGTGATTAGCAGCGGGGTGATCCCGCAGTTCTCGATCATCTCCGGGCCCTGCGCCGGCGGCGCGGTCTACTCGCCGGCGATGACCGACTTCATCCTCATGGTCAAGGGCTCCAGCCAGATGTTCATCACCGGCCCCGACGTGATCAAGACGGTCACCGGGGAGGAGGTCGGCTTCGAAGAGCTCGGCGGCGCGATGACCCACAATAGCCGCAGCGGCGTGGCCCACTTCGCCGCCGATGACGAGGATGAGAGCTTCGAGCAACTGCGCACCTTGCTCTCGTTTGTGCCGGCGAACAACATGGACGAGCCGCCCTACGTCCCGCCGACCGATGACCCGGAGCGCGCCGAGGAGGAGTTGCAGACACTCGTGCCTGATAGCCCGCGCAAAGCCTACGACATGGTCCGGGTGATCGAGGCGGTGGTGGACGATGGCTTTTTCTTCGAGGTGCAGCCCTACTGGGCGCGCAACCTCGTGATCGGTTTTGCGCGGCTCGACGGCTTCCCGGTGGGTGTGGTGGCAAACCAGCCGATGCAGCTCGCCGGGACGCTCGACATCGACAGTTCGGTGAAGGGCGCACGTTTCGTGCGCTTCTGTGATGCGTTCAACATCCCGCTGGTGACCTTTGTGGATGTGCCGGGCTTTCTGCCGGGGACGCAGCAGGAGTTCGGCGGGATCATCCGTCACGGCGCCAAGCTGCTCTACGCCTACTGTGAGGCCACGGTGCCCAAACTGACCGTGATCACGCGCAAGGCCTATGGCGGTGCCTACGACGTGATGGCCTCCAAGCACATTCGTGCAGACTTCAACTTCGCCTGGCCCACCGCCGAGATCGCGGTGATGGGGGTCGATGCCGCCGTACGGATCATCTTCCGCAAGGAGCTGGCCGAGGCCGCCGATCTGCAGCAGCGCCTGGCCGAGCTGGTGGAGGACTATCAGAGCCGCTTTGCCAACCCCTATGTTGCCGCCGAGCGCGGCTACATCGACGCGGTGATCGAGCCCAGGGAGACACGCCCGGCGCTGATCAAGGCGCTCAGGCTGGCGCGCACCAAGCGACAGAGTATGCCCGCACGTAAACACGGGAATATCCCGTTGTAGCGATCAGGGTTCGAACTTCCGTCCTATTGCGCCGCAATTGTGCCCTGTGTTATGATGGCGCTGAAGCCGTGTGTTTTGCCACACGCTGCTTTCTGTTTTTACGCCGATGCCGTTCGATGTGAAGGCGATGGGCGACGAAACCGCACAGCGTGAGCCGGTGGAGAAGGTCATCGAACTGCGTCTGCCGAGCAGGCTCGGCTATGAGCGGGTCGCTATGGATACGGCCTCGGCACTGGCGCGGCGCATGGGCTTTCACACCGATCGGGTGGAGTCGCTCAAGACCGCGATCGGCGAGGCAGTGACCAATGCGATCGAGCACGGCAACCAGCACGACGCGGCGACGAAAGTGGTGGTGATGCTCACCGCCCGTGAAGCGGAACTGATCGTCCAGGTTGCCGACCAGGGTCGTAAGCCGCTGGACCAGGAGTGTACGACCCGCCAGCCGCAGATCGCAGAGCGCCTCGAGCGGGATGATAAGGGCGGCTGGGGCATCTGGCTGATCCGTGAACTGATGGACGAGGTTGAGTTTTCGACTGCGCCGAGTGGTGGCAATCAGGTGCGTATGGTCATTCATCTCGAGCGATGAGTACATCTGCCTCCGCACAGATGAGTATCGAGCTTTCCTTGCCCAGCGAACTCGGCTATGAGGTGATCGCACGCGATGCGATCGCAGCCTTTGCCCGCCGTCTTGGGTTGGCCCCCGAGCGGATCGAGGACCTCAAGACCGCGCTGTGTGAAGCCTGCATCAATGCGATTGAGCATGGCAACTTGCTTAAGCCGGAGCTGCGGGTGCAGGTCCACTGTCGCGTGGAGGCGGAGCGGCTGGTGATTGAGGTGCTCGACCAGGGAGTCAGCCCGTTCGCGCCCCGCGGTGAACCGCTCAGCATCATCGAGAAGGTGTCCGGGCTAGGCTCGTTGCGTGGCATGGGGCTGCTGCTGATCAGCCAGCTCTGCGATGAGGCCGGGTTTGTGTCCCGGAGTGGCGCGGGCAACTGCTTTCGCCTGGCGTTCCAGCGCCAGGCGATCGGTGGTGCCCATTGCTAGAACGCTACGCTAGAGCTGCCTATGATGACAAACGAGACGTGTCATGCCGCGTAGCTGGTGGCCTGGCGGCGGGCCAGTGGCGCCGGGAGCAACTGATAGCATGTCACCCCGAGCCCTTCGGCTCCGCTCAGGGTGACAGGCGGTGATCGGCATCAGAATGCGCTTCCACGGTGATGTCTCGTTGTCGTACGATCCCTGCTGCCGTTTGCACGATCAGTGACCGCTCGGGAGGAGCGCATGATGCTGGAAGACGAGTTGACAGTCAGCACCCGTGAGCGGGATGGCGTGGCGATCATCGATCTGTTTGGCGATATTACCACCTTCGCCGAAGAGAAGATCAACAATGCCTACCGCGAGGTGACGAACCAGGGGGCGCGCTTTGTTCTGCTGAATTTCCGGCAGAACGACTACATCAACAGCGCCGGGATCGCCATTCTGATCGGGATCGTCACCGAGGTCAGTCGCAATGAGCAGAAGCTTGCGGTGAGCGGTCTGTCGCAGCATTTCCAGAAGATCTTTCGGATGGTCGGTCTCGCCCAGTACGCCGAGATCTACCAGGACGAGGACGAGGCGATCAGCCGGTTCAAGCGCCTGACCTGATCCAGCGGCTCCTCCCCAGATCATCCACAAGACGCCCACACGGGCGTCTTGTTGCCGTAGCGCGCACGTCATACCGATTGGCATTGGCGATTCCGCTCTGTCACTGGCTGATGGCCGCCGCCAGTTCTGCGGGCGTCACCACGGCGTTGCCGAAGCGACGAACGACCAGGGCGGCGGCGGCGTTTGCCAGGTGCGCGGCGGCGAGGGGGGCAATCCCGGTGCTCAGCGCGAGAGTGGCCACGGCGACGAAGGTGTCGCCCGCGCCAGTGGTATCGTAGACCTCGCTGACCTGCAGCGCCGGGATGTGGGTGTAGCCGCATGTGTCGCCCAGCAGCGAGAGTCCCTGCGGGCCGCGGGTCACGATGACCAGCCGGGCGTCGAGCGCAGCCTGCAGCCGGGCCAGGCCCGCTGGGAAGTCGGCCTCGTGCTGCAGGGGTCGCGCCAGGGCGGCCTCGGCCTCGCGATTGTTGCAGCGGAACAGGTCGGCGCCGCGGTAGTAGTGCGAGTTGCCCTGGGCATCGACGCAGAACAGCGCGCCGTGGGCCCGGCAGAGGCGCTGCACGGTGTCTACGACCGGCGGGGTCAGCAGCCCGAGTTGATAATCGGAGCAGAGCACCGCATCGTGGCGCGGGACGAGCGTCTGGAGCGCGGCCAGCACCGCGGTCTCCTCGTGGGCGGAGAGCGGGGCGCGGTCGAGCCGGTCGAGGCGGGCCACGTGTTGCGGCAGGCGCGGCGCCTCATCGGCCATGATCCGCGTTTTGCGCGTGGTCGGGCGATCGGGGGCGCGGATCAGGCCGGCGGTGTCGATGCCGGCGGCATTGCAGAGGGCAAGCACCTGGGCGCCTTCGACGTCGTCGCCGATCAGGCCGACCTGGGTGGCAGCGCTGCCGAGGGCCACGATGTTGCGGGCCGGGTTAGCTGCGCCGCCGAGAATCACCTCGCGGCGCAACAACTCCAGCACGGGGATCGGCGCCTCACGCGAGAGGCGGGTGGCGCGCCCGTAGAGGTACTCATCGAGGGTCAGGTCGCCGATCACCAGCACGCGCCGGCCGGCGAGGCGGGGGACGAGTGCGGCGAGCGCGGCGGCGCTGGGAGGGGACAACTCGTCTCGCGAAAGACTATCCATCACAACCAGGGTGTCACACCACGAATAGTTCTCCGTCCAAGCACAGACGATGGGTCGGCCCTCTTTCAGCCGAGGCTGGCGCGGAAGCGGCGCATACCCTCGACGATCTCTTCATCGCTGGTGGCGTAGGAGAGGCGCAGATAGCCGGGCGCGCCGAACGACTCGCCGCTCACGCAGGCAATGTGGGCGTGATCGAGCAGATAGGTGTTCAATTCGTCGCTCGTCTGGCACACAATACCGTCCTTCAGCGGCTTGCCCAGCAGCCCGCTGACATTGGGAAAGACATAGAAGGCGCCATCGGGCACGGTGCAGGTGACGCCGGGGATCTCGGCGAGCAACGCCATGATCAGGTCGCGCCGGCGCAGGAAGGCGGCGGCCATCTCGCGCACCGTCTGCTCGATCGCTGGATTGGGCGTGTAGGCGGCCAGCGCGGCGTACTGGGCGATCGAGGTTGTGTGGGTGCTGGTATGGCTCTGGATATCCTTGATCGCCGTGATGATCGGCTGCGGTCCGGCGACATAGCCCACCCGCCAGCCGGTCATGGCGTAAGCCTTGGCAGCGCCATTGACCACCAGGGTGCGGTCGGCCAGTTCGGGAGCCACGCGCAGCAAGCGGGCATACGGGACATAGCTGATCGCATCGTAGATCTCATCGGTGATCACCAGGGCCTCGCTGGTGAGGATGACATCGGCGAGCGCGCGCAGTTCGCTGGCGCTATAGACCGCACCGGTGGGGTTGGAGGGCGAGTTGAGCACGATCAGCCGGGTGCGCGGGGTGAGCGCCGCGCGCAGTTGCTCCGGGGTGAGCTTGAAGCCGGTGGCCTCCGTGGTCGGTGGGGTTACCGGGATGGCGCTGGCGAGCTTGGCCTGCTCGACATAACTTACCCAGTAGGGCGCGGGGATGATCGCCTCCTCGCCATCATCGCAGAGCGCCTGGAAGGCCAGGTAGAGCGCCTCCTTGGCCCCGGCGGTCACCGTCACCTGGTTGATGCCGTAGCTGATGCCCTGGTCTTCGCTCGCGCGGGCAGCGATCGCCTTGCGCAACTCGGCGATGCCGCCGGCCGGCGTGTAGTGGGTGTAGTTCTTGTGGATGGCGTCAATCGCGGCGGCCTTGATCGGCTCGGGGGTATTGAAGTCGGGCTCACCGACGCTGAACGAGATGACCTTAACACCCTCGGCTCGCAGCTGCTGGACGCGGGCGTTCATCGCCGCGGTGGCCGACGGCTCGAGCTGGGCCAGGCGCCGGGCGAGGCGGTACTCCTTCTTGGCGGTCATGCTACGCTCCTGCAAGTTTCAACATGCTACGGCGCCCGTGCAGCAGTGACGAGTGACAGGTGATGCGTGACGAGCACGGCTCATGTGAGAGCCGTCCCCCTGGTCTCAGGGCACCGTGGTGATTATACCATCGTGTGTGGCTGTGCCGGTCTCACCGTGGGCGTAGGCGCGCACAGCGTCGTAGATCGCGCGTGGCGTGCCGTCGGGGGCCACGAAGTTCCAGGCGTCGGGGTAGGAGCGGGTGGCGAAGGGGGTGGAGAACTGCCAGAGGGCCACGGCGGCGAGCCAGGGGTAGCGGCGCGCCTGCTCGTAGGTGGCGATCGTCCAGCGGATGCGGTCGGCGGGGCGCACGGCGGCGCTCCAGCGCGGGTGGTCGTTGTAGCCGCCCTCAGTGACGATGATCGGCTTCGCCGCGTCGCCGAAGCGCTCCATCAACGCATGCACCAGCTCAATGCGGCGGAAGTTGACCTGCTCGGGGGCTGGCGGCGCGTCGGGGGGCACCTGGCCGCCATAGGCGTGGACGGCCCACATATCGAAGAAAGGGCCGGCCTCGGCGTCGTAGAGCGAGGCGAGGTACTGCATATCGTCCATGCGCGTCTGCCCGCCATCAAGCTCGCCGCCCGGTGAGAGCGCGCCGGCGATCACGATCGCGTCGGGCACGGCGGCCTTGACAGCCGGGTAGACGACCTTGAGCAGCGCGGCGTAGGCCCCGGGGTCGGGCGGGCGTTCGCCCCACTCGAAGCGCAGGTTGGGCTCGTTCCAGATGATCAAGTGGCGCACGCCAAGCGGGCGGTAGCGTTCGGCGAAGGCGACGACATAGGCGGCGTAGTCGGCGTAGTGCTGCGGGTCGAGGTAGCGGTCGGTGGTGCGCGGCGGGCGCGCCCATGCGGGCACCAGGTCGAGGCGGGCCACCACGGTCAGCCCCTGCTGCCGGGCGTGGGCGATCACCATGTCGGCGCCGGCCCAGTCGAAGCCGTAGCGCGAGCGGGGCTGCACATAGGCCCAGGGGAAGAGCTCGACGATCCAGGGGGCGCCCATGGCGCGCACCTGCTCCAGCGTGCGCCTGATGTAGGCTTCATCGCCCACGCCGGTCAGGCGGGTGTGAACGCCGATCAGCGGGTTGGTCGTTGTGACCGCCTGCGGGGGTGGCAGGTCCAGCGGGCGGGGCAGGCGGGGGAGGAGGAACTCGGCGCAGAGGAGCAGCATCAGGCCCACGATCAGGATCAGCGGGGGGCGTCGTCGCATTGTACCGTGCTCCACAAAGCGATAACACGGACGTTTTCATGAGTAGATTAAGCTTTTGATAATCTTTATTCTATCACTACTATTCTCTCGTCTTTGAACTAATCATTAACCAGGATCAAGCCCTGCTGAAGCCTTGACGCCCGGGCAACCAGGATATAGGATGTAAGCTAGTACTACAATTGTAGGTGCGCTCCCCGTCGGGCTGAAAGCCCTCGGCTACGGGGGACAAAGCCCACCTTCGTGGGCTAAACAGGCCACGCAGGTGGCCTTCGCAAGCACTAGCCGAGGCGTTTACGCCGACGGAAACGGGTCATCTGCCGAAATACAACTGTAGTACTAGCGCTGTCTGCAATAACCGGTTGATTGGTGTTGTGCCCTACCCATGCTACTGCGCTTGCGAGAGACCCGCATGGGCCGACGCGTCGCTTGGTAGTCGGTGGCGAAATCATAGAGCGCTATGAGCCGCCACGTGCGACGCTGAAGGGGTGGGGTTGTATGCCATTTGCGCCAAAAGCGGCGCCGCCGCTGCCACGCAGGCTGGCCGTCCTCCCTCCTACACGTCACGAAAGCCTCCATCAGGGTCTCGTGGTGTTGGAGCATACGCCCGGGGCGCTGCACTACGGCCAGTTGAGCGACCAGTTGCAGCGGCGCACGCGACCGGTCATCTGGGCGCGTCTGGGTCCCGAGGATGCCGATCCAGCCACGCTGCTCATTTCACTGGTGATGGCGGCCAGGCGCCTGATCGCCGGAGCCGGTCGGGCTACGCTCGATCAGATGCGCCGCACGCCGGGGCCGCTCGCGGGCTGGCCGGTGCTCTTCGGGCAGTTGGCGGAAGAATTGAGCGCCACCCTGCCGCCCGAGAGCGCCTTCGTGATCGAGTACCCTCATACGCACCAGGACGCGCTGGCATTGCGGCTGCTCTGGGAGCATAGCTTGCCACTGCTCGCGAATCGGCTCTGCTGCATTGTGCTGGGTCACGACCTGCCCGGCCCTCCTCGCCGCAGTGGAGACGTGGTGGTCTACCGAACCAGCGAACTGCTTGTCGATCAGCGAGCGGTAGACAGGCTCGCCGATCAGCTTGGCGCGGGCCTGGAAAGTACATACCGGGCCCGTCTGCACCAGCTGTGCCGCGGTCGCCTGTGCATCATCGAGGATGCATGCCTGGCCAGTGCGCTGCTTGGCCCGGCCCTGCTGGGCAGGCTGATCGACCGGTCGAATGCGGGCGAAGACTTGTTGTTCCAGATCGCCCAGGCATGGCTCGCAACGGTCACTACCGACGCCCAACACGCATTGGCCCTGACGCTGCAGGTCGAGTACTACCATCCGGAGTTGATACAGGCCGCCTTCGAGGGCAGTATGCCCCCGACCGGGCCGTGGTTTTTGCCGCTCCAGGATAACTGGGCATGGGTCCAGCCGGTCTGGCGTGAACCACTTAAGCGTGCGCTGCGGGGCGCTGCCCGCTGTTCAAGTGATGTGTTGCGCTGTGCGGCCAGCTATCTCGCTGAGCGAGAGGCTATCGAGCGGGCTGTGCCGCTCTACTTTATCGCCGGCGATGTCTCCGGCGCAGCCAGTCTGATCCATGGCGATCTCGACCAGTTGCTTAGCGCGGGCCAGTGGGAGCTGTTGTCGCGTTGGATCGAGGCGCTGCCGGCGCCAACGTTGCGCAAGTGGCCGTGGCTGGTGTACGCCGTTGGCGAGATTGCTGCGGCACGTGATGAGTTTGAGACGGCGCGCAAGATGTTCGATGCTGCTGCCGCCCTGTTTACCGCGCGTCAGGATGTTGAGGGCAATTGTCAGAGTCTGCTCGCCGAGAGCGCGCTCGCGGCGTGGTCCGGTGACCGGGCCCACGCGCAGATGCGCGCGCTGGCCGCGCGTACGGTCGCGCAGACCGCCGGGCTTCCCTGGCACCACGGCTGGTCGGCGTGGCAACTCGGCTGCCTGGCTGCGTCCAGCGGCGAGCCGCTCGAGGCCGGTCGTTACTTTGCCGAAGCCCATCAGGCGGCCGAAGCAGCAGGCGACGCTTCAATGCTTGATCTGATCCAGCGCGCCGAGCACCTGGTGAACCAGCAGTGCGAGATTCTCCACCAGCAGGCCTCTCTCCAACGGGCCTACGCCGAGCTTGTGCAGAACAAGGATGCCCTCGCCGTGCAGGTCAAGCAACTGATTGGTTCGCCCCCTGCCTCGCTCGACGTGGTGCTCAGCTACCGCGGTTGGAGCCGTACACCGCTGATGCTCAAGCTGCCGGCCCCGGCGTTGCCGGTGACGACCGCATCTGGTGGTGGCGGGTTCTGGAACACGCTCCTGACCTGGTTTGGCTGGCGACGCCAGTTGGCCCAGCCCCGCCCGGTTGAGGCGGTTCACGCCCACGACAGCGAAGCACGCCTGGTGCTTGACGTGCCGCTGGCCGATGAGGCTGAGCACAACCTGCTGGCGATCGCCATTGGCGAGGCGCCGATCACCACGGCGCCGATAGATGATCCCGACAACCTCCCGCGGGACGCCGGTTTGCCCACGGCAGCACCGACGGTGGCTCATCGCGCCGCTATGCCTGCCCGTGTCACGCCAGACGTTGGCTCGCCTCGGGCGGCGCTGGCGCTCCCGCCGCAGGGCCAGACGGTGGTGACTGGCCTGACGCTCACGGCACATATGCTTGGCTCCTTCCAGGTGAGCCTGAACCACCAGCCGATCGAGGCGTGGCCGAGTGGACGCGGGCGCTCAGTGTGCAAATACCTGCTGTTCCACCACGACCAGCCTATCTCCCGTGACACACTGATGGATCTCTTCTGGCCCGATGTAGCTCCGGACGCGGCGCGTAACCGGCTCAATGTCGCCATCCACGGACTGCGCCAGGCCTTCCGTCCGGTCACCGATCTGCCCGTCGTGGTCTTCAAAGACGGCACCTATAGCTTGCACGCCGATCTGCAGATCTGGCTCGATGTCGCGGAGTTTGAGCGCTGCATCGAGGCGGGCCGGCAGCTCGAGGCCAGCGATCGGTTGGCCGCCGCCGCCATGTTCGAGAACGCCAGCGGCCTCTATCAGGGCGAGTTCCTCGCCGAGGACCCGTATGAGGAGTGGACCGTGCTCATCCGCGAGCGGCTGCGCATCGCCTACCTCGACACGCTCGACTGGCTTAGCCAGTACTACTTTAGCGAGGGCCGCGATGGATCCTGTGTCCGGATCTGCCAGTTGATCCTGTCCCAGGACGCATGCCGCGAAGACGTCCACTGCCGGCTTATGCGCAGCTATGCCCGCCAGGGCCAGCACAACCTGGCGCTGCGCCAGTACCAGGCTTGTTCGCATGTGTTGCGCGACGAACTGGGACTCGAGCCGGCCCCCGCCACCACCGAACTCTACGAACGCATCCGGCGACGCGAGTACGGTGAATAAACGCATTTCTCGCATTGCCCGGGCCTGGACAATGACGGTGCGAGCGCAGCACGTCACGCCCGTTCGTGGTACGTGTTCACATGTCTCCCGGGAGCGCGGGCATCTTGCCCGCGGAGACGCGACGAGGGCGGGACGCCCTCGCTCCCAGGCGCGTGTATGACCCCGGGTGTGAACAGTTACCGTTCGTGCTCCAGGATCCCCCCCCAGACTGTGCGTCGCGTGTCACCTGCGTGTACCTCCACCCGCTGCGCTGCGCTGCAACCAGCTGCGATCCCGATCACCCCACTGCCCGACACGCTCCTTGCTCGCTGTCGTGCTTCACCACGTTCGCACAGGGCGTGAGGTGTAATACCAGGTGGAATTGGCAATCCCGCATTGTTCCGCTTATCTCCACAGCGCTCCAGCTCCACACAGGGCTTTGTAGCGCTGTGGAGGTGTGGAGCTGAGCCAATGCGATGCCATCAAGCAGAATCGGTATGAGGCATGCCTGTGGCGCTGCGTCGGCGCGCGTGCTGGGCCAACGTCGTGAAGCAGGACAGCGAGCCGGGCGTGGGGTTATCAGGGAGCGAAACCCCGCTGGGGGGCCGTGGCGCTTAATCACTTAGTCCGTCCTTAGCCCGCTGCGCCTGCCAGGCTAAGCGCTGCGCGCCTGAGGAAGCGCCTGAGTTCATTCCAGCACCTGTTCCATCCTAAGTGTCAACACAGTCTGGCCTAAGGGCGATGTGCCATACTCTGCCCGTGCTGACGACGACGAATGGGCCCATCGTCAAGAGGCATCCATGCGACACTCAACGTCCATGGCTCTTACCAGCAAGGTGACCAGAGGGAGGATTGAGCAATGTCCGAGCAACAGTTCAGCCAGGGCGCACAGGGCGCCACAGCCGAGCAGGTCAAGGCGATGGTCGAGCAGAAGGTACGCGCGGCGGTCGAGGAGGGCTCCCGGCGAGTGAGACCCGAACTCGCTGAAGCGCAGGGCGTATGGAACCTCTATGCGTACGGCCCCATCCAGGTGCCAGCGGCTGGTGGGCCACTGCTGCCGAGCAGGATCATCAAGGTCGGCGAGACCTTCCAGATCGTCACGGTGGTCTGGTTCAACAACCTGCCTGCCGGTGGGTTTGCCAACCCGTGCGCCATGATCACGAACCTCGGCTGCCATATCATCCTCGACTATTGTACTGGCGATCTCTGCAAGTGGGCCCAGGCGCCTGCCGCTTATCGGCCCGCGTCGGTCACGATCCCGCTCGTGCCGAACCAGTGCTGGTATGTGGATGTCCAGACATTCACTGCCGCCGCCGGAACCGAGGGCCTGTACGAGATGAACATTATGGGCCACGTGACCGGCTGTGCGCCGGGCGCGAAACCACCGCTGGCCGGCTTCGTGACCGCCGTGCGGAATCTGGACGCTGACACCTTCTATCCGCCGGCGGCCCCTCCTGGGGTTCCGCAGCCACCGGCTGGACAGGGCGCTGGCTGGCAGTACGACACCCCGATCCGCTTCCAGATCTACTCGTAGTCCGTACCTGCTCATCGGTGGCCCGACGGCATGGAGCGGGGGACGCAACCACGCACCCGCTCCATGCCTTGATGGAGCTTATTACCAGGGAAGGATGACTTATGGACCAGGATCGACTCGAGTTTGCCCGTCGGCAGGTGGCGGCCAATCAGGCGGTTGGCGAGGCGGTGCGCAGGTATCTCTTCGACCGCCCCCGGCAGATCAATCTGATCGATGTCGGCCAGAGCCAGGCAACCGACAAACCGAAACTGGTCTTACGTGCCCACGTCGAGCAGTTCATCGAACGCCCGCAACTCGAGTCGATCGGTCGGCCTTCGGTGACCGATGAGCGGATCCAGGGCTATGAGGTCGAGGTGGTCGAGGGAGCCTACCAGCAACAACTCTGGGGTGGCTGGGGCAGTTTCTCCCGGCGTAGCGACCCGCTGGTTGGCGGGGTGAGTGTCGGTGCCGAGGATTTCCCTGCGGGCACGCTCGGCGGAATCGTGCGCGACCGGGCGACCCGGCGCCTGATGCTGCTCAGCAACTGGCATGTGCTGGTTGTGCAGTGGGGCCTGCGCCGTGGCCAGCGCATCTACCAGCCCGCCCGCTATGACGGCGGCACTGACGACGACGAGATCGGCACCCTCGAGCGCGATGCGATGGACAGCAGCCTCGACGCCGCCGTCGCCCTGCTCAATGGGCGCCGCCAGGTCAGCGCCAGGCAATCGGGTGGGCGCCTGGTCACCGGGTCGGGCCGGCCGGCAATCGGTATGCTGGTCGAAAAGAGTGGGCGCACCACTGGAACGACCTATGGGCGGATTACTGGTATGTTCGGGGTGCAACGACTGCGCTACGGCTGGATCGAGCGGGTCATCCGCGATGTTGTGACTATCGATCCGCGCGACGGCGCGATCGTGAGCAGCGGTGGTGACTCGGGGTCCTGGTGGATCGACTCCGACTCAGGCGCAGCGGTGGGGTTGCATTTCGCGGGTAGCGACTACCCTGAGCGCGCGCTGGCCCTGGATATGGAGGAGGTCCTGACGGCGCTCAAGGTTGACATGCTGGCTTTGCTATAATACACGTCCGCCGAACAGAACTCCTTAAAGGCATACACCTATGCAGCAACTGCCAGATGCGGCCTGGTGGGCGAGGGCCAGACAGGCGCGCGATCAGCTCGCCGCCCGCTACCTGACCCATCCTGATGTCAGCCTGATCGATATCGGTGATGATCCACTGGGCCTGAGCTCCCTGCCGGTCCTGCGCATCCACCTTCGACGCGGCGATGGTTCCGATCTGCTGCTCCCAACCGAGATCGCCTCGATCCCCGTGCGGGTCATTCGCGGCGACTATCGCCCGGCTGGGTGAGATAGAACTCGGGCAGTGGCAGCGATACGAAGGGAATCTGGAGATGAGCAACTCGCAGCCCGGATCAGCCAGCGGTGATCAGGCGTCTGGCCGGTTCGATGACTTCACACGCATCAACGGCATAACGCGCACGACCGCAAGAGCTCTGCATACTGCCGAGATCCACACCTTCGCGCAGCTCGCAGCCATCGATGCTGATACGATCGCCACACTGGTAGGTGGAAACCCTGAGCGCATCCGCGGACAGGACTGGATCAGCCAGGCGCTTGAGCTGGCGGCGCAGCAGCCGGAACCGGCGTCCGAGCCGGGGAAACCCGCGCCAGACTCGCGCGAAGCTGAGCTTAACGATCGGTTGACAAGCCAGCGTCGGGAGACTTTTCAGCTTGAATTTACACTTGATACCGCTGACATCCCCCGGCAAACCCGGGTTAAGCATTTGCAGCCAAAGGCCAGGAGGCCTGTCGGCGATAAGTGGGACGATGGGTGGGGTGGCTGGGACGCCCAGCGCCTGATCGATTTCTTCGTTACAAAAGGGCAGATCCGGCTCCCTGACACGCTCACCGATCTCGCTAGCGCGGAGCGCAGTCGTACCGCGTCCGCCGTGGTGCAGGCACTCCAGGAATGGTTGCCGCGTGCGCTGCTCCAGACGCCGGACGCGACGCCCGAGTGGCTCCGCCAGATGAACCAGGAGAACCTGGCCGCGTTGCAGGCCGAGCTGTCGCGGACGCTCCAGACGCAGCAGGCCGAGCTTGCACGCAGCCTCGGGGCGGAACTGGCGCAGACGCAGCAGGCCGAGCTTGCGCGCAGCCTCGGGGCGGAACTGGCGCAGGCGCTGCAGGCCCAGGTGCCGGCCATGCAGGAGCAACTTGGGGAGTTGCTCGTCCGTCAACTCGCCGCGGCGCCCGCACCGTCACCGGTCCCGCCGGAGGCGATCGAGGCCCCGCTGGCCGCGCTGCAGGCCGAGCTGTCGCGGACGCTCCAGACGCAGCAGGCCGAGCTTGCGCGCAGCCTCGGGGCGGAACTGGCGCAGGCGCTGCAGGCCCAGGTGCCGGCCATGCAGGAGCAACTCGGGGAGTTGCTCGTCCGTCAACTCGCCGCGGCGCCCGCGCCCGGCCTCCTCCCTGCTGAGCCGACACCGCCCGTCTCAGTGATGGAGGCGGCTTCACCGGCGGAGCCCACTCTTCAGCTCCAGGTGCTCAAGGTAACCATAGGCGAGACACCGCACCCGCCAGAGCAGCCGCCCAGTTGGGCATCACGCCTGTACGCTGAGCTGACGTTCCAACTCTCAGGGCCAGCCGACGCGCTACTGGAAATCCAGCAATCTCCCTGTCACCTGCAGGTGCTGGCCAGCGAGACGACAACGGGCGACTCGATCTTGCTGGCCGCCACGAGTCACCCTCTCCAACCGCTGGAGCCACCGGCGCCCTATCCGCAACGTCCTGGTGCATTTATCGTGAGGAGCACGAGCAGACTCACCTTCGGCCTCCCCGGACTTGGCCGGCACCAGCTGCTGGTGTCCGTCTATCTGCCCAGGGCGAACCTGGTTGCAACCGGGCTGAGCGAGGCGTTCAGCGTTGTGCCGTAGGTCGCCAACCCGTTTCGCAGACAGCTCCTGCTCCACAGTCTGATGATCTGAACCACCAGCTCCGCCCGGTGATGGAGCGCCTGACACCCCTGGCGAGCATGCAGGGCTTGAGCAACGTCCAGCACTTGTGGCCCTCACCCGCGGCCCCTAATTCCGATTCTGCTTGCTGGCATCGCAGTGGCTCATCTCCACACCTCCACGGCTCTCCAGCTCCACAAAGCCCTGTGTGGAGCTGGAGAGCTGTGGAGATGAGCGAGCCACTGCGATGCCAGCAAGCAGAATCGGTATAACAGGGGACATGACAGGGCTGATGCAAAGTCAGGATCGAAAGAGGAGGCGGTCGATGGCAGCCGCCATTGAGCGCTGGAAGGCGGCAAGGTTGTTCAAGCCGGCTTGGGCAAGGAGGCCGCATACCGCATTGTTCAGC